>Ga0209902_100184_pt1 | contig 106473 bp, 82 predicted proteins | sample FECB27metaG_FD_188304 | JGI IMG/M metagenome (GOLD analysis project Ga0209902, IMG submission 188304) | Cyanobacterial communities from the Joint Genome Institute, California, USA - FECB-27 (SPAdes) (version 2) | ecosystem: Environmental > Aquatic > Thermal springs > Hot (42-90C) > Microbial... | reverse complement strand
TGCACGTTGGTGAAGTTCCCTATTGGGAATCAGACAATCAAGAATGCCTTTTAGAAGAGGGATGCGTTTTTCGCACTGAATTGGATTTGCAACCTAATGATGTTGATAGAGAGCGCGACCCGTTTTGCGGCATACATTAACCAAGGTAGAACCGGAGGCGATATTTATGCAGTACCTACGCGAGCTTTTTAAAATAGGCGAGCCAATACACTCCTACTAAAAATCTGATAAATCCTGATCATGTGCGCTGTCGCATCTCACGGCAAGCTGATAACGAAGCGATCGCGAGATAAAACCCCCGTAAGTTCACACGCTACACCTAGAAACTATGTACCCCATTATCTTTATTTTTTGTAAATTTAGGTGCGATCGCCCTGTTACACAGAGTGCGATCGCTCTCGCTCACATCGGGATTAGTTTTCAGATAATCGCGCACCCAATCGCAACCATACGCCATTACCTTATTTATATCAACGACAAAATTTAAATTCCATAACATCACTGTTTTGTCTTCACTTGCTGAGGCGAGCGTTTTACCGTCGGGACTGAAAGCTACTCCCCAAACCTTGCTACTGTGCCCATTGAGAGTAGTCAGTAAAACAGGCAACTTGCCTGTCTCCACTTTCCACAGTTTGACGGTTTTGTCTGCACTCGCCGAGGCAATCATCTTACCATCGGGACTGAAAGCAACTCCAAAAACCGTAGCCCCATGTCCCTCAAGAGTGGTCAACAAAGTGCCCCTATGCCCTTCAGGCACGCTACGCGAACGGGGTTCACCAGTCGCCTGGGTCGGGATACCCTCCTGCAGCGCTGGCTCACCGTCTCGCTTCCAGAGTTTGACCGTCTTGTCGTCACTTGCCGAAGCGATTGTATTGCCGTCAGGGCTTATTGCAACTCCCCAAACCCCAGCTTTGTGCCCCTCAAGAGTTTTCAGCAAGGAGCCGTTTTTGTTCCACAGTTTGACCGTATTGTCTGCACTTGCCGAGGCAATCATCTCACCGTCAGGGCTAAAAGCAACATCCCAAATCGGTTGTAGATGCCCCTCAAGAGTTTTCAGCAATGTGCCGTTTTTGTTCCACAATTTGACTGTACTGTCCAAGCCCGCCGAAGCGATAGTGTTCCCGTCGGGGCTAAAAGCAACTCCCCAATTTCCAGCTTTATGTCCCTTAAGAGTATTTAGCAAGGTGCCGTTTTTGTTCCACAATTTGACTGTACTGTCCAAGCCCACCGAGGCGATAGTGTTCCCGTCGGGACTGAAAACTACTCGGTAAACAGCAGCTTTATGATCGAGCGTAACAGGTAAGGTGCTATCCTGCTTCCAAAGTTTGACGGTTCCATCGGCACTCGCCGAGGCGATCGCCTTACCGTCAGAACTGATTGCAACTCCGATAACCGGAGCGCTATGACCTCTGAGGGTAGTCAGCAACGCGCTATCTAGTTTCCAGAGTTTGATAGTCTTGTCCCCACTTACCGAGGCTAAAGTCTTGCTGTCAGGGCTAAAAGTGACTCCCCAAATCCTATCTCCATGTCCATTAAGCGTAGTCAACAAGGTGCCGTCCTTGTTCCAAAGCTTGACAGTGTTGTCCCAGCTTGCCGAAGCTAGAGTCTTACCGTCAGGGCTGAAAGCAATTCTCGAAACGGGAGCTTGATGACCCTCTAGGGTTTTCAGCAACTTGCCATCCTTGTTCCAGAGCTTAATAGTGTTGTCCCCACTAGCCGAAGCAATTGTGTTCCCATTGGGGCTTATTGCAACATCCCAAACTATACTTTTATGCCGAGTGAGCGTGGTCAGCAACGTGCCGTCCTTGTTCCACAGTTTGACGGTCATGTCTGCACTTGCTGAGGCGATGGTATTCCCATCGGGGCTAAAAGCAACTGCTTCAACCGGAGCTTTATGTCCCTTGAGGGTAGTCAATAAGACAGGCACCCTCCCCGACACTCTCCAGAGTTTGACACTACTGTCGTCACTCGTCGAGGCGAGGGTATTACCTTGTGGGCTGAAAGCAACATTTAAAACCCCAGCGTCATGTCCCTCAAGAGTAGCCAGCAACTTGCCGTCTTTGTTCCACAGTTTAGTGGTCTTGTCTGCACTTGCTGAAGCTAGAGTCTGACCATCGGGGCTGAAAGCAACTTTGTAAACCGTAGCCCTATGCCCCTCTAGGGTTCTCAGCAACGTGCCGTCTTTGCTCCATAGTTTGACGCTATTGTCATCACTCGTCGAGGCGATTATGTTACCATCTGGGCTGAAAACTGCGCTCTTGACTTCACCATTGTGCCCTAACAAGCGGTTGTACTCTACCGCCCCATAAACTGCCCGCCGTAATACTAATTCAACCTGATTCTTAGTTTCTGCGTCCACCATCCCTAACTTTTGCTGTTTTCGCTTAGCCCTGATTGCTTGTATGAGCGCATCCAACTTTTGATTTGAGGCAAATAGCGCTGTTGATGATTCGCTAATAGCTTTGACTTCACTTTGCGCTGAATTCTGCCATTGCCACCAAGCTGCCCCAGCGAGCATCAAGGCTACCAGCGAAACACCAGTAAGCCCGAAAATAGTTAGCTTTCGTCTCAGCCTCTGTTTTTGCTGCTGTTGTTTGCGCCATGTAATACTAGCGGTAATAAAATCTCGCGCTTGTGGTGTTAGTTCATCTTTGCGTTGTTTGTACCAATCTTCTGCTACGGCTAGCCGCGTTCCTTGCAATAGAGCTTCTGGGTTTTGATTACTATTTTCCCAGTCACGCACATCTTGCTTAAACCTTTCTTGCCAAATGCGAAACTCACGGTTAATTGTTATCCATTCCCGCAGAGTTCCCCATTCCCGAATTAATGCTTCATGGACGATTTCTACTGTTTCTATTTCCTCAGCTGCATCCCACCCAGTCACCACTAAACGCGCATCAGCTAAACGTTTGACTAAATCCCAATTTTCTTCCCCCACCTCAGTACGAATCGCCACACGCCTGGTATCCTCTGTACCTTCCCCTGGACGCACTAACTGAATAAATACCCTTTCTGCTTGCTGTTCTTCCACAGCAGATAGCGACTTTAATACTTCATCTGCATGTTTTGCTAAAGCTTTTTCTAAACCGCCAATTTCTTCATAAGCCTTATGAGTCAAATACCAATTTTTCTGTTTCGACCACAGTTGAGCTAAGGCAAACTCCAGCATTGGTAAACGACCAGGGTGATTACCCACATCATTAATGAGTTTACTTGTTAACCCCTCCTCCAGTTCCACCTTCATTTTTAAAGCTGGTTTTTCAATCGCATCGCACAATTCCTCAGAGTCCATTGGAGTCAGTAACAATGGGGGGTATTGTTGCAAAGCCTTTCCCATTGACTGATCATCAAGCACAATTCCCAAAAAATCCGCTCGCAGCGTCAACACCAGCGTAAACGCCCGAACATATCTTACAGCCCAAAGCAGTGACTTTAAAAAACTGTGGCGTTCTTTCTGGGCAGCAAGAGTGTAAAGTTCTTCAAACTGGTCTGCCACTAACACCAAACGCCGATATCCTGAGGAGTTAATAATATTTTCAATAAAATGGCGTAATACTGTCTGATCATGTCGCAGGTTTACCTCAAATTCTAGTTCCGCTAACCTGCTATTAGCTTCTCCTGATGCTTCTGGTTGTTGTTGTACCACAGACTTGCAATATTTGCTCAGCGCCACAGCCAAAGCATCAAACGGATTTTTCCCCGGACGAAAACTGATTATCTCTACATTGCCAGCAGCTTGTAAACGAGGAATCAACCCTGCAAACACCACAGACGACTTCCCACTCCCAGAAGCACCAACGACAGGTACTAGCGGGTTGCTGTTGGCTGCTTTCACCAAAGAAGCAATAAACTTCTGCCTACCAAAAAAGAAATCTGCATTTTCCTGGCGAAACGCAGATAAACCCTGATAGGGACAATCAGGAAGTTCACCAGAAAGTCCTCCTAAATCTTCCCAACTCGGTGAAAGCTCAGTTGTATTTTTACAGATCATTGGCAACCAGCTTACCCCCGGTAGCCGCTTCTCAATATCTTTGTCGTCTGCAAGTTCTTTCAACTTATCTCTTGCTTGTCGAACTGAATTAAACAAAGATTCACCTTGTGAAAAAGAACTTAAAAAATATTGGAGAAACTTTTGTGCTAACTTATCTGGTACTTCTTCGCGCCAGACAATAATATAAGGTAAGTTTAAATCTGCTAATTGTCTTGCTAAACCTAGACCATCGCAGGAATTGAAGATTGCTAATTTTAAACCTTTGTTAATAGCTGCCCTCAGTGTTCTTTTGATTTCTGCCAAACTTAAACTATCATTGGGATTAATATTTATTACGCCTGTTTGACCATCACCTTTTGTTTCGCTATGACCCGCAAAAAACAGGATATCGCAGGCTTCTTCCCAAAGCGTATTAAAATCGGAACGATTTGGTTCTGTAAGAACGATGAGTTCTGCCGACCGTTTCTTCAATTTTTCAAGTAATTCTTTATCTGCACTGGTATCAATATTTGTACTGTCTCCAAAAATACTGATAATCCTAGCTCTTCTAATTTTACCAGAAGTCGGTGATTCTTCCGATATCGTAGTACTTGCAACAGAAGAGTGAAAACAAACAGCCGCTTCACAGAAAAACTTTTGAGCGAAAAAACCCCATTCCTGCCAAGGTAGTCGATGTAACATGTCTTTGGTGCTAAGGCAGGCAATTTTCTCAGTGTGGATAAATAGACGAATTTCAGGTTGAGAGTCTTGTGGTAGTGCTTGTTCTAATTTTGACTGAATGGGGTGAAGCCACTGATGAAGGTGACGGCATAAACCCTGAGCAGAATTATCACAATCCGTTTTGGATATATGAGTGACTTGGCTATTTTTAAACCTGCCTCTGGAATGGTTAAGTAACGAGTAGTATTGCTCTTTCCAACGTTGATAGGAAACTAAAATTTCTGTATTTGGAGGTAATTTCACTTCGAGTTGTGTGATATTCTCCTGTGCATTTGCTACCGTCACCTTAAGATTAATTTTACCAAAGCCGCGCTCAAAGTCCCCGTCACCAAACTCCAAGTTTACCCATATTTCCATAAATTAGCACCCTAGATTAGTTCACCGACCCCATCACTATTGTTTTTTAAAAAATGAATAATAAAAAATAAAAAAGTATTAAGAAATTAGAACTTATGCATTAAGAAATTTTTGATTGTATGAAATATGCCATAGTGCATAAGACATAAATCTCCTCAACAAAGTCGGGGTTTTGAACCTAGAAGACATAAGTCCTCATAGCTGCATTCTTAAGTAGGTGTAAGTGAAATCAACTTATGCACTTAAGTAAGATGAAACGTGGATTGTAGATAGCTAAAATATTTTGCAGCCGCAGTGCTCTTGAGCCGCAGATCCAGACAATGCTTCCCTCACGAGCGCGCACGTTATGCACGGGTCCAATCTTTGTGTACAGTGCGTAAGTCCTGTAAATTTTGTGTAAGACTATCCCAGATAGTAGTCACAAGTGGCTTGTAGGCGGAAAATAAGCCTTAGTTTATGCATACCGATCAACTACCATTGGGGGACTTTTCAGATCCTGTCTCTACCCTCTTGTAAAAGAGCGTAGCTTGGTGCGATAATCGCACTCTTTTATCCAATCTCATACATAGCTACAAGTGTAAAAATGTTGATTTCGTAGTAAATACTATTTGAAAACTAAATACACTCTATTTAAACAGTATTTTAGTAGATGTCTGACTTGATATGTCTAAAATGTTATAATTTATGGCGCTAATAGCTAAGTATTACCAACCTTAAAATAAATATTATTATGCCCTAAATAGTACCAATAGAACTTTCTAATAAACTAGACTTCAAGTTGTTCAAACTTATCACTAGAGAGACTTTTTTCTACTTTTTATACGAAAATTTTCAAGTTCTATTGGTTAGCTTATACATCATGAAGAAGTACAATTATTCATTGAATCTATTATGTAAAAAAAAGAACTAGACACTGGAGTTTAGACTAGTTCTCGGTGCGAAACTGTTAAACAAATCAGAAACTCCAGTTACAAAAGTTGCAAACCGTTATAGCAATGCCATTTTTAATTTTGCATTTTCAATTCTTCATCGCCCAGAACGTCTGCGAAGCCGATCGATTGTCACCGCCACAATAATCACCAGACCCTTGACGACGAGTTGCCAGAAATAAGACATATTCAGCAGGGTCAGACCATTGTTGAGAACGGCAATGATCAACGCACCGAGAAGGGTTCCCCCAATAGTCCCAATACCACCTGTAAAGCTGGTTCCACCAAGAATGACAGCGGCGATCGCATCCAACTCGTAACCCTGACCTAACATACCAGTCGCACTATAAAGGCGGCTAGCGCTCATAATTCCTGCCAAACCTGCCAGCAATCCGCTGACGCCATAAACAAACAGCAACACACGATTGACTTTGATACCAGTGAGGCGTGCTGCCCGGTCGTTACCGCCTACAGCGTAGATTTGCACCCCCAAAACAGTCTGCCGCAGGACAAACCAACTCGCTGCAACAGCCAGCAGGGCAATCACTACCAACCACGGAATAGGACCCAAATAGCTGTTACCTATCCAAGCAAAATTTAGGTTACGGTTGATGACAGTTGTCCCATTAGCAACCAAAAAGGCAGCACCCCGCAATGCCGTAAGTGAACCTAGGGTGACAATAAAAGGCGGCACATTCAAAAAGCTGATCAGAGCACCATTGAGTAAGCCCAGAAGCAATCCTGTCAGCAGACCAGCAAGCACACCCGCCCAACCCAGACCTGGAATCAGCGATACCAGCACTGCAACGACAGCAGAAACACCCAGTATTGACCCAACCGAAAGGTCAATGCCTCCGGTGAGAATCACAAACGTCATCCCGGTTGCCAGCACAATGTTGATTGATGCCTGCCGTAATATATTGACGACGTTACCCGGTGTGGGGAAGTTGGGGGTAAGCAAGGAAAACAGGATGCAGATAAGCACCAGAATTGGCAGAATTCCTAGAACCTGAAGCAGATTGCTGCCTGATTTACGCTGAGCCGACTTTGGATGCTCTCCAGGTCTATTTTTGACAGGTCTTAAGGTTTGACTCATGATGCTAGTACCTCCGCTGCTCCAGTGGCATAGTGCATAATCTTTTCTTGGGTAATCTCTTTGCCAGGGCTGCCATCAAGTTCACCTACCAGCTGCCCTTCTCGCATCACTAGGACGCGATCGCTCATCCCGACAATCTCCGGTAGTTCGCTGGAAACCATCAAAATAGCAATACCTTGTGCTGCCAACTCGCTCATAATCCGGTAAATTTCGCTTTTGGCACCAATATCTACACCGCGTGTTGGCTCATCCAGCATCAATACTCTCGGCTTAATGGCTAGCCAACGTGCCAAGAGAAGCTTCTGCTGATTGCCCCCGGAAAGATCCACCGCTCTGATTTCTAGGTTGGCAAGCCGGATATGGAAGTTTTCCACCGCCTCCGTTGCAATCTGATTGACTGAACGCCAGTTAACGATGCCAGCCTTTGCATCCTGCTTCAGCCTGTTGAGGGCAATATTTTTACGCGAACTCATCTCCAGAAATAATCCCTGGTCTTTGCGGTCTTCCGGAACATAGCCAATTCCGGCAGCAATGGCATCACCGGGCGTATTGATATTGAGTTTTTTCCCATCCAGGAAGACTTCACCACTGACCTTGCGGTCAGCACCAAAAATTAGCCGAGATAGCTCGGTGCGTCCTGCACCAACCAGCCCCGCTAGACCGAGAATCTCTCCAGCATGCAGCTGGAAGCTGGCTGGTTGAACCTTGCGTCCGTCGCTGATATTTCTGACTTCGAGCACCACTGGACCAAAGTTTGTTTGCCGTTGATGTTCGTAAAAGTCCTGCATGGGACGACCGACCATCATCTGCACCAATCGTTGGGGAGAAATTTCATCCCGCGTCAGACTGCCAATATATTGACCATCGCGCAGTACGCTAATCCGGTCAGCCAAGGCATACACTTCTTCCATCCGGTGGCTGATGTAGATAATGGCAATGCCGTCAGAGCGCAGTTTGCGAATGACTTCAAATAGCCGCTCAGTCTCCCGGTCAGACAGTGCAGCCGTTGGCTCATCCATCACCAGAATGCGGCTTTTGTCTTTCAGCGCCCGAGCAATTTCAACTTGTTGCTGTTCGGCAATAGAGAGAGTGCCAACGACATCATTTGATGCAAAACTGGCTCCCAAGCTTTGGAGCACTTGCTGTGCTTCACGCTCCATAGCTTGGCGGTCTAAAAACTGACCCCGCCGCAACTCGCTACCCATAAAAATATTTTCGGTCACGGTTAAATTGGGTGCGACATTGAGTTCTTGATAAATCAGATTAATACCCGCTTGTCGCGCCGTACCCGGATCGGTAATTTTCACAGGGTTACCATTGATGCGAATCTCGCCTTCATCGGCAATGTAAGCCCCTGCAAGAATCTTCATCAATGTGCTTTTCCCTGCCCCGTTCTCGCCCATCAGGGCATGAACTTCTCCTGGATAAATCGTGAGATTGACATTTTGGAGGGCAGGTACACCATGAAATCGTTTCGTAATCCCTTGCATTTCCAGCACTGGGGTCGTGCTCGGTACATTAGGAAGGGAGGGTGCAATATCCGTTGTCATGTGCAATTCCTGCAATGTTGGATGTTATATCACTGCCAGCCTTTATACTCGCTGACGTTGTCTCGCGTGATCAGCTTGACTGGAATCAGAATGTTGGGATTCGCAGGTTTCTTGCCATAAAGAATGTCGTTACCAACCTGAACCGCCTTTTTAGTCATTCCTAGCGGGTCTTGAGCAGCAGTGGCAACAAACAAGCTGTTCTTGTCTGCGATCGCATCTTTTGCTTCCGGTGCACCATCAACCCCAACAATGAAAAATTCGCTGCGTTTTGCCTGCCTAGCCGCCAGTTCTGCTCCGACGCCAGTTGGATCGTTAATGGCAAAAACCGCATCTATCTTGGGAAAGGTTGCGAGCAAATCACTCATTACCCTGAGTCCTCCATCCCGGCTTCCTTCGGCGTTCTGGTCTTTAGAAAGCACTTTGATACCAGGATATTTAGCGAATATCTGCTGACAGCCGTTGACTCGCTCGACGACAGAGATTACTGGAGGACCGTTGATAATAACTACATTGCCTTTGCCCTTAAGGCGATCAACGATGTACTGACAACCAACTTGTCCAGCTTGCACATTATTTGAGGTAATGGTGGCATCTACACCTCCCTCAGCGCCCGTATCTACTGCAATGACAACACTACCTGCAAGTTTTGCTTTCTCGACTGCTGGTGCAATTCCCTTACTGTCACCCGCGTTGAGGACGATCACGTCAGTACCTGCGGCAATGAAATTTTCCATTTGGTTGAATTGTTGGTTCAGGTCATAGCCACTGGAAACTACGGTAACTTTGACATCATTACCACCTATTTTCTTGGCTTCTGCCTCCGCTCCCCGACCCATCAGGACGAAGAAGGGGTTACCAAGGTCACCGACGGTCACGGCGACCGATCCCAGTTTGGGATCTTGATCACTCCGGTTACCCTGTATGGCAGCTCTGTTATTTTGGGAAATGGGTGAGCAAGCCACAAGGGCACCACTGACAAGACCTAATACGCCAGCCGCGATTGCTACTCTATTCACATTCATCTATCTCCAACAACTCACTGGAATTTGAAGAGAGTCAAGAGAATACGAATCTGCAAAGCAATCATAATATTAGCTAGGTCTAAAGTATTCAGACCTAACCTATCGACACTGTTAGCTTCTACAATTTCAACTCCTTACAAACGTCTTGTGATTGGAATTTAAGTAGAGTGCTATTAACTCTGACAGATTCTCTACCTAAAAAGGCGCAAAAATAGTTCGTGCACCTCCTCAAAGAATTATGTCGTTTTTGTGAAAACACATTTAGAGTGTGTAAGACGAAAACCGCTTTTAGCGAAAACTTCTAAAAGGCTTTGCTAGAAAAGTTGCAGGTATATTCTATTTGGCTCTCAGGTATATTCTATTTGACTCTGTGTTAATTTATCGTGCGCCTTTGCAAAGATTAACCACATCTATCAATTGACGTACTCCTCGGCATAAATGCGCGAGGATTCTCAAAGGATGTTACGAGGCACTCTCAACAAATGCCTCTCCACCCTTCTTCCTGCTTTTTCGACTCTTAACTAGACTGTCACCAGTCCCCGTCAGACCGTCTCCACAGGCATTTTCTTCCAGGCTGCGTCCCAACCCAGAGATCCCACGGTTGCGGATCACTTGAGCGGCTGCCACATCTCGGTGAGTAGTGTAACCGCATTCAGGACAAGAGTGAACCCTGTCGTTTAATTCCTTCTTCCCAGTATGGGTATCGCATTGCGGGCATACTTGGGAGGTGTAGTATGCGCTCACCTTTTCAAAATATACTCCGCGCTTCCAGCACACCCATTTCAGGATTTCAATAAACTGACCAAACCCTGCATCTAAAGTATGCTTACCTAGCATTCCTTTAGCCCACGTCCGGAAGTCGATGTCTTCAACAAACATCATTCCAGCTTTATCACAAAGCTTATGAGCTAACTTGAAATGCCAGTCTTTGCGAGTATCAGAAATACGTTGATGCAACCGGGCAATCCGGAGATTGAGTTTATGTCGATTGCTCGACCTCTTCTTTTTATGTTTCAATCTGCGTTGCAGCAATTTCAGCTTGCGATGCAATGAATTCAAAAAGCGAGGACGTTCAACCAACAAACCATCACTAGTTGCAGTAAACTTATCTAGACCCAAATCCAGACCCACTGGATGACCAGAGGGGACTGGTGAAGGCACTAACACATCGCATTCCAGCGTCAACATGACGAAGTATCCCGAAGCCTTACGAACGATGCGGGCTTGTTTTACCACAAACCCATCAGGTATTTCCCGAGACTTGACATACTCTAACCATCCTAACTGTGGCAACTTGATTTGGTTGCCTCTCAACAACTGAGACTTCCCTAGTTGGGGATAAACAAACGACCGCATTCTGTATCGATTTTTGAAGCGGGGAAATCCCATTCCTTTACGCTTCATGTCAATAAATGCAGTCTCCAGTTTTCTCAAAACTTGCTGCAATACTTGAGCATTTACTGTTTTGAGCTCTGGGTATTGTTCTTTTGCCAAAGTTAATGATTTAGCTTGAGTGTTGTAATTCGGATATGGTTCTGAGGCTGGAACAATATATTCAGAAGTTAATGAACAAGCGTTAACTTGGCACTTTCGAGAGTTGAGCCAGTCTTTACGCTCACGAAGGGCAAAATTCCAAACTTTTCGACACACATCCAGTGTATGTTCAATTCCCAGGATCTGCTCTTTTGTGGGTTTTGCTTTATATTCGTAAGTTAAAGTTAACACTGTTTATTACCTCCTACAAAATTATATCATATTTTGTAGAAGTTAGAGAAACAAAGGGATAAATCCCTTTGAGTCGGGTTTCATCCCCGGATTAAAAGGTAGGGGTTCTCACCCTCCCACTATGTTTTGATAGATTATTCCGTAAGATTCTATTGAGTTGCTATCAACTGAAAACCTCTCTATCAGTATCTTTCTACAATAGACTCGGTTTAAACTTTGGGTCAAATTTAACAAAAAGTAATAGTCTTACCGCTCTTGACAATAGCAGGGGAAGCAGGAGAGCAGGAAAAGAAAAAATTTATAATACAACATTTATTCGTAAAATCTCGGCTAAATTGACAATTCCTCGACTACCGCACTCCCTTATTAACCTGGCGGTTTATCGCGCAAGGATTTCAGATTTGCACGGATACTAGCTATGCTGGGATGATCTACCCCTAAACTTTTTGAAGCAATTTCCAATGCTTTTTTGTAGAGTCGTTCAGCTTCTGTGTACTTTCCTTGGGAATCGTAGACTGCTGCCAAGTTATTGTAAATGGTGGCGACAGCGGGATGCTCTTCTCGCAGTAGGCGTTGCGTTAGTTTCAATGCTTTGATGTACAGTGGTTCTGCTTGGCTGTACCTTCCTTGGGAATCGTAGAGTGCTGCCAAGTTATTGTAACTGGTGGCGACATCGAGATTCTCTTCTCCCAGTAGGCGTTGCCTTAGTTCCAATGCTTTTTTGTAGAGTGGTTCTGCTTGGCTGTACCTTCCTTGGGAATCGTAGAGTGCTGCCAAGTTATTGTAAATGGTGGCGACATCGGGATGCTCTTCTCCCAGTAGGCGTTGCCTTAGTTCCAATGCTTGTTGGTACAGTCGTTCAGCATCGTTGTACCTTCCTTGGGAATGGTGTAAGAAAGCCAAGTTGTTGTAAATGGTGGCGACATCAAGATCCTCTTCTTTCAGTAGGCGTTGCCTTAGTTCCAATGCTTTAATGTACTGTTGTTCAGCATCGTCGTACCTTCCTTGGCAGGTGTAGAGTATAGCCAAGTTGTTGTAACTGTTGGCGACATCGGGATGCTCTTCTCCCAGGCGTTCTCTAGCAACTGACAAACATTGCTCTCTCCAAGGTAATGCTTGTGCATAAAGTCCTTGACCCTGATAATATCTAGCTAAGCCAACAAAGGGCAAAATTAAATCTTCATTACGTAAGCAACTCTTGTAATCAGTGGCAGAGGTAAGGTGCGGGACTATAGGAGTGAGTGTAGTAATTTTTTGCAAAATAGGTGTGTGAGCGATTTCCTTTGCCACTTCTACTATTGCAGTGCAGTAATTCTTCTTCTGCTCGTCCGCAACAGCTAAGTTCTCTTGCTTATCTCTCAAAAATTTTCGAATCAACTGATGCAACTGATAAGTATCTTCGCCCTGTTGATGTAACCGATAAGTGTCTTCACGCTGTAGCAAGTGCAATTTTTCTAGTTTTAATCTTGCCTTTTCCAGTGCTTCTCGGTCTTGCTCAGAAGCAGCACTTTTCACTAGCGACCAGGGAATAGGAGCCAAAGCGAATAAACTTAGTAAACAGCCTAACTGTTGGGCAGGTTCATTTAATTCTTCCCAACTTAACTCAAAGGCAGCTGCCACTCCACGTTTGATATTTGAAGTCCAAGTACTGTCGTTTTCATCCACTACCAAAGTAGTAATGACGCTGAAAATTTAGGGAAAAGCGAGGTATGAAGTTAACTCTTGTACTGAACTTCTGGTGCAAGAATGAATGATGCGTATCAAGATTACGCGATCGCCTACTTAAAAATTGTGTTTGCAACCCCAATTTTCAGCAATATTTTAAGTATTATTCCTTATTGACGAATTGTATATGACCTTAACCTCTCACGAATGCGCAATTCACCACTTATTACCCAGTAACATTTCAAGTTCTGCTCTTAAAGCCTTAATATCCGCAACCCTTGCCACTAATAAGTTATCACTACCTGCATCTATTAAACGTGATTTCCAATAGCCAATACTCTCTGAATTATTCATCCAAAACTCAATAACAGTACTTACAACTTCATCTGTATCCCAGCCCCATTTTTGTGGCAATGGTTCTACAGATTCGAGCAGGGCATCAAGCGTACACTTATGAGTTGCTACTAATTCTACACCTTGATACTGGGGTGTTTGTAGATTCTGCTGTTGGTGACTGAAAAAATGCAAAACTGGAGATACTCCTACGATGTCGAAACTGTATTTCATTCCACTCCTCCAAATTCTTACATGAGTTCTCTTCAAACCAGAGCTTTTTAAAATTTATATGTCCTAAAATCCTCTGAAATAACATCTGAAAAAAGTTGGACATCAGCCTATACCATAGGTACTAAATTTCAAAAATATTGGCACTATAGTCTTGTGAGTGCTAAAGTTTTTCCCCATAAAAGAGTTAGCAGTAAAGTACGTTGAGTGCTAAAGTTTGTTCCGCGAAAATTAGCAGTGAAGTGCATTGAGTGCTAAAGTTTAGAGAGGTATTTATTTTAAATTATTAAAGATTTTCGTCGTAATAAAAGAGATGGATATTATTTTTAATAATTATTTCAAATTGGGTGCGACAAGTTTTAAAGGTGAAATAGCAGCTTTGTCTGCTGCCTGTTTGTGGGCTGGGGCATCGGTGATATATAGGCGCTTGGGGGAGCGTATCCCGCCATTGCAACTCAACTTGATAAAAGGGATAGTTGCGATCGCTTTCCTTTTGCTTACCATCTTCATCAAGGGTGAATTTTTTCCCAACATTTCACCACTTCCCCTGTGTCTGCTGGTTCTTAGCGGCGTTGTGGGCATTGGCTTAGGCGATACAGCCTTCTTGGCAGCTTTAAATTTTTTAGGCGCACGTCGTGCTTTGCTTATAGGAACCCTTGCGCCACCAATGACGGCAATATTAGCGCTCATTTTTCTCCAAGAGCAGTTAAACGCTAATGCTTGGTGTGGCATTTTGCTCACCATTTTGGGAGTTGCCTGGGTGGTGACAGAACGCACTCCCGATACAAATGATACTTCTACTCATACTTCTAGAATGCAGTTATGGCGGGGACTTGGCTTTGGTCTGATAAACGTAGTAACCAATGCTATAGGTACTGTTTTGGCTCGTGCAGCGTTGGCTAATACTGGTATTAGCCCTTTGTGGGCAGCTTTGTTGCGGTTAATTGCAGCCGTCTTGATTCTCCTTATATTGCTACCCTTGCGCAGGCAACAAGGTGACTTTCCGTTAAAAACATTACATTCACCCAAGGTAGTTCTAGCGGCTATCTTTGCTGCTTTTTGTGGGACTTATTTAGGAATTTGGTTGCAACAGACAGCGATTAAATTAACTGCTGCGGGAATTGCCTTAACTTTGTTGCAAACAAGCCCGTTATTTGTTATACCAATTTCTATAACGATAGGTGAAAAAATTAGTTTGAGGGCGATCGCTGGTGTAGTGATTGCGATCGCTGGAGTTGGATTGCTGTTTTACTTGCGGTAGCCAGAAGCACTTGAACTATGATTAAACTGTATTACAAAGAACTTAGCGGGACCGTGGAAGCCCCCTAAGAGCTTGCGATCGCTCTGATGAGATTGCTATTTTACCTCAGGTAGTCTTTCAGTATTGCAACCAGTCTAATCGTTCAACTAATTCCGCGAGATTCTCCATCCCTCTACAGGGTGGGTGAGGTTGCTAGGGAAAAGTTACTGGGTGAATGCCCCTAACTTTTCCAATCTCTTCTCCAATGAACGAACAAACTCTCTGAATACATCAGTCTGTGTTCTACCTGTTAGTTCACAGTACTTATGTACAATCTCCTTTTCTTGTTCAGTTATCCGAAAGTTCATCATTTCTTTACGTACAGCCATTATTATCTCCTGGTTATTGTGTAGCTATGTGCTATACAATATAGCAAAGGAGGTGATTAATTGGCTACTCAAACAATAACTGTCAGGAATAAGTTGATTTTGCAAAATAGCCAGCAACACGATGCAATAAACGAAACGCTCAAGCAATTCGCTTTTGCTTGTAACCAGATGCTTGCAGTTGCCAAAGCCGAGAATTGCTGGAATGCTGCCAAGCTCCAAAAGCTAACCTATTACGACATTAGAGCAATCACACAGTTAAAAGCTAATCACGTTTGCAATGCTGTGGTCGTGTTGTTAATGCTAGGTCATCTACAGGCAAGGTAAAGGAATTTAGAGCAACTAGCATTGCTTTGGATGTTCGCACCTTCATATACAAGGATGGCTTTGTGGGTATCACGCTAGTAGATAAGCGCCACTGGTTTGAGTGGAAGTTGTCCTATGAGCAAAAGAAGTTGCTAGAGGGTAAACATAATCGCTTTGCAACGTTGTCTCGTACCCGCAGTGGTCAGTACTTTCTGAATGTTGCTGTAGAGGTTGATTGTGAGAAACGTTATGTCTCGAAGAACAAAGCCATTGGTGTTGACCTTGGTAGACGCGCTATTGCGGCAATTTCCACTGGCGAATCTTGGGATGGCGAGCAGTTAAACAAGACGCGTGATAGATACGCTAAAGTTAGAGCAAATGTTCAGTCCCGGCGCTCTCGGTCTGGTCGCAGACTGCGCGCGAAGGCTAAGTGGACGTGAACGACGCTTTCAGCAGTGGGTAAACCACAACATTTCTAAATCGATTGTCGGCATCGCCAAAAAGGACAGTGCAATCATCAGTATGGAGAACTTGACCAATATCAGGCAGTCTTTGAATGCTAAGCCTCGTAACAGACAGGAACGTAGACGATCTAATAATTGGGCGTTCTATCAGCTACGGCTTTTCATTCAGTACAAAGCCAATATTGCTGGTATTCCAGTTGTGTTTGTACCACCAGCCTATACAAGCCAAGTTTGCAGCCACTGTCTACGTATCCATCCTGATCCTGCAAAGTCTTTTCGCAATGAAAAGCGCTTTGTGTGTGGGTATTGTGGCGCTGACTGCGATGCTGACTACAATGCTGCGCGAAACATCGCAGCGTACGGGGTGACTATAAACTCGCCCGAAGCACCAAAATTATCCTGTGGACTTGTTCCGCAGTTTGTTTTAGGGGCAAAACCCCACCAAGAGCCTTCAGGCAGGGTGGGGTAGTTTATACTTCTATGCTAAATATTACTCCAGAGACAGATAACCAAACGAAGATTCACCAAGTGATAACGGATGCTTTTGGTCAAACACAAGAAGCCGAACTTGTAGATAAAATCCGCAACTCCTCAAATTTTATACCTGAATTATCTCTTATAGCGCTAGAAAATGAGGATGTGCTGGGACACATTCTTTTCAGCCGCATTGTCATTGAAACACCAAAGAAAATTCCTGCACTAGCATTAGCACCATTAGCTGTTACACCAATGCACCAGCGCCAAGGTATTGGCACTCAGCTGGTGCAGGTGGGTTTATCAAGGTGTCGTGAATTAAATCATTCTATTGTTGTCGTTGTTGGCGATCCGCGTTATTACAAGCGTTTTGGTTTTCTGCATGCGAGTCAATTCGGCTTGCACTCATCGTTACCAATTCCTGATGAGGCATTTATGGTGTTAGAACTCAAACCGAGTGCTTTGATGAATATTAATGGGAACGTGTGTTATCCAGCTTACTTTAATGAGGTTTGAAACATTATTTTCCTAGTTATGATTCCTACTCCTGTTTCTTCCCTAAGTCACTATTGCTAAAATTGTTATCGCCAAAAAACACACTGCTTTTGTTCTTCAGAGAACTTTGTGGAAAGTAAATGCAAATCCTCTATAGGTAGAGAAGATTTACAATAAAAAGGAAATTTTGGTTGTCTGGAAGTGTAATCAAAAAATACTGAGAATCTATCGGAATCTACAGGTATTTTTCCCCGATGAAAGACACTACCAGTGCCTGCAATAACTACCGTGCCAGATGCTCCTGTACAGGATTTATAATTTGATTGGGATATTACCTGTTGCATAGTTTTGTCACTGATATAGCCGTATTTATATTTCAAAGAATCAGCTACTTTTACAGTGAGATACTTTGGAAGATATTGAAACGGACCTCGCTCATCATTTATATCATTTAAATAAATAATGACTTTGAACAATTTTCGGTCTTCCGAGTCCATATGCCACAACCTTGATTTTCTCTCTACTTGGTTGGCAAGATCTCTGCGAAAATAAGAGCCATGATAAGCTACAGGTAGACCAAGATAATTCTCAGCAATATTGAGTAAACGTTGTTCTAATCCCCAAAGAAAAATCTCTGGGTACTCCATCATTTGTTCATTAGTTGCATGAACAACAAATTCATTTTCATCGCCAGAAATTGCTTTGGGGATTTTTGGTATTAATTTTTTTGCAGCTTGCAGTAATTGTGGAGTCGAAGGAATCGAAAGTTCCTCTAATGAAGTAACAACAACTCCCTCAGTGTTAAGACTCTCGACTATAGCACGCTCAGTAGTTGAAAGAATAGGTAGATGGCTTTTATGTTTTTCTAATGCTGCTTCATATGCAAGCTCAGCAGGGTCTCGTATAAATGAAACTTCATAAAGGTTTTTTAATATTTTGTTACGCACCTGTGTCACAATAGTGTTCATCTTATTTGTAACCTGTTTGACTAATAGATTGAAAAATATTTTAAGTAAACCTACGGTTTTTGTCCAATGATTTGTTTTTATTTTGGCAAATTTTATATTGGCTTTACATAAAATCGGCTACAAAATAACTGGGCTTTACTCTTTCTGAATATTCAGCATAAAAACTTACTTGACTGGTGTTTATTTTGCCAAGAAAGCTTTATGAAACTCTATAAGGTACTTAATGGCAGATAGAGACAAGTTACCGACTATTCGTAGAAGCCGCAGTCTCACGTATTCGTTGTCGTGTAAACTTTGATTAAATCAGAACTTGTAAAGCGGCTTAGTTTCAGAATGTTTATAATACTAACTGGGTATCTGCTATCAAAGCGCTGTTCCAATTGAAGTTTTAGTAAGATGAAAAGACACTTGCTAACACTAAGTAAAATTTCGCGGTTAGAAAAGAAAATTGTTTATAGACTCAAAGAAATATTAGGCTGAGTTAGCCAGTACTTTTCAAGTAATAATCGATACAAGAAATAATTTGTGCCACAGATAGTTAGATAATTACACCAGCCACAGCCTATACTATCGCTTTGGAATAATAGATATGAGTATAAAGGAGTTACAGTGATGGTGCGCCTAATTATCAGCTTAATTCTGCTGGGACTATTAACTGCGTGTACCACGAGTGTTCTTGCACCAACTAGGCACTTAGTGGAAAAAGCAATTGCATTTGAATTAGAGAAAACTCAACAGCAACTCAGCCAACAGCTAGATTTGGATTTTCAGGGATTTGAAATCCATCGGTTATCAATTTCTCAGGAACAACCTCTGACAATTCAAAATCTACCCACATACCGCGTTCGTGGAACTTACGAACTCACGTTTAAGCTACCAAAACGACGGTTGACACAACCTCAAAAACCTTTTGAAGTTTACCTGCAACTTCAAAAAGAAGGTAAAACTTGGCGGTTACTGGTTCCTGAAGCTAGTGGCAAGGATTCTAAATCAGTTTGGCGCAGTTATTTCATTCGATAAATTATCAATTATGAATTATGAAATGAGAGTAGAGTATGACTCTTGCATAATTCATAATTTGTAATTTATCATTTGCCATTCTCTTCGCTTTCTGAGTGTGTAACTCTAAAAACCATCACAAGCATTTTTGCCTAAGTCCCAACCCCTCGCCAAGATTGAAGTGATATCTTCATAGGAGACAAGGCAAGATGTATTTTAACTTCTTCATTGGTTCCAGTCTGGGAATTATGATTTTGGTATTGCTGGCTTTTAGCGTGCTGCAATGGTTTCATATACCTACTGGCAACTTTCTGGATTGGGTGATTGGGGGCGCAAGTTTTTGGTGGTTGTTGGTGATTGTGACTGTACCTTGGAATATCCATTTTCAGGCGAAAGAAGTTTTAGCAGAAGGGGCGCAATCAACTGAAAAAGAAATTCCGGTGGATGAGAAACAACTGGAGTATGTTAAGGTTTTGGCAAGGCGATCGCTCTTTGTTGCTCTTGCCTTACACTTATTCTCAGCTATTGGTCTTTATACCCTCGCCGCTACTGGTATTAGTGCAGTTGGCTATGTCAGTTCTGGTGCTGCTTTGTTATTAACTGGATTACGTCCAGCCATTAGTGCTTATGAGTACTTATATGCACGGTTGGTTATGATTCGCCAAGAATGGAAGTACCCGCGTGAAGATGTTGTGGAACTTCGTTCGCGTTTCGACACTTTAGAAGCAACCGTTCAGCGCTTAGAAGAACAACTGAACCCAGAACAGCCCTATTCCTTAGCAGCCAACCAACAAACTTATTTAGAAGAAACACGCAAAGAATTAGCTCGTATTTCTGCGAATTTGGAAGAATTACGAGCTACAAATCAGACGGAACATGAACGTCTAGCAAGAGAAGCAAGAGGGGCGATCGCCCAGCTTTCTACCGACGGACAATTTCTCGATCATGTCCGTGAGATTATCAGGTTTTTTAAGACAGCATAGTTGAGAATCCAGAATTGCTGCAATTCCTGAGACAGAAACTTTTTGGTACACCTGATTCACAGCCTGCGCAAATCTTCAATGTGATTTCTATACAATGCCGCCACTGCATTGTATTTCTTGACACGTGATATGGTATGTTCACACTTGATACGATTGCGCGTAGCGCCCCTTGGCCAATCGCTACGCGGAAGCGGTGCGTAGGAATGGGTATAAAAAATTAAGAAGATGCCTGCGGTTAAAACAAGCATCCCCCAACAGAAGATGAGAGAAACACTACCAACTCACATTAACCGCTATGGATGTTTTTGACTGGAGTTTAACCCACCAGAGCTCTCGTTAATTGCAGACTTACCAAAAATATGAACGAAGTTGAGCAGCATTATCCTTAATCTTGAACATACTCAAACAGAATTTTTAGATATTTATCTAAAGATTTGTATGGTGTTTCTTTCCTCCACACGGCAGTTGAGCGGGCGTAGTATATGGGATGGTGGAGCCGCATAAACACAACTTGGGGATGAGGCAGTGCTTCTGCCTCGTTCGGCATGACTGCTATCCCTTGCCCTGCTGCCACAAGGGCAATCATGGAAGCGTGGCTATCGGCAAACAGGTGCAGATTTGGCATAAAGCCAGCGCAGCGGCAAGTGTCGCGGATGCGATCGTTTCGCCCGGGAAACTTTTCTTCAGACATCCCGATAAATTTTTCAGAGGCAAGGGAAGCTAGATTAATTGAGGATTCATTTGCCAGCGGATGTGTATCCGGTATCACAGCAGCAATAAGCACTTTCTTAACGCATTTGACTGTAAACTCTTCGTCTAACTCATCGGGTGGGTTGCCCATAAAGGCAATATCGATCGCGCCATCTCGCAATGCTCTAACTTGTTCACTAGGCGGCATCTCCTGCAAACGTACAGCAACTTCAGGATAGCTACGTCCAAAGCTGTGGAGGGTTTGACCAAGAAAAGTCTGGAGGATGGTTGGGATATAGCCAATTACCAAAGGCTTGTCTGTATTGGTGTAATGAGTCTTGAGGGTTTGCACAGCCACATGACTACGATTCAAAATATCTTTTGCTTGTTCGAGAAAAAATTTCCCCCCTTCTGTGAGTGTCAATCCATCAGATTGCCTGAGAAACAGCACAACACCCAGTTCATCTTCCAGGTTTTTGATTTGACGGCTTAACGCAGGTTGGGAAATATACAGCCGGACGGCAGCACGGCTAAAGTTGAGTTCTTCTGCAACGGTCACAAAATATCTAAGATGCCGTAATTCCATGAATTGATTAGGTATGCCTAAAAGTTATAGCTATCAGAATTATAAGGCATTGGACGTTTATATCTATGTTCTATTACCCTAAATTCTGTAAGTAGGTCGGTACAAATAAAGTTAACGAGTTTCGGCAGTCCGACGTCATTAGTCATTGGTCATTAGTAAGGGTTTTAGAGGCTTTTACATTTCTTAACATAGTTTGGTTTATTTCTACCTATCTACTTAATACCAATTCGTAATTCCTAATTAAGAAATTCAGATGTAGTCTGGGTTTTCAGATTTCCGTCTGTCGCCTTATTTGAAAAATTGGTATATAGCTATTTACCAAATAATAACCATTCTGGGTATTTTTAGATGACTCGCACTTAATTTAACGTGAGTTCGACGGAACTAAAAAACAGCAGGATGCAGGTAAGTCTTTCGAGTAAATGTCAAGTGAAGGTTTTTGAGGCAAATAGATGTAAGCAGCCAAGCCTGCTATCAAGTTGACCAGAAAGTTGAAAACACTACGATGGCGGTTCAATTTGACACAGGTTTTTCAGGTGGTCATTAACTGACGGGTTAAACTCTAGTTACTAAACTTCGTGAAGACATCAATTGCAGGTGCTATTATGTACGAACAAATTAAAAGTGAGTTGAAGAAAACGGAGAGTGCTCATACACAAGAAGAGCGTTTGCAACCAAAAACAATTGCCTCTCTCACAAAGGCGATCCTTGTTGCTGAACCAGCTAACACCCCTGCAACCGACATACCAGCCACAACAGAAGTCGTCGTAACCAGTCAAAAATCATGCCAGTCGCCTAACCATGAGATATACGAATCATAGCAATATATTCAAAGCCAACTTGAAAGAGGCAGATTTGACGGGAGCCAACCTCGATGAAGCCAAAATGAAAAACATTGAAAAACTTGTTGAATTTGCGCTCCAGTTAGTGGCTACAGAAACAGGGGTTTCACTTAACTATATTCAAAAGGTAATCCTGCGAAACTCTCTACTTGAAAACAAAAAAACTTACGCTAAACTTGCTCTTGAAAATAAGTATTCGGAAAGCTATATTAAGTTCTCAGTAGCGCCGAAACTATGGCAGTTGCTTTCAGTTGCGCTCGGTGAAAAAGTTAATAAGACCAATCTCGCGGCGCTGCTAGAACAGGGGTTAGAAAAATTCACTTCTTTTGATAATCCTCAGACGACCGACGAGACAACAGCAGCAATCCCAACAGCGGGCTTTCTTAGGGAACCTGTCCTTCTAGAATCTCCATCCGGACAGGTTCCGCTGGCTTCCTCTTTGTACATTGAGCGATCGACTATCGAACAAACCTGTTATCAAGAAATTCTCCAACCCCATGCGTTCATTCGCATCTTTGCACCTCGAAAGATGGGGAAGACTTCCTTAATCGCACGAATTCTGGATTATGGAAGCAGTCAGAATTACCACACAGTGCGACTGTGCTTATATCACGCTGGAACACAGGTGTTAGCTGAGAGCTCACGCTTCTTACGCTGGTTTTGTGCAAATGTCACACAGCAGTTGGGTTTGGAATCTAGATTAAATGACTACTGGGACGAGGATATGGGAGCTTTGATTAACAGCACCATTTATTTTCAGGGCTATCTCCTCAAGGAACTCTCTAACCCTATGGTTTTAGCACTAGATGGCGTAGACCAATTATTTGAGTACCCAGAAGTTGCTAGTGATTTTTTCGTCCTGTTGCGTTCCTGGTATGAGGAAACAAAAGACATTGCAGTTTGGCAGAAGTTACGAGTCGTGATGGCTCATGCAGTTGAAGTTTACATTCCGTTACCCACCCATCGCTCTCCGTTTAATGTGGGATTGGCGATCGAACTGCCGAGTTTTAACGAAGAACAGGTGCAGGATTTAGCCGAACGTCACGGACTTCAACTTACAAAGCGTGAACTTGAGCAGTTAATGAAGCTCACTGATGGTTTTCCGTATTTAATTCGACTGGCATTGTATCAAAGTGCCCGCTTGAAGATTCCTGTGCAAACGTTACTGCAAGATGCTATGAGGAATACTGGAATCTATCAACAACATCTTCAGTATCAGTTGTGGAACCTTCAACAGCATCCTAAATTAGCTGACGCCTTTGGGCAGGTTTTAACGGCTCCAATCGAGTTAGAAATTGAGGTGGCGTTTAAGTTAAAAAGTTTAGGATTGGTGCATATAATCGATGGTCAAGCTACTGTTAGCTGTGAGCTATATCGAGAGTACTTCCGCAATTATTTTTCTTAATTCTTGAGCAGCATGAATAAGCCCAGTACTCTCCTACCTTCCACATCAAAAACTTACTCAAAATAATAAGTATAAGCAAGTTTAAAAAAGTTTTTAGCTATTTAATTTAGCTCTAAAAAGCCACTCATCTTCTTCAGTAACTAGCTCGCAGCGATTGCCTGTTCGCGTTTGCAAAGCAGTCGCAGCCGAAGGCGAGAAAGTGTCTCGTTGGCGCAGCCTCTCCGACACGAGAAGAGAAGGGCAGCGCCTGCCGTAGGATGCCCGTAAGCGCAAAGCGTGCCGCAGGCATACGCGTAGCGTCTCCTTTAGGAGAAGGGCTGTAGGGCGATCGCAAAAGGGTGGTAATTGCTCGCTATCTTCTAAGTATGAAGGCTCTACTAAATCAGTGGGAACTGGTAACTGATTAGTGGTAGGTGTTAGTGGTGGATCTATTACGAATACTAACTCACTAGTTACTGATAACTGGTCGCTAGCCACTGTTTCACCTGTCCGGGAAAGCAAATATTGCTTGAGGACTAAAAACAGATTTTTTTTCGTCACTCTCTGTCCTAATGCTTTAGAAAGGGCTCGCCACAACTGGGAGCCAATATCCTTGATGTGAGCGATACTATAGGCACAATCGCGTGCCATCTGCTTATAACCGCGTCCGAGCCATGACTGACACAGGATTAAGCCCTCAAGGGAACTTAGTTGCCTAGAGAGCAGAGTTTGTACAGTGTCCAGAACTTCGCCAATATTCATGTAGTGATTCTATTTGAGTAGTATGTTGTACACAGGAAGGAACGCTCTAGATTCTTATGCACCCCAAACAAGCAGTTAATCCAATTCAGCTTTGATGCAGATAGCTCCAGGGCAGAACGACAAGGGCTGAATTGCTCTAAGCGTACATTCACCAAAAAACTTTACTATGTATTATTTCAGTTGTTTTGCTCAACGAGAAATAGATAAAGTTGGTATTTTTGTCTAAAATTATACCGCGTTGAGAGATTTATTTCACAACTAGTGACTTTTGTCAATCATGTAAATTAGTGATTATTGAAAAAGAACATACAGTTATTGGCTTTTTTAACAGTGAACAGTGAACAGTGAACAGTGACCAGTTAACAACTAGAAGCTCACGTTGGCTCCAAGAGGCGCGATGCTCTTAATTGTTCAAGGAAAATTGACTTGGTTTCAACAGGTGCGATCGCACCTTTAGACTTCTTCGGAAGTTGAATTAATGGAAACCCCATGACGGATCCGGCAGTTATTAGGGCGACTGTTCAAAACCCTCGGCATCTCTTGTTAGAGGCTATTTATAAAGTAAATCTAAAGGCAAGTCATTAGGTTGAATACTAAGTGCTGAAAAGACGTAATTTTTAACATCTATTGAAATTAAAGCTACTCTACGTTTAAAATAATTGACTTTAATAATCAACTTTATATGCCCCAATATAGGTATCAAGTCAGCGGTAGTTTAGCGATTGATGCACCAAGTTACGTAGAGCGGCTTGCCGACTCGCAACTGTATCAAGCCCTTCAGCGAGGAGACTTCTGCTATGTCCTCAACTCCCGGCAAATGGGCAAATCCTCACTGCTGGTACGAACCAAGCATCGCCTCCAGCAAGAGGGCTTTCACTGCGCTGCTGTGGATTTGAGTGCGGTGGGGAGCGAACAAATTACTCCACTGCAATGGTACAAGGGATTTGTAGGTGATTTATGGCGACAGTTGGGGCTACTGGAAACCTTGAACCTGAAAAGTTGGTGGCTTGAACGCAACGATCTCGGTTTACTGCAACGGCTGCGGTGGTTTATTGAGGAATTGCTACTGGTGCAGTTTCCCCAACAACGGTTGTTTATCTTTGTCGATGAAATCGACAGTCTGCTGGGGCTTAACTTTTCGATTGATGACTTTTTTGCCTTTATTCGCTTCTGCTATAACCAACGGGCAATCAACCCAGAATATCAACGCATTACCTTTGCGATTTTTGGAGTAGCAACTCCCTCGGATCTGATTCGAGACAGAACGAAGACACCGTTCAATATTGGGCAAGCAATAGAACTCAAAGGGTTTGAGTGGGAGGAAGTGACTCCTTTAATTCAAGGGTTGGAAAAGACGGTGGATGCGCCTGCATCGGTTGTGAAGGCGATTTTAGACTGGACGGGTGGACAACCGTTTCTCACTCAAAAGTTGTGTCATTTAATCGTGCAATTGAGTCACGGGACAATCAGGCACGATGGTAATGGTTGCATTCCACCAGGTACGGAATCGTTCTTTCTTGAGAACTTGGTCAAAACCCGCATAATTTCGCGTTGGGAATCGCAGGATGAACCGGAACACCTGAGAACTATACGCGATCGCATTGAACGTAACGGTCAGCGGGCTGGTAGAATTCTAGGCATTTATCAACAAATTTTGCAAGGAATTGAAATAAAAAGTGATGATAGTCGAGAACAGATAGAATTGTTACTCAGTGGCTTAGTCGTTAGACATTCGGGAATCCTTAAGGTAAAAAATCGCATCTATCAAGAAGTATTTAATCTTGAATGGGTTGAAAAAAGATTAGCAGCTTTGCGTCCTTACTCGCAGACGTTTGATGCTTGGGTCGTTTCAGGGCAAAAAGATGAATCGCGATTGTTGCGCGGACAAGCGCTCAAAGATGCCCAAGTTTGGGCGCAGGGGAAAAGTTTGAGTGATTTGGACTATCAATTTTTAGCCGCTTCTGGCGAATTGGATAGGCTGGAAATGCAGCAAGCTTTAGAAGCAGAACGGCTTAAAGAAGTGGAAGCGCGACTGGCAGAGGAACAAAAAAGATTAGCACTAGAGAAAAAAAGTTCTAGGCGGCAAAGGTTTTTGCTTTTTGTAGAAAGTATGACATTAATTCTAGCCTGTGCATTGGGGCTAGAGGCTTATGCTCAGTATCGGCAAACTGCTGTCAGCGAGATTAAAGCGATCGCTAAATCTTCCGAAGCGCTATTCGCCTCAAATCAAAAGTTAGATGCACTAGTACAAGCTATCACAGCAAAGCGACGATTGAACCAGTTGGGTGTTGCAGACGCAAATATCCAGCACTCAGTTAAGGAGGCTCTCCATCAGGCTGTTTATGGAGCGGTTGACTATAACCAGTTATCCGGGCATAATAATGTGGTTAATGATGTAACTTTCAGCCCTGATGGCGAACTCATTGCCTCAGCTTCTGCCGACAAAACCATCGATCTTTGGAAAAAAGACGGTACAAAGCTGCTCACGCTTCAAGGGCACAACAATACGGTTTGGGGAGTTGTATTTAGCCCGAGAGGGGATCTCATTGCTTCTGGTTCTGGGGATAACACAGTTAAACTTTGGCGCAAAACGAATACAAAATTACCAAACGAAGAGCCGAGCTATACCTTGTGGCACACTTTAAAAGGACATACCAATGACATTGTACAAGTAGCGATCGCTCCTAACAATCAGATTATTGCTTCCGCTTCTAAAGATAAAACAATTAAACTCTGGAGTGCAGACGGCAAACTGCTCTTCACTCTCACCGGACATCAAGATGAAGTTGACAGCGTTGCCTTTAGCCCTGACAGTCAAATTATTGCATCTGCTTCTAAAGATAAAACCATCAAACTCTGGAGTACAGACGGTAAACTGCTCTTCACCCTCACCGGACATACGGACAGAGTTAAGAACGTTGCCTTCAGCCCCCAAGGAAATCTCATTGCCTCGGCAAGTTGGGATAAAACCGTCAAACTTTGGCAGCTTGACGGCACGTTAGTCCAAACCCTAACTGGACACAGCGATGCAGTAAGCAAAATCGCTTTTAACCCGAATGGTCGTTTGCTCGCCTCGGCAAGTCTAGACAGAACAGTCAAACTTTGGCAGCTTGACGGGACTGTGGTAAAAACCCTGCCAGTCGCCAAGGATACCGTCTCTGGAGTGGCTTGGAGTCCTGACGGACAAATGCTCGCCTCATCGAGTTGGGATGGCCCGATCATCCTCTGGAAGCTTGATGAGAGTTTGCTCAAGACTCTTAACGGACATCAAGCATCAATTTACACCATAAAATTTAGTCCTGATGGTAAGACAATTGCCACCGCCAGTCGTGATAATACCGTTAAACTGTGGCGGCTTGATGGTAGCTTAATTCGCACTTTCCCCAAACAAGCCGATAAAGTTTTCGGAGTAGATTTCAGCCCAACTGGGGACACCATTGCTACAGGCGGTTATGACAGCACAGTCCGGTTGTGGCGACCTGACGGAACCTTACTCCAGACTTTCACCGGACATAAGGGCAGAGTCTTCGCCGTTGATTTCCATCCAGATGGGCAGTCGATTGCCTCGGCGGGTGAGGACAGAACCGTCAAAGTCTGGAAGATTGACGGCACTGAATTGGCAACTCTCAAAGGGCATACCGATCACATTAACGGAGTTGCCTTTAGCCCTGACGGACAGCTCATTGCCTCAGCTAGCGTGGACGGCACCGTCAAACTCTGGCAGTGGGATGGTGCCATCGCACCTGGAAAGCCCAGCTACAAGCTTCTACACACGTTAACAAGCCATCGCCGTCAGGTGGCTGGAGTTGCCTTTAGCCCTGATGGCAAGACCCTCGCTTCAGCAGGTATGGATAGCATGGTGAGACTTTGGCGGCGCGACGGTACAGAAATCAGAGCTTTTAAGGGACACAAAAATGGGGTGTTCGGAGTTGCCTTTAGCCCGCATGGCAAGACGATTGCCTCAGCCAGTTTCGACGGCACAGTCAAACTTTGGAGATACGACGGTCAAGAGATTGAAACCTTAAAGGGACATAGCGATGGGGTGTTTGGAGTTGCCTTTAGCCCTGATGGGAAGTTAATCGCCTCAGCCAGTCAGGATAAAACCGCCATTTTGTGGAATTTACAGCGAATTTTCCAGCTCGATTTCCTCCAGTATGGTTGCAATTGGGTGCGGGATTATCTGCGGACGAATGCCAACGTGAAGGAGGAGGACAGACAGTTGTGCCCCTGAATTAGCGAATTTGGAGTTAGAGAGTTTTGAGTTCATAAACTTGTCAGGTGCTGTTAGGCATCCGGCTGGAGAATCAACACTGCTCAGAATCCCTCAGATTTATTTCACTAGTCAAAAAACATCATACCTTTACTAGTTTTCCTACTTTTGCTACTTTTCCTACTTTGACGATAGGGTATGTGAAAAGATTTGAGAATGCGATAAGCCGGAGGCTTGACGCTCCGCGTATCGCGCATTAATTGAAGGTCTTTCTCAAACAAATGATTCCTCTTGCACGTAGTCATGGTTTTGACATACATATTTCCAGGTGCAAGATGTAAGGTAAATTGCTTGAAACAATATTAACTTTATATATTGACAAAAATACCGCACTTGTCAATTTATTAAAGAGCAATGCAAGAATAAAAAACATAGGGGTGTAAGGGTGTAGGGAACCCATACACCCTTACCCCTCTAGTTTTGGTAAATTGTTTGAAACAATACTAACTTTATATATTGACAAAAATACTGTACTTCTCTGTTTATTAAAAAACGATGACAGAATAAAAATCAGCATACAAATGAAGTAACTCGGCACGATAAAACAAATATATGCTATGTGAAGATATTATAAAATTTACGGAGAACATTATTGACAACTTTCTAGTAATAACACTATGTTTGATACGAGAAGAAAACAGGGTGAAATTTAGAAGCAGATGTGAATATTGGTGCCGTGTTACTAGGCTTTAAAGCTTTTAATTGTGTAGGCGTAATTTTGCTTGCAGGTAGTAACCAAGCTTGAAGCTTGATTTTTATATAGCTCCCAATATTGATGGCAATGACAACTTCTTAACTGTCATTGGCACCACTTTCAGCAACAATGGAGGTGAACCCATTGTTGACCGAGGCATCGGCAATACCCTGAACTTAAGTAGTAACACTATTTCAGGTCTAGAAAGCCAGCCAATTCTTATCTAGTAGCAAACTCTAACAAATTTGTCGGCTTCTAACCCAAGTCCAAACTGACGCGCTTTGTCAACCGAGAGTAAATGTCTAACATTTGTAAGACATTTTTTACTAATTATCAAACTTAAGAGAGGAGTTTTGACGATGAAAATACAAAGCCTATTCACAAAGGCTTTCTGGTTGGTATTGGTTTGTATCACAGTCGTGGTTGTGAGTGTTTTCAGATTAAGCCCTAGTTTTGCTCGTTCCACGATAATCCCGCCAGCACAAGTATCAACAGCGGGAGTGACTGTAGCCCAGTATGGTTCATCTTCGCTCAAAGCCCCGTATGATTAACGTTCAGGAGGAAAGTCTCTCTATAGGAGGCTAGGAGGCTACAACGCGATCGCCGCGTGAACTACCATTTCCAGGAACAAATTTTGCAGATATTCAAACAGGAGAACACAAAAAAGTCTTCAATTCGCTTAATAATGCAGAAGTGAATTTTTGGCTTGATGCATTGGCAATGGATAAAGTCTTAAATTCAGGAATTCCCGTGAATATCGTCCCATTGAACGCAACGGATTCAGCCAGATTACAAGGGTTTGACTCACGCATTAAAAACAATCCTTCTAGGTGTGCTACTGCTCCTGCTCAGTTTATCCAAAAACTCCAACCAGTTAGCAAAGAACCATTCGCAGACTACTTGTGATGCCTTAGTCTGACCCAATGCAGTAAAGAAAGCTACAATGGCGCGTAGCGCCACCGCCACTTTGTTGTAAGTGCTCGCATGAATTGAGGGGTAACAAGTATACATCAGTCGATAACCCGCAACTTGGGTTATTCTTAGAGACTAAGAACTAATGGTCAGTGAAAATATTGATTAGTAAATAAATCTATGCCAAAAGTAATTTCAATACACTCTTATCGCGGCGGTACTGGCAAATCCAACTTTAGTGCTAATCTAGCTACCAGTGTTGCCCTACGAGGACACAGAGTTGGCGTAGTTGACACTGATATTCAATCACCGGGAATTCATAATCTTTTCGGTCTAGAACCGGAGAACATGAACAAGACCCTCAATAGCTATTTGTGGGGTCAAGCACCGATTGAAGATACAGCCTATGATGTCAGCGATAATATTCAGCTCAAAGGGAATGGCAAACTTTTTCTAGTTCCCTCTAGCGTCAAGGCTGATGATATTTCCCGGATTTTGAGCGAGGGATATGATGTCAAACTGCTGAATGATGGGTTTCGCAAATTAGTTAAGGGACTGCAATTAGATTACTTATTTATTGATACTCACCCTGGTTTATCAAAAGAAACCTTCCTCACGATCGCTATTTCTCATGTTTTGGTTCTGATTTTGCGTCCCGACAAACAAGATTATCAAGGGACGGCAGTTACTATAGACGTAGCACGACAGTTAAAAGTCCGCAAAATGTTACTGGCGGTAAATAAAGCATTGCAAAGCATGAATTTTGATGCTTTGCGCCAAAAAATTGAAGCGGCTTACGATGCTCCTGTCGCCGGAATTTTTCCCTTATCAGAAGACTTAGTACAACTGGCTAGTAACGGTGTTTTTTGCCTGCAATACCCGGATCATTATGTAAGTCAGGAGTTTGCTAAAGTGGCGCAGCAGATTATGGAATAGCTAAGTGTTGACTGATAACTAATAAGTGATACCAGAATTTTAAAACTATGACAGAAAAACACGATTTAAAGTCGCTGGCAAGTTCAATTAACGCGGTAGCTTCACCTTTTCGTTCCTATCTCAGCGACTTGTATGAAAAATATGAATATCTCAATGATGGTGCTGTTGCTGACTATATTCCTGAGTTGGCATTAGCGAAACCCGACTGGTTTGGTATTTGTGTAGTGGCTGTTGACGGTCAAGTTTTCGATGTGGGTGATTGCGACAAACTACACGGGTTTGGGTAAAAGTGGAGAGACTATTGTTGGTTCAGTCGTTGGTTCGCAGATTGTCTTTATCTCTCCAACCCGACATGACCCAAATGCGGCATTTCGACGAACTGTTAAGGTAGATAAGGAGAAAGTACACCCGCTTGACAAAGCATCTCACGGTCAAAAGGGGATTGGGATTACTCTTGACTACCAAGGTAAAGAAACTGTAGCCGCCTGGAGATATTTACCTTCTTTGAATGGAGGTATTTTAGTTAAAATAAATACTTCAGAAGCATTTTCTTCCTTAATAGCATTAAGAAGAGTTGTGATTGTTTTAGGGTTTATTACCTTATGTGTGGTAATTTTAGCCGCCTTTGCAGTCGCTAAATCTATTTCTAAGCCTGTTGTCAAACTGACTCAAGTTGTTCAAGATCTGGCTCGCGGTAATTTGAATCAACAAGCACCAGTTCTAACCCATGATGAAATTGGTCAATTAGCACAATCATTTAACTTCATGGGAAAAAAACTTCAAGAATCTTTTAATATAATTAAAGCAAGAGAGCAGGAACTAGCTACTGCAAAAGAGCAATTAGAGGCTGTTTTAGATGCCGTTCCAGGTTCCATTTCCTGGTTTGATTCTGGGGGATTATATATCGGTGTAAATCGTTATGTAGCCGAAAATTGGAATATTTCTCAAGATGCTTTTATTGGTAAAGAAGTAGGTTTTCTTAAGGGTAGTTCGTTGATCGCTAGCTTTATGCGTGATTTTTTTGCTTCTGAAGAAGAGGCTGCTTCACAACTCATAGAAGTAGAAGTGAATGACTCGCCAAAATACTATTTAATTGCGGCTCAAAAATATCAGAAAGGTAAGGCGACCGTATCTGTTGGGATTGATGTTACAGAACGCAAAAAAGCAGAGGAAGCGCTGCGAATTGCTGAGGAAAATTACCGCAGTATCTTTGAAAATGCTTTAGAAGGTATCTTCCAATCCCAACTTGATGGGCGCTTTCTCAGTGTAAATCCAGCAATGGCACGTATCTATGGCTATGATTCTCCGTCAGAGATGATAGCTAGTATTCATGAAATTGATACCCAAATTTATGTTGACCCCAATTGTCGAGAAAAGTTTGCATACCTAATGGAGGAAACAGGCAAGGTTAAGGATTTGGAATATCAGATTTATCGGCGTGATGGTAGCATCATCTGGGTACAAGAAAATACAAGGGCAGTCCGCGATACAAGCGGCAAGCTGCTGTACTACGAAGGAATTGTGCAAGACATTAGCGATCGCAAACGCCGGGAAGATGAACTCAAACGACAATTAGCTGAATTAAAAGTTGAAATTGACCAGAAGAAGCGCGAACAAGAAGTAGCTTTGATTACTAAAAGTGGATATTTTCAGGAGTTACAAAGTGAAATTTCTTCTGTGAATTTGGATGAGTTTTGGGAGTAGTACATGATAAGGTGATGAGTTTGTATTTATTACTGGAGTTTAGGGCAAAGGGCACTACGTCAAGCTCTGGAGAAAGCAAAACAACCTTAGCCTGTATCGTGTTGCTGTGAACGCCAACGCTGAAGATGGTCTAGAAGTCGATGGCAATTTCAACTCCATCAGTGCTAGCAACAGTGTATTCATCAACAACGTTGGTGATGGCTTTGATGTGAATGGAAACAGCAACATAGTTGGTCTGTTGGCAATGTCCTCAATTAACAACGGAGAGGATGGGCTGGAAATCAATGGCAATGACAACTTCTTGACTGTCATTGGCAGCACTTTCAGCAACAATGCAGGTGAACCCATTGCTGACCGAGGCATCGGCAATACCCTGAACTTGAGTGGTAACACTATTTCAGGTCTAGAAAACCAGCCAATTGTTATCTAGTAGCAGACTCAAACAGATTTGTCGGCTTCTAACTGAAGTCCAATAGGTTAAGCAAAACTACTGTTTGACTAAGATAAGCTTACAGGTACTACAAAACTTCGTTAATTTATAGCTGAGCGCAGTTGTTAAGGATGTAAACAACCCGCATGCGCGTGATAACTGCGCTACAGAATGTAAACCGAACACCAAGAGTGGCTGTCCTTAACCTTAACAACGACAGCCACTCTTTCTGTTGGAAGTCAAGGCTAATTAAGATGCGTTTGCTTTGGGGCGATCGCCCAACTTTCTACCGACGGACAATTTCTCGATCATGTCCGCGAGATTATCAGGTTTTTTAAGACAGCATAGTTGAGAATCCAGAATTGCTGCAATTCCTGAGACAGAATTATAGCGGGTTTGGTGTTGCCTGGAATACAGTAGAGACCGTACAGTACAGTCTCTACATACCATTGTGTATGTGATTCAAACGAGAACCGCACTTACTTCGGACTCCTAATTTTTAGTCGTCCGGTGGTTTGCAGTTTATCAGGGCTACTTAATCGAAAGAAGATTTCTGTTTCTATGAAAAAGCAAAAAAATCAATTTAGCCACCTCACCGCAATAGAAAGAATTTACCTATCAGTACCTGCACAGTTTTTGTTAGATAAGAATATGCTTCAAGGTAAAGTTCTAGACTTTGGTTGTGGCTTTGGCAATGATGTTAAATTATTGCGACAAAAAGGATTTGATATTACAGGTTATGACCCTTATTATTTCCCGCAATACCCTAATGAGAAATTTGACACAATAATTTGCTTTTATGTTTTAAATGTTTTATTTCTTGAAGAACAAGCTAATGTTCTCATGGCAGTCTCGAACCTATTGAAGCCGGGAGGTAAAGCGTATTATGCAGTGAGAAGGGATATAAAAAGAGAAGGTTTCCGAGAACATTATATCCATAAAAAACCGACATATCAATGTATTGTTAAACTTCCTTTTAAATCAATTCACTCAGATGAGTATTGCGAGATTTACGAGTATAGCCATTATAATTTACAAAGAAACTCATCTAATCATTGCATATTTTGCAACCCTCATAAAAATCTAACTATCCTAACCGAGTCAGCAACTGCTTATGCTATGTTTGATGGTTATCCCGTAAGTAAAGGGCATGTTTTGGTGATTCCAAAACGTCACGTTAGTAATTATTTTGAACTTCCGTTTAAAGAACAATCTGCTTGTTGGTTTATGGTTAACAGAGTGCAAGAAATTCTTAGTAAAGAATTTCAGCCCGATGGTTTTAATGTGGGAATGAACATCAATCGAGATGCAGGTCAAAATATGATGCATGCCAGTATTCATATTATCCCTCGTTACAAAAATGATACTGTTGGTGCTAAAGGTGGAATAAGATATGTGATTCCTAAAAGAAAATAGTTTGTAGTTTGTCGGTTGGGCAGAACCGCAAGAATGTTATCAATACAAGGTGCGATTGCCCCTTGGGCAATCGCTGTAATCTTGTTCTACTACTACCATTAAGCAAGTAAAAATAAAAAATTAGAAAAACCAATTTGTATTCACAGTACCTTGAACATGAGTTTTTTCGGAAATGAAAGGCGTGATATTAGCATGATGAAATATATTGCTTTAGTACTGCTATTGATACTTTTCTCCTTAGTAACTTTACCTGCTGAGGCATCTGTATGTCGGAGTTATCAAGGTCAGAAAATTTGCATTCTCAGTATCAAACGCAGCGCTAAAAATTATTGGGAATATAGGGCTGCCGTGAGCGTAGATGGAATCAAAAGACCAATCGAAGTCTATAACTGTCTTGAGCAAATTAAAGTTGAAAAAGATGGAACTGTCGTACCATTTGAGGACAATGATCCAGGTAAGTTGATATGCAGTTATTTCCAGAAGTAAATAGTAAACAAGAGTCCAAAAGTCAATTGGATAAAAATAAACCAGAGATTAACACAGATGCACACGTGAAAATCGCGCATCTTCAGATTCCCGACTTCTTAAAGAAGTCGGGAATCTTGTTGTTCAGTGGAGAAAAGAAAATTCATTCTTTGCTGAATCCCCGCGCATTTATTTATAGACTGACATCTTGCACCAAAAAAAGTTGATAATTTTTTACCACTCAGTATTAAACCTAAAGTCCCTAATTTACCGAAAAAAACCCAAAAAAGTAATGTAACTTTATCCCACCGCTTTTTACATAGGCTCGGTTCCTACGGAGAGGTGCAAGATCTGAGTAGAGACATTCTGACTCCTGGGTTCTGAGAACTGATTTATAAAGTAAACCTTAAATTGTAGGGTGCGTTAAAGCAACGCGCAACGCACCAACAAATGCGATGCGTTCCGGCAAGTTCTAACTCTCTCAAACTTTCAAATCCTTACATAGCCGTAACACATCCTACTTAATATTTACTTTATAAATGACCTCTGACTCCTTCTTTTGCCTTCTATATTAATCCCGCCGACTCATAGAGCCTTTTAAGCATTGCCATTATTTTGTTACCATAATCTAAATCTGCTGACCAACGTCCTGAAAGCTGGTCGATTGATGTTGCAATACCGCGCGTCACAAAGCGAAATCTCGGATCTACGACTTCCTGCACCAATGGTTCCAAACTGGCGTAAGCTTTCAAGTGTTGAATCTGCGCCCGAACACCAATCCTCGCACTTTCAAAAGACGCCACCTCTGCACCACCACCAATAGTCCCCAAACCAGCAAAGTTATTTTGCTCTGGTTTGAGATCGCCACCAAAGCGTAAAAATGCAGTTTCTAAGCACATTTGGCAAAAAGCAATGTCATAGTTGACTCCCTCTATCGTTGCTTCTTCGCGATAGAGTTTCGGCAAGTCAGGAAACTGCACGATCGCACTTTCATTATTGTTTCTCAAAAATAGCTGCAACTGTACTTCTGATGTATAACCGTTAGACATAATCTTGTCAATTTGACCAGCGGGAATTTGCAGAATCGAGCGTAAACTCAAAGTGCGACTTGCACTATCCCAAGAGATAGAAACATGAAACTCTTGCAGTTCAATAGCTTTGACGTAAACAACTCGGCGGTAACTCACGCGGCGGACATTCGGCGCTTTCGACAAATCAACCCGCAAACGATCCACCAAGTCAATAGGGATATAAGCATTACCATTAATCAGTATCCCTTGCTCTGAGTACTTTTGCCCGTTAATGTTGATATTGATTGGCGGATATGTTGGTTCTGCTTCCCCTCCTGAACCGGGATCAACTGTACGACTCCAAGATGCTAGTCCGTCGGCAATTCCCAATGCAAAATCACGGCGGCGAGTTTGTAGCAAAGCGCGATCGTCTGGGCTGGTGAGAAAGCCTACTTGCATCAACAAAGAAGCAATTGCTGTCTGACGACAGAACGCCAAGCGCCCCAAACCCGATGCTGAATCTGGTTTAACTCCCCGGTTTGGTAACTGAGGAACACGGCGCAGCAACGCCACCAGGAGCAGTTCCGCATTGCTTCTGCGCTCATCATTACTGGCAATGTAGAAAATGCTTGCCCCACGTACAGAAGGACTGCTGGCTGCATCAGCATGAATTTCTAGGGCAACATCTTTTTGACGAGCGCGAGAATTGATCCAAGCGATCGTTTGTTGAGCACTTAAGTCATCGGGAACCGCCAAAACTTCAAAATTACGCGCTCTAAGTTCCGTCACTATCAAATCCCGCAGCAGAATCATTTCCTTCGCTTCGTTTGTCCCACCAGCGATTGAGCCTGGATCAGTTCGTCCTGCTTCTTTGCCTCCGTGAGCTGCTGAAATAAAAATACGTCCCATTTTCAGTATTTCCTCTTATACAATTAAACTTAAGCGATTCTGGAGCGCCATTCGTGCTTTGGCAACAAGAATATAATATCCATCAGGAGTCCATTGCTTTGTTATTTGTCCCTTGTTTAAAGACCAATCGCTAATGTACAGACGCGCCAGGTTGCGTCTCTACAAGTACAGACGCGCTAGGGCGTGTCTCTACAACTTATGACCAATATGTACATCCCTCGCTTGCATCCAGACACAATTGAAGAAGTTAAACAACGGGCGGACATTGTCGATGTCATCTCCGAACACGTTGTTTTACGCAAGCGCGGAAAAGATTTTGTGGGTTTGTGTCCTTTCCACTCAGAAAAAACTCCTAGTTTCACCGTCAGCCAAACTAAGCAAATGTACTACTGCTTTGGCTGTCAAGCTGCCGGCAATGCTATTAAGTTCATAATGGACTTGGAGAAGCGCTCTTTTGCGGAAGTGGTGCTGGATTTAGCACGGCGTTACCAAGTGTCAGTCAGAACCCTAGAACCTGAACAAAGGCAAGAGTTGCAGCGTCAGCTGTCTTTGCGCGAACAACTGTATGAAGTTCTCGCTGCGGCGGCACAGTTTTATCAACACGCTCTCAGGTATAGTGGAGATAAGGCATTACAGTATCTCGAACAAGTGCGTAAACTGCGCCAAGACACAATACAGCAGTTCGGTTTAGGATATGCGCCCGCAGGTTGGGAAACACTCTACCGCTATCTAGTTGAGGATAAACGCTACCCTGTGCAACTGGTGGAAAAAGCGGGTTTGATTAAGCCACGCAAGGAAGGGGGCGGTTATTATGATGTGTTCCGCGATCGCCTGATCATTCCCATCCACGATGTTCTTGGGCGTGTTATTGCCTTTGGTGGCAGAAGTTTAGGCGATGAACAACCCAAGTATTTGAATTCACCCGAAACAGAAGTTTTTTTCAAGGGTAAGACTTTATTTGCCCTCGATAAGGCAAAAGCAGCGATTTCCCAAATGAATCAAGCCGTGGTGGTGGAAGGATATTTTGATGCGATCGCCCTCCATGCAGCGGGTATCAATAATGTTGTCGCCTCCCTTGGTACAGCTCTTAGCATAGAACAAGTTCGGCAAATATTACGCTACACCGAATCTAAACAGTTAGTTCTTAACTTTGACGCTGATAAAGCTGGGACAAATGCCGCAGAACGGGCAATTGGGGAAATTGCCGAACTTGCATACAAAGGTGAAGTCCAGCTCAAAATTCTCAACTTACCAGATGGTAAAGATGCCGATGAATACTTGCAAGGACGCAATCCAGAGGATTATAGAGAATTATTAGCAAATGCTCCACTTTGGTTAGATTGGCAGATTCAGCAAATCATCAAAGACCGTGACTTAAAACAAGCTGCTGACTTCCAACAAGTGTCAGGGCAGATGGTAAAGTTACTGAAAAATATTGCTAATAGTGATACACGTAACTATTACATCTCCTACTGCGCCGAGATACTTAGCTTAGGAGATACCAGACTTATACAGCTACGGGTAGAGAATCTTGTCACTCAAATTGCTCCTGCTAGCACACCCCGTAAGTCAACACCAGTCATCAAGCAGCAACCTGTAGCAGCACAGGAAAGTGTTGCATCTCAAGCAGGCAGTCTTTTAAAAATGGCAGAGGCTTTGTTATTGCAGATTTACTTGCACTATCCGGAATATCGTCAGGCTATAGTTGATGTTTTAGAAGAGCGAGATTTGCAATTTAGCCTTTCTCATCATAGATTCTTATGGCGACAAATTTTAGAAATTTCCTCTGGAATAGAGCATGATTTGATATCAACTGTACAAGATAGATGCTTAGAGTTTCCTGAGGAGATGAAATCAGTGACTCATTTATTTCATTTAAATGAAAAAACCCAGAAAGATATTATCTCACACCATGACAAATTGATTCAAGCAGCAACTGCTTGTATGGAAAGGGTGATCAGGGAAAAGCGCTGTCGTCACTTCTGGGAACTATTGGATCAAACCGATCCAGAAGCTGAACCCCAAAAATGGCAATCTTATTATGACCTTTTCTATGCTGAAAAACAGCGGCTTCAGGAGTTAGAACGACAGCGGCAATTTTCTATTGCAGATTTGCTGTAAAGGGGACTGGGAATTGGGGATTAGGGATTGGGGTAATGGTTATCAAACGAAAAATTATGTCCGGGGAAATATTGACCGAAACCAAGTCGGGAACATTTCCCCCAACAACCGTCCCCAGTACCTAAGGAGAGGAGCGGTATTCCTCTCCCACCATACGTACTCGTTGGTGGGGAGGACAGTGACCTCACCAGTTGAAGCCTCCTTTTGGTTTGTGTCACGAAGTTTTCGCCACTGTGGGGCTTCAGCCGATTGTACGCCGCACTTGGGCACTCCAAGGACAACGTCCACAGGCTCTGCATCGCCCGATTTACCAGTGGTTGTACACCTATGGCTTTGTACATCCCAATACAGGTGAGAGCTGCTTTTTTATCTTACCCAGAGTCAATACTAAGGTAATGCAAATTGCCTTGAACACCTTTGTCCAACAAGTCAATCCAGACAAAGCGAAGTTAATTATTTTACTACTTGACCAGGCAGGAAGGCAATTGCACTCACCGCTTAGGTATCCCGGACGGTGTAATTCTTTATCCCATCCCCCCTTATACCCCACAACTTAATCCAACCGAGTGTGTATGGCCTCTCCTACGTGAACTTTTAGCCAACCGCGTCTGGAATGACCTTGATACCCTGGAGGCGATTTTATCCCAGCGTTGCCTTTGGCTGATGCACAATCCGCAAGTAGTCAAAGGAGCCGCAGGCTTTGCTTGGCTATGTAATATCTAACGAATTGTAAAGATACTATCTTTGGCAACTTCGTATTAGTTAATATTCCGGACGTGTCTATTTTTATAGCCCAATCCCTTATAAAAAGATAATTTCATATGTTGAATATAAACTGCTCATACAAGCTGGAGTGTTTTAACAATTGTTAGTCCTGAGGGCGATTTGAAAATTAATTTGTTGAATTTTTGGATTTTGCCTATCTCATCTTTTTTTCAAGACTGGTATTGGTCCTTGTGAAAGATTTTCCATTTGAATGGCAACCATACCTTCATCAAAAGCTCGTTGAAACACATCTTGATTATTGAAAGTTCTGTAACCCAGTCCGTCATAAAACCCTTTAGCAAACTCAATCGCTGCACTGTCTTGAATTGAGTTATTCATGCCAATCACATAATTAATATATTGGCTAATTGCTACAGCAGGTTTTTCTGAATAACAAGCGTGAAGCAGCACACATTTAACATAATCAGCGTGTACCTTAAACAGAGATGCTAAACTAGATGGTGAAACTGGCTTATTGTTTCCCCCATCATCCTCTAACAGCAAGCTACCATCTTCTAAGCCATGCCCACAAAAATGAACAATAGATGGTCGTTGTTCCGCTATAGCTCTGCGAATATCTTGAGGACGCACAGCGGTTCTAATTCTAATTTCAAATAAATCTCGATTGGTAGCTCGTCGTATAGCTTCTTCAATTTCCCGAATTTCTTTATCTAAACGCAGACCATGAGGGATTGCTACTAAAATCAGGATTTGTTGCAGTGAAGGTAAATCTCGTCTTTTCAAGACTGGTATTGATCCTTGTGAAAGATTTTCCAGTTCAATGGCAACCATACCTTCATCAAAGGCTCTTTGATATGCATCTTGATTATTTGGAGTTGCGTAGCCCAATCCATCATAAAAACCTTGAGCAAAGGCGATCGCAGCCTTATCCCCAATCGGCAGATTCATCCCAATTGCATAATTAATATATTCACTAATTGCAATAGCTGGTTTGGCAGAATGACAGGCGTTAAGCAGTACGCATTCCACATAATCTGTGTGCAACTGAAACAGTGATGCTAGTCCGGATGCTGGGACGGGGTTGTTTTCTCCCCCCTCGTCTTCTAACAGCAAGCTGCCATCTTCCAACCCGTGCCCGCAAAAGTGGACGATTTGGGGTTTTTCTTCTGCAATAGCGCGGCGGATATCAGTCGGGCGGACAGCAGTCCTAAGTGTAATCCTGAATAAATCCCGCTTTGCAGCACGTCGGATAGCGTCTTCAATTGAGCGAATTTCCTTATCTAAACGTAGACGATGAGGGATTGCTGTCAAAATCAGGATTGTTGCTACACGGTAATTTGGCAAGAGTTCTTGGGCAATAGTCCGCAGTTGTTGGTTTCTAGGATTTGAATTACACGCAGCGCGAACTAAATCTTCAACCCATCCCTCAGAATCGGCTCTTTCTATTAATTCAAAGACAATATCTTGTAAACTGCCTTTGCCAGCAATTGCTCTTAAATTTTTATCTAATTCAAATGCCAACATCTGTTCCAGGGATGCTAGAGTCGGAAAAGCATCTATCAAAGCATATTGTAGTTGTTGTAGTTGTTGAGAGGAAACTTTAAGTGTTTCTGGAGCGTGATTTAGCAATAGTTCTTGGGCAATAGTCCGCAGTTGTTGGTTTCTAGGATTTGAATTACACGCAGCGCGAACTAAATCTTCAACCCATCCCTCAGAATCGGCTCTTTCTATTAATTGAAAGACTATTTCTTGTAAACTGCCTTCGCCAGCAATTTCTCTTAAATTTTTATCTAATTCAAATGCCAACATCTGTTCCAGGGATGCTGTATCAGGAAAAGCATCTATCAAAGCGGATTGCAATTGCTTGCGCTGTTGACCAGATAAATCTATGAACGAAGAAGGTAAAGGCTCCTGTTGAATATCTGTGTTAGGAGAAGAAGTTTTTTCTGAAGACGTGAGTTTGGATTGAAAATTTCTTAACTCGGTGTTGGAGTTGTCCCACTCTTGCTCCATTTCTTCTGCAAACTGAATATAGTCGCCTCCCAAGCGCTTTAAAACTTTTGCTCTCAATAACGCGAAAGGTTTAATCTCTATATTTTCATTGTTTTCCTGATTTTTATTGTTTTCCTGGTTTTCATTGTTTGCCTGGTATGGTTTTCTCAATAAAGCGTTAAATTCTTTGAGGGTTTTGTTGATTTTCTTAGCGAAATACTCTGAAATCGCATCAATAATTTCTAAGGAGTCGGTAACGGGAGCAGCTTCAAGGAAATTATCCCGAATATCTTCGTTGATAAAATCAAATTCGATCTCATCAGGGTTTGTTTCTGGTATAGATTCAATTTCTTGTTTCTGTTTGAGTATCCCACCCAAAAAAACTTCTGCAACGTGGACTTGCTGAGATTCTTTAAGCATTTGTGCTTGAATTATGCGGACGATTGGTAAGGTAATTACAGGTGCAGCAGATAACAAACTGGCTAGTCTTCGTGCTATTGGGGAAGCTGTTCGACGGAAGTTGGAGATTATTTCTGCTGTTTCTGATGTTGGAGATATTTCTTCGGGTGGTGTAAAAGTTATAAAATTGGAGGGAAAAACAAATCCCGTGACATTAGCGTCACTTTTTCCCGCAATCATTTTGCTCCAATTTCTTGCTGTGTCTTCTTCCAGGGTGAATATGGGAATTTTGGTTCCCGTCGCAAAGTCAATATCATCCCAGAGCAATATTTTTTTAATTAATAAACCTTGGTTGGCTATTCTAGGGGTTAAGCTGGAAAATTGTACTTTTGCTCCTAAACTGAGTCCCGTTCTCTGCCACAGCCATTGAGGTAACATCTGTAGAATAGCAACGATATTTTTTTGCGCCCAAATTTTTAGCATATCAAAAGCCTTACCATTGTGCCAAATATCGGTAACGCAATCGCTTGCTAGCAAAAATAAACGCTTACCGCTAGGGTCAACGAGGGAACGGGGTTTATAGTGATGATGTTTACGAGATGTTTTACCTGTCCCCCGTCGCAGATAAATATCTCCTTCTTTATTAGTTAGTAGTCCCCAAATTTGCACATCCCGAAACGCACCTAGTATTTTTAGGAGTTTTTGTAATTCTTGGATAGTTTTTTGCCAAAAAATCATGGTGTTGCTTTCGTCAACCACCAACACCAAATCAAATGCTGGTTCTTGAGCGGGTTGAAAAACGGGAATGCGAATGCCTTCTGTGGCGATACGGTTAGCGGTAGCTTCTTCGTCTAAAATTACTTCTGTCTCTGAGTCAATTTTTTGCATTAAGGGACGTAAGGCTCTTGCTAATTTTAGAGGTTGGGGCAACCCAGGTGCATCGGGGACTTTGATATTGAGGGTATTACTGGAGGTAGAACTAAAAGCAGAGTGACTGGATTTAGTAAAAACTTCTGCTTTTGCTGTTGGTTGAGGAGGAGTAACGGGAGTGGGTTGGGTGTCTGGAGTGGTATTTTCTCCGGTTAGTTTTGGATCATCTTTTTTTGGTTTGTCTACTTTGACAGCAGGATTAGAGGTTTCTTCTACCGTTGTTTGACTTTGCTGTGCTAACCATAAAATCTCAGCAATTTCTGTACCCGTCAGTTCTAATTCCTGCTGTAGGGTAGCAATCAGTTTTTTAAACTTTGACGATGCTTCATCCCTCATCCTTTACACCCATTCCCAAAATCTCTCTCACAATATTACATTCAAGACAGTCGCTACAGTTCGTCGCTAATGGACAAACTCTTGAACAATAAATTTTTCAGCCCATCTTTATCCAAAGTTTCAGGACTGATATGATTTGTGAGTAAATATATAGTGTTCAACAACTGGTCGGTTGCGCGATCGCCTTCTTTTAGAAAATCATCAATTAGTTCGGATATTTTGGTTTCAGCTTGATTAAATGCTTTTTCCCCAAAATGAGCTTTGACGATACTTTTGAGAGCATCAGGTTGAGGGTCTGGCATTTTTACTCGCAAACAGCGTCGTAAAAAAGCAGGTGGAAATTCCCGTTCGCCATTACTGGTCATTATAACAATAGGAAACTCAGCACAGCGCACTCGTCCTTGATGAATTGTCGCTTTAACTCCTATGTCTGAGGTATAAACTTTTTCAGTATTAGTTTCTTTTGAGGTTGATTGCGCTTGTTTAGTTTCTTCAGTATTAGTCTGTTTGACTCTCCGAACTAATTCTGGAATATTAAAAGCACCTTCTTCAAAAATATCCAATAAGTCGTTAGGTAAATTAATATCACTTTTGTCAATTTCATCAATCAATAAAACTCTCGGAAAGGGAGAAGGTAAAAAAGCAGTCCCTAAAGCGCCTAAAGTAATATAATCACCGATGGATTGATCTTCCTTTTTTTCTGCATCTTGTAACCGACCAATGGCATCATAACGATAGAGCCCATCTTGTAAAGTTGAACGCGTAGTAATTGACCAAGTGAGAACTGGGCCTAATTTTAACTCATGGGCGATCGCATAAGCTAAAGAAGTTTTTCCTGTACCGGGATTCCCTGTCACTAAAAGGGGTCTGCGTAAATACAATGCAGCATTTACAGCGATAAGGACTTCTTGACCTGCTTCGGTAATTTTTTCTTGACCATCCTGGGTTTTCTCGACATGAATGCGGAATTTTTCACCTCTTTCTCGATTTCGCTGGTTTTCTTCTAATTGTGCTAATTCTTGAATCTGCTTCCAGCGTTGGTCAATTTCTTTTTTTTCAGCCTTATTAATTTCGTGAAACTTACGCCAAGGAGGAGGACTAGGAAAATTTCTATCTTTTTTACCTTTTTTTTGTGTAACTAGATTATCATGATGCTTACCATCACCGTAAAATAATCGCCAGTCTTGAGCTTTTTGTTTCATAATTGTACCATTTTGTATAGCAATTCAAAATGATTTTAAAGTGTTAATATTCGGTATACGATTTGGATGATCGCACAAAAAGCCTAGAGGATAAAATTTTTCATCATTATCATTATAATAAGCGTTCCTACGTAGTTCATGTAATTTTTCAATTAAATTACGGAAATCATTCTTGAAATACTCTAATTTAAAGTAATCATCGATGTCACAGAAATTCCTATTTTCGGGAATTGAACATCTTCTCCAAAAAGCTATAACTGTTGCTCCACGTATAACAGCTTTAAAAAAGGCTTCATCTGGTATATCATTGTAATTTAGCTTGACACTAATTTTTTTATCTTTGAAATTATCAGATATTTTACGAAAATTACCATCGACAACTTTTTGATTAATTATTTCAATTTCTTTATTAAGAAGATCTTCATCGGAATATTCGTTGAAATCACGCTTAAAACGGTCAAAGTTATTCTCGAGTGGCTTACGAAATGTATCCTTTAGGCGTTCTCTTAGGCGCACTACTATATTAAGTTCTGTGACAATTGGACTTTTCCCTAAAGTCTCATCATAAATAAACCACTCTTTGTCTAAGTTCTTTGTTAAATAGTGAAGTGGTAAAAATAATTCTATTGTTATGTTCTTTAACTTATCGGCTTCAAGTTGACTGAATAATTCATCGTGATATTGTTTTACTTTATTTGGGATTTCGTTAAACGAATTGCATATAATACCAGTTTGTTCGTTATGACCTGGTAAATTAAAAGGTTCTTGACAAAGTTTATTTAAGCTTTCACCTTCAATAAGATATTCAGCACGCAAGTTAAATTTATCACCTTCAGCATCAACTATTATCAATAAATAAGTATAAAATACTCGCCAACTACACTCATCTTTAGGCTGAATAGATATTGAGATATTTAATGGTGATGAGACTTTTTCAACCCAAGATTTTATTTTTTGATATTCTTGACTATTTTCTGTAAATTTACCAGCGAGATTTTTGGCAAACACTAAAATACTTGGAGCTTTATTGTTGCCTACCTCTGGAAAATCTTTCCGTAAGATATCTACAATATTATTTATGATTCCAGGATTGTTGAGTTCGCTGTTATCTCTTGTTGAATTCTTAGGTAGAGTTTCTCTGTAAGAACTTTGAACTAAGTTAAAATCTTTTATTCCTCTGATAATTTCTAAAAGCTGATTTAAGTCATCTCTTTTGATAGGATATGAATAATCAAGGTAAAATTTCATGAATGATTTATTGTTGAAAAAGCTGGATAGTGACTTTAATTCTTCTATAAATTTATCTACTTGATTGTCACTATTTATATATTTGATTACCTTTAAAACTGCGTCTTCATAACTTATTCTTTTTTTCAACAAAGGTACGAATTTTTGTGAATTATCTTTCGCTATAATAGCTCTTATTCCTTCATTAAAAGCCATTAAAAATATATCTTTATTATTATTTTTAAATCCTAACCCATCATAAAAACCCTTAGCAAACTCAATAGCCACTTCGTCTATTATCTTATTGTTCATGCCAATGACATAATCAATGTGATGACTAATTGCTACAGTCGCTGCTGCTGAATCACAAGCATTAAGCAATACACATTTAATAATATCTTCACGTCCCTCAAAAATTGATTTTAAAACCTCTGGTGAAATTAATGATTCATTTGAATCATTTTCTAACTTTAAGCTGCCATCTTCAGCATGACCGCAAAAATGAACAATTTGTGGATTTTCATCTGCAATTTGTCGACGGATATCATCAATAGAATATACAGGCTTTAGAATAGCGTTCTTAAATAATGAGCGATTTGAAGCTCTGTTTATCGCTAATTCTATTTCAGAAAATTCTTTGTTTAATTTTAAGTTAGTTGCAGATGTTTGAAAAACTAATATTTTTATTTTTCTGTTTCGCTTTTTGTTATCTTTCGGTATAGTTTGGTTTAAATTCTCTGCTGAGAAACTAACTGTGAATTCAAGCTTTGCATTAAATTTCTTACTTAACAAATTTTCTAAATCAGCTTTCTTTTCGTATGGATATACATTCAATATAGCGTCGCGTAATGTCTCGCATTGATCATCTGTTAATGGCATATTGATAATTTAATGGCAATTTAACTCGTATAAATTATATATAAGTAAAGTAAGGTAGATGAGTATGTTGAACCTTTTGAAGAATTATAGCCCTCTTATTTTATCAGGAAAGGCAGAGGGCAGGAGGCATCTATGCTGAAGGGAATTCTGACTCCTGCACTCTGCCCGTGACCTCCGGGAACAAGGGTTTAAGACCCCCACTGAACTCTTGTTCAGTGGCTCCAAGACAGGAGGGGTTTGAATCCCCTTCTGTCTTGTTCCTTCTGCCCTCTGCCCTCAGCATAGATGCCTTCTTCAACATAGAAAAAGAAAAATAAGAGCCAAATTTTCAACTGTAGATAGAGCGAACATTTGAGCATTTATTTTCTAACAGAATAGCTGAAATCAGGATTTTTGGTAAAAGTCTTACGCTGTAAGCGTTCTATATTATTCTCTCCTGAAAGTGATAAAAGAGGGATAAGGTGGGCAATGCCAGGCCTTTCAAGGCGTTCATTTGTACTACATTTTTCATCGATCTATTAATCCTTGCGCTATCATCCTTACGGGATTTTCTTTAACCAATGCTTCAAATAAGAGGGCAATATTTTGACTGTCTTTGATGTTGCGATCGCTGAGGATAACATAGATAGCTTAAAGCCATAATTTTATGCCCTATACAGGGAGCGGCTTTCAGCCTTTGGATAAGTAGTTCATTTGTTCGCGTTGAAAGGGCTGGGCTGGCAATGCCCACCCTACGAATTTTATGAATTATTACACAGTGCTTGTACTAACGCATCTAAACCAGCTTGAGTGGTGAAATATGTGAGATGGTCGCAAGCGACATCTGGCGATATAATTCTTGGCTGAGGGGTTCGCTTTAGGCTAATACTTTTAATGCTTTCCAACGTCACTGCGATATCGTTTGGTTGTTGCAGAAACACCGTATCTATGACACTATCTACAGCAGAGCCAAATAATTTCTGCATCAGTCGCTTTATCTGACTGGAGTTTTTTCCAGGTTCAATTTCTAATGCTGACGGACGAATTGAGCGATCGCCAGCGATTATCGTATATTGAACGTTGGGGTCAGTATTTTGGGTGATGCTTTGAATAAAATCGCCGTCCGGTTTCATCTGATTCAAAGCTTTCTCCTGACTTTCCAAAAACGCCAGCAATGCAGCAATAATATTTACAGGCCAAGCAACCCTAGAAAGTCCATTTAACCCTATACCAAGAGCAGTAAAAGCCCAATCTTGAATTTGAGGCCAAGGAGAACCAGCGTTAGGTGTACCCAACATTACTAAATGTTGAACAATTTGCTTTCCATTTTCTTTCTCAATAAAAGTACGAGAGACTAAACCACCCATTGAATGAGCAACGATGTCTAATTTTTTCCCCTCCTTTGCAGTTAAACCAACTTCCTCTAATTTTTGCTTAAGGAGCTTGGCGTTTTCTTGAATTGTCGTCTTGATATTTTCGTAATCAAAAGCCAGAACTAAGTCATACTTATCTTGTAGAGTTTTCTGTTGTCCATTGTCTGTAGTTTTTGCCAAGACGCTAGGAAGTAAACTTTCTGTATCGCCAATAATGCCATGAATATAAAGCAAAATTTTCTTGGCTGAAGCAACTTGTGTTTGAATTTCCTTGATATTGGCATTATAATTTACCCGTCCATTTTCGGAGACACTTGCAATTCTTAAAAGTGGATAGGGAAAATTCCAACCTAATTGCTTACCCGCGCTTTCGTAAAAAACTTTTTGGAAAAGGATCTTAATTGACCCTTGCAAACTGCGACTATCAACTGTTGGTTCTGGTAAACGTTCGATAGTAATTTCTGTCTTACCATTTCTCGTCTTAGCTTTACCCAAAGGTAAGAAAAATTCTCCATCATAAGCTACAGGTAAGATATACTCGCCTGGTAATAATTGGTCGCCAATCAATAATTTTATCGGATTTTCTGGCGTTACACTTTCGTGATTATGCACATCAACAATTTCTAGAATGCTAAATGAATCAGGGCTGCGAGTCTTGTTAAATTCGTAGGCTTCAACCAGCTTCCTCCCACCGTTTCGTTGAAGAACAGTTGGGTCTTGTAAGAAAATAGGTGGGATTAAATTACTGTTCACATCCCGACTACTTGGAGGTAAGGGGTTCAAGCTAAATTTTCCCTTAAAGCTTGGATGTCCTTGGAGTTCGACACCAGCCATTAAAGTGGTTGACTCAGTCTCTTTTATTTCTATTCCACCAGGTGGTTTGATTAGAGTAATTTTAACCTCCTGGGTCATCCAGTTATCGATATACTCGTCTTCTTCTAACTCAGTTTCACGAGTATAAACTTTATCCATTAAGCGGTTGAGAGCACCAGATAAACCTGAAGAACGCTTAACTGGAGGTGGAGAATCTAAAGCAGGTTGTAGGAGTAGATTTGCGTTAAATTCTCTCGTACTAACAATTAACTTGAAAATCGTATCGTACTCAGTAATCTCGCTATCTAAATATTTTTTGTTAATTCCTATTTTTAATTTTTTACCATTAATAGGTTCAGGATTAATGGTTTTTTTAGAGAAAACTATACTCCCCTTTTCTTCAAAAAATGGAGGAATTTCTATGGCAAAGCTTCCTGCTAATTCTATTACTTGGAAATACAAGTCCTGGTCGCTTTTATTTGTAACTTTGATTTCTACCCGTGGTTTCTCCCATTTATTATCTTTCCAAGTATATTCTCCACGCAAAGCAGAAGGTTCTGTTTTTGAGGAATATTGATTCTCTCCGGAAGTGATAATAACTTCCATCTCGACATCATATGCGATTTGACTGGTTGGTGGAGTTTTCAATTCCAGAATATTCTTCCAACGTGCAATGTGCTCTAAACGTTTGATAATTTTGGTGGCGCATTGTTGAGTGTAACCTTGATTATCAGGTACATCTGGAACAGGTGCAACTAATGGTTGTTTATCAGTAACTTGTTTAATCCAAAATTGACCCTTAATAGCTTCTAAATAATAATCTGCATCCGCAAGTGATTTGGTTTCTCGAATAAATAAGGAAGGTTTCCCAGCATTAACTGATGAAAGTGCTATACGAGCTAATTCGACACCTCCATCATCTCCTTGAAAATATACCTTTAACTTAGGTAATGGTATTTCTGTTACAATTGCCCAATAAGGTTTATCTTGAGATAATTGACTGCTATCACCGCTAATTTCAGCGATACTAACTTCTGTAAATACTTGAGTAAGCTTTGCTTGGCAAATAGCATTTTCAATTTCCTGTAACTGCTCTGGTGTACTTCCTTGAGGGAAAATAGCTATTCTAGTCTCCCCTTCAGATGTTGGACGAATACCATGTAAAATACCACCGTTAATTACCCAATTGCGATGAGTATTACTGTCATAACTCAAAGTAAAATAATTTATAGTTTCCCCTGCTGCACCTCCCAAGAAAGATTGTATTAAATCATCAGATGTTGCTTCTATTTGTGGTGACTGGTCTTTAACTTTACCAGTTATCAAAGCATTAATATCTTGAACTAAATTTGCATACGATAAATTACTATTAGTACGCTGTAAAGCTTCAGTTAAAAAGTAAGAAAAAGCACCACGACGTTGACTATTTGAGCCTATATGTTCTTTCGCAGTTTGAAAGTCGCGACAAGCAGCAATTGCTACGTGTTTGGGTGGTTCATACCTATTACTCAAGCGGTTATTTAGCCATTCTTCGGGAAAAAGAAAGTCTTTTAAATCTCTTACTTTTCCATCAGGATTTGTTTGACGTTCCACAACTTCTGGGTCTCTTGTCGCAGTACCGGAGTGACAAGAATCCAAAATAATTAGGATGTGAGGGTCTTTTTTTGCTACTTGCTCAATTAAATAGCTTAATTCCTTATCTGCTAAGTCTCGACCTTCTGATGTCCGGCTGTCATAGCAAACTAAAGTTTCAATTTTACCATCTCGTTCTTGTTTGCGAAAAAACTCTGGTGCTGTTTCATAGGAACCATGACCCGCATAATAAAACAATACAACATCTTCGCTGTCAGCTTGGCACAGATGTTGCAAAAAACCGTCGATAACCGCTTGACGTGTTGCTAAATCATTAGTTAACTTCCAAGGAACAACAGAATTTTCAACTAATTCCCATTTTTTATCAGTAGCTATTCGTTTACGTAAGTATGTTTCTATTGCTTCAATGTCATTGACGCAACCCTTTAGCGAATTCACTCTTGATTGAGGATGGTAATTATCAATACCAACAAGTAAGGCGTAAATTTTGTGAGTCATTCGTTTTCTCCTAGCTAAATGGGCAACAAAATCGGCGAGCAGTTAGTGCAAGCAAAAAAATATACCATTGTCAAGTATTAACTGTTGCTTCAGAGGGTGTCTGCCTCAGCAGCTGACCTGTGCCAGAGGGATTGGTTGACAAAAGCAGGATTTGTCGGATTGGGCTAAGACTTCCCTATAAGCATATAGAGGTAAGCAGAACTAACTTATGCACTTTACGCTAAAGTCGTGGATTGATAAGTAGGTCAACCTAATTAAACGTAAGACCTCTCTCCAAACCTCTCCCCTACAAGGGGAGAGGCTTTGACTCTCCCCCTTCCCTTATAGGGAAGGGGGCTGGGGGGTTAGGTTTATTTTATGTTTTTTAAGGTTGACCTACTTACCATTGGATAACTTATGTACGGGCTGATTACCGTGATTCAGTTACCAACGAATCGCACTTCCACAAATACTTGTGTCTCTACTTTTACTTGATATTGAACGTTTAGCTCCTGTAGAGCAACGAATTATTTGGGTTATTTCCCACTTTTGGTGATCCTAGTTGGGGGAAGGCAGAGGGCAGAGGACAGAAGGCAGAAGGAAGAAAACTCCATAAATTCTTGCGCCGCAGGGGTTACAGAACATCTGCATCATAATCTTGTCTGAAAGTTGGCTCTGAGTCGTTGTCACAAGTTGCACGACGACAGGCACTTAGGTTTCAAACCCTTCTGCCTTAAAGTACGTAACCATCCATCATCACGAAAATCTGACAAGAGCCTTAATTTGTCGCTGCGGTCAAATAATTCGTCGCTCTACAAACGCTCAATGGTGTTTTTACCCGAATGAAAGGCAAGGTTGCTGGGTTGAGACGGTGATGTTATTGGTGAAATAGCAATTGCTATTATCCTGTTTAGGAGACTATGCTTAAGCACCACGAATATCCTGCTGTTTATCAATTTCTGCTTGCTCCGCAACTTCTCCAGTACCATCAGCAGGGCTTGACACTTCCAGTCCGCCTCTATCTTGCACTATCGGAGAACGGGAACCATCATCACCATCTTGAATAGTTTCAGTTTCTTCTGCAGGAGAGCCTGGGTTTTCAGTAGACTGTTTGGATTTTAGATTCTCTTCGTTCATAGTTGCAAAAGGATAAAATTTAACTGATAAATTTACTTAGCTAATTTTTCTATTTTAGAATTTCATCTCTCATTTTGCTACTCTTTTAAGAGAGTGCTTTTACGCAAAAGAGTTTCCATTTCAGAAATTATTGCATTTCTACTGCCCCCAGCGCTTTCAACGTTGCCCTTTGAGCAGTAGTTAGACCAATCACCCCGGTGATGTTCATGCTCTCATAAGGTCTATCAGCCCTTAGTGTTTTCAAACATTCACCTGTCTGTACGCTCCAAAGCTTGATTGTCTCGTCTTTGCTAGCACTAGCTAAAGTTTGACCGTCTGGGCTGAAAGTCACTGACCATATGACTTTGTAGTGTCCCTCCAATATCTTGAGATTTGCACCAGTACTGACATCCCAGAGTCTTACTGTCTGGTCTTCGCTACCACTGGCTAGGGTCTTACCTTGAGGACTAAATGCAACTGACCTGACTCGGTGAGTATGTCCTTGAAAAGTTTGTAAGCATTGCCCTGTGCAGACATCCCACAATTTGATTGTCTTATCTCCACTGCCACTGGCAAGTAGGTTCCCACATGGACTGAAAACAACCGATAGAACCCAATCCTGATGTGCTGGCAAAGTTTGTAGACAAATGCCTGTAAAAGCATCCCACAGCTTAATAGTTTTATCATCACTACCACTTGCTAGAATCCTCTCTTGGGGACTGAAAGCTACTGACTTGACCCGATGCGTATGTCCGTGCAATGTATGCAAACATTCGCCTGTGTGCCAATCCCACAACTTCACGGTTTGGTCGCGACTGCCACTCGCTAGAATTTGTCCATCTGGACTGAAACTAATAGATTGTACCCAATCATCATGACCCCACAAAGTTCTTATGCATTCACCTGTACGGGTATCCCAAAGCTTGATAGTTTGGTCGTCACTGCTACTTGCCAAAATGGAACTATTTAGGCTGTCTACAGATCCATCTGTTGAAGTTCCAATCGATTGTTGCGGGGCAAAGGTGACTGATGAGACAATATTGGTATGACCCTGCAATATTTTCAGACATTCTCCTGTAGATAAATTCCACAATCTCACTTGATTGTCTTCATGACCACTTGCCAAAACATGACCATCTGAACTGTTCGCATCGCGTTGCGGAGCAAAGGCAACAAAAGAAACCCAATTGCTATAAGCTTCTAGGGTTCTTAAACATTTTCCTGCTTCAAAATCCCAAAACTTGACAGTTTGGTCATCACTTATACTCACTAAGGTTTGTCCATCCGGGCTAAAGGCAACTAACCAAACTCGGTGGGTATGCTCTTGCATCGAAAGCAGGCAATCTCCTGTGGAAATATTCCAAAGCTTAACGGTTTTGTCTTCACTTGCTGTTGCCAGAAGCTGACCATCTGGACTGTTCGTGCAGCGTTGCGTTCGCGCAGCGTCTCCGATAGGAGAAGCAAAAGCAACTGCCCATACGAAACTGCTGTAGTTGGGTAGTATTCTGACACATTCTCCCGTTTGGAGATTCCATAACTTCACTGTATTACCATCGCTTCCTGTTGCTAATGTCTGACCATCTGGACTGAGGGCAACTGAGAGCATCCAATTAATATGGATTTCTAATGTCCGCAGACACTTACCGTCACGAATATTCCATACTCTCACAGTTTGGTCTTCGCCACTACTGACAAGGGTTTGCCCATCACAACTAAATGAAACCCACATGACCCGAGCCGTGTGCCCTTGCAATGTTTTCCAGCACTGTCCTGTGTGGATATCCCACAACTTCACAGTATGATCATTACTGCCAGTTGCTAAATGTTTTCCATCAAGGCTGAAAGCAACCGATTGCACCCAACTCGTATGACCGCGCAGTGTTTTCAGACACTGTCCTGTGTGGACGTTCCACAGCCTCACGGTTTGGTCATTGCTACCACTGGCTAAAATGTGCCCATCTGGGCTAAAGGCAACAGAGACGACCCAAGCGGTATGCCCTTTGTAGGAAATGAGTTGTCGGCTATCTGCCACTTGCCACAAGCAAATTTCACTATCAATTCCTGTTGCTAACAGCTTTCCGTCCGGACTAAAGGCAGCTGATAGAATCCCACCTAAGGTTTGAGTAAAAACAGATTTGGTTAAATCCGAGTTGGCGAAGTTGACTCGATGCAAGTTCATACCTTGTAAATAAGCTTGCCAAACGGTTAAGTGAGAAAAATCATAGCCACCGAGATCTACCTGGAGTTGCCAAAGAAGATTGAGAAGATTTCCACCTGCATATCCTGGTTTGCGTGGTGTCTGTAAACGCAATGTTGATAGCAGGTTTACAAGACTGTTTGAGACATTTTCTTGACTACCAAACTCGTTCAGCAATTTATTAGCAAGGGGTTTGAGAATGAGGCGAATTTGAGCATTTCTGAGGTAATCTTTTGCAGTCGCTTTTATCAAAGCATGGCTATCAAAAAGTGCAATTTCTCCAGTGACAAGCTCTTGATACACCTGCTCAATCAATCGCTCGATGACATACTCCATGACCACCGATTGTTGAGTGAACTTTGCTGTTGTGTTCTCAATCAGCGATCGCAACTGCAAAGACTGCAAAGCTTCTAACAAAATTTTTGGCAGGATAGGCGGTAAAATATCTTCTCGTAATAAAGATAGGTCTACCCACTCCTGATTAATCGCCAGCCAATACATAATCTTCTGCTCTAAAGTAGATAGGCGATTAAACTGCTGGTCGAGTAAATCGGAAATATCACCAAAGATAACAGAGCCTTGTTCTAAAAACTGAGAAACATCACCCCCAAATAATTCCTGAATAGTTGTCGCCACAATCTTTAGCGCTAGAGGATTACCAGCATAGTGCTCTACCAGCGCTCGACTTTCATCTTCTGATACAGAAAAACCTTTTTCTGCCAGAATGGACTGACTTTCTTTGAGCGTTAAGCCACTCAGTCTCATAGAACGAATGGGAGAATTTATACCTTCTTTGGCACTAAGTCCTTTAGGTTTTTCTCGAGAAGTCAAGACTAAGCAACTCTGATGGCGGGTTTCTCCTACACATCTCAACAATTGCCCATATCCTTCATATCCTGCTTGGTAGGCTCGATTTGTCTCATCACTACATAAAATTGACTCAGCATTATCTAAAATGAGCAAGCAGCGTCTTGCACGCATATACTCAAGCAATCGAGCAACTTTACCATCTATGGTTTCTGGCAAATTCGTTTCCTGTTCCTCGCACAAAAAGCAAATTAGGTCTGCCAAAAGCTCCTGAACTGGTGGAGCATTGCGCAGACTTCGCCAAACCAGATACTCAAATTCGTCTTGAATGACTTCTGCTAGCTTTACAGACAAAGCCGTTTTACCAATTCCACCCATTCCAATTAAAGTAATCAGTCGGCAATGGTCACTCACAATCCATTGTTTCAAGGTGCCGATTTCTTCACTACGTCCGTAGAAAACTGAGACATCAATCGCCTCTCCCCAATCTTGGCGTCTGCTGGTGACTTTTCCTTCAAGGTTTTTACCAATATGGAAACGAGAGCTTTTATCACTCAACTGTCGCCAAGTCGGCGGTTCTATTGCAGGATTAATGCAAATGACAGGTAACCAAGAAGCACCGGGAAAGTCATCTTCTAACCCCTGTAACTTTCTGCGTGCTTGTTGCACCGCCAAGTATAGAGGCAGTTGTTCAAGTGCGAAAGCTTGCAAGAAGTACTTAAAAAATTCCTGTGCCACAAGATTTGGCACTGGCTCCCGCATGACAATCACTGTGGGAATATTTAATTTCTGGAGAGCATTTGCCAATCCTAATCCATCACAGGAGTTAAAAATCGCTAACTGCAAACCTTTATCAATAGCAGCTTTGAGAGCTTCTTCTAACTGTTCAACTGTTAAGCTGTTGTTTGTTGTGTCCTCGTTAATACAAATTCGACCTGTTTCACCTTCGCTATGACTATGACCAGCAAAAAAGAAAATATCCCAGCCAGCTGAATCCCAAAACTCTGTATTAATTTTTTGACGCGTTGGGTTGACAAGAAAAACAGGTTCTGCATCTGGTAAGCTATTAAGAAACTTGATTTCTGCCTCCGAATCAATCCCTTGAGTATTGCCTAAAATAGCCAAGATTTTGATTTTTTGTCTTGTCAGTTTTGGCTGCGAGTCTTCGGTGCGTCTATACTCTGGTGCAGAAAGAGCGATTTCTGTTCGTCGATAATCATTGAAAAAATCGCAACGGTACCAAGGTATTCGCCGCATCATTTCATTATTAGTTTCAAGAATCACCCGTATTTCTTCTGTTGGGTTTAGTAAGGAGCGCAGTTGTCGGCTAATGTTGATTATCCCCTCAGATTTGAGCCAAGTATTCATACTTTCTTGTAACCTTTGGCACAAATCATTAAAATCAGCAATAGAGATGTTGGTTATACCACTTTCATCAATTTCTAGTTCATCATCTTCTCCTGCTAATAGGGAACGTAGATACACGCTCCTACACAAACTCCCATAAGCTAACTGCCATTTTTTATACAATTCAATCAAATCTGGTGCAGGAGGTAACGAGCCTGTCAATTGCTGTGGAAGGGGATGACTATATATCCACAATTGGATAGTAATTTTTGGAAATCCATTGTACAAATCACCGTGTCCCAGATTGATGACAACTGACTTGCTCATTTGAAGATTTAAATATTATTTTCAGTATAGAGAGATGACAGTGCTTTTCACACTAGTTAAGATCTTAACATCTTTATTTTTTTATAGCATAATTATAGCGACAGCCGCGTCCAAGGTAGGATTCGCGATGATAGCCGCTGGAATAGCAATGAACAATTTAATAATTAGAAAAATCCGCTGAAACTGAAATAGTCTTCCTACCAACAACTCACGCATGAACCTATCCCACTAATAAGATTCTTTGAATCCAGATATGGATAGTAGCAAGGTCAATGAATGCATCAAAATAGGACTTACGCATTGTCAAAAAAATGATTATGTGAATTGAGTCAAATCTTCGGTTTGAACTCTTTTTTAGACGCATTATTTCGGCTCAATGAGGATTTTCATTTTCAATATACATATGAAATGTGAGAATTTGGTGAGCATTTCGTAAATTGTTTAAAACAAAAATGTCATTAAGGTTGCAGTTTAGTTAATGCACATTACCTTCTGTTTGTACAGTGCGTAAGTCCTACAAAATATACTTTCTGTCGCTTCCAGCGAACAACCAAACGATGATATTTTGAACACAGCGCAAAACAACGCTCTTGCTGAAATCTTAAAGCAGAGACTTTGATAGATATGCCTTTCTCATCTTCTACCGTGCAACCTCCTCCAGTGTAGAAGTTCTACGAGTGCTGCATGGAGCGAGAGATTTGGAGGCAATTTTGGATGAAGATGTAGACGAATGATTGTTGGATTCTCTTTTATAACGCTTTTCAAATAATTAGACCCTTTCCTTTTATGGGACGGGCAAGATGCCCGTCCGATTGCTCCTCACACATACAAGCCAGCCTATAGGGGATAAGCCCTTGGATTTTCGGTCATCGTATCTCTCTAAAGCGATGGTGCTGGGAGTGGCTGCGCCGGGGCTGACAACGGATCTATCCCTCCTTGTCCCACTTCAAACTGACGCATCATGTCGTGGTCTTCGTGAACCATGTTGTGGCAATGGTACATATACTTGCCAATTTGAGGTCTAAACCTCCCAATGATCCGTACAGTCTCGTTTTCACCAACGTAGAAGACATCCTTCAAGCCACGCTCATAGCCAAAAGGCGGCTGACCATTCCGGTCAAGGATTTGAGCATCGATAAGGTGAAGGTGAACAGGATGAAACCACAAACCTGAGTTGTTGTGCAGTCTCCAAATCTCCACTTCTTCCAGTTGTGGATTAGCATCAATTGCGTTTCGGTCCCATCCGTTGCCATTGATCACCCATAACGGATTACCACCTTGCTCAAAGGTGAAGTCGCGGGTTCGCACAGCTGAAGATTCTGGGATGAATTGAATATTGCGTAGTGTGCTGGGAATAGAGCTGTTATCGCTCTGTTGACGCACCACATCAAAGCGCATGATCTTATTTGTGTTGCCGGTATTATCGTTATTAGGGGGTCCGAGATTTTGCAGGACTACCTGAGTCCCTATGGAATACCTAGAAAAATCGATAATCAAGTCATAGCGCTCTGCCATTCCAATACGCATATCTCTAGTACTTACTGGTGCAGACATCAACCCAGCATCAGTACCAATCACAATTAAGTCATCACCCGTACTGAGAGCGAGTTTGTAAGAGCGGGAAACAGATGTGTTTAACACCCGGAAGCGGTACTTGCGGTTAGCTACCTCCATACGAGGCCAAGGCACACCGTTGACTGTTATCACATCGCCCATCAGACTGTGCTGAGCTTGGTCATCAAAAATGAGTGAACCATTAGACGCGAATATCTTATCTTGGATGATCAGAGGGATATCATAATCATCCTTGGGCAGTGGCAGATTCAGTTCATTGTCATCTTGGACAATATACATTCCAGCCAGCCCCATATACACATTGAAAGAAGTCTGACCGAGGGCGTGGTCGTGATACCACAAAGTAGCAGCGGTAGAGTTGGGATAGGTGTAATCCTTGTAGTACCCCTGAGGAATCAAATCCTCAGCGTAGCCATCGTACTGGGGTAACGATGCCATTCCATGTAGGTGAGCCGATGTTGGTACACCTACATTATTGATAAACCGCACAACCGATCGCCGATTTTGACGTTGTTTGATTGTCGGACCGGGAAATGTACCGTTATAGCCCCAAATCTCCGTTGTTCGTCCTGGTAATATCTCTACATTAGCCCTCTGCATCGTGATCTGGTAATAATCAGTTGTTGAATCGCTGCGTACAGGGCTCAACACTGGCGGTGTGCGGAACCCAAGTGTAAATGGCTCGACTCTCTCATCAGTTCTCTGAGCATATCCACGATTTTGAAGTGCTACGGGAAGCAAAACAGAACCCCCCGCAAGCGCTGCAATCTTCAGCGCTTCACGTCTGGTGATTTTCTTCATTGTGCAGTTCCCTGGTTAATAGTTTGTATAAATGTGACTGGCTTAAAGGCAGTCAGAATTTTTGTGTAGTGTCATTCTTTCATAAAAAATATAACAACACGCTAAAGTTTATTTAAGTAATAATACTAAAAATGAATAGGTTATAAAAAAATGACAAATGACTAATTTGAATTAAAATTACATTTTTATTATTTTTGTCTCTTTTGTGGCTGCGTCTCTTGTTTATTAAATATGTAGCGAAAAAAGTCAAACATAGCTAGAAAAGGTTTTGTGTAAAGCTTTCTAGGAATCGTAGTGTTAGCATAAATAATAAAAAAATGTAATTATTCTAAGTTAATTTTAATATGATCAAACATCAATTGTTAATTTCAGCAAATGAATTGTCTAATTCTAAGATTTGCTGATTTTACGTTTTATTGCCAAGCTGCTTTTCATAACAGATTGTGTAAAAATACTCACTTATTTTCTCCGATTCGTTTTCAGTAACGGTAACATCTGGACTGCGGATGCACCTACTGCCTGAGAAGGAATTAATTTTGGTGAAAAATGTCAAATTATTTTGTATGTAAATTTCACTTTTTTTGTACTTTTTAATACATTAAAACAATAGAAATCATCCCGTAACTCAGCCTTTAGGGTTAGATTTTGAAGTCATCTAATATATGAAATTGAGCGTAAAAAATAGTAAAAATACTGAATATAATTTTATTATCAGTAACCTCAATGCTGTCTTTTCCTCATGAAAGCACTCGAAGCCTACAGCCTCAAAAAAACATACCGCCAAAGCAAACAAATTGTGGAAGCAGTCAAAAACGTTTCCTTAACCATTCTCTCTGGTGAGGTTTTGGCGTTTCTTGGTCCTAATGGAGCAGGCAAGACGACGAGTATTAAAATGATGGCAGGACTGATTCAGCCGGATGCAGGTTGGATCAGAATTGCTGGAAGTGATCCCCATCGTAATCCAGCAGCATTGCAAAAGATGGGTGCAGTGCTGGAAGGAAATCGTAATGTCTACTGGCGACTCACACCAGAAGAAAATTTAGAATACTTCGGCGTGTTAAAAGGACTTTCTCGCCGAGAAGCCCGTAAATCAGGAATCGCACTTTTAGAAAGATTTGATTTGCTACACAAACGCCGTACACCAGTACAGCAACTTTCGCGGGGAATGCAGCAGAAATTAGCAATAGCAGTTGCCTTAGTTCATCAACCCTTGCTTTTATTATTAGATGAACCGACTTTAGGATTAGATGTAGAGGCGACTGAAGATGTGAAAGTGCTGGTGCGGGAAATTGCCGCTTCTGGTTGTGCTATCTTGTTGACAACTCACCAACTGGCGATCGCTGAAGAGCTTTCTGATAAAATAGCCATTATCCAAAAAGGTGAAATATTAGCAGAATCACCAACAAAAGAATTGATCAGACAGTTTTCTGGTACAGCTTACAAAATTGAAATGGAAGCTACATTAGATCAGGCAAGAATTGCAGAATTAATAGAAATTGGGGCTGATGTGGAAGATGAAAAAATTATCTATGTCACTCAATCAGAATTACTCTATCAAGTCTTTAATATCCTCAAACCTTTTCCTTTGAAATGTGTGGAAAAAGAGCAATCTGACTTGACAGAAATATTTTTGCAAATAGTTAGAGAAGGAACTGACCGTAAAAAGATATTAACGCGCTCAAACTAGAAGTGTGGGAAAATACAAACAAAAGTTACATCAGTGGACTTCAATAAAGTTTTTAAGAAATAGCAATGTTTGAATTATTTATAGCTGAATTACGTCGCAGTTGGCTTCAATTTCGTCGTTATCCAGCGGAGGCGATTGGGTTAATTGTCATCACCACTATCTTTTTTTATGGACTTTTTTTAAGCGCCCGTTACCTTGCTGGTCCTAGTTTACAGTTAGGCGATCGCCTCGACTCAATCATTATCGGCTATGTACTTTGGACTTTGGTGTTATTCATCGTTACGGACATTGCGGGTACCTTGCAATACGAGGCACAGACTGGCACTTTAGAACAACTTTTCCTTTCTCGATTTGGTGCCATCAAAGTCTTCTTGATGCGGACTTTGGCTAGCCTAACCTTGCAGATGGTTATTATGCTCACCATTCTATTTATCATTATGGGGCTGACCGGGAGCCGTCTGAACTTTCCCCCAACATTACTTTTTCCGTTCGTCACGGTATTAATGGGAGCTTATGGTATTGCTTTTACAATGGGTTCTTTAGCTTTATTACTAAAGCGTATCCAACAATTAATCGGAATTTTTAACTTTGCGCTCTTATTTTTACTAGCCACTCCCACTGAAACTTGGACACCACCACTAAACATTTTGGCACAATTACTGCCCATGACTTCTGGTGCAGCAATATTACGTGATTTGATGGCACGGGGTGAGAGTTTAAACTTCACGAAATTGGGTATAGCGTTCGTGAATGGGGTTGTCTATTTTGCTGTAGGATTACTGCTTTTTTATCTTGCTGAACGCGAGGCAAAGCGGCGAGGAATGCTGAGTGGATATTAATTAGGAAATAGCCGCAGGCTCTCGGCATGGTATCAAGATTTGGTAATATGATAAATTCCCTGCTCCGGACAGATGAGCGATTCGCTTGAGTTCGAGGAGCTGACAAGATAAACCAAGTGATTCTAAGTTAGGATCAAGGGAATATTTTGTTCAGTGGGATAGATTTGTGATGGCATCCGCATCGCGTGTTATTCATAGTGATCCCGACATACTGGGGGGAACACCTGTCTTTGTGGGCACTCGCGTACCGATGAAAACTTTGCTTGATTATCTTGAGGCGGGTGATTCGTTGGATGTATTTCTAGACCATTTTCCGAGTGTTAGCCGTCAGCAGGCGATCGCAGCCCTCGAATTGGCAAAGGAAATGCTGAGTGCCTATGCGAATCCTGCTTGATGAGTGTGTTCCACGACCTCTAAAACGTGAACTCATCGATTATGAGATATGGACAGTTGTGGAGATGGGATGGTCTGGCAAAAAGAATGGTGCACTGCTACAACTTATGGTTCAGGAGGGTTTCACAATTCTGCTAACTACAGATCAGAATTTGCGGTATCAGCAAAACTTGCAGCAAGCCGGAGTTGCAGTCGTTGTTCTCATGGCACCCAGCAATCGACTTCCTGATTTGCTGCCACTCATACCAGACGCCCGTAACGTGCTAAATATGATCGCACCGGGCGAAGTCATTGAAGTTGGAGGTTCTTGAGAGTTGCGTAGTCGCGGCACAACTCAATCGTTAGCTTGCCTGAGATTATCGTTTGAGGGAGTACTTTGGGGTTGTCTGGAAGGCGAATGATATTGATAAATTAGAAGATAAAATTATTTCTTCTTCATCCTTGTTGACTCTACTTTAACAAAGCCGCAGAATCTACATCCAAAAATAAGGTCGCTTGCTGCTGCGTACGGAGAATAGAAGCGGGACAATCTGTGGTAATTTCGCCCTCCAACATCTGTTTTACTATCTTCGCCTTGCGTTTTCCTAATGCAAGACAAATGATTTTTTTTGCCGAACAAATCATTGGCAAGGTGAGGGTAAAAGCATATTGCGGCACACTTTCCAAATTGGGAAAATACCCTGTGTTGACTTGTTGCTGGCGGTTTGTAGTATCCAGCTTCACCAGTTTCACTTTATAGGGGTCGTTAACATCCGCTACTGCTGGATCATTAAAAGCCAAGTGTCCGTTTTCTCCCACACCAAGACAGCACAGATCTATAGGTTGTGCTTGCAGGAGTTTGGTATAGCGATCGCACTCTACCAAAGGTTCAATCGCATCACCTTCTATATAGTGAAATTTTTTGGGGCTCACCTGCTTTTCCACACGTTCGCGCAAATAACGTCGGAAACTAGCGGAATGGTCAGCAGAAATGCCCAAATATTCATCTAGATGGAAACAGGTAATCCGTGACCAATCTACACCACCCAATGCTATCAAAGCATCAAGAAATTGAATTTGGGAGTTGCCTGTCGCCAGCAATAAAGCCGCAGCATCCTTTTGCTCAAGGGTGTGCTGTAAATGTTTTTGTGCAATTCCCGCTACATTCTGCGCCAGTTCAACTTCCGAATTATAAACCTGTACCTGCAAAGCATCGACGCGAAAAGAATTTTTGGCGGTTGACATTGGGATCTACAGAAAATTTTCTCACATTAAAGGAAACGAGTCGGGGCATGACCTGTCTGCCGTTACTCGTACTAGCTACGATACGTTGCGATTTGGAAGGTCAATTATAATTTTCTACTTTTAAGAATGGTTATCCAAAACTTTGACGTTTTGAACTTGGACGTAAACGGAAACCATACATTCCCGCCAATCCTAGAAACTCTAGATTCTTGGAGGCATTAAGATCAGCATGATCCGCATGACCACAATTTACGCACAAGAATCTATCACCTCTACGATTTCGTTTGTCCCATTTACCGCAAGCGTGACAGCGTTGCGAGGTTTTCCACGGGTGCAATGCGATTGAACCTCAATCCCCAACTCCGGGCTACGCCCCGCTTCGCTAACACAACGTCTGACCAACAAACTCGCGGTATAGGCATAAAGCCAATGAGACAGCCGCCGATTAAACACGCGGGAAAACGTTCCCCGTTTGCCGTGCTTAACTTTCTTCAAGTCTTCGATGACTAGCATCTTGATTTGAGAGAAATCAATTCGCTTAATCGCCTGAGCGATCATCGATTTCATTTCGACTCTGGTACGTTTCTGGCGTTTAGCAAAACCTTGAATCGTTTGATGCAATTCGGTTGCAACATTCTGTCCATCCGAAAACACCAATCCGTTTTTGTAATTGGAATCCATTCCCACAACCTTCCCTTCGGCTCTGGGTTGCGGACGTTCTTTCTCAACCAACAAGTCAACAAACAGTCTGTCGCCAAGCAATCCCAAACGAATTGTTCTGCTCCTAATCCAACCGGATGCAAGCTTTTCATTCATTGGCTTGGTCGCCTTAATGGGACAAACCATCTTCGGAGCGCCAGATCCAATAAATTTAATACACCAATCGAACCCTTCACCATTGAATGGTTCAATCGTGACGAAATGATAGAACAGTGTAACAACGTGGCGACGCAGTCTAGGTTTGCGCTTTTTGTCCTTCTTGCGCTGACTAGCAATGAACTCTTTCGCCTGTTTGCACAACGCTTGGGACAGGCGGGTTGTGATACCGAAGCGCTTAACAGCACGGTGAATTGTTGGCAAGTCAGCCAACTTTGCCGAAAAGTCTTGACTCCCAGATGCAGATCCACAAAGTATTGCATTACGTCATGGCACAGGCGCAAGAAACGCTTGAGTTCCTCGGACTTGCCTTGATTCAAGTCGTTAAGGAACACTCGATAAGCACGCGTCATCACGTTTTTCTTGCGCCTAGCTGCCATAAAGTAAAGCTCAGTTTATGCCATAATTGTACTGCACTTTCCAGTATAAAGCAATGGCTAAACTTACTGAAACAGTTACATTTCGCCTAACCGAAGATGAAAAACGCGACTGGATGCAATGGTGTGAATCGCAGCATCGCAGTCAGAACGAAGAATTTCGATTTTACTTAACCTTAATTCGTCGCAAATTAGCAAATATTGCCAAAGAAATGAGTGATTAATTACTATGCAGAAGGACAACAAAACAATGTAAAATATGTAATGAAACTTTACAAGAGTTTACACCGTAAAAAACCATGCTAGCTGCAATTCTGTTTGACCTAGATGGAACGATCGCCAACACTGACCCTATACACTACCAAGCTTGGCGGGAAATGCTGTTAGGCTACGGCATGGACATTGATGAAACATTTTACAAATCGCGAATTAGCGGGCGGACGAATCCACAAATCATAGAAGACTTACTGCCACAATTATCACCGGAAGAAGGTGCAAAGTTTGCAGACGAAAAAGAAGCGCTTTTCCGCCAACAAGCCAAAAATCTTCTGAAACCACTTGATGGATTTTCCGAACTACTAGCATGGACACATACGCACCAACTCAAATGTGCTTTAGTCACCAACGCTCCAAGATTAAATGTCCAATTCATGCTAGAAGTCTTGGGAATAAACGAAGCATTTGATACAGTTGTGATAGCAGAAGATGAGATAGCAGGTAAACCAGACCCTGCACCTTATCAAGTTGCTCTGAGTAGATTAGGCATCACGGCAGAACAAGCAATAGCACTAGAAGATTCTCCCTCTGGGATTCGTTCTGCTGTCGGTGCTGGTATACGTACTATTGGCGTTACAACCACTCAAGAGCCGAAAGTTCTCCAAGCAATTGGGGCATTTATGACAATTCCAGATTTTACTGATTTGCAGTTGTGGACGCTGCTGAACTCGTCAGTAGAGGAAGATGTGGCTTATTTGGGTTAAATCTACTCTGCCACTATTGCAAGTGCTACTGCACCAGTTGAAAACGATATCCTGTGGTGGAATTGCAAGACTGGCTTGAATCGCAAGGTACCACTTTGACTAGAAAAACTCCACCTTGGCGATCGCCCCGAAGGGGCGGGAGAAAAGCGCCATCGCCCTTTTCTCCCGCCTTAGAGACGCCACGGGCAAAGCTTTCCGTTAGGCGATCGCCTGTTTGCGAAAACTGAATCGTTCCCGTTGCTCCTAAAGCGGAAAAATTGGGATTAGACAATGCTTTTTGCAACTTCTCACGGGTGTTACCTTCTTTCAAGCCAGCGATAATTGCTTGGAGTGCATCATAAGCTGTAGCAGTTCGCGGACTCACCTCTGCACCCCAAAGTTGAACCGCTTTGGGGGCAAACAATTTGTTTCCAATAGCATCACGGTGCCAAGATACAGCCAGCACCATTCCTTTAACATCCGCTTGCCCATACTTTAACGTTCTTTCCGTGTACATTGCTTGAAAACCGAAAAGCGGTAGTCTGCCTTTATTTTCTCGCGCCACTTCAATAGCTAAATTGAGTTTATCTGGTCTAGGGATGAGTAGCAAACCTTCTGCTCCATCGCTGATGGCTCGACTGAGAAAAGTGCTGGGTTGAAACGTTGGCGCACCCAAATCGCAAACTGTACTGGTGACTTTACCTCCATATTTTCTAATCGAATCAGTGTATTGTTCTACAATTTCTTTACTGATTTTTTCCTGATTGACAGTGAATGTTGAATCACTACAAATAGCGATGTTGGTGAGGCGAGCTTTTTGAACAATATAGCTAGCAATAGCTTCACTGAAAACATTAGAACTAGGAGTAGCGTAAAAGACGTATTTTGTCGGGTTAGATGGCTTTTTTGGATTGACTAGTGAAACCATCACCAAACCACGTTTGTTATAAATTGATGGGTCACGGCTAAAACCAACAACTGCCACTATACTAGAGTCATTCACCAAGTCAGTATTTATCTGTTTAAGTATCTCATAGTTATCAATATTAACAATTTGAAGTTGCAACGGTAAGCCATTAATTCCTCCATTGCTATTCACCTCATCTTGAGCTTGAGCCACTCCGCGTAATATCTCTTCCGCCTCATTTAAGGAAATACCAAGCGGTACAATGACAGCAACTTTTAGAGATTTAGTGTTGCCAATTTTAGCGTTATTTAAATAAATTAATGTTTCCGGGTCATTACGTTTAGCTTGCAAGGATGATTGGAATTTAGTAACAGCAGTGACAAAATCTCCCGCTTCAAATGCTCTCCTTCCAGCTTCTTTCTCAAGAGGTCTTCCTTCTGTCACAAAAATTTTCTCACCCAAACTCATCCGATTTTTTAAAGGTGAATTGGTATAAGGTGGAACGAATGAAGCGCTCTGTTGTTTCAATTGCCCAGAATACTCTGTTTGGGGACGAATGACTGTACCTAATAACCATAAAATAACTGCTATCAGAAATCCAGACAGCCCCAAAGAAAAAAGGAGGCGGATATTTTCTGTGTTATTTTTCATATCAATTCACCCCAATTCTCAAAATTTTATCTATCATAAATTAGAAATATTTAGAGATAAATCTGTTCAAGAGTTGGGACAAATTGAAGAGAGTCACTGTCAGTAATCCAGCAAGGATAACTAGTAAGACTAAAACCAGAAATCCATTGATCCCAGCTTGAAAAATATTAATAATATAAAAATTATTGTAGATAAATACAATTAATAATGTCGTCATTCCGGCAACGAGAAACAAATAAGCCTTTTCAAAAATGGAGTGAGGCTGGGTAAAGATTAACCCTACTAAAATGAGCAACCATAAACCAGAGCTAATCCAAATAGTTCCGACAGAACTCAAAAGGGCGATCGCCAAAAATGAACTCCCTGATCCCGCCATAACTGCCCAAGGCAATAATTTCTCTATGGACTTTTGCGCCCCCTTAGGTGGTTGCGGTGGAATTTGTAGCGTTAGCTTTTCTGGTTGAACAGGCGAGAGGACTGTATACAGTGGCGTAGACTGTAAAGTAGGCAGTGGCGGTAACTCAACATTCAAGTCTTGTAAGACATCCTCCACTGACTGGTAACGCAGTTTATAGTTCTCTTGCAGCAACTTATCGATAATCCGCTCTAATTCCTGACTTATCGGTTCTCTTAAATACTGCCACCAAGTAGTAGTCCAGCTATAGCCCTGTTTCATCCATATTTCCCAAGGGCAAATACCTGTCAACATATGAAAGGCCGTTGCTCCCAAGCTGTAGAAGTCACTAGCAGGATAAGCTTCACCTGAATACATTTGCTCAAATGGCGCATAACCAAATGAACCAATGTTCGTTCCTGGTTTCGCGTGTACTGTTCCCGTCTTTTGCTTTGACACCCCAAAATCAATAAGCACTAACTTACCATCACTTTCACGGCGAAGGATATTTTCTGGCTTAATATCTCGATGAATGACCTGCTGCTGATGTACTGTAGCCAGTACAAATAACAAATCTTCCAAGAACTCTCGAATTTTTGCTTCATCAAACACACCGTGCTGTCCTAACTCCTGCAACAGATTCTGCCCTTCAATAAACTGCTGCACCAAATATAGGTAGTTATCTTCCTTAAAATAGGCATACAGGGTGGGAATTTGGGGATGTTCGCCTAAATGTTGGAGACGTTTTGCCTCTTGCTGAAATAACTCAGTCGCCTTTTGGCGTGACCAGCTACCTTGACCTTGTGGTACCAGTTGCTTGACCACGCATTTTTCCTCAAGCTTATCTGCATCTTCTGCAAGATAAGTGCGAGCAAATCCCCCGCCTCCCAACGGTTTGATAATGCGGTAATGACCCCTGAGTAACGAAATCAACTCTGCCCCGCAATTTCCACAAAAGTTTGTTCCTTTTGGATTTAGGGGATCAGAGCATTCAGGATTTAGGCAGCAAATCATAGTACTATTGCTGTCTTTTATGACTATCTTTTGTTAATAGTAATTAATATACATCGAGTCTTCTGAACTTTCCGGATTAAGAGTCTAATAATGTAACAAATCTCAAATCTATATTGATAGTCTACTTTATATTTTTTATTGTGAGCGATGCCTTATGGGCGGGGCGCAGCCAGTCCCCAGGGCTTACGGCACTGCCCATCTGCTCAATCGCCGTGAAAGGAGTTAAGAGTTATGAACTATAAATTATGAATGATAAGTTTTATCATCCATAATTGACCGAAGAAAGTACTCATACCAATTCTTTGTAAAAAAAGCACTTTATCTTCCCTCAGTCTAGAAGACCTCTGGATTTTAAGGATGCAGAGCATCCAACTTCTTGTTCCCAGGCTCAGCCTGGGAACGAGTTAAGAAAGTACTCATACCAATTCTTTGTAAAAAAAGCACTTTATCTTCCCTCAGTCTAGAAGACCTCTGGATTTTAAGGATGCAGAGCATCCAACTTCTTGTTCCCAGGCTCAGCCTGGGAACAAGTTAGGGAGGCTCCGCCTCATTTTTTAAGAGCATCTTCAGGTCGAATTGGTATTACAGAGAATTGGTATTAAAAGTTGCAAACAGGAGCCAGCACTTACTTAGGGAAACCCGCGCCCCGGTGGCTGGCGTTGGTTTTCCTAAGAGTGCAAACTGAACGCAAAGCGTCCCGTGAGGGATACGGGGCGTCCTTATCAAATAAGAGCGCATTTATTTATGGGGATGTATTCTGACAACGGAGTTCTGTGTTCTGTCTTCTGTGTTCTTCTTAAGCTCATAACTCATAACTCATCGCTTTTAAAAAGCTTCTGGTGGAGCAATATCAGATCCAACAGTGACATTAGCACTACTAGAGAGTCCCGGTTTAGAAATGGGTTTTGTATCCTGCGATGAATGAGTGAATGATGAAGAAGGTGGAGTTGCTGCATCTTTATCGATCAGTCTATCAGCATTTGCTTGTTGGGATGCCATGACTGACAATCCTCCTACTGAACCAGCGACAAGGGCTGCATAGCCTACGTACAAATGCACCGGATGCAGCGCTATTCCAAATCCAAAACGGCTTTTATGCTGATACGAAGTAGGCGGTATAATTGCTTTTACTGGTTCTGGCGCAGGTAAAGAAGCAACTAAATTTGTGCCATTTAATCCAAGAGCATTAGCCATGACACGAATAAAGCCACGAACATAAACATCTTCTGGCAATGATTCCCAATCACCGTTTTCCACTGCCTCCATGTGATGAAGTGGTACGTGAGTGTAAACATGAAGTTGCCCCAGAGAAAGACCTTGAGACTCACGAGTTTGCCGTAGTTGTTCACCGATTTTACGTAGATTTTCTACGCGCTGTTCGGCTGCCATTTGTTTGGCTAGTTCAGCTTGTTTCCGTTTTTTCCCAGGAGTGAACCACTTAATCGTTTTTTTCGTTTTGGGACGGTCTTCTTTGGCTTTTGCGGAATTATTTGCTGTATGACTTTCTACTTGAGATTCTGATGGTAAATCTGCTTTACTATCAATCTCGAACGTCGTTTTTTGGTTAATGGTAACATTTGTTAAGCACTGTGATAAACCATGTGATAAATCATCAGTGGAAGCTGTTTGTTCAGTAGGTGATGGTTCATTTGTGCTGTCTTGGTGTTGCTGATTTTCATTGCTGTTCTGATACTGTTGCACAAATTTGCGAAATGCCAAACCAATCGCTTCTCTACCTATTGATTTAAATAAAACGTTGGCTTGCTCAGATGAAGAACCGAGCAAGTTTTGCAACATCGTTATAGCACGGCGATAAGCTTTACTCTGATGCAGTTCAGCTTCTATTTCTCCTAAAAGCGTCCGCAATTCATCTTGAGAAATTTCAATAGTTGGATTTCCGAGAATTTTTAACAAATATACAGGTGTGGTAGCCATTGTAGGGAGCCTCTTGCGGCAATTAAGCAGAAGTTATACCTGTGTAATCTCTTCTACTGTTTGCTGAGTTTTCCGGATTGTTACGTAGTTATTTTTTCTGAATTCAAGAAAAATAATTTTTTTTTCTTGGCTCAGTTTTGGCATACCATACTAACCTCATCTTTAAGATTGTAGAGGTTATGCCAATTTTTTTACGAATACTTATTAAGAATATTCGTATGAAAAATTACTTCATTTATGAAAACATTTACTAACTATAATTGTTAACTCTTAAGTTCTGCTACTACCTAACGAAGTAGGTTCTAAGTAACAAGCAATAAGTCTGAGTAGAACGGTACACCAAGAATTTTTTGTGATTTTGACTCAGAACTTACAAATCAGAACTCAGTACTGGTGACAAAAGAGCGCACCGCTTCCAGATATACAGAAGCAGCGACTTCTGCTACATTGTTATGTGCTGCACCTGGAACGAGAAGCAATTTTTTTGGTTCAGGAGCAGCAGCATACAAGTCTTGGCTCATGAAAGCTGGTACTATGACATCAGCAGTACCGTGAATAAATAAAACTGGTATTTTTAAATTTGGCACCTTTGTAATCGAATCAAAACGTTGTCTTAAGATTGAATCGACTGGAAACATCCAAAAATTGTTCCTGTAAGCGACGACTTTCCGGATTGAGGTAAAAGAGCTTTCCACAATTAATCCAGCAGCATCTGGATGTTTGAGAGCCAAATCAATGGCTACCGCGCCTCCCAGGGAATGTCCGTAAATCAAAATTTGGCTGGGTGGAATCTGTCGCTGGTAAACTAAATAATCCCAAGCTGTCGCGGCATCTTGATAAACCTGCGATTCAGTAGGAAAGCCGCCCTCACTCCGACCATAGCCACGGTAATCAACGAGTAACACCGAAAACCCTAGTTGATGAAACCTGTGTGCGTGGGCGACATTTGCGCCAATGTTGATAGCATTGCCATGCAGGTACAGTACAACTTTGGCATTGAGCTGGTTTGCTTGTATCCACCAACCATGAATGCGTGCCACCTTGCCTGATTTAGCGTTCACAGGCAACCAAACATCTTCGTAAGCTAAATTAAAAAACTCTGGTGTCGTTTCAATAACCTTTGCGGGAAAAAAGATGAACCGAGATTGTTGGAAAAAAAGAAATATACATACAGCCAAATAGGCTATTGCTACAACGAGTCCTAACCAAATAAATAATGTGAACAGTAATTGCACTGGATATTGCAGTTTGTTTGTCCTCATGTAAGTATTGATAAATACAATATTATTAGCCTAACAAAGCAGCTTTATCTTGATAAAATAATCAATTAATTAATCAAAAAATGATTTAAAATAAAATGAGTCAACAAGTCAATTTTTATACTTTAATTAAAGTAGTTCTTGATTGAATGATAAAACGTTAGCAACAAAAGAGGAGAAGACGGTGAAGCTGTTAAACGAGGCTCAAGAAGAGCAACTCAAGGAAGTCGTTGCACATCTACGGGAAGTACGCGAAGAAAAATCGATACGTTTAGAAGAACTAGCAGCTTACACACGTATTCGATTAGCTTTCTTAGAAGCTATAGAAGAAGGGCGATTTGAAATATTGCCAGAGCCTATTTATGTCCAAGGGTTCATCCGCCGCTATGGAGATGCTATGGGACTAGATGGTGCTGCTTTAGCAAAAACTGTTGCAAGTATTTGTTCTCCTCCTGAAGAACCCAATCATGATAATCAGGAGTTAGATAAAAAACCAAGTTTATACATACCTCTTGCTGTTCCCTACGCCCTGTTAATAGCAGCCGCCTCCTTTGGACTGTTTTATATTCTCAATCCACAACGTTCAGTTGAATCTTCTAGTCAAAAGAAATCCTCACCGCTTGCTTCCGAACAAAAAACAGAATTTGCACCTCAGACTTCATCATTAGCATCATCCTCCAAACCAAAAGCTAGTTCACCTGTCGCCTCAACGACAACCAAGGAATCGCCTGGAGCAGGTGCGATCGCTCCAACTCCATCCCCCTCAAAAGAAGCGACAGCTATTACAGAACCCACCACTCCAAGCCCAAGCGCATCTCCTACAGCACAAACGACTCCTGTTGAAGTGACTCTTGAGCTGCAAGACAAATCATGGGTGCGAGTGAAAGTGGATGGCAAAACTGAATTTGAAGGGGAGTTAAACAAGGGAGATAAGAAAACCTGGACAGCACAAAAAGAGTTGACTATCCGTTCTGGAAATGCTGGTGCAGTATTAGTTTCTACTAATAACAAGCAACCAACACCATTGGGAAGTATGGGGAGTGTGAAGCAAGTTACATTTACTCCAGAAACCCCAGAAACCCCAGAAACTCCAGAAACTCCAGAAACAAATAACACACCAGAAACTGTTAATAGTCAATAGACATTAGTAGACATTAGTACTAAGACAAATGACTCTTAACTATAGTTCCGGCGTGCGTAGATGCCAAGTCGTCGATTGCTCATAAGCATAAGCGACTTGAAACAGTTGATCTTCTCGCAAAACATTGCTGATAAGCTGCAAACCAATTGGTAACCCATTGTTATCAAAACCACATGGCACGCTTAAACCCGGTAAACCAGCAAGATTTACGGGAATAGTCATCAAATCAACTAAGTACATACTCAAAGGATCAGCGGTTTTTTCCCCTGCTTTAAATGCAGTGGTGGGAGCTGTGGGACTGACTAAAACATCAACTTTTTCAAACGCTTTTTCAAAGTCTTGTTTAATCAGGGTGCGAACTTTTTGTGCTTTCAGATAATAAGCATCGTAATAACCAGCCGACAGGGTGTAAGTTCCAATCATAATCCGGCGTTTGACTTCTGCACCGAAACCAGCAGCACGGGTGCGACTATACATTGATATCAAATTATCTGCATCAGGCGCGCGGTAGCCATACTTAACGCCATCGTAGCGAGCCAGGTTTGCTGATGCTTCAGATGGGGCGATGACGTAATAGCTTGGTAAGCCATAACGGAACCGAGGACAGGAAATTTCTTGAATTTCCGCTCCCAATTCTTTTAATTGTTCGATCGCCGCCTTAACAGCTTCTTCGACTTGTGAGTCCAAGCCTTCACCAAAAGTTTCTTTAATGACACCAATTTTTAGCTTTCCTTTCGGGAAATCTGGTTTTAAGTTAGCGGTGTAGTCGGGAATTTCGACTTTTAAGCTGGTGGAATCTTTGGGATCATGACCGGCGATCGCCTGCAATAATATCGCTGCATCTTCTACTGTGCGTGCAAATGGTCCAATTTGGTCTAAAGATGAAGCAAAAGCCACCAAACCATAGCGAGAAACCAGTCCATAAGTTGGTTTCATCCCCACAACTCCGCAGAAAGAAGCTGGTTGTCTAATCGAACCGCCAGTATCGGAACCTAGGGAGACAACACATTCTCCTGCTGCTACCGCTGCGGCTGAACCGCCAGAAGAACCTCCAGGAACCCTTGACAAATCCCAAGGATTGCCGGTGAGTTTGAAGGCAGAGTTTTCTGTAGAACCCCCCATAGCAAACTCATCCAAATTCGTTTTTCCTACCATCACCGCACCAGCATCTGCCAGTTTTTGGGTGACAGTTGATTCATAAGGCGGTACAAAATTTTCCAGAATTCGAGAAGCGCAGGTGGTGGGAATTCCCTTAGTACACATATTATCTTTGATCCCAATGGGAATCCCTGCTAAAATACCGATTTCTTCCCCGGCGGCGATTTTAGCATCTACATTCCGCGCTTGCGTTACAGCCTGTTCAGCAGTAACGCATAAGAAACTGTGCAATTTCGGTTCTATTGCTTGAATGCGCTCTATTGCTTCTTGAGTAATTTCAACGGCAGAACGTTCTTTCTTGATTAGCTGTGTGTGCAACTCGCGGATGGACGCCATGATTGCTCCCTTTACGACTCAAGTCCTTGATTTTAGTACATTTTGACCGAAGAAAGAACTCAGAACACAGAACTCAGTAATCAGAATCATGAACGGTAAAAAGCGTACAGAGCAAGTGTTCTTAATGAGGGAAGTACGCATAAAGATGTCCAAGCGAGCGGAAAGTCTATGAGAAATACGGCGTCCTTGTTCAAATCCCCTAAATTTATGATGCTGTTGGCGAATAAATGAGGAGTCATACCCCCTAAGCTTCTCGTTAAGAGGCTCAGCCAGGGAATGCGCTACTAAGAGGCGGAGCCTCGGGTATTTAGATTGAGGCAGAGCCTCGTCCCCTGCATTTCCAGCCTGAGGCTGGAAACGAGCTTATGAGGGGCTAAATCCCTCATAAATTGACCAACAGCATCATTTATTTATGGGGATGTCCGGTTCTGTGTTCCTAGCTGCACTACTGAGTTTTTTTTAAGGTTCCTGCCCAGTTAGTTCAGCCGTGCAGATATTCAACTTAAAGGCGGCTTGAACTAAATTAAGATATGTACGCTCATCAGCTTAATTATTATTCCAGTCAGCAGGGCATTGCCCGCTTTTGTTCTTGAGAATTTTATAGCTTTTAGGAAATTAATAAAATGGTTAAAATTGTCACACGCAAATCATTAAATACGGGAAATGTCTATGATATTGGCGTAGAACGGGATCATAATTTTGTTACTAAAAATGGCTTCATAGCTTCCAATTGTTTCAATAAATCCCATTCTACAGCATATGCTTATGTAACATATCAAACCGCGTACTTAAAAGCTAACTATCGATTGGAATACATGGCGGCGCTGCTGACGGCTAACAGTGACGACACAGACAAGGTGCAGAAATATATTTCCGCCTGTATGAGTATGAGTATTCAGATAGAACCGCCAGATATCAATCGCTCTGAGGTGGATTTTACACCGTCAAATGGCAAAATTTTGTTTGGACTTTCCGCTGTTCGTAACGTGGGACAAAACGCAATAGCGTGTATTTTGGAAGTGAGAGAGAAAGGAGAGTTTAAATCCCTGGGTGATTTTTGCGATCGCGTGGATTTGGGTACTGTTAACCGTCGCACTTTAGAATCGCTCATTTACTGTGGAGCCTTTGATAAAATCGACTCCAACCGCAACCAACTTATCCAAGACCTAGGTTTAGTGTATGATTGGGCACAATCGCGTGCCAGAGATAGAGCGACTGGACAGGGAAATCTTTTTGATTTGTTAGGTGGCGGATTTTCTCATAATAAAAACAAAGTCCAAAATAGCTTTGAATCTGCTCCCAAAGCTCAACCGGTTCCTGATTTTCCTCCACAGGAAAAGTTACGGAGAGAAAAAGAACTTTTGGGATTTTATGTATCAGATCATCCTCTGAAAGCTATTCGCCAATCAGCGCGTGTTCTAGCTCCGATTAACCTTTCGCAACTTGGCGAACAGAAAGAGGAAAGTACCATTTGTGCGGTTGTCATGCTCAATGGCGTTAAAAAAGTGATGACCAAAAAAGGCGATCCAATGGCGATTTTGCAAATAGAAGATTTAACTGCACAATCAGAAGCGGTGGTATTTCCCAAAATTTATGAGCGAATTAATTCACTGCTTCTGGTTGATTCTAGGTTAATTATTTGGGGCAAAATAGACCGACGCGAAGACCAAACTCAATTGATTGTTGAAGATGTAGAACCAGTGGAAACAGTACATCTGGTGATGGTGGAACTCAATCTCCAACAAGCAGCGACTATTGAAGAACACCATCGCCTCAGAACAATTTTGCAAGAACAATCAGGAGACAAAGAAAAAGCAAAAGTACCAGTGATAGGAATTGTACAAGCCGGAAATTCTCGTCAACTTGTCCGTTTTGGACGACAATTTTGGGTACAAGATTCGAGAACAACTGTTCAGGCTCTTCAAAACGCGAGATTTTCTGCTCATGTACAATCGCTGACTAATGTTTAATGAAACAGGACGCCGCAAAGCAATACGGTTCGGATAAGACTTGATCCCGCCAACCCACGCTAGTCCGCACGGGCGGCGGGAACCCCCTTTTTCCTTATGACCGTTACGAGCAAGTATGCAAGCTTAAAAAGTATATTCCCTTCTCGGTACAAGATTACCTATCTTCTTCCTTCTCTTCTCCTGTCGGAGACGCTACGCGCCGAGAGCGCCTGTCCGCAGGACTTACGAGACGGCTTCCGCCGAACGTGTCCTAGCCGAAGGGACGCCGAAGAGTGGATCTACGTGGTCCAGAGGACACGCTGCTTTGAACGTGGTTCATTTAATCGGTATTCTTCTAGCTGCAAGGGAGTAGCTTATAAAAAACAGCAAATAGCTAGATAACTATTTTGCGTTTGCGTCATCAGTAAATTACCGTAGCTAACTTATGGTTGAATCGTTTTTTTAGTTACTTCTGCGGATGATATCTTCCTTGTGTACATGATATTTTTTATGCCATGAAGGTGTGTGTGGCAACAAAGGGGAAGGAGCAAAAACTGCATGACCGCAGATGATGTTAATAACTTTGTTGTATATTGCAAAAAAATTCAACCCCAATCTCAGGAAAACATCAAAAGGTTTTTTGAAGGGGTTATCGCTTTTCCTTATGACAAGGAACTCCTGTTGCAAGCTTATTTATTTTTGAATATTAAACAGATATTTCCTTCATGCTGTGAATTACTATTATTTGAAAAGTCCCCAATTGCTGATTATACAGATTTGGGTAAGTGCGATTTTGTTTATCTGACTTCATTCGGTAAAATTTTTATAATTGAAACTAAATTTATTGATACAGAAGCGACTGGGGCAACAGAAAGAAAAAGAAGAAATAAGCACAGAAATAAAGTATTCGAGCAGGTAATAACTTTAAAAAGCAGATTTAGTCAGTATTGGAATATTAAGCTAGAGCAATTAGAGTGTGCTGTTTTTACAACAGATCCAGAAATAGCCTGGCGAGGAAACGGTGTGAATGTTATCACCAAATCAATCCTCATAGATAAGCTCGAATATTGGAGAATGAATTACAGCAGAATTCAGGAGTCAACCCCTTCGGGGAATTCAAAATTCAAAATTCAAAATTCAAAATTGAAAACCCCACGGATAAATCCGGGGGCTTGAATAATGTTGCTCCGCATTTTTTCTTCTCCATGAAGAAATTCAGGGGCTTGTATCCTTTTGTTTTTCGGTCAGGAGGAGGCAGTGCGGTGGTGAGCCAGTCTGGTGCGCGGGTTCCCGAGGACAGTTCTCTTGGAGGGTTTCTCTCCGGGAGAAACTGTCCGTCCCGTTAAGGAACTGGCGTGCATGGTTCCCCGGCATAAAGCAACTGCCGTTCAGAAGTCAGAAGTAAAAAGGGCTTAGTGTCTCGGCGCGCTCGTACTTTTGCAGTACCCTTTGGGGGAGTTGGGGTTTACCCTACTAAATGTTACCCCGGAAATCAAATCTTCAGGTCTAGCCTATTTCAACACCCAAATTTGGGGAGCGCCTGCGGTTTTGCTCAATTACGTTCTGATAGGTTGGTTTCTGGGACAAGAAAAAAATGGCTTAGTTGTGCTGTTGTCAGTCGTTGGCAATGGTGCCAAAATCGCACTCGACTACCTGTTTATTATCCATCTGGGATGGGAAAGTACAGGCGCTGGAGTTTCCTATGCAACAAGTCAATATCTGTCGTTGTTAGTGGGATTGATATTTTTCTGCACAGAAATACAATGGTTTGAGGTACAAGCTGTAGTTGGAAAAATTTGGGACATAAGAGCTATAAAATCTACATTGACCCTCAATGGAAACATCTTTGTCAGCAATTTAGTTTTTATGTTTACGTCCTTAACGTTTTCTTATCAGGGGGCACAGATGGGGACGATTATCTACGCTCAAAATGCCTTGCTTGCACAGATATGCAATTTGAGCTTCTATATTGTAGAAGGATTGGGATTCAGTACAGAAACTCTAGTCGGAAATTTTAAAGGAAAAGGAGCTTCACAACAGTTAGCACCCCTAGCTCGTGTTTCAGTCTTAACTGCTGTGCTGGTGGGACTGTCTTTCGGTGGAGTGTGTTGGCTATTTCCCAATACTGTTTTTGGGTTGTTAACCAACCACACCGAAGTTACCGAAAACATTCATATTTTTGTTCCCTGGTTACTACTCGTCCTAATATATAGTTCAATAAGTTTTATGCTGGATGGTTACTTCTTGGGTTTAGCACAAGGGCATACCCTCCGCAATGTGAGTTTAGCCGCTCTTATAGTGGGATTTGTGCCTACTGATTTTGCCGCTATTAAGTTTTCGAGTAACCATATCTTGTGGTTGACTTTGTGTTTGTTCTATGCAATCAGAATGGTGATGCTTGGGGTACAGTTGCTTAGGACATTTAGGAGTGATGTTGAGGATGATGGTGTCTCGGTAGAGATTAATACAATTACCGCTGCTAAGGAGTTACCTCTTGACTAGGATTCAAAAAATGACCTCCTGCTTCTCCAATTCCTGGCAACAATAACTTAGAAGCGGCAAATTGTCTGTCGAAATTTACCTACCGATAAACCGTGAACCACCGCACAGATTTATCGGGTCAATTCCTATTCCTTAAAGCTAACTGAAGAACTGACCCATCGAGATTGTGAGGGTTACAATGAATTGAAAGAGAACTAGAAAGCCTTCTCATCAAGCTCTAGATATATCATTCGTGTATAAATAGAAGTACCAAGAGTCGGAGATACCCAGCCCAAGATAAAATAGTCTTCTAAAGTATTTGAAATATTAACTTGTGAATGATCGTAAACGGGCAAATAAGCATTTTTAATATAGTCATCTGTTAGACGATCTAGCCCTATTAAAATAGCTTTTCGAGCAATTCGATTGACCTGTTTAAGAAAAGTATGGATATCTTCTACCAAGAACAATGCGCTTAAAGAAACAACAAAATCGTAGGATTTACTTTCTATCTTAGGAAGACCATCTTGTATAGTCTGATGTATAGTTTTATAACCTCGTTCAGAAGCATATTTCAGCATACCTCCTGAAACATCAATTCCCGTATATTCAAAATCTCCTTGGAGAACTTCACTTAGCAGTCCTGTCCCACATCCAACGTCTAGGACACTCCCTGTTTGCTGATTATACTTCTGAAATATTTTTTTTGCCTCATTATAAACTTGAACATTGCATTCAGGGCTTTTCGCCGCTTCATCATATTTTTCCGAAAATTTATCATAATACTTTTCTATATCATTTTCTTGATTCATTCTGACCTCTCGTATTTTTACATGAGTTCGACGGGTTAATCCAGGTGCAAAGCACAACCTTGACTTTCCTCATAATAATTCAATACGGTTAAGTAGGGGTTAATCTAGGAAGTATGTTATTAGAGGCAAGTAGTACAAAATCTCAGTTTGTAGTATGACAGAACATGGCTAAAACCTTTATTCTTTCATTCCACTCTTGTGGTGACTTTGGGTAGATGAGCGCGAGCTAGGTCTAGATATTTTCAGAGAAAACGATAGCTGAAAAGTATATACAGTAAAACTTTCAGTCTCTTTTCCCCCTCATAACACGGTCGCTAGAGCTACCCCTAAAACTATTGTCGTAAACGCTCGCTCGACAATGACACAAACCATATCATGAACACTGATAAACGTTGGAGTGTGTACGACCGCTACAGTAACAATATTTATATAACTGAGGAGCGATGGGAACACATTATTGATCCAGAAAACCATCCAGAGATGGAAGAATGTGAGGATGAACTAAAACAAACCATTCGTTCTGGTCGTCGGACTCAAGACCCATTGAATCCGCAAAAATATCGTTACACTAAGGCATTTGATGATTTACCTTTTGGCAACACTCACATAGTCGCTATTGTTCTGTGTCGCTTTAAAGAAGGGGAGTTGGGTCAACCGATACCAAATAACTACGTAGTCACGGCATATCAAAAGGTGATGGGTTAAGTATATGAGCAAGCCAAGTGTTAAATATGATGAAGCAAGCGATACGTTGACTGTTTGCTTTGAACCAGGGTCAAAAGCAACGGGGATAGAACTGACCGACCATATCTTGTTGCGAATTAATCAACAACAGCGTCAGGCGGTAAGTATCGTTTTTTTTGAGTATTCGGTGTTGGCGCAAAAAACAGAGATGGGAAGCCGCAGCTTCCCCCTAACTGGTTTATCCCAGATATCGAACGACCTTAGAGAGATGGTCTTTGAGATTTTGTTGTCTGACCCTGTGTCTGATTTTTTACACCTTTCCGCTTATACGGTTTCTTTGGTGGAAACTATTCCCATCGTTTCTATCCAACCCATGCCCGTTGAAATGACTCAACTTAGTGCCTAGTACCAAATCAAAATTGAGCTCTCCCTGAGCTAAAGCCACAGGGATTCTAACATGTTTCATCACTGAGTAGGTCTTTGATTTGGTGAGGGAGCATGTCACTCAAGTAAGACTTGTGCAAGCTCAAAGAGCGACTTATAAACAAATCTTAAGGTAGCAACATTCAACTAAAACGCACGGTTTGGGTTGCAACGGTTATGCTGATTAAAGTGGCAGTTGACACTTATTCTAGTGTTAGCTTTCTTTCACGCGGAATTTCCCACGGGTTGCATCCTTAAACGCGCAGATGCAATACCAGGGACGATAAGCGCACAAACAAAAGAAGGTGTTGAAGTGAAGACACTTTTGGTTATTATCATTGGTTTCTTACCGTCCCTATTCTCCCTGTGGTTGATGCGTAAAACCCAGGCTAGAACACGTTCGCAGTTTAGGCGAGCAGCTACGAGTTCTCCTGCACGGCGAATACGGCAGAATACCATAAGCGATCCGAGCGATCGCTATTATCTCGAAGGAGTCGGCTACCTGATTGGCGACATCAGCTGCCAATTTAATGCCCGTTCTGGCTACTTGCGCTGTGCTGTCAATCCCAGCGGACCATGCGAAGGTTGCCGCTATTATCAACCTAAGGAAACCGTTTGTAGTGAAAATAGCTCGTCAGACTTACCGTATTGACTAATAAATAAAAATCTTCCTTTTACATTTCTCCCTCTTTGTAACGAGGAATGATGGAAATGGACACAGATAATGAATCTGTGTTGATTTTTTTGTGTTTATGCTTCCAAATAAACTCAACCTATTTTTTGCAAAAACTTTACTGAATACTGATAAAGGATGATTGATTAATGTGACACTCAAAAAAGTGTCTATTTTGAAACAAAAACACCGGACAGCCGCAGTGTGTCATGTATTTATAATACCTTTCTAACAAAATAACTAGAAAAATATACGTTGAAGTATTCAGCATCAATAGCAACAGATAAGGAAAAATTTTTTCAAATTACATGGAACATTTTGGTTAGTTTTTCGACCTTGGATTTAAAAGCAATACCTACAACATTTGGTAAAGATTATGAAACGGTTGCTTAAGTCCTTTGTGACAATTTCTGCATTGTCCTCTGTGGTAGTTGCTCCTATTTTTCTCTCGGCTGGTCAAGCTTCTGCTTTGCCTCAACCAACACAAAAGGGTACTGATGCTAACTATGTTGGTGTTGGTGTTTCTGCTGGTGTTACCAATGGTGGGCAAAACAGTGATGCTGCAGGAATTGGCGGAAATGTCACAGGTCGCGTGAAATTAGGAGACACACCTTTGTCTGCACGTGGTCATGTCCTTTGGGGCGATGAAACAGCTGCTATTATCCCACAAGTTTCCGCAGACCTAGGGATTGCAAAAGGTACCAATGCTTTCGTAGGTGTTGGTTACTCTTTTGTAGAGGACAAGGGCAAACCAAGTCCGTTGGGCAACAAAGATGGACTAGCGCTGACTGCTGGCGTAGAATCAGAACTCGGTAATAGCTTTATGGTCTACAGCAACGCTACCTTCGGAATTGATGCTTACAAAAATAGCCCTGCTTCTGCCCTCAGCCTTAATGGTGGTCTAGGCTATCGCTTTAAATAAAGCTGTAGTTCAAGTGTCAGGTTGAACATACAGCTTAACCAATGCTTACAGGAGGTTAACTCCTGTAAAGTCAAGAATTATAGACGAACCATTTGCCTATTTAAATGCGCCAAATGGCAAGTTATAACTCCTAACTATAGTATAAGTAGTATTGCTGGGTTTATCTAAGTGTTACATCACTGAAAAACCCAGCTTTTTGCCATGTTAAAATCAAATTATTCCTCTTAATTCCGACCGGATTTACGGAAATAAATAAGCCGAAAGGGTGCTTCTAAGTTACGCTTCGGCGCGTTGAGATGATTTATTTAAAAAATTCTGTACCACTCCAATGGTTAAATCTGCCCCTCCCCTGACCGCAAGCCGTAAGCCTTCCAAAGTAGAAGCAATCAAGGAACGTAGCAATTCTTTGCGTGAACCTGTTGCAACTGAAATACTCCAGGACACGACCCACTTTAGTGAAGATGCTATACAAATACTAAAGTTTCATGGTTCTTACCAGCAAGATAACCGTGACAATCGGGTCAAGGGACAGGAAAAAGATTACCAGTTCATGCTGCGGACGAAAAATCCAGGTGGATTAGTTCCGCCGCAACTGTATCTGACTTTAGATAAGCTGGCTGATGAATATGGTAACCACACCTTGCGAGCAACCACGCGACAAGGGTTTCAGTTGCACGGGATTTTAAAGAAAAATCTTAAGGCATCAATGGCTGCCATCATTAATAGCATGGGTTCGACCCTGGGAGCTTGCGGCGATCTGAACCGCAACGTGATGGCACCTCCAGCACCGTTTAAAAATAAGCCTGAGTATCAGTTTGCCTGGGAATACGCTGACAATATTGCTCAATTGCTCACACCCCAAACAGGTGCTTATTACGAAATTTGGCTGGATGGTGAAAAAGCAATTAGCGCCGAAGAAAACCCAGAGGTGAAGGCGGCGCGAGAAAAAAATGGCACTGGCACAAGCTTCCACGACAAGGAAGAACCGATCTACGGGACTTACTATATGCCACGCAAGTTTAAGGTTTGCGTGACTGTGCCAGGAGATAACTCGATAGATTTGTATAGCCAAGACCTCACTTTGGTGGTCATAACTAATGACAAAGGAGAGTTAGAAGGATTTGATGTCTTTGCAGGTGGCGGCTTAGGACGGACACACAACAAAGAAGAAACCTTCGCCAGACTCGCAGATCCAATTTGCTATGTAGACAAGGATGACGTTTACGATATCGTCAAGGCGATTGTTGCCACTCAAAGAGATTATGGCGATCGCACTGACCGCCGTCACGCCAGGTTAAAATATCTCATCCACGATTGGGGCGTTGAGAAGTTCCAATCTATGGTCGAGAAATATTTTGGCAAACCGCTTGCACCCTTCAAGCCACTACCAGAGTTCAAATATCATGACTTCCTCGGGTGGAATGAACAAGGCGACGGTAAGCTGTTCTTGGGTATTTCCATCGACAACGGTCGGGTTAAGGATGAAGGCAACTTCCAACTCAAAACCGCTTTGCGGGAAATTGTCGAGCAGTTTAACTTGCCCATCCGCCTAACACCCCACCACAACGTCATTTTCTACGACATAGAACCAAAGAACAAGCAAGCTATTGAAAAAATTCTCAACCGTTGCGGCATCGTTTTTGAACCAGAGAAAATCGACCCCCTTGTGCGGTATGCAATGGCTTGCCCAGCTATGCCCACTTGCGGTTTGGCAATTACCGAATCAGAACGGGCGATTCCAGGAATTTTAGACCGGATTCACGCGTTGTTAGATAAAGTGGGTTTACAAAATGAGCATTTTGTGGTAAGGATGACGGGTTGCCCTAACGGCTGCGCTCGTCCTTACATGGCAGAACTGGGCTTTGTAGGTAGCGCTCCCGAATCTTACCAACTTTGGCTGGGAGGTTCGCCAGATCAAACCCGGTTGGCGTTACCTTACATGGAGCGTCTGCACCATAATGACATAGAAACCCAGCTAGAACCGATTTTTGTCTACTTCAAGCAGCAGCGCCAGCCGCAAGAAAAATTCGGTGATTTTTGCGATCGCCTTGGTTTTGATGCCATCCGCGAGTTCGCCGCCAAGTACGAATCTCAAACTGTAGCACCGCCAGAAATCACAGACGATGCTGATGGTTTGGTGGAGACAATGGCAGATTCTACCACTGCGCCAATTACAGAAGAGAGTGAGCGTCAGGAAGTGGCGATCGCTAACACAACGACTGCTAGTAGCAAAACACGTCGGCGCATCACCCTTCAGGATGAGGTTTATAACAAACTGAAGGAAATCTCCACGCGTCAAGGCAAGCCGATGACCAATTTGGTGAACGAGGCGCTTCTAGATTACTTGAAGAATCTGTAGCGCATAGCATAAGGTCGGGGTACAGCATGCTGTGCCCCTACAACCGACTTGTATTGCACCCAACAGAGAGTGTGAGGCGATGCAAAAAAGTTAATTTTTGTCCAAAGTCCAAAGAATGACAAAAAGCACTGGTTGCGCCTAAACTCCCAGTGCCGATCTCATAAAGTGTGAATATTCTTTTTTTATCATTAATATTTAATCTAAGTTGTTTCAAAGCTTGTAAATAAACGTCCTACAAATCCCACCGTGATATATAGATAAACATCTTACAAATCTCACAAATCCTACCGTGATATATAGATAAACTAACTAAGGAAAATCTAATTACTCTGTAACCTCCTCACGTTTTTTATAAAAATCGTGGGGTTTTATTTGTTTTGAGTCAGTGATACCAAATCCGCTTTTCTAACCCCTTTTAGCCCAGGCGATGAGAATTACGTCAAGGCATAGGAAAATGAATTTGTACAGTGCGTAAGTCCTAAAAACATATGGGAAAATGCAAGCGTATTGGCATTCTTACTAGTGGAGGAGATTGCTCTGGTTTGAATGCGGTGATCAGAGCTGTTGTCCATTGTGCTTGTGGAAAAGGTTGGGAAGTGCTGGGAATTCGTCAAGCAACTCTGGGATTAATGGCGCGTCCACCCCAATTCACAAAACTGGAAATCGACCAAGTTGACCCGCTGTTAACTTCTGGTGGGACAATGTTAGGAACCACCAACAAAGGCGATCCTTTTGCTTTTCCTATGCCTGATGGCAGTGTATGCGATCGCTCAGAAGAAATTATTGCAGGCTACCATCAACTAGGTTTAGATGCTTTGATTGGGATTGGTGGCGATGGTAGCTTGGCTATTCTCCGTCGCTTGGCACAACAAGGCGGTATTAATTTAGTGGGTATTCCCAAAACGATTGATAATGATATTGGGATTACCGAACATGCCATTGGTTTTGATACGGCAGTTAATATTGCTACAGAAGCACTCGATAGGTTACATTTTACTGCGGCTTCTCACAGTCGAGTCATGATTTTAGAAGTCATGGGTCGTGATGCAGGACACATTGCCATTGCTGCGGGAATTGCTGGGGGAGCAGATGTTATTTTAATTCCAGAAATCCTCTACACGATTGACCACATTTGCTACAAAATTAAACAGCGCCAAGACAAAGGCAAAAACTATTGTTTAATTATTGTTTCCGAGGCAGTTCGTACTCAAGAGGGTGAAACTCTCACAATGACAAATCGTTTGGGTCAATCTCGATACGGTGGTATTGGTCAATACTTAGCTGATCAAATTAGCGATCGCATTGGTGCAGAAACGCGAGTCACAGTCTTAGGACACATCCAACGGGGTGGAACCGCTTCACCACTAGATCGACTCGTGGCAGGTGCCTTTGGTGTAGCAGCAGTAAATCTCATTGACGAAGGTAAATATGACTACATGGTAACGTGGCAAAATCGCCAGGTTTTTGCTGTGCCCATTGCTGAGGCGATCGCTCAATATAGAGCTGTCAATCCAGAGGATACTTTAGTGAAAACTGCTCGTGGTTTGGGTATTTATTTGGGAGATTGACATTAAAGACGTTGCACTGCAACGTCTTTAAAGTACCTTTACCTTGGCAAAAGTCAATCGAGCACTGGGTCGTTTTTCATGTTCTAGTCTAAACAAAAGTAAATTCAGTTGACATTCATTAAGGGAAAATTCTATATATGTCTTTGCGATGAGCTACACGCTGACAAATTAGTGTACTAGTCTCTTTATCTACCGTAATGCCAATTCTATAATCGCCAACGCGAATTTTATATTTATCAGGATATCCCTTCATCTTTTCCAAATATCCTAAATCAAAAGGATTGTTTGACTGTATTTCTTCAAATACAATCGGTTCAATACGAGCTTGCATATCTTCTGGTAAAGCTGCCAAGTCTTTGAGAAATCTTTTGGTGTATTCAACCTGCCACATTTTTGCCCTTCAGCGACTGGTAATACTTCCAAGCTTCTTCTTTAGAAAGGCGTTCGTTATCCTCTGATTCTGTCATTAAATGTACTAAACCATAGTTTTCTAAGATTTCTTCTATTTTTTCAAAATCAGCAATGGGAATTTGAACGGCTATAGGTTGCTGATTTTCGTCCATTACATAATGCTTTTGAATATCAACCATTTTTACCTCCTGTGGATTAATATTATCATTTTTGCCAGCCTGCACTAGTGGGTTATCGCTTGGAAAGTCCAGCAACAGAATAATCACAGTTAATCGCTATAATTTTGGTGAGTGTTAGGAAACTAGCCATGTTAGAATACGACCTGCCACGGTACTTGCCCTCAGCCGAAGAACTACCCGACTCTGACGAAACGCCTGTGGATAATGAACTGCAAGAGTTAATACCAGGCTTGCTGAAGGCAATACTGCTAATACTTTGGGCAGAACGCATGGACTGGTTTTTTGGCATAGATATGGGTATTTATTATCACCCCGATAAAGCGCCGATTGTACCAGATGGGTTTTTGAGCTTAGGGGTAGAACGGTTTTATGATGAGGAATTGCGTCCCAGTTATGTGTTGTGGGAAGAAAAAGTTGTACCGACTTTAGTGTTAGAGGTGGTATCTCAAACTTATCGTAAGGAATATACGACTAAATTAGATGAATATGCAGATTTAGGTGTACTTTATTACGTAATTTATTCTTCTCGCCGTCGCCGCAAACCGCGTTTGGAAGTGCATAAATTAGTTAATGGCAAGTATGAATTGCAAGTAGGAAATCCAGTTTGGCTACCGGAAATTGGCTTAGGAATTGGATGCGCTCGCGGCAATTATTCTGGTGTAACTAGAGAATGGCTTTATTGGTATGATCAGTCAGGAAAACGTTATCCTACCCCGCAAGAGAAGATTCAACGGTTAGCGGAAAAATTGCGATCGCTCGGCATAGATCCAGATAATGTTGACTGACGCTAATTCCCAGACAATCGACTTGTATTGCACTAAGAAGAACAACAAAACTATTTGTTCTGATTGCGGATGAGCCCTGTAAACCCAGCAACCCACAAAGAGGTAAACACCCATCCGAGGACGATATGCAGCCAGAAATACCAGCGCAATAGAATGTCTGAACGGGTTTTAAACAGGAAGGGCAAAGTTTTGTCACTTCTTTTTTTGCTATTTGGCAACCAATGACTCTCCTGATGAAAATCAACAATTGGCAGAAAGACATCAAGAGAATAAATCAGTGGATTGAAACTAGGATAATTTACTGCAACCTCAGAGTTGAGCTTTGATTCGTCGAATGGTGCAAAATTAGAAGAGGGTGAAATTAGCCCCACTTCGTAACCACGCCAAAAGAAGAACGTACCTAAAAACACGACTACCAATGAATACCACAAGGCACGTTGCGGTCGATAGCCATAAGCAATAGTTTTTCCTAGGAAACGATTCCAGAACAGTTCCCATCCCTTCAAACCGCCATAACTTAATCGGTCTCGTTGTTTTCCAATTAAAATCTCTATGGCAGCATCTTCATGACCATTAGTCCGCAACACTCCGGCTAAATGCTCATAGGGTTGCAGTGCAAATTCTCGTTCCGGTTGAAGCCGTAGCCACTTTAGCCGCTGTTTGCTATCAGGTGGGGATGACTCGCTGATTGTATTGTAAGTAAACCCATTGAGATGTAACCTATTTTCACCGGGCCAGCTCTTTGCCTCGTCAGCCAGCGTATTGACTCTGGCAAAACTAAGATCCAATATCATCTGCTGGGGATTATTTATTTGTTTGAGATAAAGGGTGTCATCGATTCTCGTACTGACTAGGCTGACTCGCCCTTGGGCTGTAAAGCTATTGGTAAAATAGACATCCCCTTCAATATTTGCTCCATTAATCACCAGAGCATACTTTTCCTGGTTGAAGAAATGACCTCTGTTGCAGGCTAAATCACCACCAATGCAAGCTCCCCACAATCGCACTTGCCCTTTCGCCTCAAAGCCATAGCTCAGGAAGACATCAGCCGTAATATTTGCCCCATCGGCAAACAGAGCATATCCTTTCTCGTTGAAGAAATGACCTTTACTGCAGTCGAGTTGACCACCAATGGAGGCTCCCAGCAGTCGCACTTCCCCTTTAGCTTCAAAGCCATCTCTCAGCAAGACATCAGCCGTAATCTTTGCGCTACTGGCAAGCAGAGCATATCCTTTCTCGTTGAAGAAATAACCTCCACTGCAGCTGAGTTGACCGCCTATGTAGGCTCCGGACAGTCGCACTGCGCCTTTCGCCTCAAAGCCATCACTCAGAAAGACAGCACCCGTGATATTTGCGCTCTCGGCAACTAGGGCATATCCTGTCTCGTTGAAGAAATGACCGCCGCTGCAGTTGAGAACACCGCCAATAGAGGCTCCCAGCAGTCGCACTTCCCCTTTCGCCTCAAAGCCATTTCTCAGGAAGACATCACCCGTGATATTTGCGCCATCGGCAGACAGAGCATCTCCTTTCTCGTTAAAGAAATGACCGCCGCTGCAGTCGAGAACACCGCCAATAGAAGCTCCCAGCAGTCGCACTTCCCCTTTCGCCTCAAAGCCATTTCTCAGGAAGACATCACCCGTGATATTTGCGCCATCGGCAGACAGAGCATCTCCTTTCTCGTTGAAGAAATGACCGCCGCTGCAGTTGAGAACACCGCCAATAGAGGCTCCCAGCAGTCGCACTTCCCCTTTCGCCTCAAAGCCATTGCTCAGGAAGGCACTACCCGTGATTTTTGCCCTATCGGCAGACAGAGCATCTCCTTTCTCGTTAAAGAAATGAGCGCCGCTGCAGTTGAGAACACCGCCAATAGAGGCTCCCAGCAGTCGCACTTCCCCTTTCGCCTCAAAGCCATTTCTCATGAGGACATGACCTGTGATATTTGCGCTCTCGGCATTCAGGGCATATCCTTTCTCGTTAAAGAAATGACCTCCAACGCAGTTGAGTTGACCGCTAATAGAGGCTCCCAGCAGTCCCACTTCCCCTTTCGCCTCAAAGCCATTGTTCAAAACGACAGAACCCTCAACCTTTATCCCAGCAGCAACAATAGAGACAACTTGGGTTCCTTCTAGGCTCAAAAAGCGTAATCTGGCTTCCTCAAGAGAAATAGAGTTTGAGAAAGCACACCAAATAAAATGGAGGGGAATCTCTATCGTCGCAAAACTCAGATCCAATTCTCCCTCAACTTTTGCGCCAATAATATGTATACCCTGGTAAGTCAACAGTTCTCGCGCTTTTGTATTCGTACAGAGCCAGATAATTCGGTCAGCAGACAAGGTGCGCTCATGGTTCCACTCATCAGATTTGGCAAGATCGTTGAGTTCTTTAGTGTTGCTGCTAAACTCAGCCGCTTTACCTTCAACCACAGCACGAAATAATTTCTCATCCACTTCGGTAAGCTGACGGAACTTTTCTCGCGCTAATGTCAACAACTGTTCTGCACTGTCTTCCATCGTGACGCTGCCTATTTTTCGGGTGAATCAGAGCTTACGCACTCATAACGCGATTTCAATCATACAACTGTTATCTATGACCAAAGATAGATGTTTTTATGTATATTTTGTAGATTTATATTGAAACACAAGAAAACGTTTCATTACGAGGATTACCTTGTGAGAAAATTAGTTTTCTTTCCCTCAAATTCATTACAACCGTCTACAAGTCTCGGCACTATCCAGCCGACAGAAAGAATTGAGCAAGAAAACAACCACGATAAAAAAATCGGGTAGTTAAGTTGATTGCATTGGTTTTTTAGACTCTTTAAGAGGTTTTGAAATGATTTGTTTGACCCTAGCCGCTTGTTTTCTTCGTAAATCTTCAACAATTGCGTGTAAGTCGTAGTTAAAAGACTTAGCATGTTCTTCTCTATATTTATGAATTTCTTCTAAAATTTCATCATTCCACATATTTAATCTCTTATTAGTTCATAAGGTGTACAAATAGTTGGTAGTGTATATCCAGATTCAACGCTAATTTGCGATAGTTTTTTCTGTATTTGTGCGTTTGAGTATGCTGTGCCCTTACGTTTTGTGATTAAGCTCTGTAAGCATGAAGCGACTTGAAGTTGTTGCTGATAGTTGAACTCATGAGCTTCATAAATATGTTTCGTAATGCCACACCAAAAGGATTATCCAATTCACCCATTTTCCCTGCGCGCAAGGATTGCTCAACGATCAACTTCATGCGAAGAAACCGCTCTGACTCATACTGTTGGAAAGCAGCTGTCGGATTTGCTTGCTCTTTGAGACACTTAGCGACTACAAAGGCATCTTCTAATGCTGTACATGCACCCTGTCCCATAGTTGGCAGCATTGGATGTGCAGCATCACCCAGCAGTGTGATATTCTGCTTGCTCCAAGGTTGAGTCGGGACACGATCATACAAATCTGTTGTCAGAATATTGGCTTCATCCGTCGTTGTAATTAACTCAGGAACCGATGCAAACCAATCTTGAAACATGGTTTCAAGCTCTTTTCTACGACCAACTGGCGTATCCAGCTGTTCTAGGGGTGCAGTTGCTGCTGCGTACCAATACATCCGCCCTTTGCCCAGCATCATGAAACCGAAGCCTTTGCCACGCCCCAAGAACTCCTGAATGTAGCCGGGACGATATCCTCTGGGAACGTAATCTGTTAGACCACGCCAAGTCTTAAAATTGCGATAGATGGGTGGTTGATCACCGAGGAGGGCGGCTCGTACGCGCGATCGCAAACCATCAGCCCCGATTAAAGCATCCCCTTCGACTGTTAAGCCAGAACTGAAGTAAGCGCGAACCTTCTCTTCTTCCTGCTCAAATCCAAGGAAGGTTTGTCCTAAAACAAATTTTTCATGGGGTACATTACGCCACAATAGCTGATGTAATTCAGCCCTATGAATGCCAATAACAGGCAACTCAAAAGTATCAACGGGTATATTGACCAACTCCTTGCCGCTTTGGGAATTGAATTGGTAGTTTGTTGTTCGATAGCCAATGCGGAGCGCCTCCTCCAACAAGCCTAAATTTTTTAGGATGTGTGTCGCATTTGCCCAAAGTGCAATACCAGCCCCTACCTCCCGCAATTCCTTTGTTCGCTCATAGACAACTGGTTCAAAACGAGCTCTATGGAGAGCAAGTGCAGTCGCAGCACCGCCAATTCCGCCGCCGATAATGATGATCTTCTTAGCTGTTTGCATCTTTCTTTTTGAATCGACAAACTTGTCAGTTGGTTACTCCCTATCAGATCTGTACCCCATTAACAAATTGAGACACAAGAAAACGTCCCGTTACGAGGATTACCTTGTGAGAAAATCAGTTTTCTTTCCCTCAAATTCATCACAACCGTTGATACAGTTCCATAGGTGAGACCATCAAAGATATTTTTCTCTGACTGGCGACATATGGGTAAGTTTCCTTCCTGATCAAGAAGAATCTTTAACATATCAGCTTCATGTCGTCCCCCTTGAGTGGATGTTAGAGACTTTGCTCGAACAATTCGCGCCGCTGAACTTTCAGTTTCTTCGGGGAAATCAATCTTCTCCCCTTTTGAAGTGAGAAATCCATTTGTGTGAACCACTACATTGTTCACTTCCACTTCATTTGAATTAAGAGCAAATAATTGGTTTCCAGCAAGTTCAAGATTAAAATAGTTACCCGAATCATCAGCGATAAGAATGTTACTCATCGTTGCTCGTTCAGCAGCACTAATGACATGATACGCCTCATTTAGTGAGGTAGAGTCTAAAACCTTTCGCAAAAGTATATGCACAGGAATACCTCCTGTAGGGGCTTGACATTTAAGAATGTTGAGGCAAACCCCAACACCCGCTGCGTTTAAGCCAATTTTGACAAAACCTGGCTCTCCTAAGGCAAGAAAACGGAAACCATCTTGTCGTGTAACATCAAAGATGACAGCTAAGTTCTCAAACTCTTCTACCCAGTCCCAATTTTGCCCTAGAATACGGCTCTCTTTAAAGTAAAGAGAGGTACATTCATTAGGTGTACTAGACCGAAGTATTTCCGTTCGGGACATGAGCATGACGACTTCCCACAGTTCTCGCTTTGCGTGAGATGCGATCGCTTTTAGTTCAATAGCATACGGCTCTGAAAATTCTTGAATCCGCTCAAAAAATGCTAAGGAAGTCGCCTTAAGCGAAGCATCAGTCCATTGGGAAAAAAGTTTTGTTCTGTAAAGTTCAAAAGCTTTTTCAATGCGATCGCAAAGCTTAGTACCGTGTTCTGCTCCTATCTCTTCTGGAGAACCTGTTAAACGAACTAAGGGTAATTTTGCTTGAGGATGTTCTTCAATAAGATTTGGGGGAACAATCTTTAAACCTTGAGCAGTAAGTAATTCAACAGTTGAATCTTTACTTATATCAGGGTGAGGTGACACAACAATCGTCTCCCACTACATTAGTTTTTACAACAGGACTGAGAACTCTGCTCAGAAAAAAAGCAAGCGCCTTTATTATCCTTAATCCAATGTCACAACTGCAACGAATCGCGATCGCACCCTCCCAACTCCAACAAGAACAAATCTTGCTCACGCCTCAACAACAACATTATCTAGGACGTGTTTTGCGTTTGCGCGAGGGCGATCGCTTTATTGCAATGGATGGCAAAGGCAAATGGTGGCTGGCGCAGTTACAAGGAGAAACAGCGCAGGTTTTAGAACCACTGACAGTAGAATCCGAATTACCTGTATCAATTACGCTGATGGTAGCTTTGCCGAAAGGCAATGGATTTGATGATGTAGTACGGTGCTGTACTGAGTTAGGAGTAGCGGTTATTGCTCCGGTGGTGAGCGATCGCACTTTACTCAATCCCAGTCCTCAAAAACTTGAACGCTGGTTACGTATTGCACAAGAAGCTGCGGAGCAATCCGAACGCGCTTTTGTACCTACGATATTAGAACCTGTTTCTTTTAGTACTAGTCTTGCCACAGAAACGACTGCTCACCGTTACATTTGTGAGGCGCGTGGCAGCTATCCTCATTTAAGAGAGGCAATTCATCAAGTTTCTACCACATCTGAAATTATGATTGCCACTGGACCAGAGGGAGGATGGACGGAAAAAGAAGTGGAGTCCGCTATTAATGCTGGATTTCAACCAGTTTCCCTTGGTCGTCGCATCTTGCGAGCAGTGACAGCCCCGATTGTTGCCTTATCTATTGTGGCAGCACAGTTAGAATCGAAGGAGAGCTTACTCCCCTTCCCTTGTAGGGAAGGGGTTGGGGGTTAGGTTTCTTGGCATAGCCTAAAAGCGTGAAAATTGCTGTAAGCTTACTTATCAAATAAATTGTCGAGACAGGAAACCTCCCATCTCGACAATTTCTTGAAAATTATTAAATAATAGCTGGACAATTGCCAGTTATTATTTGCTATTTACCAAAGTTAGCCAGGGGTTTTTACTTGACGTGCCATGTCTAAGTAAGAACTCATGTTCGCACCAGGACGCCGACGACCATTACTACTTGATGGTACGGCGAGATATTTTGGCGCAAAAGTGGTTTCAGCTGGCTGCTGTTGAATTGCTGCTTTGGCTTTTTCGCTTTGAGCAGGTTGAGGCTTAACGCCATTTGCAGTCTGTACTAGCTCAACTTTAGCCGGTTCTGGCTGGGCGGCAGATTGAGCATCTTTCGTTCCGTTCTTGGTTCCGTTCTTGGTTCCGTTCTTGGTTCCGTTTTTGGTTCCGTTCTTGCTTGCTGCTTTTACTGCAACTGGTTCAGCCGCGTCCTTAGCTTTCGATACTGCTGGTTCAACCGCTTTCTTCGCACTCGATACTGCTGGTTCAGCCGCTTTCTTCGCACTCGATGCAACTGATTCAGCCGCGTCCTTAGCACTCGATGCAACTGATTCAACCGCGTCCTTAGCTTTCGATGCAGCTTGTTTAGCTGCATCTTTCGTTACTTCGACGGCTTCATCGAGTTCCATGTAGTAACCGCTTTTCTTGCCACCGAAAAGCCCAATAAAGAAATTCAGAACCCCACCGATTAAATTTTTGATAAAACCCAACATTACAATTTCTCCTGCCTCTTATACCTGGAATATGACCGTAATCCTGAAAAAATCACGGAATATTTTTAATTTTTATCAAGATATTCTTGACCCACCCATTCGTCTGTACAACCTAATGATCGTGACAGCCTTCATAGGTTTTTTTCTCAACAAAGTTGTTTTAACACCAAGCGACTTATGCTCTTAACTCTTTACTCTCAGCACTTGCCACCTGTACACAGTCAGACTTAATTATTAAATTTTACTGTAACCTAGGGCAATATTTTAAGACTAGGCTTAACAAAAGTTAACTTATACTTTTAACAATACCTATTCAGTCTTAAGAGGGATGTTGCTCAAGCCAGTAGGGAGAGTGTCATAGCTTTTTGGCAAATGGTAATGACACTCGACTAAATTAGGTAAAGATAGATTTCAATCCCTGATAGGGATTCATACAGTTTAGCCCCTGCCTGGAGATTATAGAATACTACATTCAAAGCATGAGGGCGTATATTCTACTGACTTGAAAACCGCCACAACATTATTTTGTACATGAATAAGGTAAAACAACAGCGAAATCCCGTGTTATTAGTACACGGTATTTATGATACAGGTCGAGTTTTCGATCAAATGATTCCCTACCTGAAACAGAGGGGTTGGACTGTGTATGATCTGGATTTAGTGCCGAATAATGGCAATATGGGTCTTGACACGTTGGCTCAACAAGTCGCTGATTATATTGATGCCACTTTTGAACCAGAACAACCCATAGATTTAGTGGGCTTCAGCATGGGAGGTATCGTCAGCCGTTATTACGTCCAACGATTGGGAGGAATCAATCGCGTGCAGCGGTTTATTACCATCTCATCACCGCATCATGGCACTTGGATTGCTTACTGCCGTGATGGTATAGGTTGCATTCAAATGCGTCCTGACAGTGTTCTACTACAAGATTTGAATCGGGATGCTGGTATGTTAAAGCAGATAGATTTTACCTCTATCTGGACACCTTATGACTTGATGATTGTCCCCGCAAGTAGTTCACAAATGCCTCTGGGGCGCGAGGTGATAGTGCCAGTTTTGAATCACGCCTGGATGCTGACAGATTCAAGAAGTTTGGCTGCGGTGGCACAGGCGTTGGCAACCCCAGTGAAGCAATTCAAAATTCAAAATATGTCCTCCGGACACGCTACGCGAACAAAATTCAAAAAGACACAACCCACTCTTGAGAAGCATTCTGTCTCTTGACTATATGCAATGAAAAGGCGTGACAGCTTAAACCCTGTCACCAATTTGCGTATACTCGGCACTGCCGAAAATAGCTTCAGGGTGACGGTAATACTTAAATTCCATTAAGTTATAAAAAGGGTCTTCTAGAAAGAAAGTGCGATGTTCTAAGGGAGAATCAACAAAGCGGTGTTTGGCTTCTTCTCTAAAAAGGAGTTGTCGCTGTTGCGCCCTCGCGAGTAAGTCCTCCCAGTCGTTTTCTGAGGTAAAAATGAGCCCAAAGTGTCTGGGATAGATACCGCGTTGTGGTGTGAGTGGTTCTTTTGTAACGTGTGCTACTAGTTGATGATCGTAGAGATTGAGAATTAGGGCGTTGCGGTTTTCCCGTCCAGAAGTACAGCCCAAACCATCCACATAGTATGCTTTTGTTTGGGCAATGTCTGTGACGGGAAAGGCAAGATGAAATAAAGTTTGGTTCATTGCTTGTGTCTCGAAGGCTGGCGATTGATCTTATCTACAATGTATTTTCTTCATCCGTTAGTTTGTGTGAAATGCGAGTTCTATTTGTGTTTGTACTAGTAACAGTTAATTTTATGAAAAAAAACCACAGATGATTCTTTTTTTTGGAATGAATGCAAGAAGTCTAATACTAAACAAGAGTGCATAAGTCAATTATTGTCTGTTTTCATCTGCGTTTAACTGCTACAGGCTGCGGTTTCATATCCACTCCATCGTAAACTTTTGCAAGAAGTCTACTGAATATCAGATGTTTGCCTGCTGCCTTTGATAAAGTGACCAGTACAAACCTTTTTGTCGCAACAGATCTGCATGGCTTCCCCGTTCAGCGAGAACACCTTTTTCTAGCACCAAAATCAAATCAGCACGCTTGAGGGGGGCAAAACGGTGGGCGATGAGAAACACGGTGCGGTTGGCGGAAATTTTTTGGAGGTTTTCTAGAACTTGCTGTTCGGTTTCGCTATCTAAAGCACTGGTTGCTTCATCTAAAATTAAAATCGGTGCTTGCGAGAGAAATAATCGCGCCAAGGCGATGCGTTGGCGTTGTCCGCCAGATAAAGCTGTACCGCGTTCTCCGACATTGGTTTCGTAACCGTGGGGTAATTCACTGATAAAATCGTGGGCAACGGCACATCTTGCAGCTTCTACGACTTGTTCTGCAGTGATGTCGGGATTACCAAGCGTGATGTTCTCCAAGATAGAACCGTTGAATAAAAAGTCTTCTTGGAGAACAACACCAATTTGTTGACGTAGTGAGGCTAAATCAGCGCTTTTGATATCAAAACCATCAATCAGGATGCGTCCTGATTCAATTTGATAAAGGCGTTGCAATAATTTAGAAAGGGTACTTTTTCCAGAACCACTGCGTCCAACAATACCGACAAACTGCCCTGGTTGCACAGAGAAAGAAATTCCTCGCAAGACAGGTTCAGTACTTTGTCGGTAGCGGAAGAAAACTTGATCAAAGGTGACTTGACCTTTGAGGGATGGTAAAACTAAACCAGTTCCTGGTTCAGTTTCTGGGGCAACGTTGAGAATATCACCAATGCGGTCTACAGAAAGCAGCACTTGTTGTAAATTTTGCCAAAGCTGCACTAGGCGTAAAAGTGGTGCTGTGACTCTACCAGAAAGCATCTGGAAGGCGACTAATTGACCGATAGTCAGTTCCTGCTCAATAACAAGCTTGGCTCCAAACCAAAGAATCAGTAAGCTGGAAAATTTGGTGAGGAAGTCAGCGATATTGCTGCTAATGTTTGAGGTGGTAGAGGCTTTGAAACCTGTGCGGACAAAGCGAGCAAACAAACCTTCCCAGCGATCGCGTGCGGCTGGTTCTGCTGTATGTGCTTTAACTGAATGAATTCCTGTGATTGTTTCGACAAGAAATGATTGACTATCTGCACTACGGTTAAAAGTTTCGTTCAGCCAGTTGCGCAGAATTGGCGTTGCTATCAGCGTCAGAATGGCAAACAAAGGCAAGACTGCTAACCCCACAAAAGTCAGGGGGATGTTGTAGTAAAACATCAATCCCAGGTACACCACAGCAAAGATGCTGTCCAAAACCACAGTTAACGCTGTACCTGTGAGAAATTGACGGATTTGTTCGAGTTCCTGAACTCGTGCAACTGTATCTCCTACCCGTCGAGACTCAAAATAAGCCAAGGGTAAGCGCATCAGGTGGCGAAACAGCTGTGCTGATAAACTTAAATCTAAGCGACGGGCGGTATGGGTAAAAATAAAAAGTCGCAGGATACCAAGAACTGCCTCGAATATTGCTGTAAACAGGAGTGCGATCGCCATAACATCGAGAGTTGGCAAACTCTCCTGCACCATCACTTTATCAATAACGACTTGTGTAATTAGTGGTGTTGCCAACCCCAAAAGCTGCAATGTAAACGACGCCAGCAGCACTTCACTCAACAATCCTCGATACTGCCAAACTGCTGGAGTGAACCAATTGAGGTTGAATTTTTCTTGCTTGTTGATCAGTTCTACTTGCCACAACTGCCCATCCCAAGTCGCTTCAACGACTGAGCGTGGTATGCTTTCACAGGTGTGATTAGAATTTAAGGGATTGCCAACAGTCAGGCGATCGCCCTTAAGGGCATACGCAACCACCCAACTTCCCTCTCGCCCTTCTGATGCTTCCCAACGCAACAAAGCTGGAAATGATAACTGTCGCAACTCATTCCAAGTAACTTGCAACCGCCGCAGCACAAATCCTAACTTTTCGGCTGCTTCCACAAGATGTTTCGGTCGCTGTCCTCTAATTTGGCGTTGTACCCATTCCAGTTGCACTGGATTATCTAACTGTTGCGCCACCATTGTTAAACACGCCGCCGCCGTATTCCAACTAGAAACAAATGGGTATGTTGACACACCACTCGGGAGTGAGGAGGAGGATGAGGACGAAGTTGTCTCCCTCATCTCCCTCATCTCCCTTGTCTCCCTTGTCTCCCTTGTCTCCCTTGTCTCCCTTGTCTCCCTTGTCTCCCTCTCCTCTTCCCTACCTAACCAAAATCCTTCGATTTGTGGTGTGGAAAGTTCTGCCCACACTGCTGTCGTAGTGCGCACCACGACGACTTCTTTACTAGCAGCGACAGCCTTGCACTCGACAGAAAACCTGTTTAAGTCACCGAACCAATCTCCTGAGAGTAGCGTTGCCAAAGGCTTACTGACATTTTCTTCGCGCAAGCGGACTTTTCCAGAAACAATTAAGAACTGAAAACCTCCCGCTTCTTGTGACCAGATTTTTTCTCCTAAATTGTAGCGAAGAGTTTCTGACACCTGTTGCAGTCGGCTTTGTTGTTCAGGAGTTAGCCAGCACAGTGGTGGTTGATTCCAAGGTAGAGATGCTAGCACACTATTTTCTGAAGATTCCTCACCTAAAAGTTTTAATTCACCTGCAATTTTACCGTTAGTTTTTGGATTTTCTCTGCTAGCCATTTCTCAAACAACTCGTTTTGTAGTGCTTGCCTTAGTTGAGTATCTTCTAATGACGCTGACAGAAATTGTTCCACACGAAACAATCCATACCGTCCTTCTAGTTCTATTGGTCCTACTAATTGTCCGGGACGAGCGATATCAATAGCTGCCCTGAGTGTATCTGGCATTGTTCCCCGACTCACTGGTCCCATCATACCGTTGACAATTTTGTCATCTGCTAGCGAATACTCTTGAGCAAGTTGTTCAAAGTTTGCTCCTTCTTCGATTTGCGTTTGTAGTTCTTCAGCGAGTTCTTGGCTATCAACAATAATTCGCGAGAGTACCACTCTATCTAGATAAATTTTACGCTCAATGAAGTATTCTTGCAGCTTTGATTCTGTAACGATAGCTTTCAGTTTTTCTATCTTAAAACCGTAAGTAACTGATGAGTGAAATGTATCATAATCCGTCCCGTTACTCTGTAGCCATTCTTGAAACCTAGAAGGTTCTGTCAACTGATTTTTTAGGCGAAAATCAATTATAGTCTGTTCGGTCAAAGCAGGACTAATAAATATATCTTCTCGTGTTCGTAGTTCTTGTTCAATCACGTACTGACGCAGAATGTCTCCAATGAATTGTCCCAATTTTCCCGAGGCTTGCAAATATTTTACTGCTTGCCTATAAGAAATTGGTTGGTCATCTATGGTTAAAAATGATGAAATTTCCATAAACTTAAAAAGTTAATGAGTAGAAAAAACTACAAAAAAACAACATACAACTTTTGAAAAAGTAAATTTGCATTTTAATTGACAATTTTAGGCAAAAATAGTGGGACAATCCTAAGCGGTCTTAGGCGAGAGTGACAACGAAACCTTAAGGGAATTACTAGAAAAGACTCGACATTTTAGAAAAAGAATTAGGCAATGACATTTGCCCATATCCAGGCAAGTAAAATTGCTGTACTAGCGCCGATCAATGTGTTGAAAATATTTACCACTTCATTAGTGAGCCAGTGAAAGCGAGATTGCAGTGTTGCTCCGATCACACTTTCTAAATTGGTGGCAATGAACGCTGCTACAACACACCAAAGGACACCAAACAAATCTATCAAACCTACTCCCCAAGCAAGGAGTGCTAGAGCAAGTGACGCTACAGCACCCGCTAAAGTTCCCTCTAAGCTGACCGCTCCTTCCGTTCCCCGTGGTACTGGTTGCAGTGTGGTAATCAGAAAAGTACTTCTACCATAAGCCTTACCCACTTCGCTAGCACAGGTGTCAGAAAGCTTTGTACTAAAACTCGCCACATAGCCGAGCAACAATAAGGTGTAGGGCATAGGGTGTAGCGTTTGAGACGTAGGAAAGATTCCCAAACTTATCGCCCATACTCCCAACGCACACAAAGCCGCAGTTAAAGCAGAACCCCAGACATTTTCTGGACCTCTAGCACCAGAACGCTTTTCTGCAATGCCTTCTGCTTCTTTCTGCGCCATACCTACGCGGGTAATCAAAGAACCAACAAGAAAATAGAACATGACTACTATGTATCCCTGCCATCCTAGTGTTCCCCAAATTAGGACGCCAAGTAACCAACCGTGGAATAATCCAGCTGGAGTGAGCAACTTTTTGGGGACAATCCAAGCCACAACCACCAAGATAGAGTTCAATGCTACTCCAACTAGCCAAGGATTCAGAGAATTAATGGAAGAGAACATTATAAGCCACTCATCTTTATTGCGAGTTTTTTTGCCAAAGTACCAATAGAATAACTAATTTAGAACAGATGTGATTGCTGAGCGCAACCCCCCAGTTGTGTAAGAAATATTTAGCCTTATGGTATTCTAGATTACTCTTTGTCTTTCTTTGAACACGCATCTTAGTTCTTGCAATTTCCTCAAGAGACGATAACTGATCGTAGATAGGGCAGGATAAGATTCAAAAATAAATATTTTATAGAGATGGCGACAAGGATAGGCTTTTTACCGTTCTACCCTAATTTATCCAGAACAGAAGCATAACTATGAAGATTCAGTAAATTTTTCCTGTTTTTTAGTAAACTAATATACAAAGCTATTTTTTTTTATTTAGAGAAACTCGATATTAATGTTGATGTAATATATACTGTGCATATACCCATTAACGTATGTTAGAAACTGTTCCTAGAAGGTTTCTAGAGACTGCTAAAAACTTAAATACTGCTATAAGTCCTCAAATATTTAGCGACACATTAAGTACCAGTCATAGCAATTTCTACAGCTTTACCCTGAATGGTCGTAGCAGTTTTGACCTTGTTCTGGAAGATTCCAGCAAAAATGCACACGCAGATTTGATTCAAGATGCAAATGGTAATGGTGTGGTAGATGACAGTGAAGTCATAAATGGTTCTATTTTTAGTACCACAAATGCTGAATCAATTAGTAAAACCTTAGATGCAGGCTCTTATTACATCCAAGTCTATATTGATGAAAGCTTAGAAACTAACTATAAATTGGCTGTTTCGGCAACGCCTATTGACAATGCTGGAGATTCCTTCCAGGCTGCCCGTAATGTTACTGTTAATTCCCAAACTAAAAACTACAGTGATTGGGTAGGTCTATCAGACACGAACGACTACTACAAATTTCGCCTAAAGACCACCAGTGACTTCAAATTAGGACTCACTGAGGTGAGTGATAATGCAAATGTGCGATTACTAGACGTTAACGGCAATACGCTTGCAAGTTTCGTTAACTTCGGTACGACAAATGAATCAATAAATCGCACTTTAGATGCGGGAATTTACTATGTACAAGTTAACCCATACGAGGGCAGTGAAACTTTCTATAACCTAAGTTTGTCAGCAACCCCTGTATCTGGTGATGTTTTACCACCGACTCCTACTTCTGTTGACATATCATCTCTGGCTTCTGGTGGCACACAGCAGCCGATTCCTGCTTCTTCCAGTACACCTTTACCCCTTGATAGCACGACATCTTATATTAAGGGAACTCTCCGGGCAGATACCTTTGCTTACCAGTCTGTATACAATCGGACAGTATACTCTGGCAATGGCAACGTTGACTTTGGTAGTGGAGCGCGAGACTTACTGGATGTATCCGCATGTTCTTCTGCAAACGCCACTATCAAATTAGTAGAGTCCACAGGTGGTGTTGTCTACAACCCAGGCAATGGTAATCGCGTATTTGATTCTATAACATTCAGTGACGGCAAAGAAATTTTGTTTGAGGGCATTGAAGCCATTAAATTTGCAGACAAAACAATTAACTTATCAGTGACACCCAATGACCCCATGTTTGGACAACAATGGAACCTACACATGATGGGTGTTCAAAATGCATGGCGTTTCACGACTGGTTCCACCAACGTGCTTGTGGGAATTGAGGATACAGGCTTAGCTGCCAATGGAGGTAATCTTCACCCCGATTTACGTTCCACCAATTTTTTAAGTAACAACTACTTGGATGAAATGACTAACTCCACCGCACACGGTACTTCAGTTGAAGGGGTAATTGCTGCTGCTAGTAATAATGGCGTAGGAATGAGTGGTATCAACTGGAATTCTGATGTTTTCCATATCGATGTTATGGGTGGTGACGCTGGAGATTACGATTTGGTGAGTGCTACACAAACATTGATTAATCAGGCAAATAGTAAAAATCAGCGTTTGGTAGTCAACCTAAGTTTGACTGGTGGTAGTTCACCGCAATTTGAGCAGCTGATTGCTAATAACCAAAATACAGCCTTGTTTGTGATTGCCGGCGGAAATAGCGACGGCAATAGTCTTGAAAGCCCTGCCGACTTAGCGAACAAGTATGGCAATGTCGTAGCGGTAGGTGCTTCTTGGGGACTTAAAGATTGGTATGGCAATCCAAAAACACCCGGACAACGCATCTCCTACAAAGACAAAGGATGGTGGAGTTCCAGCAAAGGAGATGGTCTGACTTTAATGGCACCATCTGAGTTTCTCACAACCAATGCTACCAAGTCCTCTAATGCTTTTGCGTTCGGCTATGATAACAGTTTGAGTGGCACTTCAGCAGCAGTGGCAAACGTGACAGGAGTTGCTTCATTAGTATGGAGTGCTAATTCAAATCTCACTGCTACCCAGATCAAGTCAGTTCTGTCACAAACAGCTTACGATTTGGGTGCAGCGGGCTATGATACAGAGTACGGTTACGGGTTTATTAATGCCGATGCAGCTGTCAGGAGAGCAAAGGCTCTTGCACAGGGTGTAGCATAATTACCGAAGAAAGGCATGAGGCATACTGCCGGGTGCAGAAGTTATACTTGTAATAGTTTATACAATTATAACTTCTCTGTGCTCTGCCATACGGTAAGACAGCCCGTGCTTTTAAGTAGGTCGAAAAATAATAGAGTGCAAACTTTATCAAATCCCTCTCCTTAAGGAGACGCTTCGCACATGAAGGAGCCTGCGCTTTGCGCTTACGCATTTATGCTTCGGGTCACATAGCTGCCTTCAGACGAACGAAATAGCTGCTTTCTTAAAGCGGTTTTCAGAATTACGGTGGGCATTGCTCACCAATATCTCAAATGTCTATCACATAAGCTTTTATAGGCAATGCCCACCCTACGATTTGTGGTCTAATCATGTGAAAAGCGCTCTCTCGCAACCAAAATGTAATCTACAAATAAACTAGGGGTAATTGGTCATTAACGAGCGTGAAAATTTCCCTAAATTCTCCCTGCGCCATTTGGCATCTGCTTTGCGATTTGTCCGCAACTCTAAAACCCGAATTCCCTGAGTTGGAAGTGGGTTTAATCTTGAAACCAAGTGCTTCCAAGAGGTCATCAATTCATATTCAACACCATAAGTGGCACATAATTGAGCAAAATCAATATCTTGCGGAGTTGCAAAAAATTCTTCAAATGGTGGGTCAAATTTGGAAATGGGTAACATTTCAAAAATTCCACCACCATTGTTGTTAATTAACACAATGGTGAGATGTCCGACAAACTTATTTCTGATTAAAAATCCATTGGTGTCGTGCAATAAGGCTAAATCACCTGTCAACATCACACTGCTTTGATGGCGATGGGCAATTCCCAAAGCGGTGGACAATGTGCCATCAATGCCATTCGCACCTCGGTTGAAAAAGGGTTGCACTTCTGAATGACTTGGTTTCCAGAAAAATTCAACATCCCGCACTGGCATACTGTTGGCAATAAAAATGGGTGTTTTTGGTGGTAAAGTCTGAGAAAGTAACCAAGCAGCTTTGCCTTCAAATAACTCCTCTGTTGTTGTCAGTGTTTGGTCAACAGCTGCCCTAACTTTTGCTTCTATTGCACACCACAGTTGAAGATACTCGGGAGATGAGGGGGATGAGGGAGATGAGGGAGGGAGGGAGGGAGGGAGTGAGGGGGATGAGGGGGATGAGGGAGAAACTCCTAATTTTGAATTTTGAATTTTGAATTTTGAATTGATTTGTCCCCATCTGCTCAATTCTTCTATACTTATCCGCAGGTGAGTTGTTCTCCCGTGGAGAGGGTCGAGGTTTTGGTCACTCGGATCAATGATCCAGCGTCGCGCTTGGGTGGAAGTTAACCAGTTACGTAATTCTTTACTGGTGGGCAATTCTCCAATTTGAATGACCACGTCTGGTGCTAGCTGTTTTGCCAATTCCTGATTCCGCAAAATGAGGTCATAGGTGGAAATAATATGAGGATTGAGATCAGCGTAGTTTCGCACTGGAGAGAGTCCCTCTGCTAAAACTGGGAATTTTAAGGTTTTGGAGAGTTGAGCGATCGCACTACAATATTCCTGTGGTCTTTGCGGTTGGGCAACACCAGCAATGATGATTCCTCGATCAGATTTTAACCACTCTTCCAAAAAGGGAGGTGAGGAGATCGGCACATGGGCAGATGCGGTGATGGTTGTTATATGAGAAAAGAAGTCTTCTAGGTCAAATTCAGACTGTAACAATTGTAAAGACGTTGTCTGCAACTCCTCTCCATTAGAGATGGGTGCAAGGGGGTCGCGAAAGGGAAAATTGAGATGTACTGGTCCAGGTACAGAAGTTTGTGAACGTTCCCACGCATGAATCATCATTTGCCGCAAATAAGCCAGCATTCCCATCTCCACGGACGGAATAGCTAACTCTGTTTGCCAGTTTGGGTAATTGCCGTATAATTTTAACTGGTCTATAGTTTGTCCAGAGTGGCAATCTCGCAATTCTGCTGGTCTATCAGTGGTAAACAGCAGCAGAGGTATACGACTTTCTTTAGCTTCTATCACCGCTGGGTAAAAATTCGCTCCCGCTGTTCCAGAGGTGCAAACAACGACCGTGGGGCGTCCGGTTGCTTTGGCTTGACCCAAGGCAAAAAAGGCAGCAGAACGTTCATCAAGAATCGAAATCGCTTGAATATCCGGTGATTGTTGGGCAAAGGCGACTGCTAGAGGTGTGGAACGGGAACCCGGACAAATCACGACACAAGTCAATCCAAGGCGCTTTAATGTCTCGGCTGCAATCGACGCCCATACAGTATTAATGTTTCTAAAATCAATTGTCATCAACCTTGAAAGTCCAAAAGTTCTAAGTCTTGAGTTCTGAGATATGGGTGTTGACCGCATTCTCTGGTATATTTCAACCAACTTTCTTATCGTAGATGAATCAGGAAATTCAAGGCGTTGCTAAATACTAAAAGTACTCACTCGGGACTATTTTTATGGACTGCATTCATTTAACGAAAATTCGCGGCTATGGCTACACTGGGTATCTGCAAGAGGAACAGGTGCTAGGACAATGGTTTGAGGTGGATCTGAGGTTATGGCTGGATCTCTCAAAAGCTGCTGAAACCGACGCGATAGAAGATACTCTCGATTACCGTTGTGTCATCAGCTTGGTGCAAAATCTGCTGAAGACATCAAAGTTTTCTTTGGTGGAACGGTTAGCAGCCACCATTGCAGATTCTATTTTGGCGTCAAGCGATCGCGTGGTACAAGTTCAAGTTGTTTTGAGTAAACCTGCTGCACCCATCCCAGACTTTGGTGGCGAAATCAGCATTGAACTGACTAAAACTAAGTCTAAGCCTAACGCCTGAAGCCCAGGATTAATATTCGCTTGCTGTGAATATCTGGCACTCCGTTATATAAAGCCTACTCAAAACTACTCAACAATACTCTTTTCTATACAAAGATAGCTGGAATTATAGTTGATGTTTTTGAGTTTCGTTTAATTCCTGCTTCATTCTAGTGATGTCGGCATCAA
>Ga0209902_100183_pt1 | contig 106838 bp, 75 predicted proteins | sample FECB27metaG_FD_188304 | JGI IMG/M metagenome (GOLD analysis project Ga0209902, IMG submission 188304) | Cyanobacterial communities from the Joint Genome Institute, California, USA - FECB-27 (SPAdes) (version 2) | ecosystem: Environmental > Aquatic > Thermal springs > Hot (42-90C) > Microbial... | reverse complement strand
CCTCCCCACCGCAAGCGGGGGGAGGGGGTAGGGCGGCGCTTCCGGTGGTCACACAAAGCGCGCCCATCAGTGCGCCACTCCCAGATAGGCGTCGATGACCTTCTGGTCGGCCTTGACCTCGGTGGGGGTGCCGTCGGCGATCTTGCGGCCGTATTCGAGCACGACGACGCGGTCCGAGAGGTCCATCACCACGCCCATGTCATGCTCGATCAGCGCGATCGTCGTGCCGAACTCGCTGTTCACGTCGAGGATGAAGCGGCACATGTCCTCCTTCTCCTCCAGGTTCATGCCGGCCATCGGCTCGTCGAGCAGCAGCAGCTCCGGCTCCATGGCGAGCGCGCGGCCGAGCTCGACGCGCTTCTGCAGGCCATAGGGCAGCTTGCCGACGGGCAGCTTGCGGATGTGCTGGATCTGCAGGAAGTCGATGATGTCCTCGACCTTTTTGCGGTGCTCGATCTCCTCGGTCATCGCCGGGCCATGGCGCAGCACCTGCCAGAAGAAATTCCGGTGCATCTTCAGGGTGCGGCCGGTCATGATGTTGTCGAGCGTCGACATGCCCTTGAACAGCGCGACGTTCTGGAAGGTGCGGGCGATGCCGTCGGCCGCCGCCTGATGCGGCCGCACCTTCTGGCGGCGCACGCCCTTATAGGTGATCTGGCCTTCCTGCGGATGGTAGAAGCCGTTGATGCAGTTCAGCATCGAAGTCTTGCCGGCGCCATTGGGGCCGATGATGGCGCGGACCTCGCCCTTGCGGATGTCGAAGGAGACGTCCGTGATCGCCTTCACGCCGCCAAAGCGCAGCGATATGTTCTCGACGGCGAGGAGGACCTCGCCCTTTTTCGCGGCGATCGGTTCGCCGGTGACGTTCATGGCTGTCGCGTTCATGCCGCCCTCGCCGGATTTGGCGCGGTCGCCGGATACGTCTTGGCGTCGCGCACCTTGACGTTGGCCGAGATCACGCCCTTGCGGCCATCCTCGAAAGTGACCTCCGTGGAGATCGCGGCGATCTGCGAGCCGTCATAGAGCGCGTTCACCAGGGCTGCATAGCGCTCGGCGATGAAGCCGCGCCGGACCTTTTGCGTGCGGGTCAACTCGCCGTCGTCGGCGTCGAGTTCCTTGTGCAGGATGAGGAAGCGCCTGATCTGGGCTCCGCCCATCAGCGGCTCGGAGGCCAGCGAGCGGTTCACCTCGTCGACGTGCTTGGCGATCATGTCATAGACGAGATCGTGGCCGGCCAGTTCCTGATAGGAGGCGTAGACGACGTTGTTGCGCTCGGCCCAGTTGCCGACCGCCGCCAGATCGATGTTCAGCGCCACGGTCGCATAGTCGCGGCCCTGGCCGAAGGCGACGACCTCCTTGATGTTGGGATAGAATTTCAGCTTGTTCTCGATGTATTTCGGCGGGAACAGATCGCCGTTCGAGAGCTTGCCGACATCCTTGGCGCGGTCGATGATCTTGAGATGCCCGGTCTCGTCGAAGAAGCCGGCGTCGCCGGAGCGGACGAAGCCGTCGGCGGTCATCGTCTCGGCGGTCTTTTCCGGGTCCTTGTAGTAGCCGCCGAAGATCGAGGGCGAGCGGTAGAGCACCTCGCCATTGTCGTCGATCCTGATCTCGACCAGCGGCGCGGGCTTGCCGACCGTGTCGGCCTTGATCTCGCCATCGGGCTGCATGGTGACGTAGACGCCGGCCTCGGTCTGTCCGTAGAGCTGCTTCAGGTTGACGCCGATCGAACGGTAGAACCTGAACAGTTCGGGGCCGATCGCCTCGCCCGCCGTGTAGCCGACCTTGATGTTGCTCAGGCCGAAGCGGTTGCGCAGTGGCGCGTAGATCAGAAGATCGCCGAGCTTGTAGAGCAGGCGCGCGCCCAGCGGGACGCTCTCGCCGTTGAGAATCTTTTCGCCATGCGTCTTGGCGACACTGAGGAAGTAATGGAACAGCCGGCGCATCAGCGGGCCGGCATCCTCCATGCGCACCATGGTCAGCGTCAGCATGGTCTCGAACACGCGCGGCGGGGCGAAGGCATAGGTGGTGCCGACCTCGCGGCGGTCGTCGATGACGGTTTCCGGTCCTTCCGGGCAGTTGACGCAGAAGCCGGCGATGATGGCCTGGGCATAGGAGAAGACATGGTCGCCGACCCAGGCGATCGGCAGATAGGCGATGATCTCGTCGCGCTCGGTCAGGCCGTCGAACTGGCAGCCGATTTCGGCGGCGGTGATGACGTTGAAATGGCTAAGCATCACGCCCTTGGGCCGGCCCGTGGTGCCCGAGGTGTAGAGGATGATGCCCAGGTCCGAGCCTGAGCCCGCCTGCATCTCGCGCTCAAGCGCCTCGGACGCCTCCGGGCTCGCCTTCAGCGCGGCGGAACCCGCCTCGATGACGCTGCCGATCTCGTGCAGCTTGCCATGGTCGTAGTCGCGCAGGCCCCGGGGCTCGTCATAGAGCATGTGGCGCAGGTTCGGCAGGCGGTCGGCGATCGAGAGGATTTTGTCGACCTGCTCCTGATCCTGCACGCAGGCGAAGACCGCCTCGGCATGGTCGAGCACATAGGCCATCTCGTCGGCGACGCTGTCGGCATAGACCGGCACCGGGATTGCGCCGAGCCACTGCGCGGCCGCCATCGACCAGTAGAGCCTCGGCCGGTTGTAGCCGATGATCGCGACCTTGTCGCCGCGCTTCAGGCCGAGATCGGAAAGGCCCTTGGCATAGGAGCGGACCTGATCGGCAACCTGCGCCCAGTTCCAGGACTGCCAGATGCCGAGATCCTTGTGGCGGAACGCCGGCCGCGCGCCGCGCTCGCGCGCATTGCGCAGCAGCAGCTTCGGAAAGGTATCCGCCTGGCCGGCGCTGACGCTTGCCACGATCCTCGATCTCCACCCTGTGAGGCCGCGATTGTGCTGCGGCCATTATCCGGGCCGCTCCGGGCCCTTTTTCTTCATGCAAGACTTGCAGCCGCCCATCATCTTCGCAAGGGGGGACTTGACAGACAACTCGCCATTTGGTCGCTATTGTCCTGCGGAAGTCTGCATGGGCGTTTTCGTACGCGAATGTGACTGCGCTGCCGCGCTCTCCGCGCCGATGCCAATCCCCTCTTTGCGATCACAAAGACGGCGGAGCGGTCAACTTTCGTAGCGCGCGAGCCGCTCCAGATCCCTGATCGTCACGCTGCCATGACCGACCTCGAGCAGGCCCAGCGCCTCGAGCTTGGCCAGCCCCTGATTGGCGATCTGCCGCGACATGCCCGCCAGCAGGCCGAGTTCTTCCTGCGAGATCGCCAGCGTCTTGTCCTGGTCGGGATAGAGGATCGGGTTGAACAGCCAGGCAAGGTTGCGCGCCAGCCGCCCGGTCGAATCCAGCGTCCGCTCGGTCTCGGCCAGCGCGATGAACTGGGCCAGACGCTCGTTGAACTGGTGGACGAGGAAACGGTTGAAGGCGGCCGAATGCTCGAACAGCCAGAGGAAGGTCGAGCGCCGCATCAAGGCGAGCCGCGTCTCGCGCAACGCCACCAACTCGTAGCGGCGGGGCTCGGCCTTGATCACGGTGCCCTCGCCGAACCAGGCTCCGGCGCGCATGCCCGCGAGCGTCGCCGATTTGCCCGTCTTGGAGGTGGTCGACATCTTGACCAGCCCCTCGGCGACGCCGGTCCAGGATTCGAGCCTGTCGCCGACATGGCAGATATTGCTGCCCTTGCCATAGGTCTTCAGGCTGACGCCGCGCCGCGCCTCGTCGAACTCAGGTTGCGTCAGGTCGCGCGACCAGGCGGCGATGGCGCGCAGCTCGTCTGGGGTGATCACGGCGGGGCGTGTCCTTGGCGCGAAGGGTCGGCCAGTATGGGGAGCGTTGGCGACTGAACTCAAGCTTGGGGGCTTGGGCGCGTTTCCCTTCTCCCCTTGCGGGAGAAGGTGGCGCGCAGCGCTGGATCAGGGGTGGTCGCGCCCTATCCGGCAAAGTGTGCGTCACAAAACGGCAGACGTCGGGCCGACCCCTCATCCGTCTCGGCTTCGCCGAGCCGCCTTCTCCCGCAAGGGGAGAAGGGACAGCGCGCTCTACTCCGCCGCCTTCGGCATCGCCAGCGCCGCCGCAGAGCCATCGCGCAGCCTTGCCAGCAGTTCCGCCTCTTCCGCCTTGGCGGCCTTGAGGTGGCGCTCCTTGACGTGGCCGAAGCCGCGGATCTTTTCGGGGATCGCGGCGAGCGCGACGCAGAGCGCGTGGTTCTCCGGCGTCAGCTTGCCGATGATCTCGCCCAGCAGCGCCTCGTAGTCGGCGATCAGTTGCCGTTCGGTCTTGCGCTCATGCGTGTAGCCGAAAACGTCGAAGGCCGTGCCGCGCAGGCCTTTGAGCTTGGCCAGCATTCCGAAAGCCGACATCATCCACGGCCCGAAGCTCATCTTGCGCGGCTCGCCGGTGACGGGATCGACCTTCGCCAGCAGCGGCGGGGCGAGGTTGAACTCGTAGCGCAGCTTTTCGCCCGAGGCGCTTGTCGCCTCGAAGGTCGCCTCGACCTGTTTCTGGAAAGAGCCGTCGGCATAGAGCCGCGCGACCTCGTATTCGTCCTTGTAGGCCATCAGCTTGAAGAGATAGCGCGCGACGGTTTCCGACAGCGCCGACTGTCCGGGCAAGACGGCCGCTTCCTTCGCCTGCACGCGGGCGACGAGATGGCGGTAGCGCGCGCCATAGGCCGCGTTCTGATAGGCGGTCAGGAACGTCACGCGGCGCGCGATGATCTCGTCGAGCGTCTCCGAGATGTGGCGCGCCTGCGTCGGCGCCTTGGCTTCCGATAGCGCGGCGATCAGCGCCTCGGGCTGATGAACGGCGCGGCGGCCCAGTTCGAACGCCTGCTGGTTCATCGGAACGGCTTCGCCGTTGAGTTCGATCGCGCGCAGCAGCGCCTCGCGCGACAGGGGCACGCCGCCGAACTGCCAGGCGTAGCCGAGCATGAACATGTTGGCGGCGATGGCGTTGCCCGTGAAGGCGACTGCGGCCGCCGTCGCATCGACGAAATGGGTCTGCTCGCGCCCGCCCGCCGAGAGGATCGCCCGCTTCAGCCGCTGCGTCGGCAGCGAGTAGTCGGCGTTGCGGGTGAAGTCGCCGCCCAGGCTCTCGGCGGTGTTGACGACGACGGTCGCCCCCACGGGCTTGATCGCGCCCAGCACCTTCTTCGAGCCCGTGACGGTGAGGTCGCAGCCGAGCACGAGATCGGCCTGCCCGGCCGAGACGCGGATGGCGTGGATGTCCTGCGGCGTCGGCGCGAGCTTGACGTGGCTGAAGACCGCGCCGCCCTTCTGGGCGAGGCCGGCCATGTCGATCATGCCGCAGCCCTTGCCTTCGAGATGGGCCGCCATGCCGAGGATCGCGCCGATGGTGACGACGCCGGTGCCGCCGACGCCGGTGACGATGACGGCGTAGCTCCTGGTCAGCGCCGGGATGACGGGCTCGGCGATGTCGCCTGAGCCAAACCCTCCGGCATCGAGCCTGCGCGGGACGGCCTTCTTCGGCCGCGCGCCATGCACGGTGACGAAGGAGGGGCAGAAGCCCTTCACGCAGGAGAAATCCTTGTTGCAGTTCGACTGGTCGATCTGGCGCTTGCGGCCGAACTCGGTCTCCAGCGGCTGGACCGAGACGCAGTTCGACTTGACGCCGCAATCGCCGCAGCCCTCGCAGACCAGCTCGTTGACGATGACGCGCTTGTCGGGGTCGGGATAGGTGCCGCGCTTGCGACGGCGGCGCTTTTCGGTGGCGCAGGTCTGGTCGTAGAGCAAAAGCGAGACGCCGGGCACATCGCGCAGTTCGCGCTGGACGGCATCGAGATCGTCGCGGTGATGCATCGTCGTGCCGGGCGGCCAGACCGTGCCGGAGGGGTATTTGTCGGGCTCGTCGCTGACCACCGCGATGCGCTGCACGCCCTCTCCGGCGATCTGGCGGGCCATCTGGTCGGGCGTCAGGTGCCCCTCGGCCTGCTGGCCGCCGGTCATGGCGACGGCGTCGTTGTAGAGCAGCTTGTAGGTGATGTTGACGCCGGCCGCGACCGCCCAGCGGATCGCGAGCGAGCCGGAATGGGTGTAGGTGCCGTCGCCGAGATTCTGGAAGACGTGCTGTCGCGTCGAGAACGGGGCCTCGCCGACCCAGTTCGCGCCCTCGCCCCCCATCTGGGTGAAGCCGGTGGTGTCGCGGTCCATCCACTGCACCATGTAGTGGCAGCCGATGCCGGCATAGGCGCGCGAGCCCTTGGGCACGACGGTCGAGGTGCTGTGCGGGCAGCCCGAGCAGTAATAGGGCGTGCGTTTGGCGACTTCCTGCGCCTCGGCGAGGCGGCCCTGGGCCCTGGCGATCTCCTCCAGACGGGCCCGCAACGCCGGGTCGTCCTGATACTGCAGCAGCCTGCTGCCTAGTGCGATGGCGACGTCGTTGGGGTCGAGCGCGCCATGGACCGGGAACAGCCACTCGCCGTTCTCGTCCTTCTTGCCGATCACCATGGGCTGGGCCTGAGCGCCGTAAAGCTCCTCGCGAACCTGCACCTCGATCAGCGAGCGCTTCTCCTCGACGACCATGACGAGGTCGAGCCCTTCGGCGAAGCTCTTGAGCTCGGAGGGGTCGATCGGCCAGGGGCAGGCGACCTTGAACAGGCGTATGCCGAGATCATTCGCCCGGACCTCGTCGATGCCAAGATCCTCGAACGCCTGGCGCACGTCGAGATAGGATTTGCCGACGGTGATGATGCCGATGCGGGGCTGCCGGCCGCCCGACGTGATGGTCTGGTTGAGCTTGTTGGCGCGCAGATAGGCCAGCATGGCGGCGCGCTTGTGGATGTGCAGGCGCTTCTCCTGATCGAGGAAATCGAGCTCGCGGCGGATGCTGAGGCCGCCCGGCGGCATCTCGAAATCATCGGGGATGACGATCTTCACGCGCTCGGGATCGCCGTCGACCGACGCCGTCGATTCGATGTTGTCCTTGACGCATTTGATCCCGACCCAGACCGAGGCGAAGCGCGAGAGCGCCAGCCCGTGCAGGGAGTAATCCATGATCTCCTGCACGCCGGCGGGATTCAGGATCGGCATCATCCGGTCGACGAAGACGAATTCGGTCTGGTGGGCGTTGGTGGAGCTCTCGGCGGTGTGGTCGTCGCCCATCAGGCAGATCACGCCGCCATGGGGCGAGGTGCCGGCCATGTTGCCGTGGCGGAAGACGTCGCCGCTGCGGTCGACGCCCGGACCCTTGCCGTACCAGAGCGCGAAGACGCCGTCATATTTGCCCTCGCCCTGCAATTCGGCCTGCTGCGTGCCCCAGACGGCTGTGGCGGCCAGATCCTCGTTGAGGCCGGGCGTGAAGACGATGTCGGAGCCCTTGAGGTGCTTCGTGGCGCGTGCGAGCTGCTGGTCGAGCCCGCCGAGCGGGGAGCCGCGATAGCCGGAGACGAAGCCCGCCGTGTTGAGGCCGGCGCGCCGGTCGCGCTCCTTCTGCACCATCAGCATGCGGGCGATCGCCTGCGTGCCGGTCAGGAAGATGCGGTGCTTGCCGAGGTCGTATTTGTCGTCGAGCGCGACCTCGCGCAGCCCGTTGGGGCGGGCCTGTCCGTCCGAAGTCGAATGCGCTTCAGATGTGGAGTGGTCCAGATTCTCGGCCATGGCCGACCTCCCTCGATCGTCCCGTTCACAAGATATGGGGCCGGTTGATCCAGCCTCCAAGCACATTGCGATTTATGTCAGCAATGCTGACATAAATCGAGCGGCCGGTCAATCAGGCTGGCATCGTTCCAAACTGTCCGGCGCGAGCGATCCATGCCGCGATTTGGCCTGCTTTGCGAGAGATGGCTGTCGTCGCGGCGTCACGCCCTGTGACGCGGGATTTACGCGGTGTTAACCATGATGTTCCCAGCCTTCGCGCTCAGCAAAGGAATGCGACCGTGACTCGATGCGCCATCTTCCCGGCCCTGCTCGGATGGATCGCGGCGGGGCTGTGCCTTGCGGGCTTCGCGCAGGCGCATCCGCATGTCTTCGTCCAGGCGAAGGCCGAGGTGCTCTATGCACCCGACGGCGCGGTCCGGGCGCTGCGGCATGTCTGGAGCTTCGACGAAGCCTATTCCGCTTTCATCACGCAAGGGTTGGACAAGAACGGAGACGGCAAGCTCTCGATCGACGAACTGGCCGAACTCGCCAAGGTCAACATGGAATCGCTGCCCGAGGTCGGCTTCTTCACCGTAGCCAAGGCCAACGGCAAGCCGCAGGAATTCGGCGCGCCGACCGAGGCCGGGCTCGTCTTCGAGAACAGGATCCTGACCCTGACTTACACGCTGCCGCTGAAGTCACCGGCGCAGGCAAATCGTTCATTCGGGCTGGAGATCGGCGATCCGAGCTATTTCGTCGCCTTCGACATCGTCGATGCGCCCGATGCGGTGACCGCGCGAGATGCGCCCAAGGGCTGTATCGTGCGTGTGCAGCGCCCGCCGAAGCTCGCGAGCGACGTCCAGCAGAAGCTGGCTCAGGAGGACATCACCGCGACGCCCGACATGAGCAGCTATCAGGTCACGACGCGCGCGCTGGTGGCATGTCCCTGAGCAATAGCCTCGGCAACCCCATCAGCCCTCATCCTGAGGAGCCGCGCAGCGGCGTCTCGAAGGATCATCCAGCGCGCACTGGAGGCTCCTTCGAGACGAAGCCTGCGGCTTCTCCTCAGGATGAGGGCTTTTGGGTTCGAGCGGTGTCTTCGAGTTCAGTCCGCCGGCTTATCGTGGCCGCGCTGGCGCTGGCGCTCGTCGCTGCGCTGCTCGCCGGGCTTGGCGCACTGATCGCGCTCTGGAGCCTGCCGCCGCCTCTGCCGCCGCGCAATCCCTTCGGCGGGGCGCTGCCGCGCGAGGCGCTGCCGGTGACGACCGGCATCTTCGGCGTGCTTCTCGCCTGGCAGTCCCAGTTCTATCGCGAGATGACCGCGACGCTGAAGGCCGTCGCCCAGACGCCGGCTGCCTTATGGAGCCTTCTGCTGCTCGGCTTCGGCTATGGCGTCTTCCACGCCGCCGGCCCCGGCCACGGCAAGGCGGTGATCTCGGCCTATATCGTCGCCGACGACCGCAGCCTCAGGCGCGGACTGGGCCTGAGCTTCGCCGCGGCGATGTTGCAGGCGCTGGTCGCGATCGCGGTGGTCGCCGTCCTGACGCTGGCGCTCAAGACGACGGCCAACACTATGAGCGCCACGACGCGCGTGATCGAGCAGGCGAGCTTTGCGCTGGTCGCTCTGGTCGGGCTCTGGGTGGTGTGGCGCAAGGCCGGCGCAATGCTCGCCCTGGGACGCGGTGCGCAGGCGCATGACGCCTCCTGCGACCATGTCCACATGCCCGGCCCCGAAGCGATCGCGCGGCTCGCCGGCTGGCGCGAGATGGCTGGCGTCGTCTTCGCCGCTGGCTTGCGGCCTTGTGCGGGTGCGCTGATCATCCTCGTCTTTTCCGCCTCGCAGGGTCTGCTCTGGGCCGGCATCGCGGCCACTTTCGCCATGGCGCTGGGCACAGCCCTGACCACGGGGGCGCTGGCGGCCCTTGCGGTCTTCTTCAAATTCCTGGCGCTGAGGCTCGCGGGCGGCGGCTCGCTGCTGGCGGCACGGATCGTCGCCGGTGGCGAACTGCTCGCAGGGGCTTTCGTCGCCGTTCTGGGACTGGCGCTGTTTCTGGGCCTCTGGGCCAGCGGGCAGGGCAGCTAGCGCGCCCTCCGCGCCCGGCGCCAGCGGAACCGCTTGACTTGTATGTTATGTTATACTGTAACGATTTTGAGCGCTGCGCCTGAAGGCGTCGCCCGCGCCGGACACGCTCCGGATCGTAGCAGGCGAGATCCGATTTCCAATGAGATGCGACATTCTGTCTTGCGGCGCAGCATCCCGCATGCTTCCTTCGATTGGTCGGTTCCCGAGAGGGATCAAAAGGGAATCCGGTGAGCGCGCGCAGGCGCGCGATTCCGGAGCTGCCCCCGCAACTGTCAGCGGCGAGCGACGTTCGATCATGCCACTGGGCTCGCCCGGGAAGGCCGAACGAAGCCTCGACCCGCGAGCCAGGAGACCTGCCGACATCGTGAAGCCATGCAACCGGGCGGGGTGCCCCGGAAGGAGTTTCGATGACGGTCGCTCTCTGGCGCGGTTGGTCCGCGCTTTCGGAACCGAACGACGCCGCAGCGCCGGACGCCTCCCCCATGTGGAAGGCCGGTGACGGATGTCCTGTCGGTTCAACTCCGCCCTAGGCCCTGTTTCGGGCTGTTGTCGTCGTCGGTTCGCGCGGGGCCTGCCGCAGCGCTTCGTCGCGCGCGCCTGGCTGTCGAGAGGACATGCGCCTTCGTTGCCAGCTTTGAATGTCCTTTGATCGTTAGCCGGAGAACCATCTCGTGATGTCCTCGACCGTGTCCCGCCGCCTTGTATTCGCGACCGCTTTGTCCGCAGCGTTTGCCACGTCCACCGCATCCGCCCAGCGGGCCGAGCCCGTGCTGCGCGTCGTCGCGCCGTGGGAATATACCTCGAACGAGCCCTCCGACACCGGCTACATCCTGACCCGGATGGGCGTCGCCGAGACGCTGGTCCAGGTCGAGCCGGAGGGACAACTCGTCGGCGGCGTCGCTGCGAGCTGGACCGTTTCGGACGACAGGCTGACCTGGCGCTTTTCCTTGCGGCCGGCTGCGACCTTTCATGACGGCAGTCCGGTCACAGCCGAGGCCGTTGCGGCCAGCCTGAAGAGCGCCTTTGCCGGCGAGAGCCTGTCGGCCGTGCCGCTCGACGGCGTTTCGGTCGATGGCTCCGACGTGCTGATCAGGACGAAGGTGCCGTTCAGCGTGCTGCCGGCTTTCCTGTGCGACTACGCCTCGATCATCCTCGCGCCTTCGTCCTATGGGCCCGACGGCAAGGTTGCGAAGATCGTGGCGACGGGCCCCTACAAGCTGGTTTCGATCGACGGCAAGACGACGCTGGAGCTGGAGCGCTTCGAGGGCTACGCTCGCCGGAAGCCCAGCATCACCAAGGCGCGCTATACGGCCGTCGTGAACGGCGACACCCGCGCCAATATCGCGATCGCAGGCGATGCCGACCTCGTCTATACGCTCGCCCCCACCGCAACCGCGCGCATCAACGCCGCCGGGCAGACGAAGGTCGAAAGCCTGACGATTCCGCGCTCGCGGGTGCTGTTCTTCGACAGCGGGCTGCCGCAATTCTCCGATGTCCGCGTGCGGCGCGCCATCGCCATGGCTGTCGATCGCGGCGGCATCGCCAGGGCGATCCTGCGCCATCCCGAATCGGCTGCGACGCAACTGCTGCCGCCGGTGATGAACGGCTGGCATCGCCCCGAGTTGCCCGCGCTGGCCTACGATCCCGCTGCCGCGCGGGTCCTGCTCGAGCAGGCGGGCTGGGTTGAAGGCGCGGACGGCATCCGCGCCAGGGACGGGGTTCGCCTCGCGGCCAAGCTGATCACGCTGGCGAACCGGCCCGAACTGCCGGTGATGGCCTCGGCGATCCAGGCGCAATTGCGCCAGATCGGCATGGAGATCGCGATCGAGGTCGGACCCGGCAATTCCGTGCCCGCCGCGATCAGGGACGGCACCATGCAGCTCACCCTGGTCTCGCGGACCTATGTCAACGTGCCCGAGACGATCGCGACCCTCATCCCCGACTTCACGCGCGAGCGCTCGAACTGGGGAAGCGTTCGGTGGAGTGGGCGCGATGCGATGAAGACGCTGACCGACGCCTATCTCGTCAGCTTCGACGAGGCGGAGAAGGACAGGCTGCGCGGCCAGATGATGCGGATGCTGCACGAGGAGATGCCGGCGGTTACGGTCTCCTGGACCGAGCATACGGTCGCAGTATCGAGCCGGCTCAGGAGCGTGACGATCGACCCCTACGAGATGCGCTATCTCATCGAGCGGATGGGCTGGAAGTGAGCTCTTCCGCGGACAACTCTGCCGCCGATAGCCCTGCGGCCGGCATCGGCCTGCGGCTTGCAGCGACGGGGCTTTTCGCCCTGATGTCGCTCTGCGTCAGGCTGGCGTCGTTCGAGGCTCCGGTCGGGCAGATCGTGTTTTGGCGCAGCGCCGTCGCGCTCGCGCCGATCATGCTCTATCTGGCCTGGTGCGGCGAGTTTCCCGGCGCCTTGCGCACGCAGCGCCCGCTCGGCCACCTCAAGCGAAGCCTGTTCGGCTGCGTGGCCATGGTGTTCTCCTTCATCTCGCTGGCGCATCTGCCGCTGGCGAACGCGACGGCGCTCGGCTTCCTCGCGCCGCTGCTGGTCGTGCCGCTCGCCGTGCTGGTCCTTGGCGAGCGTCCGGGCCGGCTCGCCGTCGGCGGCTCGCTGCTGGGTTTTGCAGGCGTCGGCGTGATGCTTGCGCCTGCCTTGCAGGGGCCGGCGCTCGATCGCGGCGCGCTGATCGGCGTCGGAGCGGGTCTTGCCATGGCCGTGACCACGGCTGCGGCCAAGGTGCAGATCAAGACGCTGACCGCGACGGAAAGACCCGGCGCGATCGCGTTCTATTTCGCACTGGTCTGCGCGCTGGCGGGGCTGGCAAGCCTGCCCTTCGGCTGGGTTTCTGCCGAGGGGAAGACGCTGCTGGCCCTGATCGGCTCGGGCCTGTTCGGCGGGCTCGCGCATATCGCCATGACCGAGGCCGTGGCGCGCGCGCCGGTCTCGGTGCTCGCCCCGTTCGAATACACGGCCATGCTCTGGGCGCTGCTCTTCGATTGTCTGATCTTCGCGATCATGCCGCAGCCGCTCGGCCTGCTTGGCGCGCTGATGATCGTGGCGGCGGCCGCGCTCGTCGCCTTCGCCGACAGGATCGGGCCCTGGCTCGGGCGCGCCACGAGGCCGGCCGCATGAAGCCTGTCCTCGCGCTTCTCAGCGCTTGGCTTCCTGGGTCTCGGCCTGCAGCCGCCGACGCCGGAGTGGGGCGCGATGATCAGCGAGATGCTGCCGACCATGTCCGAGGCCCCTGTACAGATGGCCGCTCCCTGCCTTGCGATCTTCGTTTCCGTTCTGGGCGCGACGCTGCTGGGACAGGCACTCTCGGAAAAGCGTCATGAGGAGACGACCCGATGACGATTCCGGCACTGGTTCTGTCCGGGCTGACCATCCGTGATCCCGCTGGCAGCGCCGTCGTCGGCCCGCTCGATATGAGCGTTCCCACTGCCGGCACGCTCGTCCTGATCGGCGAGAGCGGCAGCGGCAAGAGCCTGATCGCGCAGGCAGTGATGGGCCTGCTGCCGGCGGATTTCTCTGCCAGCGGCACGATCGCGGTCAACGGCCATGCGCCGGTCGAAGCGGGGCGGGCGGGTCTGCTGCGGCTGTTCTGGTCGCGCGAGACGATGCTGCTGCCGCAGGAGCCGCGCGCCGCGCTCGACCCGACCATGCGGATTGCCCGGCAGATCGGCGGGCGCGATGCGGTCATGGCGCCCGACGCTGCCCTCGCGGCGGTCGGGCTCGGGCCGGAGGTCGCCCGGGCCTACCCGGTGACGCTCTCTGGCGGCATGGCGCAGCGCGTGCTGGTCGCCGCCGCTCTCGTCGGGCGCGCGCCGCTGCTGATCGCCGACGAGCCGACCAAGGGGCTCGATTCCGCCCGCCTCGAACAGACGCGGGCGCTTCTCGCCTCGCTGAGCGAAAGCGGCCGGGCGCTGCTGGTGATCACCCACGACATCGCGCGGGCGCGCGCGCTTGGCGGCACAGTCGCCGTGCTGCGCGAGGGGCGTATCGTCGAGAGCGGCGCGAGCGAGGATGTGTTCGCCGCGCCGCGCCATGCCTATACCCGCGCCTGGCTCGATGCCGACCCGGCCGGCTGGCGGCCGCATCTGTGCTGCTGCGGCATGAACGAGCCTGTCCTCGCGGCGCACGGCCTGCGTTTCGGCTTTCGCGGCCGTCCGCCCTTGTTCGATGGCCTCGACCTGCACGTCCCGCGCGGCGGTGTGCTGGCCGTCACCGGCCCGAGTGGCTGCGGCAAGACCACGCTCGGCAACATCCTGCTGGGTTTGCAGCGCCCGCAAGCCGGCGCGGTGTCCTGGCAAGGCGTCGACCCCTATCGCAACGTCGCTGCAGCCAAGGCTGCGAGGAGGCGCTACCAGAAACTGCATCAGGATCCCGCCGGCGTCTTCCTGCCCGGTCGGACGCTCGGCCGGCAATTCGCCGACCTTGCCGAGGTCGTGCCGGATCTGCGTTCCGATCTGGTGCTGCCGCCCCTGCTGGAGCGCCTCAAGCTCGATATGCGCCTGCTGGCGCGTCGTCCCGATGAGGTCTCGGGTGGCGAGGCGCAGCGTCTGGCGCTGGCGCGCATCCTGCTGATGCGGCCCGACCTGATCGTCGCCGACGAACCGACCTCGCGCCTCGATCCGCTGGTGCAGCGGAAGACGATGGCGCTGTTGCGCGAGATCGTCGCCGATCGCGGGCTTGGCCTCGTGCTGATCGGCCATGACCGGGCGCTGCTGGCCGCGACCGCCGACGAGACGCTGGATCTGACGCGCCTCAGCCCGGCTTGATGCCGGCTTCGGCGACGACGCGGTTGGCGCGCTCCTGCTCGGCCTCGATGAATCTGACGAAGCTCGCCGCATCCTCGGTCACCGGTTCGGCTCCGAGCGCGGTCAGCTTCTCGACGATCTCGCGCTCCTTCGATGCGGCCTGCACGACGGCGTTGACGCGCTGGACGGTGTCGGCGGCAAGCCCCTTCGGCCCCCAGAGGCCGTACCAGAGCGTGAAGTCGAGATTGGGCAGGCCGAGTTCGCCGGCCGTCGGAACGTCGGGGAGGCGGGCGCTGCGTCGTGCGCCCATGATCGCGAAGGCGCGGATCGTGCCGTCGGTGATGTAGGACACAGCCGAGCCGAGCGGGGCGACCATCAGCGGCACCTGTCCGGCGAGCACGTCGGTCATCGCTGGAGCGGTGCCGCGGTAATTGACCAGCGCGGTGGCGGTCCCGGTGCGACGCTTGAAGCTCTCGGTGGCGAGATGGCCCATGCTGCCGAGCGCGGAATTTGCGAAGGGAAAGGCCTCCGGCCGCGCCTTCATCGCCGCGATCAGCTCGGGCATCGTGGCCGGCGTCTTGGCAGCCGAGCCGATCAGCACCATGGGCGAGGTGGCGAAGCGCGAGACGGGCGTGAAATCCGCCAGCGGGTCGTAGAGCACATGGCTCATGACGTGCCTGGCCATGATGTGGATGTCGGCATTGGTCAGATAGGTCGTGCCGTCGGGCGCGGATTTCGCCACTTCAGCCGCGCCCAGCGTATTGCTGGCGCCGGCCTTGTTCTCGACCACCCAGGATTCGTCGAGCGCGGGTGCGATGCGCTGGGCGTAGAGCCGGCCGATCACGTCGATCGCGCCGCCGGGCGCGGCCGGCACAATAAGCTTGACGATTTTCCGTTGCGCCAAGGCGGCGTGGGGCGCGAGTGCGCCGGCCGCAAGGCCGAGCGCGAGCGTTCGTCTGGTGAGCATCATATGGGTTTCCCTCCGGGTTCGGCCGCCTTGCCGGCGGCTCTCGGTTCATTCGACAGGCAGTGTTCCGGACGCAGGCTCAGGCGTTGCCGCGATCCTGCCGGAACAGGTCGAGCTTTTCCTGGATCGGGCGGTCGGAGTAGGAGAACAGCACGGCCTCGTCGTCGGCCTCATGCTCCACCCATTGCCAGCTCGGTACGACGAAGACGTCCTTCGGCCCCCATTCCAGCACCGTGTCGCCGATGCGCGAGCGGCCGCGCCCCTCGACCGGCGTGAACACGGTCGCGTCGGTTGAACGATAGCGCGAAGTCTTGAAGCCCTTGGGCAGGAGCTGGATGAAGGTGCCCATGGTCGGCATGGCGTAGTCGCCGGTGACCGGGTTGGTGTAGCGCAGCTTCAGCCCATGGCAGGGATCCCACTCCGCCTGGCCCTTCATCTTTTCCAAGGCGTCGCGGGTGGCGGCATAGGGGTAGTTGAAGATCGGCGAGGATTTGCTGGCGCGCTTCATGTCGACCGGCAACAGGTTGTGGCCGTAGCGCGCGAAGGAATCGCCCTCGCTGCGCGTCACCGCCTGCTCGTCCTGCGTCAGCCCCTCGGCGAAGGAGGCGTCGAGGAACTGCACGACGGGAATGTCGAGCCCATCCATCCAGAACATCGGCTCCGAGGACTGGTTGCCGTGGTCGTGCCAGGCCATGGCCGGGGTGATGACGAAATCGCCCGGCTCCATCATCGTGCGCTCGCCATCGACGGCGGTGTGGGCGCCCTTGCCTTCCATGACGAAACGCAGGGCCGATTGCGAATGGCGGTGCGCCGGGGCGACCTCGCCCGGCAGCACCAGCTGGACGCCGCAATAGAGCGATGTGGTGATCTTCGACTGGCCGCGCAGGCCGGGGTTCTCGAGGATCAGGACGCGGCGCTCGGCCTCCTTGGCGGTGATCAGCCCGCCGGCCTCGAGCATGTAGTTCCGGATCGCATCGAACTTCCACGCCGCCGGGCGGCAGGGGCTCTTCGGCTCGGGCGTGATCAGCGCCCCCATCACCGTCCAGAGCGCGGTGAGATTTTCGCCGTCGATCTTGTCGTAGAAGGCCTGACGCTCCGGCGTCTGCTGGACCGCGTGCTCCATCGGATGTTCTCCCTGACGGGGCGCTGGACGCGCCCGCTTTCGGTTCCGTTTCGGCTTCGGGGCCGATTAGACCGTATGCTTATTGACAGCATACAGCCTGTCTGGCACCCGTCAATCGCGACAAGAGCAGCGGGCCAACCGCAGCCGCGACAGGGACGGGACCGAAGCGATGAAGCTCCATGGCTATTTCCGCAGCGCGGCGGCCTATCGCGTCCGGATCGCGCTCAACCTGAAGGGCGTCTCCGTCGCGCATATGCCGCATCACCTGCGGCTCGGCGAGCAGCGCGCGGCCGGCTATCTCGCGCTCAATCCGCAGGGGCTGGTGCCGTCGCTGGAGCTCGATGACGGGGCTGTGCTGACGCAGTCGCTGGCGATCATCGAATGGCTCGACGAGACGCATCCCGAACCGGAGCTGCTGCCGGCCGACCCGCTCCGGCGCGCGAAAGTGCGCGCCTTCGCTCAGGCGCTGGCCTGCGACACCCATCCGGTTCAAAACCTGAAAGTGCTGAACCGGCTGCGCGGTCTTGGCCTGTCCGAAGACGCGGTGCAGGGCTGGGCCGGCGAGGTCAATGCCGAGGGGCTTGCCGCCTGCGAGGCGCTGGTCGCGGGCCATGCCGGGCCATTCTGCTTCGGCGACAGGCCGGGGCTCGCCGACATCTGCCTCGTGCCGCAGCTCGGCAATGCGCGACGCTTCAAGGTCGATGTTGCGGCCTATCCGCGCCTGTTGGCGGCGGAAGCCGCCTGCAAGGCGCTGCCGGCCTTCACCGACGCCGCGCCCGAGCGGCAAGCCGATGCCGAATGAGTTCGATGCGGAGTGACGACGCCATGTCGATGAAGCAGGTCTACGGCAAGCCCGGCCACCTGATCCGCCGGGCGCAGCAGATCGCGGTCGCGATCTTCATCGAGGAATGCGCGGCCTTCGACATCACGCCGGTGCAATACGCCGCGCTGGTGGCGATCCGCGAGAATCCCGGCATCGACGCGACGCGGCTTTCGGCGCTGGTCGCCTTCGACCGCTCGACGCTCGGCAATGTGCTGGAGCGGCTGGAGGCCAAGGGCGTGGTCAGGCGCCGGGCCGGCAAGGAGGACCGTCGGGTCAAGGCGCTGGCGCTGACGCAAGTCGGACAGGAGCTGCTGACGGCGGTGGAGCCCGCGGTCGAGCGGGCGCAGGCGCGCATCCTGTCACCTCTCGCCCCGGCCGATCAGGCGACGCTGATGGCGCTGCTCGGCCAGCTCGTCGAGCTCAACAACGAATCGTCGCGCGTGCCGCTGCGGCTGGTCGCGAGCCAGCCATGAGCGCCGTACCCCCGACGCTGACGCGCGCGCTGCCGATCCTGATCGCCGGCGGCGGCATCGGCGGGCTTGCCGCCGCGCTCGGCCTCGCGCGAAAGGGCTTCTCGGTCATTGTGCTGGAGAAGGCTCCGGTTCTGGGCGAGATCGGGGCCGGCATCCAGCTCGGCCCCAACGCCTTCCACGCCTTCGACCAGCTCGGCGTCGGTGAGCAGGCGCGGGGCATGGCGGTGTTCATCGACCAGCTCCGGCTGATGGACGCGATGACCGCCGAGGAGATCACCCATATCGACCTCGGTGAGGCGTTTCGCACCCGTTTCGGCAACCCCTACGCCGTCGTGCATCGCGGAGATCTGCATGGCGTTTTCCTGCGCGCCTGCGTCGAGCATCCGGCGATCAGCTTGCGGACCTCGGCCGAGGTGGTGCGGGCGGAGCAGGACGGGACGTCCGTTGAGGCCGTGCTGGCGACGGGCGAGCGGGTCGTCGGTTCGCTGCTGGTGGCCGCCGACGGGCTTTGGTCGAATCTGCGCAAGCAGGTCGTGGGAGACGGGCCGCCGCGCGTCTCGGGCCACACCACCTATCGCTCGGTGATCCCGACCGAGCAGATGCCGGAGGATCTGCGCTGGAACGCAGCCACGCTCTGGGCCGGTCCGAAATGCCATATCGTGCATTATCCGCTCTCGGGCTGGAAAACCTTCAACCTCGTCGTGACCTATCATAACGATGCGCCCGAGCCCGTCGCCGGCAAATCCGTCTCGGAGGACGAGGTCCGCAAGGGCTTCGAGCATGTCCATGAGCGCGCCCGCTCGATCATCGGCCATGGCAGCGACTGGAAGCTCTGGGTGCTGTGCGACCGCGACCCGGTCGAGCGCTGGGTCGATGGCCGCATCGTCCTGCTCGGCGACGCCGCCCACCCCATGATGCAGTATTTCGCGCAAGGGGCCTGCATGGCGCTGGAGGACGCGGTCTGCCTGTCGCACCATCTTTCGACGCTGGACGATGTCGACGCCGCGCTCGAACGCTACCGCTCGCAGCGCGTCGTGCGCACGGCGCGCGTGCAGCTCCAGTCGCGCCAGATCGGCGAGCACATCTACCACCCGGCCGGCGCGCATGCGCTCGTCCGCAACGAGATCATGCGGGCCAAGAGCTCGGCGGAGTTCTACGAGACTTTGGCCTGGCTTTATGGCGGCACGGGGCTTGCGGTCTGAGATCATCCCGAAACGAACAATCCAGACGTCAAGAGCCCGGCGCCAAAGCTGGCCATCACGCAAGACCGGAGGAGATGCCCATGTGCGCCCAGTCAGACAGCGAAGCAGCAGCGGTTTCGGTCGCCGCATCCGATAGCGCGCGCGCCTGCCCGCCGGCCAATCCCGAGCTGATCGCCGATCTCGTCGTCGCCAACCAGATCCTGTTCGACCAGGGCGTGGTCGACGGTTTCGGCCATGTCAGCGCCAGGCACGATGCCGATCCGGACCTGTTCCTGCTCGCCCGCAACATGGCGCCGGGGCAGGTGAGCGCCGAGGACATCGTCACCTTCACCCATGATGGCGATCCGCTCGATGCGAAGGGCCGGCGCGTCTATCTCGAACGCTTCATCCATGGCTCGATCTACCGGGCGCGGCCCGACGTGATGGCGGTGATCCACAGCCATTCGCACGCGATCGTGCCGCTCAGCGTCTCGAAGCAGACGCGGCTGCGCGCCATCTTCCATATGGCGGGCTTCATCGGCCAGTGCGCGCCCGTCTTCGAGATCCGCGACACGGCCGGGGATTCGACCGACCTGCTGATTTCGACCGACGCGCTCGGGCGCGCGCTGGCGCAGACGCTGGGCCAAGGCACGATCGTGCTGATGCGTGGCCATGGCTCGACCGTCGTCGCCGACAGCGTGCCGCGCGCCGTCTACCGGGCGATCTATGCCGAGCTCAACGCGCGCTACCAGACCGAGGCGATGCGGATGGGCGAGATCACCTATCTCACCGAGGGCGAGAGCGCCGCGACCATGGTCAGCATCGAGGGCCAGATCAAGCGGCCCTGGGACCTCTGGAAGGCGCAGGCAGCGGCCAGGCGCGCCTGAGGTTTCCCTTGTTTCCCCGGCAAAGGATAACGCTGCGTTAACCCTGTTCCTTCATGCTTCCTTAAGCTCGCTCTGGGGGGAAGCATGCGTTCGACCGGAACAGGGTTTTCTGCCGTGTGCAGAACCCGGCGCGCTTCCTATTTCGCGGTCATCATGGCCTCGCATGCGATCTTCGCTGCGGGCGCGCTGGCCAGCGACACGGTCAAACGCCGTCTGGAACTGGACAATAGCGGCAGCCGTCCGGTCGACAGCGGCGAGAGCACGCGCGATTTCAACCATCACGGCGCGCTCTACGATGTCGGTATCGCGGGGCGCAACACCGGCACGATCTCGCTGACCCGCGGCCCTGCAATTTCTCTCGGCTCGAACGCCTATGTCTCGAACCAGATCCTGTTCACGGAGATCACCTATCGCAATCTCGGCGCACTCTCGACGCGGGCGGAGTTCTTCCTCGCCTCGCCGGTCGTCGATCTCGGCTCGTTTGGGCGCAAGGGCGACAATGGCGGGCATCACGCCACGCATTCTGGCGGGCCTGGGCATCCGGGCGGCGTCAGCGGCTCGATCAGCTTCAGCAATCTGGGCCTGATCACGGTCGAGCAGGCCCCACACGGCACGCTGTTCCCCGGGCCGGCGCCCGGCGTCAGGGCAGTGTCGCAGGGCGGTGCGGGCGGGCATGGCGGCAGCGCAGGCTCCTTTGGCCATGGCGGGCGCGGCGGGCGTGGCGGCGATGGCGGCGCGGTTGCGGTGACCAACGAGGCTGGCGGCGCGATCACGACGCATGGCGGCGCGAGCGCTGGCATTCTGGCGCTGTCGCGCGGCGGGCTCGGCGGGGACGCCGGCGGCGGACACGGTTTCGCGGCCGGCAACAATGGCGGCGTCGGCGGCAATGGCGCGGCGGTCTCGGTCTCCAATCTCGGGCTGATCACGACCTTCGGCGTCCATTCGGCCGGCGTCAGCGCGATCAGCCAGGGCGGCGGCGGCGGCGACGGCTCGGGCTCCGGCATCCTGCGTCATGGCGGCGGCGGCGAAGGCGGCGACGGCAACGCCGGCGGGGCCGCCTATGGCCTCAACCAGGGCAGGATCGTCACCATCGGCGCCGCCTCGCCCGGCCTCCTCGTCGGCAGCGTCGGCGGGAATGGCGGCACGGGGGCTTCGTCAAAGGGCCTGTTCGTCGCTGTCGGCGCGACCGGCGGCCATGGCGGCAACGGCGCGGCGGCGACGGCCGACCAGCATGGCCAGATCATCACATCGGGCGCGCGCTCCACGGGCCTGCATGTCCAGTCGGTCGGCGGCGGCGGCGGGCGCGGGGGCGATGCCGAGGCGATCGGGCTCGAGGCCAGCGTAGCGGTCGGCGGCACGGGCGGCGGCGGCGGCAATGGCGGCCTCGTCACGGTCAATCTCGGTGGACGGATCGTCACGACAGGGCGCGACGCGGCCGGGCTGATGGCGCAGTCCATCGGCGGCGGCGGCGGCGCGGGCGGCGACTCCGACGCGGTCACGGCCGGCGCGGTCGTGGCGACCTCCTTTTCCGTCGGCGGACGTGGCGGCGAGGGTGGCGACGGCGGCACGGTCACGGTCAAGGCGCTGGCCGGCAGCAGCATCGTCACCGGCACGGTGGCCATGGTGAGCCTGCCTCCGGCTTCGGGAGCAGCGCCGGGCGATCCCGCACCGCAGGTCCCCGTGATCGGCGGCACGCATGCCTATGGGATCCTGGCGCAATCGGTCGGCGGCGGCGGCGGCCATGGCGGACGGGCGATCAGCTACGCCTTTGCGGCGGGCGGCGAGACGCCGGCCGGCTCGCTCGCCTTCGCCATGGGCGGCTCCGGGGCGGTCGCTGGGCATGGCGACGCGGTCAAGGTCGAGAATGCGGGCGCGATCACGACCCATGCCGGGCGCGCCGACGCCATCGTGGCGCAGTCGGTCGGCGGCGGCGGCGGCTCCGGCGGCAATGCGATCGCGGTCTCGGGCGCGGCGAGCCCGGCTGGCGCGCTGGCGGCGGGCGTCGGGCTCGGCGGCCATGGCGGCGGCGGCGGCAATGGCGGCACAGTCAAGGTGACGAATTCCGGCGCGCTTGCGACGCTATCGAGCCACGCGGCCGGAATCGTGGCGCAATCGGTCGGCGGCGGCGGCGGCAATGGCGGCTCCGTGCTGAGCGTCGAGGGCAGCTTCGGCAAGAACGAGATCAACGCCAGCGTCGATCTCGGCGGCAAGGGCGGGCGCGGTGGCGCGGCTGGCGCGGTCGAGGTCACGCAGACCGGGTCGATCGTCACCTTCGGGCACCAATCCTACGGCGTGCTCGCGCAGTCGGTCGGCGGCGGCGGCGGCAATGGCGGTTCGGTGCATGACTATTCGGTTACGATCGCCGGCGGCGAGGGCGAGAATGGCGGCAAGACGCTCAACGCCTCGGTCGCGATCGGCGGCAGCGGCGGCCATGGCGGCGCCGGCAGCGATACCCTGCTGACCCATGGCGGCTCGATCTTCACCAGCGGCGACCACGCCCATGGCGCGCTGGTCCAATCGATCGGCGGCGGCGGCGGTTCCGGCGGCCATGTCAGCACGGTCTCGGCGACGGCGGCCGCGAGCCAGAGCGCCGACAGCGCCGGCAGGGACAGCACGCCCGGCGCCAAGGCGCTGAGCGCGCAGGTCGCGGTCGGCGGCTCGGGCGGTTCGGGCGGATCGGGCGGCACGGCGCGCTTCATCGGCAGTTCCGGAGCGAGCATCCGCACCGAGGGCGCGATGGCCGATGGCGTGCTGGTCCAGTCGGTCGGCGGCGGCGGCGGTCATGGCGGCCAGGCGCATTCGCTTTCCGTGACCACGATCGTCCCGACGAGCGGCACCGATGTGCTGAACTCGGCCAAAAAGGGTCTGCTAAGCAAGCTGTTCGGGCCGCTCGCGGTCAACCTGCCATCGTCGTCAGGCTCCGAAGACGGCGATGCGGACGGGGATGGCGAGGCCGGCGACGCGCCGCCGCCCAAGCCCAAGCCGACCGGCATCCAGGGCACGTCGCTGTCGCTGACCGCCGATGTCGGCGGCAAGGGCGGCAAGGGCTCTACCGGCGGCAGCGTCGATGTCAGGCTCGCCTCGTCGTTCACGATCGTGACGCTCGGCAACCACGCCCATGGCGTCGCGGCGCAGTCGATCGGCGGCGGCGGCGGACGCGGCGGGGCTGCCCACACCGACGCGATCTCGCCGATCGCGACCTATACCGGGACCGCGACGGTCGGCGGCAAGGGCGGCTCGGGCAATCACGGCGGCACGGTCACGGTCTCCGACCAGCCCGACGGCCTGACCGGCAGCATCGTCACCGGAGGGCAGGGCTCGCATGGCATCTTCGCCCAGTCGGTCGGCGGCGGCGGCGGCGATGGCGGACTGACGACGGAAAGCACGCAGTCCCTGCCGCTGCTCGGCAAGAAGAGCCTGAGCGTCGAGGTCGGCGGCAAGGAGGGCTCGGGCGGCGACGGCGGCGCGGTCAGCGTGACCCGCAGCGCGCCCGTCCAGACCTATGGCGACAACGCCTACGGCATTCTGGCGCAATCGATCGGCGGCGGCGGTGGTTCCGGCCATTTCATCCTCACCGACAATGCGCCCGGCGTCCACAAGCTGACGATTGGCGGGCAGGGCGGCGCGGGCGGCCATGGCGGCCCGGTCAGCGTGACGGGCTCGGGGACGATCACGACGCAAGGCGCGGCCGCGCATGCGGTCGTCGCCCAGTCCGTCGGCGGCGGCGGCGGCATGCTGGCGACTGGCTAGAGCGTCGTCAGCGCCCCCGAAGCGCCTGCCGGCAAACATTCGCCTGCCGCACTGAGCTTCGGCAATGAAGGCACGTCGCGGGAGGGCTCGGGCGGAGCGGTGACGATCGGCCGTCAGGGCAGCATCACGACGCAGGGCAACCATGCCTATGGCCTGCTCGCCCAGTCCGTCGGCGGCGGCGGCGGCGTCCATGGCGCGGCCCAGACCAGCTTTGCGGCGGGCGCGAGCGGGCCCATAGCGCTCGTGCCGCAGCACACCGGCGCGGGCGGCGCGGTCGTCGTCTCCGATTTGCCCCCAGTCGGCAGCACGGCCGCCGGCGGGCTCGCCATCACCACGCGCGGCATCGGAGCGCATGGCATCGTCGCGCAATCGATCGGCGGCGGCGGCGGTCTCGCCATCATCGACAGCGACATCGCCGCCCCGGCGATCCAGCGCGGGACGCCGACGGATCACCATAATGGCGGCGCGAACCTCGCCGGCGCGATATCGGTCACGTCGTCCGGCGCGATCGAGACCTTCGGGAATTTCGCTGCCGGCATCCTGGTTCATTCCGGCAGCGCCGGGGCCCTGCTGGTCGCGACCAATCAGGGCTACGCCGACAGTTTCGGCGACATTCCCGCGCCGCGTCACAACCATGCCGGGCTGGAGCCAGGCAGCATCGCCATCGTCAAGACGGGCGCGCTCACCACGCATGGCGCTGGCGCGCATGGCATCCTTGTGCTCGCCGACAGCGCCGCCTCCAGCGGAGTGACCGTCACGATAGGCCATGCGGCCGGCGGCCAGAACGCGACGCCCGACACGGTGGTCGCGACGCTCGGCGCGGGGTCCTCCGCGCTGGCGATCCGCAACGGCAACCGCGCCCTCTATCCTGATGCGTGGCGCAGCACGCTGACGAGCGTCGTGGTCGCGATCAATCCGGGCGCGTCGCTCGATCTGTCGCGCAACGCCAATACTGCCTTCGCCATCGACATCGACAATGCGCGCGGGCCGACGCAGCTCTCCGTCGGCGGCTCCGTCCTCGGCGCGGCCACGCGCGCCATCGACGAGACGCGCGCCGCCATTCGTTTCGAGAGCGGCGGCTCGATCGCGATCCTGCCGGGCGGGCTCGTGCAGGGCGCGATCGTGGGGCCAGCCAGTGCCGCCAACGGGCCGGCGAGCCTGAGCGTCGCCGGCGTATTGCGCGGTTCGGTCAGCCGGATCGCCAGTTACGGCCTGCAGCAGGGCGGCACGCATTTCGTGCCGGTCGATTTCCAGCCCGGGCGCAAGGTCGTCGATGTCGGCGCGGTCACGGCGCTGGCCGGCACGATGACGCCCTATCTGACCCGCTTCGGCCAACTCTCGCAGAGCGGGGGCCAAGAGTATCAGCTCATCAGCGCGGTGACGCCGTTCCGTGCCGGCAACGTGGCCGTGGGCAATTCGCTCGTCACACGCTACGAGACCGGCGTGCTGGGTGAGAGCGCGGCCGGCATAAGCGGCCTTGTTCTCAAATCGGTGACCGTGAATTTTGCCGCCGCGCCGATCGACCCCGCGCTCGCGCCAGGCGCTGCCCGGGCCGACCGGCTCGCCACGCAATGGTCCAACGGCGCGCCGGTCGCCGCAGTGGACACGGAGCTCTCCCAGGGCCTGGTCGATGCCGCCAACACCAGCGATCCGGCGGTGTTGAACAATACTTTGCGGGCGCTCCAGCCGACGAGTCAGGCCCAGACCACGACGATGGTCGCAAAGGCGGCGACCGGCCATCTCGGCGCGATGCTGAGCTGCGGCGTCGCCCAGGGCAATTTCGCCGCCATCCAGGAGGGCGACTGCTCCTGGGCCTCGGCGACGGGCTCCGTCTCGCAGAGTTTCATCGACCGGCGCACCACCCATGCCGCCGGTTTCGTCATGGGCACGCAGCGCGCGATCGACCACAACTGGCGGCTCGGCTTCGGCATCGGCTACGACACCAGCCGCTTCCGCAGCCGCGAGATGGAGGGCACGGGGCACCGGCTCCATCTCGGCGCAACGGCGAAATATGTCAGCGGCCCCTGGCTCGCGGCGCTCGGCCTCTCGGCCTCCCATGGCTGGGGCGAGGAGACGCGCGAGGTTCTGGTTCCCGATCTGAGGCGGCAGGCGGAACACGACCGCCAGTCCGCTTCGGGCGCGGCCCGGCTCAGGCTCGCCCGGCTGTTCGAGTTCGGCCTGTTCAACCTGACGCCGATGCTCGATATCGACGCGACCTACATCCTTGATTTCGGGCATCGCGAGCGCGGCGCGGGGGTCTGGAACACCACGACCAGAGCGTCGCACAGCCTGCTCCTGGACCTGCATCCGGCGCTGCGGATCGGCCGCGACCTCACGCTTTCCAACGATGTCGTGCTGCGGCCCTATCTCGAGGCCGGACTGCGCTACAACACCACCAACGGCACCTCGAAGGTGCGTTTCCACGAAAGCGCGATCCTGACCGAGGAGATCGCGGTGAAGCACCGGCGCGAGCGGCTGGTCGCGACCCTCGGGGCCGGGCTCTCCATCTTCCCCAGGGATGATCTGGAGGTGAAGCTGACCTATTCGGGCGCCGTCAGCGAGGCCGGCAACAGCCATGGCGGCACGATCAAGATCGGCGCGCGGTTCTAGAGCGCGGCGACTCAGGCGGCCTGGGCCAGCATGAAGTCGTCGAGGCCCTGCCGCTCTTCCGCCGTCAGCCGCAGGCCGAGCTTGCCGCGCCGCCAGAGCACGTCGTCGGCGCAGCGGGCCCATTCGGATGCGATCAGATAGGCGACCTCGCGCTCGTAGAGATCGGCTCCGAAATGGCGACCGAGATCGGCCGCGTTGCCTGCGCCCGCCAACACCTCGCGCGCTTTCGTGCCATAGGCCCGCACCAGCCGCGTCGCGCTCTTGCGGGCGAGCCAGGGATGGGCGGAGGCGAGCTCGGCGACCAGCGCCTCGAACCCGGTCACCGGGAAATCGCCGCCGGGCAGCGTGCCGGTCTTCGTCCAGACCGGGCGCTGTGCCCAGCCGGCATGGGGGGAGAGCTTCTCGATCGCGGCCTCGGCCAGCCGGCGATAGGTCGTGATCTTGCCGCCGAAGACGGAGAGCAGCGGGGCCTCGCCCGAGGGCGCATCCAGCGTCAGCACATAGTCGCGCGTCGCTTCCTGCGCCTTGGAGGCGCCGTCGTCATAGAGCGGGCGCACGCCCGAATAGGTCCAGACGACCTGGTCGGGCGTGATCGGCTCACGGAAATACTCGCTCGCGGCCGCGCAGAGATAGGCGATCTCGTCCTGGGTCGCGGCCGCCTTGGCGGGGTCTCCCTGATAGTCGCGGTCGGTCGTGCCGATCAGGGTGAAGTCGCGCTCATAGGGAATGGCGAAGACGATGCGGCCGTCGGCGTTCTGGAAGATGTAGCAGCGCTCGTGCTCGAAGAGTTTTCGCACCACGATATGGCTGCCCTGGACCATGCGGACGGCGGCCTTCGTGTTCGAGCGGACGACGCCGCCGAGCACATCGCCGACCCAGGGGCCGGCGGCATTGACCAGCGCTTTCGCGGTGATCGTGCCGCGGCCGGCCGAGCCTTCGGTCGCGACATGCCAGAGACCGTCCCTGCGGTCGGCGGCAACGACTTTGGTGCGGGTCTGGACCTGCGCGCCGCGCGCGGCTGCATCTGCCGCGTTCAGCACGACGAGGCGCGAATCCTCGACCCAGCAGTCGGAGTACTCGAAGGCCGTCGCGTCCTGCCCCTTGAGCGGCTTGCCGGCGGCATCCTGGCGCAAATTGAGCGTGCGCGTCGGCGGCAACAGTTTGCGCCCGCCGATATGGTCGTAGAGGAACAGGCCAAGCCGCAGCAGCCAGGCCGGGCGCAGGCCCTTGTGATGGGGCAGCACGAAGCGCAGCGGCCAGACGATGTGCGGGGCCATCGCCCAGAGCACCTCGCGCTCCATCAGCGCCTCGCGCACCAGCCGGAATTCGTAGTGCTCGAGATAGCGCAGGCCGCCATGGATCAGCTTGGTCGAGGCCGAGGAGGTCGCGCTGGCGAGGTCGTTCTGCTCGAACAGCACCACGGACGCGCCGCGCCCCGCCGCATCGCGGGCGATGCCGCAGCCGTTCACGCCGCCGCCGATGATGGCGAGGTCGAAGGCGGCTGGCGGAGGAGGATCGACCCGGCTCAAAGCATCGCGCTCCGCCTAGGCGTCGGCCAGGTTGATCTTCGTGTGATTGGTCGGGCCATGCTGAACAGGTCCAAGACGGATTGAATGCTTGCGCGGTTTCGACTTTGCATCGAACCACGTCAACAGCGAAGGGTGAAGGTTGGCCGCTGTTGCGTCGGGAACAGCCCCGCGCTTGCAGTCCTGGCTGCGAGCGTGTTTCGTAAGGTTAGGCAGCCGCGTCGTGGAGGAAGCTCATGGTGGAGGATGTCGCGGCGCTGACGCGCCGGGTGGCCGTGCTTGAAGCGTCGCTCAAGGCGCTGGCCGACGCCATCACCATCAATGCCGGCGGGATCACGATCAACACGCCGGGCTCCCTCGTCCTCACGGCGCAGGGCCAGATGACGGTGGCGTCCCGCGGCGGTCTGGCGATCACGGCGGACGGCAATCTGCTCGTCGCCGGCAACCGCGCCGAAATCCGCTCGGGCGGCGCGCTCGCCATCAACAGCAGCCAGACGACGATCTCTGCATCGGGCCAGTTTAATCTGGTGGCGGGAGCGACGGCCGACATCTCGGTCGGTGGCGTGCTGTCGATCCAGAGCGGCGCGAACCTCGCCGTCTCGGCCGGCTCGGCGATGGCCGTGAATGTGGGCAACCGGCTCGCGTTGTCCGTCGGCATCGATGTCAGCCTGCGCGCCGGCCGCAACCTCAATGTGATTGCGGCTCAGGACATGAGCATCGAGGCGCGCGGGTTGAAGCTCAAGACCACGGCGGCCGCCGAATTCGCCAGCCGCTCCATTACCCTGGCATCCACCGACTCGGTGACGATCCAGAGCGGCAGCGGCTCCCTGGCCATGAAGAAGGACGGCACGATCACCATAAAGGGCAAGGACGTCTCGATCGTCGCCAGCGGCGTGATCAACGCCAAGGCGAGCGGCAACGTCACCATCAAGGGATCGAAAGTCGCGCAGAACTGAGAGCCCGTCCCGAAACTCTACTCCGGCGGCCGTCTGACGCGCCCTTCTGCGCTTCCGGTGCTCACGGACGTAAGTCCGCTCCGCTCCGGTTCTCGAAGACCATGCCAGCCGCCTCGCCGGAGCGAGTTTCGGAATGGGCTCCTAACCGTTTCGCGCCCGTCAGGGCTCGCGGGCTACGCGCAGCCCGTTTGTGTAGAAGCGCACATTCGATTCGTATTTGAAGCGCGCTGCCGAGCGCAGATAGCGCGGGTCATTGTTGAAGGAGCCGCCGCGCAGCACGCGCTCGCGGCAGCCGGGCGTGGCGAAGGCCGAGCCGTCGCGCGGTTTGGCGCGATAATTGTCGGCCCAGCAATCGGCGACCCATTCGGCGGCGTTGCCGGCCATGTCGTGCAGCCCCAGCGCGTTGGCGGGAAACTGCCCGACAGGCGTGGCCTGACGGCGCGGCTGCGGATTGCAGCCATTGCAATTGGCCTTGTCGACCTCGACGGCGCGGCCCCACGGATAGCTCGTGGTAGAGCCGGCCCGGGCGGCGAATTCCCATTCGCTTTCGGTCGGCAGCCGGTAGCGCTTCCCGGTCCTGACCGAGAGCCAGGCGGCATAGGCGTTGGCGTCGTCCCAGTGGATGTCGGTGACCGGACGCTCGCCACGGCCGGCCCCGCGGTCATTGGGCCGGTGCTGGCAGCCGCCCTGATCGACGCAGGCGTCCCATTGCGCGAAGGTGACCTCGTTGACGCCGATATAGAAGGCCGATTTGAGCGTCACCGGATGCACCGGCTTCTCGAACTCGAACATCTCGTTCGAGCCCATCTCGAAGCTGCCGGCCGGCACCAGCGCCATCTCCGGGCAGTCGGCGCAGTCGCGCAGGGTCCGGGCCGAGGAGACCGGGGCCGGGGGCGCTGCCGCTGCGGGGGCGGCGGGCGTGGCGGCTGGCGGCGCGGCCGGGCTCGGAGGCTGGCGCGACAGGGCAGGTGGCGGCGGCGTGGCGCTGGCGACGGCGGGGCCGCTGCGCGCCCGGTAGGATTGCTCGCGCGCCCGCGCCAGCGCGGCGAAGCGGCCATTGGGATAGGCGTCGAGATAGGCGCGGTATTCGGCGGCGTTTTCGCTCGAGCGGATCGATTCCCAGAAGGAGAGCTCGTAGCTGTCGGGCTGGCCCGAGGTTCCCGGCGGATCGACGGGCGAGATCACGGCGCGCGTCGTCTGCGCCACCTGCGGCGGGCGCGGCGGCGGCGTCACCACAAGTCCCGCAGGCGGGGCTGAGGACAGCCAGAAGGGTTGATGCGCGCGGTCTCTGGCGGCGGCGGTGCGCGCGCGCGTCAGCGCGGCCGTCATGTCGAGATTGACGGTTGCGATCGCTTTCAGCCATTCCGCGACGGCGCCCGTCTCGGGCCTGGCGTTGCTCCGCACGGTGCTGCCCGGCGGCGCGGTCGCCGCGACGGCGATCGTCTGCATCTTCTCGATCGCGGCGAGCCCCTTGAGCTTGTCGTCGATCGCCTCCTGCCATGGGCTCTCGCGGCTGGCGTCGAGCAGGACGAGCGCGCTGCGCGGGCGCGAGACGATCAGCGCGTCGATCAGGACGTCGAGATCGAAGGCGCGGTCGCGCACCTCCTGTGCCGAGCGGGCGGGGGTATCGACCGGCACGAGCAGGTTGCGGCCGCGAGCCTGCACCGCCTGGCCGGCATAGAACACGACCGCGAGCCCGTCCCGCTTCAGCCGCGTCGAGAACTCGGCGATGGCGAGCGCCAGCTCGGTGCGCGTGGTGTCCTCGGCGAAGACGACATCGAAGCCGCCGGCGCGCAGCGCCTCGGCGGCGGCGCGCGCCTGGTCGGCCACGGGCAGCGGCGCGGAGGTCCCGTAACGCGCATTGCCGATGACGAGCGCGACGCGCGCCGGCGCGCTGTCGGCGGGCTGCGCCAGGGCGGGTTCGGGCAGAGCGACCCAGCAAAGCGCGAGAGCCGCAAGCGTCGAGGCCAGCATCGCCCGCATCAGGCGAGGCAGGGGGCGGGAGCGGGCTTCCGGCGCGAGGTGTCTGGGTCTAGCGGACATTGATCCTGATCTTCTGGGACATCACCGGCGGGTCATGCGGCACATGGGCGTGGTCGCCCAGCAGCAATTGCAGCGTATGACGCCCCTTGGGCAAGGTGACGACGATTTCGGTCTGGCCGTTGCCGAGATGGATGTGATTGTAATCGGCCGGGATCGGCTGGTCGGGCACGATGGTGTCGACATCGATCAGCAGATGATGATGCCCGGTCGCCGGCGTGGTCACGCCGGCGGGCGCAACGCCCATTTCCTTCAGGCCGATGCGGACGGTGAAGCGCTCGGAGACGCTGAGCCCGTCAAGCGGATAGTGGAAATAGACCTGCGCACCGCGTGGCGCGGGCTGGCGCTTGGCCCCCTGCGCCGGCTGCGCATGGTTCTGGTGGCCGGCGTGCTGGGCAGCCGGCTGTGCTGACGGCCACGCGGCGGCAAGCAGGGTGAGCCCGGCCATCATGGTCATCCGTCGCAGGATCGTTCTGGTCATCGCCTGCGCGCCGTCTTACGGGGGTTGCCGACGAAGACCCTGATCCGCTCCGACATCACGGGCGGATCATGGGGCACATGCTGGTCGTCGGCGAGGATGAGCTGGAGCGTGTGCCAGCCAGGCTTGAGCGTGACCACCTTCTCGATCTGCCCGCCGCCGAAATGCAGATGGTTGAGGTCGGCCGGTATGGCGACGTCGAGCGGCGGCGTCGGCGCGTCGATGATGAGGTGGTGGTGGCCGGTATCGGCCTTAACGATGCCTGCTGGCGCGACGCCCATGTTGCGCAGGCCGAAGCGGATGGTCGAGCGGGGATAGATCGTCTCGCCGTCGCGCGGGTAGACGAAATAGACCACCGCGTCAGGCGGCGAGGGTTTGCGGCCGGATGTCGGTGCGGCCACTGAGGCCACGGCCGGCGCGCTCGCGCCCTCGACGACCTTGACGCGGATCTTCTGCGACATCACCGGCGGATCGTGCGGGACATGGTCGTGGTCGCCCATCAGCAATTGCAGCGTGTGCTCGCCGGGCGGCAGGTTGAGTTCGTATTCGGTCTGGCCCCTGCCGAAATGGACATGGTTGAAGTCGCTGGGGATTTCGCGGTCCAGCGCCGGCGTTTCCGTGTCGATCAGGAGATGATGGTGGCCGCCGCTGGCATGGGCCGTTCCCGCCGGCGAGATCACGACGTTCTCGACGCCGAAGCGGATCGTCGCGCGCGGCGGAATCGTCGCGCCATCGGCAAGATCGCGGAAGAAAACGCGCGCACCGGGCGCCGCGACCGAGCGCGGCTTTTCCTCGGCTCCGGCCACGACCTCGATCTCGATCGCGTCCGACATCACCGGAGGGTTATGCGGCACGTGCTCGTGGTCGGCGAAGAGGAGTTGCAGCCGGTGCCGGCCCGGAGCCAGCGAGATCTCGGTCTCGGTCTGGCCGCCGCCGAAATGCAGATGGTTGAAATCGGCCGGGATCGGCCGGTCGAGCGCCGGCAGGGGCGTGTCGATCAGCAGGTGGTGATGGCCGGCATGGCGTCGCGCCGTGCCGGCCGGAACGACCTCCATGCCGCTGATCTCGAAGCGGACCATGAGCTTCGTGCCGACGACGCGCGCGCCGTTCTGCAGCCCCACGAATTTGAGCGTCGCGCCGGGAGGGGCCGGGCTGCGCTGTTGCGCCAGCGCGGCCGGCGCGAACATCACCGCCAGCGCCGCCAGGAACGCCGCGACGCAGAGGAACCGGCCAGGCCGGGCTAAGCACATCCGCGTCTCTCCATTCTCGCCAGAGCCCAATGCTAACAGCCTGCCGGCGTCAGAGCAAGAAATCGGCAACCTCTTGAAGGCAGAGACTTTGCGAGCGATCCGGATCAGTCGAATTCGACTGGATTCCGACGCCTGCGTCCGGTAGCTTCCCTACAGGAATCCAATGATGTCCCTCATGCCAAGACTGTCTCCGATGCAAAGACTTGGCCTGCTGCTGGCCCTGGTGCTCCAGCTCCTCGCGCTGCCGGCTTTTGCCGAGGAGCGCCGGGTCGCGCTCGTCATCGGCAATTCGAGCTATCGCAACGCGCAGCCCCTGCCCAATACGCTGAACGATGCGCGCGACATGACGCTCGCGCTGCGCAAGGTCGGCTTCGAGGTCGTGGACGGGCTCGATCTCGACAAGCGCGGCATGGATCAGGTGGTGACGCGGTTCGCCCGGCTGGCGCGGGATGCAGACGCGGTGCTGTTCTACTATGCCGGTCACGGCCTGCAGTTCAACGGCGAGAACTACCTCGTCCCGATCGAGGCCCGCGTCGAGGACGAGGTCAGCGTCCAGTACGAGACGACTCGGCTCAACGACGTCATTACCGCGCTCGGCTTCGCCAAGGGCGTCAAGATCATGGTGCTCGACGCCTGCCGCAATAATCCGTTCGTGCGCCAACTCGCGAGCAAGCAGGCGACGCGGGGTTTCGCGGTCGGCAACGGTCTGGCCCCGATCGCGCGGGCGCAAGGCATGGTCGTGGCCTATGCGACGCAGGCCAACGACGTCGCCGCCGACGGCGCGGGCCGCAACAGCCCGTTCACGGCCGCGCTGGTGCAGGAGATCCAGACGCCGGGCCTCGAGATCGCCAGCATGTTCCGCCGCGTCCAGAAGGTTGTCTATGACGCAACCGGCGGAAAGCAGACGCCGGAGCTGTCGCTGTCGCTGCTGGGCGATTTCTATCTCAACCGCGAGGAGACCGACGCCGATGTCTGGCGCGCCATCCGCGCCAGCGACGATCCCGCCGTGCTGAACGGCTTCATCAAACGTTTTCCGACCAGCTTCTTCGCGATCGACGCCCGCACCAAGCTCGACCTGATCGAGCGCCGCGCCGCCGAGGAGCGCGACCGCGACAGGCTCGCGCGCGAGTTCGGCGAGCGCGAGCGGGCGCTGCTGGAACGGCTGAAACAGGCGGAGCGCGAGCGCCAGCAGGCGGCCGAGACGCTGGCGCGCCGCGCCATGGACAGCGTCGCCGCAGCGCCTGCCATCGCGCCCGCGCCGACGCCGGCGCAACCCGCCCGGCCCGACAGGGCCGCCGCCGAGCGGGCCGAGAAGGACCGTCTCGCCTCCGAACTCGCCCGCAAGGACGCCGAACTCGCCTCGCTCGAAACCGAGCGCAGCCGCCTCGACGAGGAGCGTCGCGCGCAGGAGCAGGCCATGGCGGCGCGGCTTGGAACGGTGGGGCTTGGAACGTCGAACACTGGAACACTGACGCTCGGAACGCCAGAGCCTCCGGTCCCGCTCACCGCGCCGCAACGTCCCGCCCCAGTTGACCGCCGTCTCGGCGAGACGGTGGCGGCGACGCCGGCCGCGCGCCCGACGCCGGCGGCCTGCGCCAGCGCGCTGGCGCGCGCGCAACTCGGCGAGTTTTCGGACCAGATCCGGGATGTGCTGAGACAATGCCGCTGAGGCCGCAGACGCGCCGGCGGACCAAGGATGCGCGTGTGCGCCTCGGTCGCGCGCGAAAATCTTGCCGCGCGAGAACTGGAGCGTCGCCGCCATGTCCTTGATCCGCCGCGCCGCCCGCCGCTCTCTCGGCCTGACCCTGCTGCTCGGCCTGACGCTGCCCGTGCTGGCTCAGCCCGCCCCACCGACGCCGGTGCCCTATCCCGACGCGGTGCGCCGCGCCGCCGACGATCTGTTCGGCAAGGCGAACCTGCCGCCCGGACCGGTCGAACTGGTGATTGACCCGCTGATCGACGGGGTCTCGGGCGCGCAATCGGCGGCGACCCGGGCGATGCAGGAGACGCTCGCCGAACTCGTCCGGACGGCGCATCCGCGTTTCACGCTGCTGCCGTTCAGCTCGGACTCGCTGGCGCGCAAGCCCGTGGTGCTGGTCGGCACCTTCACCGCGATCAACAATCTCGGCGACGTCCAGGGTCCGCGCGACGCCTTCCGCATCTGCTTCACCATGGCCGATCTCGCCTCGCGGACCGTGGTGTCGAAGGGCGTCGCGCGCGCCCGGCCCGAAGGCGTGGACGTGACGCCGACGGGCTATTATCGCGACGCGCCGGTCTGGGGCCAGGACCCGGCCACCGACGCCTACATCAAGACCTGTCAGGGCACGAAGCTCGGCGACGCGCTCGACACGGGCTATGTCGAGCGGCTGACGGCCGGCGCGCTGATAAACGACGGCATTCTCGAATACGAGGCGCAGCGCTATCGCGAGGCGCTGGCCTTCTATCGCTCGGCCGGGCGACTGCCGGGCGGCGACCAGCATCGCGTGCGGATCGGGACCTATCTCGCGAGCGAAAAGCTCGGCCGGCGCGAGGAGGCCGTCGATGCCTTCGCCACGCTGGTCGATGCAGGGCTGGAGTCGCGCAAGCTTCTCGTCAAGCTGCTGTTCAGGCCGGGGTCGACGCAGTTCGTCGACGATCCGAAGATCACCGAGCCCTATCCGATGTGGCTCAGCCAGATCGCGACGCGGACGCGGCAGAAGAAGGCCTGCCTCGAGATCGTCGGCCATACCTCGCGCACGGGGTCGGCCGCCCTGAATGACAGGCTTTCCGTGCTGCGCGCCAATTTCGTCATGGAACTGCTGAAGACCGGCGCGCCGACGGGCGGCGCCAGCCTGATCGCGACCGGGATGGGCTTCCGCGAGAGCCTGATCGGGACCGGCAAGGACGACGCGAGCGACGCGCTCGACCGGCGCGTGGAATTCAAGGTGCTCGACTGCTTATGACAGATACCGCCCCGGTTCCGGACAGCGCCGGTGACGGCGCCAATCCTTATGATGCGATGGCCTATAGCGGCCACGCTTTCCCGCAGACGCAGCCGGCCCGGCTCGCCACCATCGCGCATGCGCATGGGCTGCAGCCGGCCCCCTGTGCGCAGGCGCGCGTGCTTGAGCTCGGCTGCGGCTCCGGCGGCAACCTGCTGCCGCTCGCCTTCGCCAGCCCTGAGGGCCGGTTCGTCGGGATCGACCTGTCGGCCAGCGCCATCGCGGAGGCGAAACGGCGGTCCGGGGAACTCGGGCTCGCCAATATCGATTTCGTCCATGCCGACATCATGTCGGTGACGGCGGCACTGGGGGAGTTCGACTACATCGTCGCGCATGGCGTCTATTCCTGGGTGCCGGACCCGGTGCGTGACCACATCCTGGCGACCTTCGGGTCCATGCTCGCGCCGCACGGCGTCGCCTATGTCAGCTACAACGCGCTGCCCGGCTGCCGCATGCGCGACATGGCGCGCGACGTCATGCATTTCGCCATCCGCAACATCGCAGAGCCTGCGGCGCAGATCCGTCAGGCGCGCGTCGCGCTGAAGACGATCGCCGAGGCGACCGATCCGAAATCCTTCTACGGCGCGGCGTTGAGGGCGCGCTCCGAACAGATCGACGCGTTGTCCGACGACGTCCTCTTCCATGACGACCTCAACCCGATCTCGCGCGCCTTCAGCCTGACCGAGGTGGTGACCGCCGCGGAAGGCCACGGCCTGCAATATCTCGCCGACGAATCCTTCCCGAACCGTTTTGAGGCCGTGCGCGGGCCGGCGCGCGACATTCTCGCCAACATCGCGCCTTATCCGCCGGTGCTGCGCCAGCAGGCGCTCGATCTGATCGTCGGCCGTTTCTTCCGCCAGACGCTGTTGTGCCGCGCCGGGCTGACGCTGCATCGGGCCGAGGAGGAGCTGTCGCTGGCGGCCTACCACCTTGCTGCCGATGTCAGCGAGGTTCCCGACGATGCGTCCGCATCCCGTCCCGACGCGACCGGATTCGCCTTCGCCGGCGGCATCAAGCTGGTGATCGACCTGCCCGTCGCGAAGGCGGCGCTGCGGCGGCTTGCGGCATGCTGGCCGGCCGCGATCGCTCATGGCGACCTCGTCGCGCTTTCGCTGGCCGAAGCCGGGGTCGCGCCGGGCCCGGACGCCGCGCGCGAGACGGTCCGTCTCGACGAGGCCCTGATGGCGCTGTTCGGGGCAGCCCTGCTCGAGATCCATCTCGACCCACCGGCGCTCGGCGTGATCCCCGGCGAGCGCCCCGTCGCGAGCGCCTATGCCCGCTGGCAGGCGGCGAGCGGGCGCGAGGTGACCGATCTCAGGCACCGCACGGTGGCGCTGGACGACGATCTCGTCCGCCATTTCCTCAGCCTGCTCGACGGCACGCGCGACGCTGCGGCCCTGCTTGCGGCGATGAACGCCTATCTCGAAACGGCGCCCCGGCCAGCCGGCGACGCGCCGCCCCTGCCGAAAGCTGTGACGCCCGAGGACATCGCGATGCATCTGGGGAGCCTCGGCCGTCTCGGCCTGCTGCATGCCTGACGATTGTGAGACGGCCGCTTCCGGAGTAGCCTTCCCCAACGGGAGCAAGACCACGATGGCAACCCGGCCGTGACGCGGCGGTCAGCAGCATGAGCCAGCGCTTCAAGAGTTTTCAGGCCGCCTTCCCGGAAGAGCGCTGCCTGTCAGTGCTGATGGCGGCGCGCCAGGGCGCGACGACCCTGCCCTGCGCCGCCTGTGGGCGCACCGGCGTCTTCGCGCCCCGGCCCCGGTTGCGGGCGCTCGCCTGCGAGGCCTGCAACTACCTCGTCTACCCGGCCGTCGGGACACCGTTGGAGAACCGGCGCGCCAGCCTGTCGAGCTGGTTTTACGCGATCGCACTGGGAACCGAGGGCAAGCAGACCGCGACGATTGCGACGCTCCAGCGCGAAACGGGCGTGACGCAGCCGCTGGCGCAGCGCATGGCGCAGGACGTCGCGGCGCTGTCGAGCGAGGCGCAGGCCGGGCGCGCCGACTGGTTCGCCAAGCTCCGCGACGCCGTGGCCGCCCCCGCTCCCGCTCCGGTCCTCGCGACCATGCCAGATGACGCGCCGTTGCCCGCCGTGAGCGCCGGCGCTGCGGCCGCGCCGCCGCCCGCCATGCCCGCCGCGCGAGGCTTCATGCTTCCGATCATGGCCGTCGCGGCAGCGATCCTGTCGGCTGTGGCGCTGGCCGGCTTCGCCATCGCCTCGCGCCAGCCGCAGCCCGAGACGCTGCAACTGGCCGAGCCCGACCTGCCCGATCTCAAAAGCGCGCCGGCCAGGCCCTCGCTGGTGCTGTCCTCGGTGGAAAGCGACCTCGAAGCGGCGCGGCAGGCGACCCAGTTCGCGCTGACGGCGAACCCCGCGCTCGCGGCGATCCGGCCTCAAGGACCCGATGCCACAGCCGCCGCGCCGCCGCAGGCTCTGCCGCCCCCGCCGAGCAACATCCTGCTCGTCCCGCCGCGCCTGCCGGCGCAGGGCGCGCAGCGCCCGCAGTCTGCGCCAGTCGTCGCAGGGAGCGGCGATCCCGAGCAGATCCTGACCTTCGGGCCGATCCGGATCCGGCGGCATCTGGTCGATACGATCGTGCGCGCCGGCCGCATCGTCGGCGCGGACCCGACGCTGCTGATGGCGGTCGCCGACAAGGAATCGTCCTTCGCCACTGCCGTGCAGGCCAAGACCTCGTCGGCGACCGGGCTGTTCCAGTTCATCGAGCAGACCTGGCTCGGCGTCGTCGACGAGTTCGGCGCGCGCCACGGGCTGGCCGCCGAGGCGCAGACCATCACTCGCTCCGGCCGCCAGTTCCAGGTCGCCGACGCCAACGAGCGCCAGCGCATCCTCGATCTCAGGCGCGAGCCCTATCTCTCGGCGCTCCTGGCGGCCGAGATGCTGAAGCGCGACACGCTGCGGCTGGAGAAGCAGATGGGCCGCCATCTCACCGGCGGCGAGGTCTATCTGATCCATTTCCTGGGGCCCGACGCTGCCCAATCCTTCATGGCGACGATGGAGCAGGCGCCGACGTCCAAGGCGGCAGACCTGCTGCCGCGTCCGGCCGAGGCCAACCGGCCCATCTTCTATGCCGAGGCCGGCGGCGAGACGAAGACGCTGACCGTCGCCGAGGTCCACGCTAAGTTCGACGCCATGATCAAGCTGCGGCTGGACCGCTATGGCAGCGTTCGCAGACTCGCCGGGCAGAACGCGACGAAGAAATAGACGGACCACACAAGGGCGCGCCGGTGCGGGCCGTGGGGCCCGGCGGGTGATGACGAAGGAGCGAAGAATGGCCGCAAACCGGTTCGAACAGGTCGACGAGGCCCCCGACGATGCGATCACGCTCAGTCTCGCCACGGGCGAAGCCGGGCCGGTTGGCACGATTTCCTGCCCGGCGGCGTTGGCGGGCGGGCATCTGGTCAATGATTTCGAGAGCGACCCGATGGCTCCGGTCGATGCGTTCCGGCAGGCGATCCGCCTCGCCAACGAGATCCAGGCCCCCGTCGTGGTGGTCGATGCCGGGGGGCTCTGGCAGGCCGACTGGGGCGTGCTCTATCGCGAGGAGGACGCCTGAGCTGCGTCCTCCGGCATCCGGCCTGGCGTCAGTAGATCCTGAAATAGCGGATGCCGAGCCCGACCTTGCCGCCCGCGGCCGAGATATCGCGGGCGAGGTTGGGAAAGAACTCGGTCGCGGGCGCGGGGTTGGGGCCAGACAGCACCGGCAGCGGGGTCTGGCTCGCCAGCGCCAGCACGGTCTGCGGGCGCATCGCCGGGCCGGTCGATTCGAGCTTGAGGGCGAAACGCGCGCGCGCGCCCTCCCGGCGGGTGAAGTTCGACAGATTGTGGACGAGGCCGTCATCGCCGACGAGCAGCAGCGCGACCTCTTTCGCCGGGCTCTCGATCGAGCCGTTCAGCGCATCGCCGCTCTTCAGGTTGAAGGTGTTGATCTGCAGGCCCGTCATGCGATCGATTCCAGCGCTGCTCTGGCGCAGGAATTCGACCATCGGGCATTGTTGCGCGGTGACCGGCCGGAGGTTGATCTGCGCCTCGAAGCCCTGCGCCGCCTTGAAGGCCGCGTCGAAGGCGACGAACGGCTCTGCCCCGCTGCCGAACCCTTCCAGATTGGCCTTCTTCTCGCCGAGTTCAAGCGGCCACAGAAAGAAGCAGCGCCCGCCATCGTAATTGACGATGTAGCGCTCGATCCGTTCGGCCGGCGTGCGCGGTTCCGTCACCGCAGCGATGGCGGGCGGGGCGGGCCTCGACTGGGGCGGGGTCGGCGTGGCGGGGCGCGCCGGAGGCTCGGCTGGCCGACTGGCGACCTGCGGTGGCGGCGTGACTTGCGGCGGCGTGATCTGCGGGGGGGAGACTGGCGGCAATGCGGCCTGTGGGGGGACGACGGGCGGCGCGGGTTCGCTCAGGGCCGGCGGTGGCGGCGTTACGGGCAGCGCGGGCGAGGCCTGCGGCGCGGCAGGTGGTTCGGTCCGCGCGGCGATCTGCGGTGGCGCGACCGGGGGGTCGACGCGCGGCGGCGGCGGATCGGGCAGTCGCGGCGGCTGCTGCACGGGCGGCGCGGCAGCCTGCTGCGTGGGCGCCGGCGTTTGGGCGGGTTCGGCGAGCTGCGGAGGGGCGGTCGGGGACGACGTCTCGCCGGTCTCGGCCAGTTCGGGCGCGGGCGCGATGGCGGGGCCCGAGGCCGGCTGCCGCGACGTCCAGACGCCATAGCCGCCGCCGGCCAGGACCACGAGCCCGGCCGCGACCGCGACCCAGCGCAACGCGCCTCCACCACGGCGCGGGGCGGCGGGAGCGGCGCGCTGCCAGGATGCGACCGCGGCCATGTCGGCTGGGCGCTTGGCCGGATCGGGCGCGAGCATCGCGTTCAGCAGCGGGCGGTAGGACGGGTCGATGCCGGCGAGATCGGGCACGCGCCTGCGCTTGTCGATGAGCTGCACCTGCGTGCCGCCCATGTCGATGGCGCGGCCGGTCAGCGCCTCGGCCAGGACGAGGCCGAGGCTGTAGATGTCGGAGCGGCCGGTGACGTCGCCGCCCTCGAGCCCGAGCTGCTCGGGCGAGACATAGTTGTATTTCCCGGCGAAGCCCGAGCCGATCACCGTGCCTTCGCCGACCTGCGTCGAGCGGGCGATGCCGAAATCGATGATCTTGGCGCGCTCGACGCGGCCGGACGGCAGGATGATGTTGTCGGGCGAGATATCGCGATGGACGATGCCGAGCAGATGGGCCGCATGCAGGCCGCCGGCAATGCGCCGGCGCAGCACATCGACCTCATCGACGCTGAGCGTGCCCTCCTTGATCCGGTCCGAGAGCGGCTGGCCGTCGACATACTCCATCGCGAGATAGGAGACCTGCGTCGCCTGATCGACGGTGAAGACGTAATAGCGGACGATGGCCTCGTGATAGAGGTTGTGCAGCGACGCCGCCTCCTTTCGGAACAGCGTCACGGCAGCCGCATTGCGCGCCATGTCCGGCTTGATCATCTTGATCGCCACGGCGTCGCCGGTCTGGATGGCGCGGCCCTTGTAGACCTCGCCCATGCCGCCGACGGCGATCAGCCGCTCGATCTCGTAGATGCCGTTGAGCTGCGTGCCGACCGGCAGGCTGGAGCCCTGCAGGATGACGGTGCGGTCCTGATCGCTCATGAGCTGGACCTCCTCGCAGCGCGGGCATTGGGCAGCCAGCGGGTCGTGCCGCCATCATCGCCGCCGCCGTTTCTGCCGCCATTCTGCCGCCGCACGACGACGATGGTGACATTGTCGCTCGCGCCGCGCTCCAGCACGAGAGAAAGCAGCGTCTCGCAGGCCGCCTGCGCGCCCGTGTCGCGGATCGCGACCTCGATCTCGGCGTCCGTGACGTGGCCCGTCAACCCGTCCGAGCAGAGCAGGAAGACGTCGCCCGCGCCGAGCTCGCCGCTGTCGAGATCGAGTTCAGGGGTGTCCGCCACGCCGATCGCGCGGGTGATGACATGGCGGCGCGGCGAGTGCTTCGCCTCCTCGGGCGTCATCACGCCGCTGTCGATCATGTCCTGCACCTCGGTATGGTCGCGCGAGACCTGAGACATGCGGCCGTCGCGCAGCAGATAGATCCGGCTGTCGCCGGACCAGACGCAGGCGAAATGGCGCTCGAAGACCAGGAGCGCGACCAGCGTCGAGCCCATGGCGACGCCGCGTCGGCCCCGGATCAGCGCGCGCAGCTCGCCATTGGCCTTGAGTACGGCCGCCTCCAGCCGCGCCAGCAGATCGGCGGCAGAGACGGCCGGGCCGATGGCGTCGATCGCGGCAGCCAGCGTGCCGCTGGCCAGCGCGCCGTTCTCATGCCCGCCCATGCCGTCGGCCACCGCCCAGACGCCGAATTCGGGCCGCGCGACATAGGCATCCTCGTTATGGCTGCGCACGCGCCCGACATGACTGACCGAACCGGTCTCGAAGGCCTCCGGCAGGGCCGAGGATTGCGTCGCGGTCATGAGGCGATCCCCTGAACGAAGGCGTCGAAGCGCCCGGTGAGCAGGCCGGCGAAAAGATGCGGATCGGGTAGGGTCTGGCCCGCGAGCAGCAGCGGCTCGAACTCCTCGCCGCCGACCGTCCAGAAGCAGCAGGCGTGCGCCTGCGCGCGCAGATGGTCCTCGACGCGCAGCGCCGGCAGTCTGACCGGCAATGTGCCCGGCGCGAGCGCGGCCACGATGGTGCCGTCGGACAGCCTGACCGCCTCGCCGGGCGGCGGCAGCGCCGGGGTCGCTGGCGGCGGCAGCGCGCGCAATCGCTGCGACAGCGCCTCGAAACTGGCCCCCGTTTCCAGCGCGTGCAGCAGGAAATCCTCGATCGCGGCGAACCAGGCCTCCTGCGGATCGAGTTCCGGCGGGGCCAGCGCGGCCCCCGCCTCGCCGAAGGAGAAGACGGTCAGGGGGAAATAGCGGCCGACGCCATCGACCGATGGCATGAAGGCCCCGGCGACAGGCCGTCCGCAATAGCCGCCGCCGAGCCAGAAGCGCCAGATCGGCGCTTTCAGGAAGGCGTCCTGCCAGTGCCCGCCGAGTGAGAGCCGGCTCGCCGTCAGCCCGCCCTGGAGCCAGGGCTCGTAGATCGAGAGAAAAGCCTGCGGCGCATCGACCGCGATGAAATCGCGCTTGGCCGGGATCTTGCCGAACAGCCCGCACGCCATCGTCTCAGATCCCCGACGGACAGCGGAATTCGCGCAGCGCAGGGAGGACGAGCGGGTTCTTGAGCGAGCCGACGCCGAACTGGTAGCCAACCTGCCGCCCGCCGGCCGCCAGCGTCAGCACGATGTTGTCGCCCTGGCGCAGCACCGAGCCGGTGTCGAGCAGGCGGAAGAACGACCAGATCCCGTCGCGCTCGAACAGCTTGGCCTCGCTCGCAGCCGGCGTCGAGCCGCTGGAGAAGAAACCGCCGCCGAAGATGCCGCCGCCGCCCGCCGCGGCGCCGCCCAGCGTCAGCGTGATCGCGGTCTTGCCGACGCCGCCGCCCGGCCACATCACCGGTACAGGGGTCGCGACGCCCTGCTGGCTCGTCACGGTGAAGCCGTTGATCTCGAGCTTGCCGGCCGAGGCGTCGGAGGAGAGCGCGGTCGGCGTCACGATCATCTGGAAGGACGGCAGGTTGCCGCCGGTCGGGAAGAAGGCCTCGCGGATCTCGCTGGCGCGCTGGAATTCGCGGAGCGTCGTGACGGAGAGCGCGCGGGCTACCCGGCTGTCGACGCGAAAACCCCATTGCGCCTTCGACTTGTCGACATAGGGCTCGATGCGATCCTTGAAGAAGGTCTCCATGATGCCGGTCGGCGCAAACAGCCGGGCGAAATCGGCCAGCGGCACGTCGCGCGTGCTGCCCTTGGCGAAGGGGAAGCGGTTGGTGACGATCTCGCCGCAGACGCGCGTGACCTGGTCGGCGAGTCCCTGCCGCAGCAGGGCCACCGTCGCGCCCGTCGCGTCGCCCTCGAAATCGTTCACGGCCGAGAGCACCATGCCGTCGAAGGGCGCGGGATAGCGCGAGGAGTTGGCGCGCAGCGCCGCGATCAGCGGCACGAGCGCGGCGTTGACGGCGCTGGCCTGGGCCGGGTTGGTCGCGGCGGTGGCGAGGTTCTGGTTGATCTCGGAGAAGACCTGCAGGAGTTGATCGACCGGGCGGCGGCCGAGATCGCCGTCGACCAGCACATGCAGCGCCTTGAACTGGCTCTCGATATTGGCCCCGAGCGCATCCGTGCCGCCGGACAGCACGCGCTCGACGCCTGGCGCGCTGAGCGGCAGGTTCGCTCCGAGCCGGCCGAGCGCGTCGCTGGCGCGCTTCTCCAGCGCCTGCCCCGCCACCTGCCCCGCCGCAGCCTTGGCCGCGGCGGCCTTGGAGAGTGGGCGCTCCTTGGTGAGCTGGGTCTCGTCGCGCACCGATTCGAGGATCTGCTTGAAGGGCGAGGTCGGCGCCGCGATCGCGCTGAGCGCCACATATTTCGGCTTGTCGGCGTTGAGCGGGCGCAGTTTCAGCCGCGCCAGCGACTTCTGCCAGGTCGCGACGAAATCGCGCGTGTAGAGCCGCAGCAGATCCTGGAACAGGGTCGCGTATTGCGCCACGATCGCCGACTGGTCGGTCGTCTCGCCCAGCACCCAGCGCTCCTTCTCGATGCGCTCGCCGATATCGCCGAGACGATCGACGAAGGCGCTCTGGAAGCCCTCATAGGTGTAGAAATAGGGCACGCGGATGCCGTCGAGATCCTCGCCGCCCACACCCTCGAAGGCCAGCCGCACATCGCCGCCGCCGCGCAGCGCCGCGACCCAGTCCTTGGCCGGCAGCCGTCCTTGCGTGCGCAGCAGTTCGTAGGCGCGCTCGGCGATGCTCATGCGGCGCAGCGTGCGCTGCGAGTTCTCGATCAAGGTCTGGTTGAGCTTGACGATCGGTTCGGCCCCTTCGTCGAGGTCGAGCATCGCGATCAGGTGTTCTTCCAGCGCCTCGCGCCCCTTGGCGTTGGCCGCGCCGGGGAACAGGTTCTCGGCCCAGTCCTGCCGCATCCAGGCGATGACGAGGTCGCGCTCCAGCCGGGCCTGCGCGCCGATCATCAGATAGACCTTGAGCGCCTCGTAGACGAAGCCGGGATTGTTGACGTTGGCCTCGAGCTGCTCTTCCAGCCGGAAGATGATGCGCGAGCGCAGCATGCGCTCCAGCGCCTCCTGATAGCTGATCTGCGAGGCCGACTGCAGACGCTCGCGCTGGCTCAGGCCGAAGGTGGCGAGCAACGGCGTCGGCTCGTCCTTGCTGGCATAGCCCGCCGGCATGTGCCGGAGCTTGTGCAGCAGCGGCAGCACGCGGCTGAAATTGCGCTCCGCGATCGTCGTTTCCTGCAGCACGGGGGCTGCGGTCTGGCGGTAGTCGGAGAGGCCGAAATTGGTCGCGGTGATCAGCCCATCATTGCGCGAATAGCTCGTCCACCACAGCCCGATCAGCGTCGCGCAGACGATGGCGACGACGGCGAAGCCGCTCGCGCGGAGCAGCGTCGCCCGGCGCGCCGCGCCGAGATCGGTCGAGACCCAGCCGGCCTCGCCGATGATCACCTTCTGGATCAGATCGGTGAGGAAATAGCTCTTGCCGCGGCCCGAGAACGCGCCAGCATCGGCATGTTCGCTGCCGAAGCTGCGCGCCAGCGAGCCGATCAACTGGTCGATCGGCGTGCCTTCCTGCGTGCCGGAGGTGAAGTAGAAGCCGCGCAGGGTCGCATTGGCCTGGTAGCGCGTCGGCTCGAAGACGCGCGTCAGGAAATCGGTGACCTTCGGCTTCAGCGCCGCCATCTGGCTCGGCAGACCGAAGAGCTGGGCGCGGGCGGTCGGATTGTGCTCCTCCTGCAAACGGTCGGAGAGACGCTCGTTCAGGCGTTCGATCAGCGCGTCGTATTCGGGCGCGACCTCGCCGATCATGTTGCGGGTCTTCTCGGTGGTCTGGAAGCTGTGGCCCCAGACCATGCGCCGCTGCGGCTCGGTCAGCCCTCCGAAGAACTCGTTGAAGCCGGCGACCAGGTCGGCCTTGGTGAAGATCGCATAGACGGGGAAGTCGATCTTCAGCCGCTCATGCAGTTCGAGCAGGCGCGTGCGCACGGCGTCGGCATGGGCGGTGATCTGCTCGGGCGTCGCCGTCAGCAGGTCCTCGACGCTGATCGCGACCATGACGCCGTTGATCGGCTGGCGCGGCCGGTTGGTCTTGAGCAGGTCGAGGAAGGAGAGCCAGCTCGCGCGCTCGGCCTTGGAATCGGTGTCCTGCGTGGTGTAGCGGCCGGCGGTGTCGATCAGCACCGCATCCTCGGAGAACCACCAGTCGCAATAGCGCGTGCCGCCGACGCCGGCGACGGCGGCCGGCGTCGCGCTCCGCGCCAGCGGGAATTTCAGGCCGGAATTGACCAAAGCCGTGGTCTTGCCGGCGCCGGGCGGGCCGATGATGACATACCAGGGCAGGTCGTAAAGGAAATCGCCGCCATCCTTGCCGCGCGCCCGCTTCAGCGTCGTCAGCGCGTCGCGCATCGCCGAGGAGAGCATCGCCCCGTCGCCGGTCGGTTCCTGCGATTGCGTCATCGCCTCGCCGAGCGCAGCCGCGGCGCGGCGACGCTTCAGGATCATCAGCACGATCCAGGCGATCGCGCCGATTCCGATCAGCGCGACGAGGGGAATACGGACGAAGAGCGAGTCGAAGGGCCGCACCTCGCCAATCGCGATGAACGGGAAGCCGAACCAGACGAGCAGCGCCACGGCGAGCGCGCCGAGCGCGATCGCGCCTGCCCTCAGCCAGGTCGCACCGCTCATCGTGTCTGGTCCTTGGTCGTCATGCCTGCCTGCTCCTCAACTCGTCCGCTGGATCAGGATTTCGACGCGGCGGTTCTTGGCCCGCCCGTCCGCCGTGGTGTTGGGCGCGATCGGCGCGTCGGCGCCCTTGCCCTCGCTGGAGATGCGGTCCTGCTGGGCGAGCTTGGTCTTGAGCAATTCGCCGACCGCCTTGGCCCGCGCCTGCGAGAGCTGAACGTTCGAGGGGAAGCGCGCGGTGCGGATCGGCTGGCTGTCGGAGTGGCCGACCACCTTGATCGCGCCGCCCTCCTCGTTGAGCACGCCGGCGATGCGCTCGATCAGCGGCCGGAACTCGGCCCTGACCTCGGCCTGTCCGGGCTCGAACAGGGTGATGTCGACGAGCCGGATCAGGATCAGGTTCGGCGTCACCTGGCAGACGATCGGCGGCTTCACCGTGGCGCAGACCTTGACCTGCTCGGGCGGAGGCGGCGGCAGAGGCGGCGGCGCGGTGAAGACGCGGCGCACGATCCCGAGTTCGCCCTTGGGATGCACCGAGAGAAGCGCCGATGCGGAGGCTTCCGCATTGCCGCCAAGCAGCGCGCGCAGCACGAAGAACAGCCCAAGCACCGCGACGCCGGCGATCGCGGCGACCGACCAGACCGGCACCTTGAAGCGCGCGACCTGCGAGGCCAGAGCCTTGCCCTGCCAGCGCGGCGAGAGTTCCGGGTCGGCCTGCTTCACCCGCCGCATCGTTTCGAACAGGTTGCGCTGGATCATCTGGAGATTGGCGGCGCCTCCGGCCGAGGTGCGGTGGATGCCCTCGAAGCCGAGCGCGAGGCAGGCATGCATCAGTTCGAGCAGGTCGTAATTGACCGACGGGTCGGCCTTGGCCTTGTCCAGTTCCTCGAAGAAGCGCACGCCGCCGACGCGCTCGCCGAAGAAGCGCGAGAGCATGCTGTACTGCGTCCAGACCTGGCGGCCCTCGCCGGGGATGTTCTGGACGATGTCGTCGGCGAAGGCGCAGAGCACGTATTTCGCCACGCGCGACTTTTCGGCCGAGAGGCCGGCGGCGCGGACTTCGCGCTCGAAGGCCTCGATCGCGTCGCTGGCCTGGCCGATGAGCTGCGCCGGGGGGGCGGTGCTGATCGCGGCGCGCAGGCGGCCGAACAGCAAAAGCAGCGGGCCTGCCGCCTTCAGCAGGGGGTTGGCGTTGGGCGTGAAGATCGGCGCGGCGCCGGGCGCTGCATTGGCCGGAAGATCCCGCTGCGGTGGGCGCGGCGGCGGAGGCGGCGGGCTGGAAAGCCAGTCGTCGGCGGCGCCCGGCACATTGGGCGAGGCCGGCTGGGGCGAGGCCGGCTGGGGCGGGGGCGTGAAGGGCGAGGGTGCGACGGTCGATGCCGGCGAGCCCGGCTGCGCAGGCCTGCGTCCGGCCGGGTTCGGCCTGATGATCGTCCGGTCCGAGCGGCCGAACGGATCCGACGGCGAACCGGAATCGCTCATCGCCTGCCCTCCAGCACGGCCCACAGCTCCATTTCGAGATCGGGCCAGTCACCTGAGAAATGCATGCCGATCGAACTGGCCGTGCTGAATTCGGGCCAGAGCGCCGAGGTCCGGTCGAGGTAGAAATAGACATGGTCGGTCAGCGCGCGGATCTGCGGCGGCGGCGTCGGCAGGTGGACGAGATTGATGCCCGGCAGATGGGCATGCACGATCTCGTTCATCTTGGTGTTGGGGCCGATCTTGAACAGCTGCGGGAACTGCGACTGGATCTCGGTCAGCGGCCGGCGCGCCGCGACTTCGAGCACCAGCGTGGCGTTGCGCATCAGCGCGCGGTCGCGGATCGTCGACATGAAGGCGTTGGGCGCGCGCTCCGTGATCTCCAGCCGGATGGCGCGTCGGCCGAGATGCGCCGACAGGAAATCCTGGATGTCGCGGATCACCGGCGAGAAGCAGCCGTCGAGATCGTCATGGTCATAGGCGGGGTAGTCGCGGGCGCGCCGCTCGGCCGTGGTGAAGGTCGCCAGTTCGCCGGCGATGGCGAGGAAGGTGGTGAACAGCCGCTCCGGATGGATGAAGCGCGAGGCGCGCATGTGCTTCAGCACCGGAATGTGCCGGTTCAGCATCTGCAGCACGAAGTAGTCGGCGCTCTGCAGGCCGCCGCCGGCGCTGGGATCGGCGGCGTAGCGGGCGAGTTCCTCGAGCTTGTTGTCGATCCAGCCGATCACCCGGTCGAGCCAGCCGTCGACGACGGGCCAGGCGCTGCAGACCAGAACCGGCGGGGCGAAGCGCTCGTCGAACAGGATGGCGCGGTCGCGCACCTCAAGCACACGCCCGAGCGCCAGCCCGACGAATCCGGCCTTGGGCGTGCGCCGCAACTCCAATGTCATGCGCGGATGGGCGACGTCGATCTCCTCCTCGATCCGCAGCGATGCGGTCGAATCGATCAGCATCTCGGTCGCAGGGACATAGCGGCTGGCGCTGCCGTTGAGCCCGTCCTCGACCTCGCGGGTGTTGGCGGCCGCCAGCGGCATGAACAGCCAGGCGATCTGGCCGGCCGCATTCTCCGGCGCGTCGATCGCGGCGGGCAGCGGGCTGGTGTCGGGCATGGCGAAGGGCGTGCCGTCCGGCATCACGCCGACGGCGCGCCGCAGCCCGATCTTGCTCTGCTGGGCGAGGTCGCGGTCGATCTCCAGCACCGAGAAGCCCCAGGGGTAGGGGGTGACGTGGCGGACGCGGCTTTCCAGCAGGTTCTCGAGGTAGCGGTCGCCCTGCTGCAGATGGTGCGGCCGCAGAAAAAGGCCTTCCGACCAAACGACCTTGCTGTACCAGGACATTCGGTAGTCTCTGTTGAGGGGCCCGCGAAGCACCCTATACGCAAAGCCGCCGCTGCGTCACCCTCCAGAGATCGCAGTCCCTGGTTGACTTCGCGCCGCGCCGGCGGCGATCCTGACGCAACGGTCAGCAAGGATAGAGGCCAGCATGCCGAAGGGACCGGCCGCGCGCATCACCGACCCCGTCATTCACCCGCTGCCGGGCGTGCTCCAGCCGGGGCCCGCCAGCATGAACGTCATGATCGGCAGCCTGAAGGCCTGGCGCGGCGTCTCCGCGGCGGCGGCTGCTGCGATCCAGAGCGCAAAACAGGCCTCGGACGCGGTGCTGGAGACCGCCAAGGCGGCCAGCACGGCCGCGAGCGGCACGCCCGGCGCACCTGCCGCCAAGGCGGCCGAGGAGACGGCCAAGGGGGCCGCCGCAGCAGCGATGGGCTCGATGATCTCGGGCGCGGCTGCCGGGGCCGACATCCATATGTGCATGACGCCGCTCGGGCCGCTGCCGGTGCCGACTCATGGACCCGGCGTCGTCGTCGACGGGTCGCGCACCGTGCTGATCAACGGTCTCGCCGCCTGCCGCATGGGCGACACCATCGTCGAGGCGCTCGGCCCGCCCAACAAGATCGCCAAGGGGCTGCAGAGCGTCATCATTGGTGGCTGAACCGCTCGGGAGGGCGCAACGATGCCGCGACTGGGAATCGACGAGCGCAGCTCGGGCAATGTCTACTTCATCTACAATGATCATGGCGTCGGCCCGCGCCAGTCGAACTGGGTCGACGACGTCAAGCTGGTGCAGTTCCTGTTGAATCAGGCCCGAAACTCCAAATCCACCTATGATGAACTCGCGATCGACGGCCGATGCGGCTCGCGGACCTGCGGGGCGATCCTCGCCTTCCAGAACGCCGGGAACGTCGGCTACACATCAGGTTTCAAGGCGAACCATGACGATGGCGTGGTGACGGCGACGCGCCTTTCGTCGCTCGGCGCGCATCTCCGCTTCGCGACGATCTACCTGCTTAACCTGCACTTCAGGGCAATGCTGGATACCAACCCCGGGCGGATGCAACCGCGATTCCCGTCCGGCCCTGTGCTGGCCCTGATCCGCAAGGCGATCTTTCTGAGGCCATGACCGGTCGTGGCGTCAGCGGCCGCCGCGATCGTAGCATTCGGCGAAATAGAGCATGAAGGCATCGACCAGCCCGTCCTCATAGGGCGCGGTCTTGGCGTCCCAGCGCGCCACATAGGCGTCCCAGAGCCGCGCCTTGCGCGAGCCGATCAGCGCCTCCAGCCCGCGCTCTGCCGGCATGCTCTCGGTCACGGCCTGGGGATCGAGATCCTCGACGAGCAGGCGCAGCGCGTGCTGCATGGCCGAATAGGTCTTGATCTGGTGCGCCTTGAGATCGCGAAAACTTTCTTCAAAAGCTTTTCGCGCGGTCAGGTAGCCGCTGGTCGGCCGGCCGAGAATCAGCCGCATCGCGTCGTCCACGGTCGGCGAGAATTTGAGCGGGTTGTTGTCCTGCGCCTGAATCATCGTCTGGCTGGCGCTGCGGGCGATGCGCTTGCTCTCGGCCCGCGCCGCCAGCAGCTGCTTGAGCTCGACGGCGACGACGCGCATCAGCGCGCCGAGCTCCTCGGCGAAAGCGCCGGGGTCGTCGCTGGCCAGCGCTTCGGCCGGGATGCCGGCCCCGCGCGCAAAGCGTTGCAGAAATTCGCCGGGCGGGATCGGCGGCCCGGATGGGCGCGGCGGCGCGGCGGCGGCCGGCGCGGCGGCCTGCGGCTCGGGCACGGCGGCGGCCTCGCTCCAGGGATCGGGCGCGGGCGCGCCTGGCGCGCTCGGCCGGCGTGGCGTCGGAATCGGGGGGGGCGCTTCCGGCTCGGCCGCAAGCGGGGCCGGCTGCGCCGGCGCCCAGGCGAAATCATCGGCCGGCGGCGGCGAGGACACCATCGGAGCCTGCGCCGGCGAGCGCTGCTCGACCGGCATGGGAATATCGGCCGCCCAGTCGATGAAGCCGGCATGGACCGGGCTGTGCTGTTTCGGCGGCAACAGGTCGCGCCGGGGTATCGGCGGGGCTGAGTCCTCGGTCGCATCCCAGATCTGCTCGGGCCGGGGCGGCTCCGGCGCCGGCTCGAAAGCCGCGGGCTCCGCTTTGCCGGCCTCGTCCAGCGCGACCGCGATGATATACTGACCGATCTCGAGACGGTCGCCCTGGCGCAGCCTGTAGGGCGACTGGACGCGGTTGCTTGCGCCGTTGACGAAGGTGCCGTTGGTCGAGACGTCGCGCAGCCAGTAGCCGCCGTCGCGGAAGCGGATCTCGCAATGCCGCTTCGAGATGCCGCGCGTCGGGTCCGGCAAGGTCCAGTCAAGATGCTCGTCGCGGCCGATGTCGATGCCGCGGCCGCCGCCGAGCGAAACGCTGAGCGGCCCGCCATCGGGCAGGGAGGTCGCATTCTCGATCGTGAGCGTCAGCGCCATCTGCCGCCGCTCCCGTCACGATCCTGTCGTCGCGCCATCGTCATCGGCCAGACGAATGCACGCTTCGATGCTGCTGCGCAATACGGCCTCGCGCTGCGCCGCCGGCACGCGGCCATAGGCGAGCACGACACCGATGCGGACAGATTTCGCGGTCAGGTCGGGCGGGCTCGGCACCGGATGGGATGCGATCATGCTGCCTCCCGAGTAGCCGGCCGCCAGCGCGGCCCATGTGCCGGGCGCCTCGCTGTCGCCGCGTTCGCCTGCGGCCAGCGCCGCCTGTCGCGTCGCATCGCCGGGCTCCCGAACCCAGGCCTCGGCGGCCTTGAGCCCGGGATCGGACGCAGCGCCCGGCAGCATGATCTTCAAACTCTGCACCGCCCACCAGACCGCCTCGCGGCGGGGCAGGATGAAGGCGGCGAAGCCGAGCGCGTCCTTCGCCGTCCCCGCAGCGGCGAGACGCGAAAGGAAGGCGATCGGGTTCACGCGCTCCGGCGCCGCCGCGATCAGCTGGCGGGCTGCCGGAAACGCCTCGAACACTTCCAGGGCAGTGGTGAAACGCAGTTTGCTCATGGTCGGCTCAGTTGATCAGGACCATCGCGCCGTTGACCACGACCTTGGCGTCGCTCAGCACTTCGGTCTTGATGACGCTCTTGATCGTGATGTTGGGCGAGGTGATCTCGATGCTGGCCGGCAGCATGCGGATGACGCTTTCGCCAACCTTCATGACGATCTCCTTGGAGGCCGTGATGTCGAGCTTGCCGTTGAGGATGTCGAGCTTGTCGTCGCCGTTGTGGATTTCGGTGACGCGCGACGATCCGCTGGAGAATTTGCGCCCGATCGTGCGGGTCTCCTTGTTCTGGACTTCGACTTCATGGTCTTTCTCGGCGCGCAGCCCAAGCACCTCTTTGCCTTGAGCGTCCTCGAACCGCACCTCGTTGAAGGTGCCGGTGTGGCCGCCGCCGGCGCTGGTCGATTCCGATTTCAGGCCGGATTGGGTCTTGCCGCCAGGCAATTCGTAGGGCGGCATGTGCAGGTTGTTGACGACCGTGCCGGTGACCAGCGGCCAGTCGGGATTGCCCTCCAGGAAATCGACGACGACCTCCTGGCCGATGCGGGGGATGATCTGCCCGCCCCAGTTCTTGCCGGACCAGAGCTGCGCCACCCGCACGCGCGCCGAGGTCGATTTATCCTCGCGGTCCCAGTGAAACCGCAGCAGGATCCGCCCGAATTCATCGACGTCGATGTCGCCCTCCTCGCCCTTGTTGTCGACGCCGACGACCCTGGCGGTCTGGCAGCCCATGATGAGCGGCGCGGGCGCGGTCTGCTGCGCGCGAAAGCGCTTCTCGCTTTTCAGGAATTCGTATTGTCCCTCATAGACGGTCTCGTCCGTGCCCGCCGCCGAGCGATAGCGCTGTCCGGTGAGCCTGTGCCAGGCCCACAGGACGAGGTGCTCGCCGTTCTCCGTTCGCGTCGGATGGTCGGCCAACCCCATCAGCGCGCCTGGAAAAAGGCTCGGCGCCTCGCCGCGCGAAAAGCGGCGCTCGTCGCGCGCCTGGTCGGCCTGGACCCTGATCCGCGCCAGATTATCGCCGTCGCTGCGTTCCAGATAGGCCCCCGGATAGTCATAGCGCTCGTAGGTTTTGGCCTTGTCGGGGCCCTGCTCGACGCGGCTGGTCAGATCGGATTCCGACTTCTTGAAATCATAGTCCTGGAGCTGGACCACGCCGGTTCGCAGCCGCCGCTCCGCCGACCAGTCCTCGAGATGCTCGATCGGCCGGGGCGCGCCCGTCTTCGGGAGGAAGGGGAAGTCCTTGCCGCCCGACGCATAGGCCTCCATGGAGGGCGTGACCGGATCATGGGCCGAGCGCGAATCGCACAATACGAGCTTGTGCCCGGCTTCCGTATGTCGAAAATAATAGTAGATTCCGTATTTCTCCATCAGCCTTGAAACAAAATCGAGATCGGTCTCGCGGTACTGAACGCAGTATTCAAGCGTCGGCGGCGTCTCCGTCAGGCCGTCGTGGAAATCGTTCTTCCCCTCCTTCTCGAAGACCTTCTTGATGATCTCGATGGCGGTCATGTTCTTGAAAATGCGGCAGTCGGCACGCTGGGACAGGAGCCAGAGCCATGGCCTCAGGGTGAATTTATAGATGTGAAGATCGTCCTTCTTGCCGACCCACTCGGCACGAACCAGAACTCCATTGAAATGCCGTTTCTTGCCATCCTTGAGGGCGAGCGAGATGACGCATCTTTCCCCGATGATGGCTTGCAGGTTGGCGTTCTCGGTCTTGCTGGCTGCCTTGACCCGATAGCTGAACAGCTCGCTCAGCCCCTCCTCGGCCTCGAAACTCAGCAGCGCGAAATCGTGCTGCCCGCAAGGCGCCTGAAACGAGGCTATTCTTTGCGATTGCAGAAGTTCAGCAGCCATCTTGCGCGCCCCGAATGATCTATTTTTCAATACGTTGACGGCCAAGCATAACCGCATTACGTTACGGCGTCTAATTGGGCGTCGGCCCGCTAGAATGGGAGGGGTTTGGTGCGCAAGCAAGCCCTCGTTGGCATCGTGATCGGTCTCTGCGGCGCGCTGGTCGGCGGTTTTGCCGGCGGCGCGACGGCGCAGACCTATCGCGCCGACGACATCATCAACCACTTCAAGCCGGCGACGCCGGCTCCGGGGCCCGCTTTCGGCTCCACCCGCGGGCTCGCTCCGACGCGGGGTCTGTGCGTCGGCACCGAGGCCGAGTGCGACAAGGCCGGGCATGCGGTCAAGCCGGCAACCGCTGCGTCCGCCTTCGACCTGGTGGTCAGGTTCAAGTACAATTCCGACGTGCTGGAGCCCGACGCGAAAGCGAATCTCGACGAGTTCGCCAAGGCGCTTAAGGACCCGAGGCTCGTCGGCAGCCGCTTCTTCGTCGATGGCCATACCGATGCGAGCGGAACCGCGCCCTATAATCTCGATCTCTCGCGCCGCCGTTCGCAGGCGGTGGTGCGCTATCTCAGCGAGAAGGGCGTCGATGCCGCCAAGCTCCAGCCGCGCGGTTTCGGGCAGACCAAGCCGATCGCGCCCGATCCGCTGGCCGGCGACAACCGCCGCGTCGAGACGCGCATCCAGCTCGATTGACGTAAGGGCCGGCGCGGCGATGATGTGGCCGGGCCGCGATCGGGCGCGCCCCGGATACGGATGGATGCGATGGCCGGGTTGAACTTTGCCGATCTTGCCGGGCCGCTCTCGCCCGATGAGCCATGCGGTCCCGACCTCGAAGACGACATGGATTTCCAGAACGTCGTCGCGCGGCTCGAGGTCGCGCTGCCGAGTTCCTATTTCCGCCGCGACGACGAGGGCCGGCAGGTCGCCTTCGACAAGTCGGGCATCGACTTCAACGTCGCCTTTTCCGATCTCGGCAAGATGCTGGCGCGCAGCCGCGATCTGCGCCTGTACGTGCTGGCGGCCAAATACGCCCTGCTCAACCGCGACGTGGCCGGCTTTTCGGCCGCGCTGTCGCAGATCGCCGATCTGCTCGGCGCGCATTGGGACGCAGTGCATCCGAGGCCGATCGATGGCGATGCGATCCTGCGCGAGGTCGCGCTGCAGAGTCTCGACGACTTGGCGACCGCCGTGCTGCCTCTGCAGCATGCGCCGCTCTTCGTCAGCCGCCGCATCGGCCCGCTCGCTTTCCGCAGCCAGCTCGTCGCCTCCGGCGAGATCAGGCTGGTCGATGGCGAGCAGCACCCCGATTCCGGCACGATCCAGGCGGCGATCGGCGATGTCGATCTCGCCGAACTCGTCGCCGCGCGCGACCGCATCGCAATGGCGCAGGATGCGCTCATGCGAATTGCGACGGTCTGGGCTCAGAAGACCGGCGACATGCCGCTGCAATGCACCAGGCTGTCGGGCTTGCTGGATCAGATCGCAGCGTTCCTGAACGCCGCCGTATCGCGGCGCTCGCCCGGCGCCGCGGACATGTCGCAACCGGGCGCGGGCGCTGCTGCGAACGCGGCCGGGGCGGGGCAGCCGGCGGCGCATGTTCCGGCGGGAGACTGCGCGAGCGTGGCCGATGTCCGCCGCAGCCTTGCCGCCAGCCTCGCCTATTTCCGCCGCACCGAGCCGTCCAGCCCTGCCGTGCTGCTGATCGCGCAGGCGCAGGATCTGATCGGAAAATCGCTGTTCGAGGTCATTCAGGCGATGTTTCCGGAACATGTCGAGCGGGCGGCGATCGAACTCGGCCAGAGCGTCCGCTTTCATTTGCCGCTCGGAAGGCTGGCCTCGCTGGATGGCGCCGGCCCGGGCGGGCCCTATGCCGCTGAGCCTTATGCGGACGAGACCGCCGACGGGGGCTGGCCGGAGCAGCAGGAAGAGCAGGAGCAGGACGGCGGCGAGGAGGCCGAGCGACAAGGCGATGATGGCGCTGCCGATATCGTCGAGGAGGCGGCGGTCGCACCTGCCGCGACACGCGGCGAGGCGGTCGCGATGATGGGATCGGTCGCACGCTTCTACCGCCGCGTCGAGCCCTCGCACCCGATGCCGTTGCTGATGGACAAGGCCTGCATGCTGGCGCAGCAGGACTTCATGACGCTGCTCGGCGTTATCCTGCCCGATGTCGGGCTGCCGCAGGAGAGCGAGGAGCGATACTGACAGTTTTAACCGTGTGACGCATGGTCGACAAGCGATGCGAATGTAGTAGTGTGCCGCATCGACGCTAAAAGCTGACCTCACTCTAGGTGAGGTGATGAGGCAGGGGCACAACCATGGCTGGCGATTCTGGTCAGAAATTCATCCGTCGCAACAGGCCGCCGCGGGTCCACATCACCTATGAGGATCCCTACAACGCCGAGCAGAAGGTCGAGCTGCCCTTCGTCATGGGCGTGCTGGCCGATCTCTCGGGCAATGCGTCGGCCATCGAGAAGGCCGACATCAACGAGCGCAAGTTCCTCGACGTCGACATGGACAATTTCGACCAGCGCATGGCCGCGATCGAGCCCGGCGTCGCCTTCAACGTGCCCAACAAGCTTGGCGACGGCGGCGACAAGATGTCGGTCGCGCTGAAGTTCTCGAAGTTCGACGACTTGAACCCGGCCGCCGTCGCGCGGCAAATTCCCGCCGTCGCCAAGCTGCTGGAGGCGCGCGAGCAACTCGCCAACCTGCTGCGCTACATGGACGGCAAGATGGCGGCCAACGAGCAGATCAAGGCTCTTCTCGCCGATCCGCAGTTGATGGCGGCGCTCAAGGACAAGCTCGGCAAACCTGCCGAGCCGACGAATTCCGGCAACGGCTGAACGAGGCGACAATGGCAGCGGAAACGCAAACCGGGCAGGTCGCGGGAGCGGCCGTCGAGACCCGCGAGGCCGACGAGTTCGCCTCGATCCTGAAGCAGAGCTTCAAGCCCAAGACCGAGCGCGCGGCCACCGAGGTCGAGAACGCCGTCGCGACGCTGGTCGAGCAGGCGCTCGGCGATTCGACGCTGATCAAGAACGACGTGCTGGACACGATCGAGGAGATGATCGCGCGGCTGGACGCCAAGCTGACCGAGCAGATGAACGAGGTGCTGCACGCGCCGGAGTTCCAGAAAATCGAGAGCGCCTGGCGCGGCCTGCACTACCTGATCTTCAACTCCGAGACCGACGCTCAGTTGAAGATCAAGGTGATGAACGTCTCGAAGAACGAGCTCGCGCGCAACCTGAAGACCTATCCCGGCGCACGCTGGGACCAGAGCCCGCTCTTTAAGCAGGTCTACGAGCAGGAATTCGGCCAGTTGGGCGGCCAGCCCTTCGGCGCGCTCGTCGGCGACTATTCCTTCAACCATACCCCGATGGACGTGCAGCTCCTGCGCGACATGTCGAAGATCGCAGCCGCCGCGCATGCGCCCTTCTTCGCCGGCGCCGACCCCAATTTGATGGGCATGGACGCCTGGACCGAGCTCGCCAATCCGCGCGACCTCGGCAAGGTCTTCGATACGCCCGACTACGCCGCCTGGAAGGGCCTGCGCGACGCCGCCGATTCCCGCTATATCGGCCTGTGCCTGCCGCGCGTGCTGGCGCGCGTGCCTTATGGCGCAAAGTCCGAGCCGGTCGAGGAATTCGCCTTCGAGGAGGACACCGACGGCCACACGGGCGAGAAATACGCCTGGATGAACGCCGCCTATGCGATGGCGGTCAACATCAACCGCGCCTTCAAGGAATATGGCTGGTGCACGCGCATCCGCGGCGTGCAGTCGGGCGGCGAGGTGCTCAACCTGCCGACGCACACCTTCCCGACCGATGATGGCGGCGTCGATCTGAAATGCCCGACCGAGATCGCGATCAGCGACCGGCGCGAGGCGGAACTGGCGAAATCCGGTCTGATCCCGCTGATCCACCGCAAGAACACCGACAAGGCGGCCTTCATCGGCGCGCAGTCGCTCTACAAGCCCAAGGCCTTCTTCGGGCCGGACGGCGTGGCGGCCACGGCGTCCGACAATCTCTCGGCGCGCCTGCCCTACATGTTCGCGGTCTCCCGTTTCGCGCACTATTTGAAGTGCATGGTCCGCGACAAGGTCGGCTCCTACAAGGAGCGCGAGCCGCTGCGGCGTTGGCTGCAGGAGTGGATCACCGACTACATCGACGGGGATCCGGCGAATTCGACCGAGGAGACGAAGGCGCGCCGCCCGCTTGCCGATGCACGCATCGACGTCTTCGAGGACGAGGAGAACCCCGGCTACTATTCGGCGAAATTCTATCTGCGCCCGCATTTCCAGCTCGAGGGCATGGATATCGGGCTCAGCCTGGTCTCGCGTCTGCCCGCGCCCAAAGCCTGATCGCGGGTGTTCCGCAGGGAACAGACCCGCGCCGGCTCGCGGGCTTGAATGGCAGTCGGGTTAGGCGCGACGGCGATGTCCGGCCGGCGCGTCGCCAGGTGATCGAATGGCGGGCCTTCGGCCCGGCGTCGGCCGCGTGAAAACCTTCGCGGACAGGCAGGGGCATCGGGCACGGACGCTGGAAGCGCCAGGCCCGTCACACAATTGGAGAGCGGCATGGCGAGCGATTTTCTGTTGGAGTTGGCAGGCATCAAGGGCGAGAGCAGCGACTCTGCTCACAAGGAGACGATCGAGATCGAATCCTTCTCCTGGGGGTGCTCGAATGCCGGCGCGCATTCTCTCGGCGGCGGCGGCGGCGCGGGCAAGGTCTCGTTCCAGGACATTCACTTCACCACAACGGTGAACAAGGCGTCGCCGACGCTGATGATGTCCTGCGCCCAGGGCAAGCACATCGAAAAGGCGGTGCTCTTTGTCCGCAAGCAGGGCGAGAAGCAGCAGGACTACTACGTCATCACCCTCAAGGACCTGCTGGTCTCGGGCTACCAGTCGGCGGATTCCTCCGGCGGCTCGCTGCCGACGGACCAGTTCTCGCTGAACTTCGCGGAGATCAAGTTCGAGTACAAGCCGCAGAAGGCCGACGGTTCGCTGGCGGGCGCCGTCACCGGCACCTGGAACCTGAAGACCAACAAGCCCTGAGCCGATATCCCGGCGCGATGTCGTTCTGCCCCGCCTCAGGCGGCAATGCCGTCGGCCCGGTCATGCCGGGCCGACGCGCGCCTGACCGGAATGACATGGATCGCGCGGGCCGGAGCCGCTGGTGATGGACCCGAAAGCGCGAAGCCGACTGCGCCCGCCGCTGATGTTCGCCTTTCGCGAGGCGCATCGGGCGAAGGACGCACGCGTCTCGCTCGACCTGCGCGACGCCGGCGGCGAGCGCGTCATCGCCGGCCGCCGGGCCGCGCCGCGCGCCGCGATCACAGAACAGAAGCTGCGGCAGGAGATCGCGATCGACCTCGATGCGCTGGTCAACACCGTCAACCTCGCTTCCTCGCTCGATCTTGGCGGCCATGAGCATGTCGCGCGGTCGATCCTGAACCATGGCTTCCCCGACATCGCCCATCGCAGCATCGACGAATTCCGCGTCGGGGCGATCAAGGACGAACTGGCGGATACGCTGATGGCCTTCGAGCCGCGGCTGCTGCGCGAATCGATCGCCGTCTCGCGTGACGACACGCTCGACGCCGCCGAGCTCAAGATCCGCTTCGTCGTGCGGGCCGACCTGAACTGCGAGCCTGTGAACACGCCGATCCAGTTCGTCGCCGATGTCGAACTCGACACCGGCAAGATCGCGATCAGGAACCGGTAGCGGCCGATGAACCAGGAGTTTCTCGACCTCTACAATCGCGAACTGCGTCACTTCACGGAGCACAGCAAGGAGTTCGCGGAGGAGTTTCCCGGCATCGCCGAACGCCTCGGCGGCCTCGTCGGGGACCGGATGGACCCGATGATCGGCGGCCTGCTGGAGGGCGCGGCCTTTCTGGCGGCACGCGTCCAGCTCAAGCTCAAGCACGAGTTCCCGGAGTTCACCAACAACTTCATCGAGCAGTTGCTGCCGAATTTCCTTGCGCCGACGCCGTCTGCGCTGCTTGCCTGTGTCCGGCCGCCCTATCCCGATCCGGCGCTGCGCGAGGGCGTCCGTATCCGACGCGGGTCGTATCTCGACGCGACCTATCTCGAGCGCGACCGCCGCATCGCCTGCCGCTATCGGTTGACCTCGGACGTCACGCTCTGGCCGTTCGATCTGACTTCGGCCGATTACATCGCCGCGCCGGCCGGGTTGCAGGCGCTCGGCCTGCCGACCGACGGGCGGGCGCTTGCGGGCCTGAGGCTGTCGCTGCGCCATCGCACCATGGCAAAGGCCGAGGACGAGCCGGATGCGGTGGAGCCGTCGCGCCAGCCGGCGAGCTGGTTTGCCGGCTGCAAATGCCGCGAACTTACCGTCCATCTCGCCGGCGGCGAAGCCGACGCGATCGCGCTCTACGAGCAGATTTTCGGGGATTGCGTCGGCATCTATTTCCGCCATCTCGACGCCTTCGGCGATCCCGTCATCACGGCCGCGCCGGATGTGCGGCTGGAGCAGATCGGCTTCTCCGAGCCCGAGGCGCTGCTGCCGGCCGACACCCGAATCTTCCGCGGCTTCGACCTGCTGCGCGAGCTGTTCTGGTTCCCGCGCAAGTTTCTCGGCTTCCGGCTCGAGGGCCTCGCCGCCATCATGCCGACGCTGGAGGCCAGGGCTGTCGAGGTGATCATCGTCTTCGACGAGACCAATGCGCGCCTGGCGGCGGCGGTGAAGCGCGAGATGTTTGCGCTCTATGCCGCGCCGGCGGTCAATCTGTTCGAGAAGACCACGGATCGCATCCCGGTTCGCAGCAACGAGCACGAGTATCATGTCGTGCCCGATCGCGGCCGGCCGCTCGACTACGAACCGCACAGCATCCTGGACGTCTACGCCCATTATGTCGGCGGGCGCGAGAAGCAGCCGGTCAACCCGCTCTATTCCTCGCCCGACGGCGCCTCGCCGACGCATGGCCTGCTCTACACGCAGCGCCGCCTGCCGCGCCGGCGCTCATCGGCCGAGCGGCGGCAGGGCAGGGCCTCCGACTATACCGGCACCGAGATGTTCGTTTCGCTCTACGAGCCGTCCACCATCCGCTCGGGCGCGTCGGTGTCGGAACTCAGCGTGCGGGCGCTGTGCTCCAACCGCCATCTGACGGAGCATCTGCCGGTGGGCGTCGGCGGCGCGGATTTCCGCCTGCTGGATTCGACCGCGCTCGACATCACCTGCATAGCGGGGCCGACGCCGCCGCGCGAGCCGGTCGTCGCGCAGCTCCGGCTGCGTTCGGAAACCGCCGGGACCGGCGCGGTGACCTGGCGGCTGGTCAACCTGCTCAGCCTGAACCAGCTCGGGCTCGTCCAGCGCGGCGCGGGCCGCAATGGCGAGGCGCTGCGCGAACTTCTGTCGCTGTTCGCCGACCTCTCCGACAGCGCCGTCGAGCGGCGCATCCGGGGCATCAAGAGCGTCGACAGCCGCCCTGTCGTGCGGCGTTTCCCGCAGCGGTCCGGAACAGGCGCGGCGCGCGGGCTCGAAATCACGGTGACGCTGGACGAAAAGGCGTTCGAGGGCAGCGGCGCCTTCCTGCTCGGAGCGGTGCTGGACCGGTTCTTCGCCGAATACGCCGCGATGAACCATTTCACTCAGACGGTGATCCGCACGGTCGAGCGCGGCGAGATCGCGCGCTGGCCGCCGCGCGCCGGCGGCAGGCGGATCCTGTGAGCGGCGCGCCCGACAGCGCGGTCAGGAGCGCATTCCGCGCCGCGCTCGAGGCCGAGCCCTGGCGGCACGACCTCTTCGCGGTGCTGCGGCGGGCCGAGCGCAGCTTCCCCGACAAGCCGCGCATCGGCGACGCGGCGGCGATGCGCGACGAGTATGTCGCGCTGGCCGAGCCCGCCTTTCTGGATTTCCCGCCCTCGACGATCGGCGCGGCCGATGCCGACGCCCAGGGCCGGCTGCGCCTGTTCGTCAAATTCCTCGGCCTGCTCGGGCCGCACGGCGCCTTACCGCTCTCGACGACCGAGGAGACGCTGCATTGGCAGCTCGCCAATGACGAGGCGTTCCCGCGCTTCCTCGACATCTTCAACCATCGCTTCCTTCAGCTCTTCTTCCGGGCCTGGGCGGATTCGCGCCCGATCGCCCAGCACGACCGGCCGGAGTCAGACCGTTTCGCGGCCTATGTCGGCAGCGCGATCGGGCTCGGCTCGCCGCCCTATCACGGGCTCGACGCGGTGCCAGACCCCGAGAAGCTGGCCCATGCCGGACTGCTCGGCGCGCAGGCGAAATCGGCGTCCCGGCTGCGCGGCTTCCTCGCCGGCATCCTGAAAGCCGATGTCGAGATCGAGCAGTTCGTCGGCATGCGGCTGGTCTTCGACCCCGCCGACCGGACACGGCTCGGGGCCGGCCATTGCAGCCTCGGACGCGATGCGCTGGTCGGGGCCGGCGTCTACAGCGTCGAGGACAAGTTCCGGGTCGTCATCGTCGCGCGCGACATGGCCGAGTTTCGCCGGCTTCTGCCCAGCGGGGACCGCTGCGAAATGCTGGCGGATGCGGTGTTCTTCCATCTCGGCGACCAGTTCGAATGGGATGTCGAGCTGGCCCTGCCGGTCGGCGAGGTCGAGCCTGTCAGCCTTGGCCGCTCGGGCCATCTCGGCTGGACGAGCTGGATGGCGCCCAACTGGAGCGTCGGGGAGGGCGCGCTGCGGCGCGACGCCCGGTTCCATCCAGCCGAGCGCCTGCGCCAGAAGCGCGATGCCCGGGCCAAAGCCCAATCGGAAAAGGCGGCCGCCGCCGTTTCGAAGAAACCACGTTCGAAGACTTAAGCCCGGGTTCATCGTCCGTCACGCCGCGCGCGGCCGACGGACGGCGCATCCGGTCCATCAAGGGGACAAGCCATGGCCGATATCAGTCTCGAAGCCGTCACCGGCAAGCTCAACCGCATCGGCTACGAGGCGTTCATCATGGCGCTGCGGCAGGCCAAGGGAGCCGGCAACCGCAATGTCGAGCTGGCGCATTGGCTGGCGCAGATCCTGCTGCGGCCATCGACCGATATCGGCCTGACGGCGCGGCATTACGGGCTCGACATGGGCAAGCTCGCCAGCGACATCGGCGCGGTCATCGACGGCTTTCGCAAGAACGAGACCGAGATGCCCGGCGTCGCCAACAACGTCGTCGATCTGCTCGACCGCGGCTGGCATTACGCGACGCTGTTCTTCGGCGAGACCCAGATCCGCACGGGCCATGTCCTGGTCGCGACGCTGAAATCGCTCGAGCTCAAGCGGGCGCTGACGGGCATCTCGAAGGAATTCGCCAAGATACCCGTCGACGAACTCGCCATCGGCCATGCCAAGATATGGCAGGAATCCGAGGAGGAAAACCTCCGCCCGATGGACGGCTCGGGCCTGCGCGCGGCGGGTACGCCAGGCGCGGAGGCCGCCGATGGGGCCAAGGGCACCACGGCGCTCGACCGCTTCTCGCAGGATCTGACCGCCCGCGCCGCCGAGGGCAAGATGGACCCGATCCTCGGCCGCGACGAGGAGATTCGCCAGGTCATCGACGTGCTGATGCGCCGCCGCCAGAACAACCCGATCCTCACCGGCGAGGCCGGCGTCGGCAAGACCGCGATCGCGGAGGGTTTCGCCCAGCGCGTCGCCTCGGGCGATGTGCCGCCGCCGCTCAAGGGCGTGCGCGTCTGCGCGCTCGACATCGGGCTGATGCAGGCCGGCGCCTCGATGAAGGGCGAGTTCGAGCAGCGCCTGCGCGCCGTGATCGACGAGGTCCAGTCCTCGCCGACGCCGGTGATCCTGTTCATCGACGAGGCGCATACGCTGATCGGCGCGGGCGGGCCGGCCGGCACGGGTGATGCGGCCAATCTGCTCAAGCCAGCTCTGGCGCGGGGCACGCTTCGGACCATCGCCGCAACGACATGGTCGGAGTACCGCCAGTATTTCGAGAAGGATCCGGCGCTGACCCGGCGCTTCCAGCCGGTCAATGTCGATGAACCCGATGTGGCGCGCTGCTGCACCATGCTGCGCGGCCTGATCGCGCCGATGGAGAAGCACCACAAGGTCCGCATCTCGGATGCGGCGATCGTTGCCGCCGTCCAGCTTTCCAGCCGCTACATCCCGGCCCGGCAACTGCCCGACAAGGCGGTCAGCCTGCTCGACACCGCCTGCGCCCGCGTCGCGATCAGTCAGAGCGCGACGCCGGCCGCGATCGAGGATGCGCGCGTCGGCATTTCCGCGCTGGAGCAGGAGAAGGCGGCGCTGCTCTCGGACCGCGATCTCGGCAGCGAGACGGACAAGCGCGTCGCGGAGATCGACGTCGAAATCGCCGAGAAGCAGGAGAAGCTCGTTGCGCTGAATTCCGCCTTCGAGAGTGAGCGCGCCATCGTCGCGGAGATCACGGAGCTGCGCGCCAGGCTGGCCTGGAAGCCGGCCGGTACCGAGGCTGCCGCGACGGACGCCGCCGCCGTGGATGCGGAAGCAGCCGAGCCGACGCCGGAGCCGGCCATGGCCGAGGCGCTCGATCCCGACGCGGCCCGGGCGAGCCTGGGCGAGAAATTCGCCGCGCTGAGCGCGATCGATCCGGCGCAGCGCATGATCTACGCCCATGTCGACGAGCAGTCCGTCGCCTCGGTGGTCTCGGACTGGACCGGCATCCCGGTCGGCCGGATGGTCAAGGACGAGATCGAGAACGTGCTCAACCTCGCCGAGACGCTGAACAAGCGCGTCGTCGGGCAGGGCCATGGCATCTCGATGATTTCCAAGCGCATAGAGACCAGCCGCGCCAAGCTCGACAATCCCAACAAGCCGATCGGCGTGTTCATGCTGTGCGGCCCCTCTGGCGTGGGCAAGACCGAGACGGCGCTGGCGCTGGCGGAGTCGCTCTATGGCGGCGAGCAGAACGTCATCACGATCAACATGAGCGAATTCCAGGAGGCCCACACCGTCTCGACGCTGAAGGGCGCGCCTCCCGGCTATGTCGGCTATGGCGAGGGCGGGCGGCTGACGGAGGCCGTGCGGCGCAAGCCCTATTCGGTCGTGCTGCTCGACGAGATCGAGAAGGCGCATCCGGATGTCCATGAGCTGTTCTTCCAGGTCTTCGACAAGGGCGTGATGGAGGACGGCACCGGCCGACGGATCGACTTCAAGAACACGCTGATCATCCTGACCTCGAATGTCGGCACCGACGAGATCATGCGGATGGCGGGCGACGAGGCGCACCGGCCCGATCCTGAGGAGCTGGCGGCGGCGCTGCGGCCGGCGCTGCTGAAGGTCTTCCCGCCGGCGCTGATCGGCCGGCTCGTGGTCATTCCCTACTACCCGCTCTCGCCAGACATGCTCGGCGGCATCGTGCGGCTGCAGCTCGGCCGCATCGGCAAGCGCCTGCGCGACAACCACAATGCGGCCTTCCGCTATGACGACGCGGTGGTCGCGCAGATCGTCGCGCAATGCGCCGACCCGGATTCGGGCGGCCGCATGATCGACAACATTATCACCAATGCGATGCTGCCGGCGCTCTCGCGCCAGATCCTCAACCTGCAGCTCGACAAGAAGGAGCTGACCGAGGCGTCGGTGGCGGTGGAGGATGGGCGTTTCGTGTATCATTGCGCCTGATAGCCGCCGTTCGGGTCTGGAAAGACGATGCAACCCGTCCGCCTGAAGTCGCGCACGACCCAGCGGGCCGAGGAGCCCGCCGAGCTCAAGCCAGCGCCGGAGCGCCGTCCCAGGGCGCGGTCGCGCCGTCGCTGGCTGACGCCCGTGCTCGCGCTGCTGGCGCTCGGCGGTCTCGGCTGGGGCGGGCTCGCGACCTGGCAGCTCGTCGAGGAGCGGGCGATCGTCGCCTCGCTCAAGCAGGAGCAGGAGCTGCTGCAGGCGACCTATACCGAGCGCGAGCGGGCCTGGACGCGCCGGCTGCTCGCCGCCGTCAGTACGCAGCGCGCGCCGCAGAGCGGGGGCGGCGACGCGGCCCCCGACGACGCGCTGGCCGACCTGATCTCGCGCCAGGTCGAGCTGGAAGCGCGCCAGACGCTGCTGGGGGCTCTGACGGCGCCCGCCGTCGAGCCGCTGGCCCCGGCGCGCGGCGCGCAGGCGCCCGCTCCCGGCCGCGTCACGCAGCTTGCTCCGTCGAGCATCTTCGATCGCTTCGATCCTGCGGTCACCGCGCGCCAGCGCGGCCAGATCGCCACCCTGCTGCGCGCCTCTGAGGCGCTGCCCAAGCCGGAGCGCATCGCCACGCTCGCCGCCTCGCTCGACCGGGTCGCGGCCCTGCAGGGCCGGCAGCTCTCGCTGATCGGCGCACGCTACGGCGCGCGCGTGCAGGAGATGCAGGCGGTGCTGACGGAGATCGGCCTCGATGTCGCCAAGCTGAGGCTGCCAGCGGCGCGAGCCGGCACGGGCGGGCCGTTCATCCCGGTCTCGGCCGCGTTCAAGCCCGGCAGCTTCGAGCATGCGGTGCTGCAACTCGGGCCGGCGCAGGCGCAGTTCGGCCGCTGGCGCGAACTCGCCGCGCTGGTGCCGCTGCGCCGTCCGCTCGACGGCGACGAGAATACGACGAGCAATTTCGGCGCGCGTTCGGACCCGTTCACGGGGGCTACCGCAATGCATTCCGGCATGGATTTTCGCGGCGAAACCGGCACGCCGGTCTATGCGGCCGGGACCGGCAAGGTGCTGCGCGCCGAGGTCGCCGGGGGCTACGGCAATCTCGTCGAACTCGACCATGGCAACGGGCTGACGACGCGCTACGCCCATCTCAACGCCTTCGAGGTCAAGCAGGGCGACATCGTGCCCTTCGGCGTGATCATCGGCCGGGTCGGCTCGACGGGCCGCTCGACCGGGCCGCATCTGCATTACGAGACGCGGCTGGCCGACAAGCCGCTCGATCCGCTGCGCTTCATCCAGGCCGGCCAACGATTGTCGCGATAGATCATCCGGGATTCAGGTCGAGGCGCGGGAGCCTCGACGCGAGCCCCTCCCCCTCGTGGGGAGGGGTTGGGGGGGGGGGCGAACGACCGGGTGAGCGAGGTGTGGCAAAAGGCACACCGGCATCAGCGCTACAGCCAATCTATCGAACGAATTGCTCTGGCACCACGCCCCCCACCCCTTCCCCTCCCCACGAGGGAGGGGTTCGCGTCGTGCCTCCCGAGCTCAATCACCTGGGGTTCAAGCTGATTGCAAACTGATCTAACTGCCTGAGCCCTGCGACCGGTCGACGATCTCGTGGGGAAGGATGATCCGGCGCGGCGTGTCGGGGTCCATCATGCGCATGACCGCCTCGCCATAGGCCTGGTAGGGAATCCGCACGGAGGACAGCCAGGGCGCGACCCATGGATTGAGCGGATTGTCGTCGAAGCCGAGCAGATGCGGCATCGCGCCGTGAGCCAGCCCGGCCTCGACCAGCCGGCGATGCACGCCGAAGGCGATCATGTCGCTGGCGCAGGCGATGCCGGCCGGCATCGCGTCGCCCGAGAGCAGGGCCTCGGCGGCGCGGTAGCCGATTTCAAGATGCTCGGCCCCGGCGGTTGTGAAAAAGCGTTCGGGAGCCAGCGGCGCGCGAGCGGCCGCAAAGGCCTCGCCGATGCCGCATAGCCGGTCGACCGTGGCGGATGAACCGAGATGGCCATGCACGACGGCGATGTCGGTGAGGCCGCGCCCGAGGAAGAAGTTGGCGGCGTCGCAGCCGGCCCTGGCGTTGTCGATGCCGATGAAAGGCTGGCCGTCATCGTCCGGGCAGCGGCGGTTGACGAAGATCAGAGGCTCGCCGGCCTCCCGCATCGACGCCAGCCCCGGACTTTCGACCGCGCCGAGCAGCACGGTCGCGCGGACCAGATGGGCGCGCATCTCGAGCAGGTACTCGTCCTGAAGTTCGGCCCGGTCATGGCTGTCGCACAGCGCCAGCACGAGTCCGCGCGTCCGCAGCGCCACCTCGACCGAAGCCGCGATCGCGGTCATCGCCGGGTTGGCGAGGTTGGCCGCGATCACCGCCACAAGCCGGCTCTGGCGCTGGCGCAGCGAGCGGCCGGCGCTGCTCGGCCGGTAGCCGAGTTCGGCGATCGCCGCCCTGACGCGCGCCACCGTCTCGGGCGAGGCCATGTTGGCGACGCCGTTGACGACGCGTGAGACCGTCGCGATCGAGACCTGCGCGCGCGCCGCCACCGCGCGGATCGAGACGCCGCGCTCGGCGGCGGCTGTCCGCGTCAGGGCCGATTTTGCAGGCGTTCGAGACACTTGCGCTCCTTGCCGCCGGCCTGTCGCAGGCCACTTGATGTCTTGATCGGATTGGCCTTATGATAAGTCAACGAAAACGTTTACGTAGCCGATGAACGGCTATGGATCCAGGGAGGATCGACCATGCGACTGGCCAAGCTTCTGGGCGGCGCTTTCGCCGCCGCATTGCTGCTGTCCGCGCCGCTCAAGGCGCAGGAACTGACGATCTGGCACGATCTCGGCGATAACGGGATCAAGTGGTTCCAGGCCGCCGGCGCGGAGTTCGCCAAGGGCAAGCCCGGCGTCACCGTGCGCTCGCTGTCCTACCCGACCGACCAGTGGTTCGGCCGCGTCGTCGGGGCGCTCAACACCGACACCGCGCCCGACCTGATCTTCAACAATTACGAGCGCGTGATCCGCATCGAGAACCAGACCGGCAAGGTCATGGATATGAAGCCGGTGCTGGCCGGCATCGCCGACAAGGATTTTCTCGCCGAGGACGATCTCAAGGTCGCGACATACAAGGGCAAGATGATCATCCTGCCGGCCCAGCGTGTGCAGATGGCGCTCGGCGTCCGCAAGAGCTGGCTCGACAAGACGGCTGAAAAATTCCCCGAGACCTGGGACGACGCCAGGCGAATCGCCGCGAAGTTCCGCGACGCCGACCCCGACGGAAACGGCAAGGCCGACACCTTCGGCTTCGCGCTGCAGGCCGCCAAGCCGCGCGACCTGATCCACATGCTCGATCTCTTCACCTTCGGCACGGGGCTTCGCCACACGCTGATCGACCCGGACGGGAAGATCACCATCGACCAGCCAAGGCATGCGCAGGTGCTGGAGGAATTTCTCAAGACCTATTCGTCTTACAAATTCGTCGCGCCCGACACGATCAACCACTCCTTTAACGAAATGTACCAGGTCATCGAGGGCGGCCGCGCCGGCATGTTCCGCGTCGGCGACTGGAACGTGCGCAAATGGGACGGCGCGAATGTCCTCAACGGCGATTTCGTCTCGGGCCCCTGGCCCCGCTTTGCCGAGGGCGACAAGAACGCCGTCGTCATCGGCGGCATGCGCGGCGTCGCCGTGCCGGAGAATGCGCCCAACAAGGCGCTCGCGGTCGAGTTCGCCAAGTTCCTGCTCGGGAAAGCGGCGCAGCAGGCCTCGCTTGAGACGGTCGGCGCGGGCGTGCGCAAGGATCTCGACGTCTCGAAGCTCTCCGAGCGCCAGCAGTTCTTCGCCAAGGCGCAAGCCCGACTCGTCGCCTATGACTTCCCGGAATCGATCCACGCCTTCTACCCGGAGCTGGAGGCCGCCTTCCACCGCAAGCTGCTCAGCGGTTTGGCCAGCCCGCCGGCCGACTGGAAGCCCTTCATCGCCGAGACGGCCAAGGAGATGCGCGAGCTGGCCGCGAAGCTGGCGAAGGGGTGAGCGGCGATCCCAGATAGTCACAAGAAAACACGGCCGTCATCCTGGGCAAGCGAAGCGCAGACCCGGGATCCATCCTAGAGCGCCGTCTCGCCTTACGATGGATCCCGGAGCTGCGCCGCTTCGCGGCTAGTCCGGGATGACGGGGTTGATTTGGGACGGATTCGGCCCACAAGCGAGCCGAGCATCCTGGAATTCGCCATGACCAGCGCCACCCTCCCCATGCCCCATGAACGAACCGGCCTCGCCGGCCGCTTCCACGAGGCCTGGGATCATCGCGTCTTCTATCTCTTCGTCGCGCCTTTTGCTGCGCTGACGATCCTGTTCGGGATCTGGCCGATCCTGCTCTCGATCCAGGTCTCGTTCACGGCCTCGGCGAGCGCGCTGAAGCCCAATCCGGTCTATGTCGGGCTGGCCAACTACGCCGCCGTGCTGGCCGACCCGGTCTTCCTCGCCTCGCTGGCGCGAACGCTGCTCTACACAGTGCTCTCGGTGGTCGCGAACCTCGCCTTCGCGCTCGGTTTCGCCACGCTGCTCGACTCGACGCTGCTCAGACGCGGCAATCTCTTCTTTCGGCTCGCGATCTTCCTGCCGGTGGTGACGCCCGATGTCGCCGGCTATGTCGTCTGGCGCTGGCTCTATGATCGCTCCTTCGGGGCGATCAATGCGGGGCTCGATCTCGCCGGCCTGCCGGCCTTTGGGGGCCTTTCGAGCCCCAATACGGCGATGCTCGCCGTGCTGCTCGCCGAACTCTGGCACCATGCCGGCTTCTACGTGATCATCTTCCTCGCCAACCTTTCGATCCGCGACAAGGCGCTGGAGGAGGCCGCCCATATCGACGGCGCCACCACCTGGCAGCGCTGGCGCTATGTCATCCTGCCGCAATTGCGGCCGGCGCTGATGATCAACACGGTCTATGCGCTGATCCAGTTCCTCAAGACCTTCACCGTCGTGGTGGTGATGACCAAGGGCGGGCCGAGCGACCAGACCAATTTCGTCAGCTACTACGCATACCAGCTCTTCGATCAGGGCCGCTATGGCGAGGCGACCGCGATGGCCTCGATCCTGTTCGCGATCGTCATCGGCATCTCGCTGACCGCCTTCCGCATCGGCGACAGGAGGGTCGGATGAAGGACGCCGCCGCGCCGTCGGGCAACCATTCGCCGCTGGCCTACGCCGCCGCCTATGGCATAGCCGGGACGGTAAGCCTGCTGTTCCTCTATCCCTATTGGTGGATGCTGGTCTCGGCCTTCCGCACGACACGCGAGATGCTGTCCGCCCCACTGCGGTTCCTGCCCGAGCGCTTCGATCTCTCGATCCTGTCGGAGATCGGCAGCATCGGCGGGGTCGAGCTCTGGCGTTACGCCTTCAATTCGATCGCGATCACCTGCGCCTCGACTTTGCTTGGCGTCACCGTCACGGCGCTCGGGGCTTATGCGCTGGTGCGCCGTCCGCGCCTGCCGGGGTTTTCGCTGCTGCGCTACGGCTTCCTGATCACCATCATGTACCCCTACATGCTGCTGGTGATCCCGGTCTATCTGGTCATGTTCAAGCTCGGCCTGCTCGGCTCCTACGCCGGCATCGTGCTGTTCCTGGCGCTGGGGCCGATCCAGTTCTTCCTGTTCGAGCAGTTCTTCCGCGCCATTCCGCCCGAGGTGATCGAGGCCGCCGTGATCGACGGCGCGAGCGAGGCTCAGGTGCTGTTCAAGGTGGTGATGCCGATGGCCGCACCCGTCGTCGCGACCGTCGCGATCATCACCTTCCTGCTCAATTGGGCGCAGTGGTTCCCGATCCTGGTGATCTCGCGCACGCCCGACACCTACACCTTGCCGGTGGCGCTGCTCTCGATGAACGGCGAACTCGGCGCGAATTTCCAAGGCATCATGGCGTTGTCCGTGATCACGACGCTACCGGTGGCGGTGCTGTTCCTGATCGCCCAGAAGCGCGTGATGGAAGGCATGGCGGCAGGAGCGGTGAAGGGATGATGCAGGCAGGACAGGCGCGACGGGTGGCGGGCGACCCGCTGGAGAGCCTCGCGCGCCGCATCGAGGATGCGCGCTCGCGCACGCTGGATTGGCTCGCCTCGATGCAGGTGCAGGGTGAGCCGCGCGGCGTGCTGCGGATCAGCGCCCATCACGATGTCGGAGAATGGCCCGGCATGCTGCTGCCCGGCACCTATAATGGCGTCAACGCGCTTGGTCTGCTAGGCGGCCTTGACGGTTGGTCGCCGGCCGAGCGGACGACGCTGGTCGACTGGTTCGCGCGCGCGCGCCTGCCCGACGGCCGCTTCCGCATCGCCGGCATGCGCGACGAGGAGGTCTTCAAGAAGCCCGACCTCGCCGAGACCTGGCGCTATATCGACTTCCACGTCACCAACTACACGCTCGGCGCGATCGCGGCGCTCGATCCTGCCCGCAAGCCTGAACTCGCCTTCGCAAAACCGCTGCTCGATCCGACCGAACTCGGCTTCTGGCTCAGTCAGCGCGACCTGCGCGACCCCTGGCAGGAGGGCAACAACGTCGTCAATCTCGGCAGCTTCTGGCTGCTGATGGCGCAGCATGGCGACGCTGCGCTGAAGGCCCGGGTCACGGCCGCATTCGAACAGCTCTTCGCCTGGCATGACCGGCTTCAAGAGCCATCGACCGGGTTCTGGGGCGTCGGCCAGCTTTCCGACCCGCTGAAACTCCTGCACGCCTTCGCCGGTTCGATGCACAATTTCCATCTCTGGTACGCGACCGGGCGGCCGCTGCCCCATCAGGAGCGGGCGATCGACTACTGCCTGACCCTGCCGCCCGCGATCGACAGCGCCTGCATCGATGTCGACGCCGTCGATGTGCTCGTCCACGGCCACGGCCTGCTCGACCATCGCCGCCCGGAGATCGAGCGCTGGTGCCTGTCCATGCTGGAGGCGTTGCTCGATTTCCAGAACGCGGATGGCGGCTTTGCCGACGTGACCGAGGGCGTGCGCCGGCAGGATGGCTGGGTCGGCGGCTACGCCGAGCCGCAGGGGCTTTCCAACGGATTCGCGACCTGGTTCCGCTGGATCGCGATCGCCATGATCGCCGACCTGCTCTGGCCCGGCCGCTGGGCGTGGCGGTTCCGGCGCATGGCGGGCATCGGCTATCGCCGGCAGCCGGCGTCGTGAGGCGAGCCTCGCGCCGGATGTTGATCCCGGGCATTGATGGCGCCATCTCGAGGTGAGAATCGGGAAACGGGCGCGAGTGCCCGGGTTCAGCCCGCATCTCCGCAAGATCAGGATGTCGTCATGGCCCGGCCGTCTCCCACCCGCATTGCCATTGCCGGTCTCGGCGCGGTCGGCCTGCGTGTGGCCGAGGCGCTCGATGCCGGGCTTCCCGGCTGCGTGCTGGCGGCCGTGTCCGCCCACGACAAGGAGAGGGCGGGCCAGCGTCTGTCGCATCTGGCGCGACCGGTGCCGGTCGTCGCCATCGCTGAGCTGGAAGCGCTGGCAGATATCGTCGTCGAATGCGCGCCGGCCGCGCTTCTGCCGGCCATCGCCGAGCCGTTCCTGCGTGCGGGAAAGACCGTGATCGTACTCAGCGTCGGCGCGATCCTGAGCCATGAGCATCTGATCGCGCTGGCCCGGGAGCATGGCGGGCAGCTCGTGGCGCCGAGCGGCGCGCTGTTGGGGCTCGACGCCGTCACCGCCGCCGCCGAAGGTGAAATCCGCTCGGTGCGGATGATCACGCGCAAGCCGGTGCGCGGGCTGGTCGGCGCGCCCTATCTGATCGAGAACGCCATCGCGATCGAGGACATTACCGAGCCGCTGCGGATATTCAGCGGCACGCCGCGCGAGGCGGCGGTCGGCTTCCCCGCAAATCTCAACGTCGCCGTGGCGCTGGCGCTGGCCGGGATCGGGCCCGACCGCACGACGCTGGAGATCTGGGCCGATCCGGCGCTGACCCGGAACACCCACACCATCGAGGTCGATGCCGATTCGGCGAGTTTTTCGATGTCGATCGCCAATATCCCGAGCGAGAACCCCAAGACGGGGCGGATTACGGCGTTGTCGGTGATCGCCTATCTGCGCAAGCTGCATGCGCCGCTGCGGATCGGCTCTTAGAGAATCGAGGCCCAGCGCTGACGCCAGCTCGCGGCCGCAAGCGCGTCGATGGCGTCGAGCAGCGGCGTCGGCACCTGCGTGCGGCGGCCGAGCTCGGAGATGGCGGAGACGATCGCGCCGAGCTCCAGCGGCCGGCCCGCCTCCATGTCCTGCAGCATCGATGTTTTGACCCCGACCATGGTCGGCGGCATCTGCAGGCGCTGGTCGGGGTCGGGGAGGTCGGTGACGCCGAACGACCTCGCGACTGCGATGCATTCGTTCATGATCGACCTGGCCAGCGCCCGCAGCGGCGGATCGCCCGCGATGGCGTCGATCGTCGCAGCCGTGACGGCCGAGATCGGATTGAAGGCGGCGTTGCCGAGCAGCTTGTGCCAGACAGCCGTGCGGATGTCGTCCGTCGCTTCGGCGTCGATGCCGCCGGCCTGGAGCAGGTCCACAACCTTGTGCAGGCGCTGCGTCGCGGCCGACAGGGGCTCGCCCAGGATCAGGCGCTTGCGGCCGTTCCAGTCGATGCGGTTGGGGGCCGGGCGGTTGGAGCCGACATAGACAACGCAGCCGAGCACGTTGGCGGTCGGAATCGCGGCCGCCAGCGCACCATCGGCATCGACCGCAGCGAGCCGCCGGTCGCCGAAACGCGAATCGAGTCCGTCGAGATACCACCACGGGATGCCGTTCAGCATCGGGACGACGAGGGTGTCGGGTCCGACCAGCGGCCTGAGCAGATCGAGCCCACTGGCCCAGTCATGCGCCTTGTAGCCCACCATGACGAGGTCCTGCGGCCCGAGCGCGGACGCATCGCTTGTGGCGCGGATGGCCAGCGTCTCGGATGTGCCGCCGGTGTTCAGCGTCAGGCCTTCGCTGGAGAGCAGGGCTGCGGTCGAGGGGCGCGCCACGACGACCGGGTCCTGCCCGGCCTTGCGCAGATGCCAGGCGACGACGCCTCCGATCGCGCCCGCCCCGACGATGGCCACCTTCATCCCTGCTGCTCCTGTGCCGCCGGCGCGAAAGTCGGCAAAGGCGGCAGTTGAGCAGCGATCGGCCGGGCCGTCCATGCGCCGCGCCGCATGCGGTCATGCGGGTCGTGCGCTCAGATGCCGACGCGCTTCATCTGGGCGGCGGGATAGCGCGTGCCGGCCGTCCGGCCCGGCGCGAAGGCGGCGTCGAGCTTCGCCAGCACAGGGGGCGGAACCGACAGCGCCACCGCATCCGCGTTCTGCTCGAGCCAGCGGCGCTGCTTGGAGCCCGGCAGCGGCACGACGAAAGGCTTTCGCGAAAGCAGCCAGGCGATGGCGAGTTGCGCCGGCGTGCAGCCCTGTCCTGCCGCAGCCTCGCGCAGCGTCGCCAGCATGGCGAGGTTCTGCGTCAGGTTCTCGCCCTGGAAGCGCGGCATGTCGCGGCGGCGATCCTTGGCTCCCAACGTGTCGAGGCTGTCGATCGTGCCGGTGAGAAAGCCCCGGCCGAGCGGGCTGTAGGCGACGAAGCCGATGCCGAGCTCCTCGCATGTCGCGAGCAGCTCGCCTTCAGGATCGCGCGTCCAGAGCGAATACTCGGTCTGGAGCGCCGCGATCGGATGCACCGCGTGGGCGCGCCGCAGCGTCGCGACCGAAGCCTCTGAGAGGCCGAGATGGTGGACTTTTCCGGCCTCGACGAGGCGCGCCATCGCGCCGACGGTCTCCTCGATCGGCACGCCCGGGTCGATGCGGTGGGCGTAATACAGGTCGATGTGATCGACGCCGAGCCGCTTCAGGCTGAGGTCGCATGCCTGCGGAACATAGTCGGGCTTGCCGTTGACCTCGGCGGTTCCGTCCGGCAGCCGGATGTTGCCGAATTTCGTCGCGAGCACGATCTTGTCGCGCAAGCTCTGGTCGCGAATGGATGAGACCGCCTTGCCGACCAGCTCCTCGTTCGCCCCGAAATTATAGGCGTCCGCCGTGTCGATCAGGGTCACGCCACGCTCGGCGGCGCGGTGGATGGTGGCGGCGGCCTCGGCCGGGTCGGGATCGCCATAGATCGGTGTCATGCTCATGCAGCCGAGCCCGATGGCGGAGACTTTTAGCGGGCCGAGGTGGCGGGTCTGCATGGGGGTGGTCCTTCGGAATGATTGGCTTGGAACCACACCCGTCATCCCGGACAAGCCGCGAAGCGGCGCAGCTCCGGGATCCATCGTAGGGCTCAGTCGGTGCTCTACGATGGATCCCGGAGCTCCGCTTCGCTGCGTCCGGGATGACGGCGGTGTTTCGGCGAGACTTGGTGAGGGCTCACCCTCTCACTGGAAAATCTCGTTGAACTTCTTCTTCACGCCCGGCCCCGACTTGCGGAGATAGTCGTAGTCGACCGAGATCAGCTTGATGTCCTTCACCGCCGGGCTGCCCGCGGGCGGTGCCATGTCGCTGCGGGCGGCATAGGAGCCTTCCTGCGGGAACAGCGCCTGCACCTCGTCGCTGATCATGAACTCGGCGAAGAGCTTGCCGGCGTTGGGATTGGGCGAACCCTTCACCACCGAGGTCGGCGAGGGGATCACATAGGTGCCGTCGCTGGGATAGACCGTCTCGATCGGGTGGCCGTCCTTGCGGTCCTCGGCCGCGTAGGAATCGAGCGCGCCGGCCGCGATCACCCGCTCGCCGCGCTTGATCATGTCGGAGACCTGCTGGTTGCTCTGCACGATCATGATGTCGTTGGCCCGCAGCTTCTCATAATAACCCCAGCCCTTCTGCTTGGCGTTCATGCCGACGACGGAGAGCTGCAGCGAGGTGAAGGACGGGTCGGTCATCACCTGCTTGCCCTTGTATTTCGGGTCGAGCAGCGCATCCCAGGTGCGCGGAATATCGGCGGCGGCGATCTTGTCGCTGCGCACATAGATCGTGATGATGTTGAGCCGCTGGGCGATGTAGTTGCCGTTGGGATCCTTGGCGCCATCGGGAACCTTGTCGAAGTTCACCGGCTTGAAGGCTACGAACATGCCCTGGTCGCCCAGTTCGGCGGCCGCTGCCGGGTCGGACGTCGTCAGCAGGTCGGCATTGATGCGTTTGGCCTGATGTTCCTGCAGGAAGCGGCGCAGGATCGCCGAGCCGCCGGAGCGGAACATCTCGACCTTCACACCATATTTCGTCTCGAACATCTTGGCGATCTTCTGGCCGGTCTCGACCGGGGTCGAGGTGTACCAGACGACCTTGCCCTCCTTCTTGGCGGCCTCGACATCGACCTTGTCCTGCGCGAGGGCGGTTCCGGACAGCGCTAGCGTCACCGCAGCGGCGAGGGCGGCTTTCAGCAGTATCGGCGTGTTCATGGCGATCCTCCCAGATCGGTTGTGCATGAGAGGCGTCGGCCGGGTTGGCTCCCCGCTCGTCGCCCGGAAACAATCACCCTCAGCCCTCATCCTGAGGAGCGGTCGAAGACCGCGTCTCGAAGGATGCTCCAGTGCTCACCGGAACCTCCTGGAGCATCCTTCGAGACGCCGCTTGCGCGGCTCCTCAGGATGAGGGCTGAGGTCGTCACAGGTTTTCACTCCCCCGTATAAATCGGCTCGGGCTGTTCGAAGAAGCTGCGCAAGATATGGTAGCACATCTTGTAGTTCTTCTGCTGGAACGAGGCGTGCGAGATGCCCTTCATCACGGTGAATTGCTTGTCGGGGTTGGGCAGGGCCGCGAAGAACTTCGCCAGATCGTCGAACGCGGCGATGCCGTCATATTCGCCGCGCATGATCAGAGTCGGCATGGTCAGCCTGGCCGGGTCGGTCAGCGGCAGGCGCGAGCACATGTCGACATAGGTTCCCGTCGGCATCGAATCGTCGAGCGCCAGGATCGCGTCGGCGAAGGCCTCGACGGTGGCGTGGTCGGCGGTGCCGGGATGGTCGCGATTGAAGATCGAATGCACGAAGGCGCGGTCGATCGGCCGGCGCTTCATCGCCTGGAACTGCGGCAGCTTCTTCTTGCGCTCCTCAAGCGTCGGCGCGCCCTCGCCGGTCCAGACGAAGGCGTCGAGCGCCAGCCGGCGCACCTGATGGGGCCGGCGCTCGGCGAAGGCCGCCGCCCGCAGCGCGCCAGACGAGATGCCGTACATGAAGAACGGGCCGTTGCCGCGTAAGCTTGTGATGTAGTCGGCCGCCGCCTCGAGATCGTCGGCGCCGTCGGCGATGTTGCTGGTGATGTCGCGCGTCTTGGTCGAGCGGCCATAGCCCTCCATGTCGACGCACCAGCAGTCGTAGCCCTGCTTGGCGAACCAATCCATCACCGAGGAATCGGGCCGGCCCGGCACCTGCAGGTCGAAGGTCGGCTGCGAGGCCATGGACGAGCCGTGGACGAACAGGATGGTGCCCTTCTCGTCTGTGGGCTTATCGACGAATTTCTCGAACAGGAAGAGATCGACGTCGCTGCCCTTCTTGGTCCAATGCTCCTGCGACTGGACCGTGGCGGGCGTCACATGCTGGTTCATGCCAAGAATCTCCTGATCAGGCGGCGGCACGGTCGGCTTTGACCGGCTCGCGCGGAAAGATGCTGCACTGGCTGGCGTCGACCGTGACGGTCACCGCCGCGCCCTCCGAAAACTGCTGCAGCGGGTGGGTCTGGACGCGAAGCGACGCGCCGCCGGGCAGCGCGACCGTGTATTCGCAGATATTGCCGAGGAAGACGCGCTCGCGGATGACACCCGCGCCCGGCGTGCCGCCGCCGGCCGCGAGCGTGATGTTTTCGGGCCTGACCGCGATATCGACCTCCGTGCCCGGCGCAGCGCCGGCCGGCGTCGCGGCCTGCAGTCTGAGCCCGCCTTCGCCCTCGATTGAGGCCTGCCCGCCGTCGATCGCGGCGACGCGGCCGGGCACAAAATTCACCAGCCCCATGAAGTCCGCGACGATGCGGTTCGACGGTTTCGTGTAGACCTCGAAGGGCGAGCCGAACTGCTGCAGCCGGCCGCCATGCATCACCGCGATCTGGTCCGACAGGGCCAGCGCCTCGGACTGGTCATGCGTGACATAGATGAAGGTGATGCCGGTGCGGCGCTGGAGCTGCTTCAATTCGGAGCGCATTTTTTCACGCAGTTTTGCATCGAGGTTGGAGAGCGGCTCGTCGAGCAGCAGGATGTCGGGCTCGACCACCAGCGAGCGGGCGAGCGCGACGCGCTGCTGCTGGCCGCCGGAGAGCTCGTTCGGGTAGCGCGCTTCCAGCCCCTTCAGGTTCACCAGAACCAGCGCCTGCTCGACCTTGTCGCGAACCTGCTGGGCCGAGAGCTTTCGCAGCTTCAGGCCGAACGCGATGTTCTCATGGACGGTCTTGTGCGGCCAGACGGCGTAGTTCTGGAAGACCATGCCCATGCCGCGCGCCTCGGGCGAGACGACGCCCTGCGGCGATGACAAAAGCCGGTCGTCGACATGGATCGAGCCTGTGTCGGGCGTCACATAGCCGGCTATACAGCGCAAAGTCGTTGTCTTGCCGCAGCCGGAGGGGCCAAGCAGCGTGATGAACTGGTTGTCGGCGATGTTCAGGTTGAGGTCCGACAGCGCCGCCATCTGGACGTGACGCCCGCCATAGCTTTTCGACAGGTTCTGGATCGTGATCCCGGCCATCAGGCGGTTCCTCCCTGCGGGACGCTGTCGCCCGCCTTTCCGTCATCCTTGCGGCCGATCTGGCCGCCGCCGATCTTGCGGGCGATGATGATGACGACGGTGATGATCGCCATGTTGGTCATGGCCAGCGCGGCGACGGGTTCGGTGTAGCCGGTCTCGTAGAGGTTGTAGATCGCGACCGCCAAGGTCATTGAACTCGACGAGAACAGCAGGATCGAGGCGGACAACTCCTGGATCACCGGCACGAAGACGAGCAGCCAGCCGGCGAAGAGGCCCGGCCGCATCAGCGGCAGGGTGATCTCCTTGAGCGTATGGCCCCAGCTTGCGCCGAGGATGCGGGCGCTCTCCTCCAGCGTCGGGTCGATCTGGCGCAGCGCTGTGTTGGCGGCGCGCACGCCGAGCGGGATGTAGCGGCCGACATAGGCCAGCAGCAGGATCGTCAGCGTGCCGTAGAGCGCGATCGGCATGGTCAGCCAGAACTGGATCAGCGCCACCGCCATGACGATGCCGGGCAGGCCGAGCGGCACCAGCGCGGCATAGTCGAGGAACTTTCGTCCGGGGATCTGGGTGCGGATGTCGATCCAGCCGATGATCGCGCCGAGGAACACAGCGACGGTGGCGGCGACGATGGCGAGCCCCAACGAGTTCATGATGGCGCGCTGCGTCACGTCGTAGTCGAACAGTACGAAACGGTAATGTTCGAGCGTCAGCCCCTGCCAGAAGTTCAGGCCCCAGGACTTCGAGACCGAGACCGCGATCAGCGTGGCGTAGGGCAGGATGATCGAGACGAAGAAGACCACGACGCAGAAGCCGAAGAGCGGCCATTTCGCCCAGCCGAGATCCATCAGTTGCGGCCTTGCGCCCTTGCCGCCGAGCGTCACGAAGGAACGCTTGGCGAGATAGGCGCGCTGGATGTAGAGCGCCGCGACCGTAATGACGACGAAGAGCAGCGACAGGGCCGAGGCGAGCGCATATTGCGCCGGAAAATCGAACAGCGAGTAGATCCGGGTCGGCAGCGTCACGATCCGGCCGGGCAGGCCGATGATCGCCTGCGACCCGAACAGCGCGATGGCATTGACGAAGGCGAGCAGCACGCCCGACAGGATCGCCGGCATCACCAGCGGCGTCGTGATTGAGAGCACCGTGCGGAACTTGCTCGCGCCGAGAATCTGGGCGGCCTCCTCATAGGACGCATCGACCGATTGCAGCGCGCTCGACGCCAGCAGGAAGACATACGGAAACGTATGCAGCACCGTGACCAGCACGAGGCCCGACATCGAGAAGATGTTGAAGCCGAGCCAGGGTATCCCGACCACGTCGCGGAAGAAGGCGTTGATCAGTCCGGCATTGGGGCCGAACAGGTTGACGAAGGCGATCGCGGTCAGGAAGGGCGGCGAGAGATAGGACAGGTTGGCGGTCAGCGTGATCAGGCCCTTGCCCGGCACATTGGTGCGCGCCACGGCCCAGGCCAGCGGCAGGCCGAGCAGCAGGCTGAACAGCCCGGTCCAGGCCCCCAGCATCAGCGAGTTGAGCAGCGCCTGCAGATAGAGCCGGCCGGTCAGCGCCTCGTGGAAATACTCCAGCGTGAAGCGGCCCTCGCTCCAGACGCTGCCGATCAGCAGGAAGCAGAGCGGGAAGACGACGAGAATGAACAGAGCCGCGATCGCCGCGCCCATGACGATGCGCTCGAGGCTGAAGATGCGCGCCAGCCGCGATGGCGGGCGCGCCGAGGACAGGCCGGCAGGCCGGCGCGTCGCGCCGGCATCGGGCATCGTAGCCGGAGCCATGGTCGCCTGGCTCACGGGCGCAATCGTGTGACGGCGCTGCGGATGCGGCGCGTTGCGGTTGTCATCAGACGTTTCCTTGGGACGTTTCCCTGGTCGGGCGCTTGCCTGCGCCTCGTTGGTTCCAAACGTGACCATTGGTTTGCGAGCTGTCAACCAATTCATTGTCGCAAGGCTGCACATGGCCGGCCGTAACGGCTGGCCGGGGATTTCGCGAGAAAGTGCTTGTCTTGGCGACTGAAATTGGTAAACCAATCGCGGTCGCGGCAGGGCGGCGGCACGATCGAACGGCGCGGCATGAGCACGAGCATACGGCACGACCAGCGAGTCCGGGACTTCATCATCGGCGGCATCCGCTCGGGCGCCTGGCGCGCCAACGGCAAGCTGCCGACGGAGCGGGCCCTGTCGGAGCAGCTCGGCGTGCCGCGTTCGGCGGTGCGCGATGCTCTGGCGGTGCTGGAAAGCGGCGGGGCGGTGACGCGGATCATCGGCAGCGGCACCTATGTCCGGGAAATCGAGCCGGCGCAGGCCGCCAATGACGTGACGCCCGGCCCGCCGGCGGCGAGCCCGGCCGAGATCATGGAGGCACGGTTGCTGCTGGAGCCGCAACTGGCCCAGCTCGCCGCGATCAATGCCGACCAGTCGGATTTCGCCCGTTTCGACGAATGCATCCGCGAGGGCGACGCGGCCGACAGCTTCGAGGAGTTCGAGCGCTGGGACGCGGCCCTGCACCAGGCGATCGCGAAATCGACGCATAACCGGCTGGTGATCGAGCTCTACGCCATGATCACCCGCGCCCGCGACCTGACCGAATGGGGCGAGCTGAAGCGCCGCAGCCTGAGCGACGAACGGCGCGAGCATTACCGGCGCGAGCACCACGCCATCGTGGCGGCGCTGCAGGGCCGCGACGCGGTCAAGGCGGAGGCCGCGCTGCTCGGGCATCTGGAGCGGGTCCGCAGCAACCTGCTCGGGCGCTGATGCCCAATCTGTCATTCCGGGTTCACGGCTTCACCGCGCTCCCGAATGACAAGGCGGGTATCGAGCCACCAGCGAGGCCTTGCCACAACCGTATTGGTAAACCAATTTTCTGATTGGTTGACAGATTTGGACTGGCTGGATTACCCCTATGAGGCCCGGCGATCGCCGCCTCCTGCCTGACAGGTCCAGATCATGAAGCTCGTCACCTTCCGCCAAACAGCTGACAAAAATAACAAAAATGGCCATCTCGGCGTGCTGGACGGCGATGCCCTGAGTGACCTTTCGCAGGTCGATGGCGCGCCAAGGACGATGGCGGAAGCCTGCGCGTTGGGCGCGGATGGCGTCGTGCGGTTGACCAAATGGGCGGCAGCCGCCCCCAGGCTTGCGCTCGGCGCGGTGACGCTGCTCGCCCCCTTCCCGCGCCCGGCGCGCAACGTCTTCTGCGTCGGCAAGAACTATCACGAGCATGCCGCCGAATTCGCGAAAAGCGGCTTCGACTCGACCGCCAAGGAGGTGGTTCCGGAAGCGCCCGTCGTCTTCACCAAGCCGCCTTCGGCCGTGATCGGGCCGGGCGACGACATCCCCGGCCATCTCGATACGACGAACTCGGTCGATTACGAGGGCGAACTCGCCGTGGTGATCGGCACGGGCGGACGTGGCATCGCGAAGGACCGGGCGCTCGACCATGTCTTCGGCTACACCATCGTCAACGATGTGACCTCGCGGCTGCTGCAGCAGAAGCACCGGCAATGGGTGCTCGGCAAGGGAATCGACGGCTTCTGTCCGATGGGCCCGGCGGTGATGACGGCCGACGATGCGCCCGATCCGCGCAAGCTCCAGCTCAGGACCTGGGTCAATGACGAGTTGCGCCAGGACGCGACGGTCGCCGACCTGATCTTCGACATCCCGACGCTGATCTCGACGATTTCCGCCTACATCACGCTGGAGCCGGGTGACATCATCGCCACCGGCACGCCGGTCGGCGTCGGCATCGGCTTCACGCCGCCGAAATTCCTGGTCGCCGGAGACGTGGTCAGGATCGAGATCGCCGGAATCGGCGTGCTCGAAAACAAGATTGCCTGAACAAGCGCCGCCCGAGCGGCCGATCCTGGGGAGAACCATCATGCGTCTTGCAAGACATCTTGGAAAAATAGCCGGCCTGGCCGTCGCGGCATCGCTCGCCGTGTCGGCGGCTGCGCTCGCGCAGTCCTATCCGAACAAGCCTGTCCGGATCATCGTGCCGTTCGGCGCGGGCGGACCGGCCGACATCTACGCCAGGGCCATCGGCCAACAATTGCAGGAGGCGCTGAAGCAGCCCTTCGTGATCGAGAACAAGCCGGGCGCCGGCGCGGTCATCGGCACGGTCGAGGCGGCGCGCGCCGCGCCCGACGGCTACACGCTGCTGATGATGTCGAACACCCACACCGCCAACGAGACGCTGGTGCCGGCCAAGGCCTACAAGCTGACCACGGACCTCGTGCCGATCGCGCCGGTCAACGCGGCCGACCTCGTGCTGGTGGTGCACCCGGCAGTGGAGGCGAAGACGCTGCAGGAGTTCATTGCGCTGGCCAAATCCAAGCCCAAGCAGCTCAACTACGCCTCCTCAGGCGTCGGCACGCCCTATCATCTCGCCGGCGAAAGCTTCAAGGCGCTGAGCGGCACCGACATCGTGCATGTGCCGCATCGCGGCAGCGGCGAGGCCCGCAGCAACGTCATCGGCGGTCATGTCCAGATGATGATCGATTCGGTGACGACGACCGCACCGAGCATCGCGGCCGGCCAGGTCCGCGCGCTCGCCGTCACCGGCGCGCAGCGCTCGGCGCTGCTGCCCGACGTGCCGACCGCCGCCGAGGCCGGCCTGAAGGACTACGAGGCGACGATCTGGCTCGGCCTGATGGCGCCTGCCGGCACGCCGCAAGCCATCATCGACCAGCTCAACGCGGCCGTGCGCGCCGCGCAGAACCGTCCCGAGGTCAAGGAAGCCTATGCCAGGCAGGGCACCGTCGCGATGGATATGAGCCCGGCGCAGTTCGGCGAGTTCATCAAGGCCGACATCGTGAAATGGGCCCGCGTCATCGAGACGGCCCAGATCAAGGTGAACTGACGGAAATGAGCGGCGGCCTGACCCTGAGCGTCAATGGCGATGTCCGGGCCGTCGCATCGCCGCCCGATGCGCTGTTGCTCGACGTGCTGCGCGAGGAACTCGGCCTGAAGGCGGCGCGTTTCGGCTGCGGCGAAGGATTGTGCGGAAGTTGCCGCGTCCTCGTCGACGGCCACCCCGTCCCGGCCTGCAACACGCCGCTCTGGTCGGTCGCCGGCAAGGCGATCGTCACCGTCGAAGGGCTTGGCACGCCCGGCGCGCCGCATCCGATCCAGTCGGCCCTGATCGCCGAGCAGGCGATGCAATGCGGCTACTGCATCTCCGGCATCTTGATCGGCGCGGCGGCCTTGCTCGCCAATGATTCCAACCCCGACGAGGCGGCGATCCGCGCCGCGCTCGATCCCCATCTGTGCCGCTGCGGCGCGCATAACCGGATCGTCCGCGCCGTCGCGCGCGCCGCCGCCGCGATGCGGGCGCAGGCCGCATGAGCGCGGCCGCCAAGATCGTGGAAGGCCTGCCAGTCAGCCTGCGCGCGAACCCACGGCTCGACCGCTGGCTCTCCGTGTCGCCCGAAGGCTATGTCACGCTCTCGCCCGGCAAGGTCGAGATCGGGCAGGGAATCCTGACCGCGCTCGTCCAGATCTGCGCCGACGAACTCGACATCGCGCCCGAGCGGGTCCGGCTTTTGCCAGCCGGCACGGCGGTCAGCCCCAATGAAGGCGTCACTTCCGGCAGCCTCTCGGTTTCCGATTGCGGGCAGTCGGTGCGGCTTGTCGCGGCGCAGGCGCGGAGCCTGTTTCTCGCGGAGGCTGCGCGGCAGTTATCCGTCGCGGCCGAGGCGCTCAGTGTCGAGGACGGTGTCATCGCCGGGCCGGGCAACCTCGCAACCAGCTATTGGGAACTGGCCGGAAGCATCTCGCTCGCCTGCGACGCCGATCCCGCCATCGCGCCCAAGCGGCCGGGGCAGCGCCGGATCGCCGGCCATTCGACGCCGCGCATCGACATTCCGGCCAAGGTTTTTGCTACGCGGCCCTTCATCCATGATCTGGTGCTGCCGGGCATGCTGCATGGCCGGGTGCTGCGGCCGCCGCGTCCGGGCGCGGTGCTGGACGGGCTGGACGAGGCGCGGCTTGCCGGTCTGCCGGGGCTGCGGGCGACCGTCCGCGACGGCAGTTTCCTCGGCGTCGTTTGCGAGAGCGAAGCGCAGGCCGATGCCGCGCTGGCGCGGCTGGCTTCCGCCGCGCGCTGGAGCGGCGGGTTCGCGCTGCCCGATCCGCATGACCTGCCGGGCTGGCTGAAAAGCCAGCCGGCGGAAGCCTCGGTCGTCGATATGCGTGGCGAGGGCGCGCCGCCAGCCGCCGCCCGGACGATGACGCGCAGCTATGAAAAGCAGTTCCTCGCCCACGCCTCGCTCGCGCCGTCCTGCGCCATTGCGCATTGGGGCGAGGGTTCCTTGCAGGTGCTGACGCACAGCCAGGGCGTGTTCAACCTGCGCGCCGATCTGGCGCTGGTCTTCGGGCTCGACGCCGACGCGATCCGGGTCACCCATGCCGAGGGCGCTGGCTGCTACGGCCATAACGGAGCCGACGACGTCGCGCTCGATGCGGTGATTTTGGCCCGCGCGGTCGGGGGACATCCAGTGCGGGTGCGCTGGTCGCGGGCCGACGAACTGGCCTGCTCGCCCTTCGGGGCCGGCATGGCGATCGAGATTTCGGCCGATCTCGATGACGGCGGCGGTCTCCTCGACTGGCGTCACACCATCTGGAGCAACGGCTATGTCGGCCGGCCCGGCCGCGCCGCGAGCCCGGCGCTGCTGGCCTCCTTCGATCTGGAGACGCCGTTCCCGCGCTACATCGCGCAGGATCCGCCGCTGGCGGGCGGCGGCGGGGCGCAGCGCAATGCCGTGCCGCTCTATGATTTCCCACGCTGGACCATCGCCAAGAACCGCGTCACGGAGATGCCGCTGCGCACCTCCTCGATGCGGGCGCTCGGGGCCTTCGGCAACGTTTTCGCGATCGAATCCTTCATGGACGAGCTAGCGCTCGACGCCGGCGAGGACCCGCTCGCCTTTCGGCTGCGCCATCTCCCGGAGCCGCGCGCACGGGCCGTGCTGGAGCGGGCCGCCGCGATGGCCGACTGGGGTCGCGCCATGGTTCCCGAGGGGCGCGGACGCGGGCTGGCGCTGGCGCGCTACAAGAACACCGGGGCCTGGTGCGCGGTCGTCGCCGAGATCGATGTCGAGGAACAGCCGCGCGCGACGCAGCTCTGGATCGCGGTCGATGTCGGCGAGGCGATCAATCCCGACGGCGTGGTCAACCAGATCGAGGGCGGTGCGATCCAGGCGGTGAGCTGGACGCTGAAGGAGGAGGTCGCCTTCACGCGGGAGGCCGTCACCAGCGCCTCGTGGGAGAGCTATCCGATCCTGCGCTTCAGCGAGGTTCCGGCGGTTTCCGTCGAGATCATGCCGGGCGCGGAGCATCCGCCGCTCGGCGCAGGCGAGGCGGCGCAGGGGCCCACGGCGGCTGCGCTCGCCAATGCCATTCACAACGCGCTCGGCGTCAGGGTCCGGCGCATGCCGATCACGCGCGAGCGCATCATCGCGGCGATGGAGTAGGTTTTGCAGGCACTCAGGATTTTCAGCGGCGGCGCGGCGCAGGGCCTCGTGCGGGCGCTTGAACCGGATTTCACCGCCGCGACGGGGTTCGGCATCGAAGGCAATTTCGGCGCGGTCGGCGCGATGCGTGCACGGCTGGACGCAGGCGAGCCGGCCGATGTCGCGATCCTGACGGATGCGATCATGCAGGTGCTGGCGCAAAGCGGCCTCGTGACGCCGGCCTCGCTGGCCGTGATCGGCGGCGTCGAGACGGCGATCGCGGTGCGCAACGCCGACCGCGCGCCGATCGTCACCGATCGCGAGGCGCTCAAGGCGGCGCTGCTGGCCTGCGACGCGATCTATATGCCCGATGCGGAGCAGTCGACCGCCGGCGTCCATTTCGCGGGCGTCATGAGGCGACTCGGAATTCTCGACGAAGTCGCGGCCCGGCTGCGCACCTTTCCGAACGGCGCGACCGCAATGGCGGCGCTGGCGCGCGCACCCGAGCAGCGGCCGATAGGCTGCACGCAGGTCACCGAGATCCTGGTGACGCCGGGCGTCATGCTGGTGATGGCGCTACCGCCTGGTTGCGACCTGACGACGCTCTACACGGCAGGAATCCTCGCCGGCTCCTCCACGCCGGAGGCGGCGCAAGCGTTGCTCAACCTGCTCTCGAGCGAGCGGCAGGCCGGCCTGCGGACGCAATGCGGCTTCGTCTGACGCCGCATCGCGCATGAGGTTCAGATCAGAACCAGCGAGCGGAACCCTTCGCCGTTCAGCGCCTCGAGGCTGAGGCTGCCGATGTCGAAGCTGTTCTGGAAGGTCAGGGTGATGAAGTCGTCCTGGTCGCCGACCTCGACGAGGTAGTTGGCTCCATCGTCGAAGATGGTGAAGAAGCCCGTCGCCTCGTCGATATCGCGCAGGGCGATGACGTCTCCGGTGGAGAAATTGGCGACGTAGGCGTTGAAGTTCGTCAGATCGTCGAAGACGACGGTCGAGTCGCCGTTGAACTGGGCGAATTCATCATCGACCCCGAACGAGATCGCACCGTCGAACTGGCCGTTGAAGACGAAATCGCCGCCATTGTAGAGTTGCCAGGAACCGGAGCCGGGGCTGGTGGCGGCCCCCTCTACAGTGACGAGCGAACCCTCGCCGCGCGCGATCACGGTCCCGTGGCTCTCGACATAGCCGGCGAAGGTGAGCGAGCCGGCCTGTGCGTCGATGACGCCGAAATTGACCACGGCGCCGCCGATCCGGACAGCGCCGCCCTCGGCGACGATCTGGCTGTTGCTGTCCAGCAAGACGAAATAGCTCTGGACATCGAGCAACCCGCCATCGTCGGCCAGCAGGCGCAGGCCCTGATCCCCTTTGACATTGAGCTGCATGTCGACTGCGAAGTCGCCGTCGCCGCTGACACGCTGGTTGCGGATGGTCAGTTCGTCAGCGCCGCCATAGCCGTTGCCGATCGAGCCCCGCAGACCGGAGCCGCTCGCGTCGCGCAGGATGATTTCGCCCAAGCCGTCGCTCAGGATGCTGAGATCGCCGCCGAACTCGCCGCCCACGGTCAGGCGCGCATCGTTGCCCTGGCCCGAGACGATCGCGATCGTGCCGTCATTGCGCAGTTCGGTTTCCGTCCTGCCGAACAGGAAGGCAGAGATGTCGAGCCGCGCATTGTTCTCGATCCGGAGCGTGCTTCCCTGACCGATCTCGACCGTGGTGCTCTGGAATCTCGCGCCGCCACCTGTGAAGTCCTCATCGGTGATGATGACGTTGCCGCCGGAAATGGCCTCGATGCGGCCGCCCACCACCGTACTGTTGTCGAAGGCGACATCGGCCTCGAATCCGTCGGCCCTGAGCGTGCCGAACAGCCCGGCTTGCGTCGGATGCTCGAAGGGATCGACATATTGCTGGACGACGGAGTTGCGGAGTTCGAGTGCGACGCCGTTGCTGGCGCGGATCAGTCCGGCATTCGAGATGTTGTAGTTGCCTGCCAGCGTCGGCGGGCCGCCCTGGAAGCCGTCGAGGATCAGCGGACGGGTGTTGCCGCCGCCGAAGTTCAGGAAGCTTTCGATCGTACCCGCGGCGTAGTTGACGATGTGGAGAGGCGCGGTCCGCGGGCGCTCGACGCTCACATAGTTGCCGGACCCGTCAAAATAGTCGACCTCGGTCAGGTCGTAGAACGGCTTGATCGCGCCGCTCCATCTCAAGAGGGCATCGACATTGACGAGATCGACCGCGTCTGGTTGCGGCGGCTCGCTGCCGGAGGGATAGAGGACGCTGGCACCCGAAACGATGCTGTGCCCCGCCCCGCCGTCGAGGATCGTCAGCAGGCCGCCGCCGCTGATCCGGGTATCGCCCGCGATGAGGAGCCTCGCCGGGCTCGAGCCGCCGTCGAAGAGGATGATCTCGCTCTCGGGCCCATCGATCACGATCGCGCCCTTCAGCGACAGCGTCGCGCCGGCCGAGTCCGCCGGCGACACGTTGATGTCGCCGCGCAGCGTGACGTTCTCCAGGCTGGTGGCCTGGCTGTTGCTGTTGGCGGTGTTGCGCGTGACCAGTAAATTGGCGCCCTGCGCGTTGTCGATCGTCAGGTTGCGCAGCGTCGCACCGTAGGAGAGCAGGAACGCGCCGGTGCCGACGGCCTCGATCAGGCCGCCTTCGATGATCGGATCGAACTCGAACCAGACCAGCGAGTTGTCGCCCTCGGCGCGGATGACGCCGTCCTGGTTCTGGAGATTGACGTTGTTGATCTTGAGCGTGCTCGAGGCCGTGGCGCGAATCAGCCCGTTGTTGTCGATCAGGCCGCGCTCGAAGAATGTGAAGCCGCTCCCGATGTAGAAGGTGTAGTTCGACAGCGTCAGCCGCTTGTCGATCGTCGATTCGATGACGCCCGCCGCGCCGTTGATCAGCGTCATCTCGCCGGTGATCTCGCCGCCGCCGGTAATCCTGTTGTCGAGATTGGTGATGACCGACGGAATTCCGCCCTCGTAAGAGCCAAAATCCTGCCTGCCCTTGCGCTGACCGGCGAACTGGGCTGCCGTGAGCACGGAGGCCGGATCGTTGCCCATCTCGATGACGCCGCCGCCGTCGATCGTCACGTCGCCCGCGCCGAGCACGAGCCGGCCGAACGAGCTGCCGAAGGTTCCCGGCACCGGCGTCGCCGTCGCCGAGAGGCGGATTACGCCCTCGTTGTGCAGGTCGCCCCTGACCGTCAGGCTGCCGAACTTGCCGACATCGATCAGCCCGTCATTCGATAGCGAGCCGGTCTCGATGCCGCGGAAGGGACGGCCGCCGTTGGTGGGGGCGCTGTCATAGACCAGCGAGCCGCCACCGGTCAGGGTCAGGCTCTCGACGATGGCGTTGCCGAAATTGGCGACCTGGTCGAAATTGATCACGCTGTTAGGCAATGTCTGGATGAAGACGCTGTCGGTCGCATCGGGGATCGCGCCGTCGCTCCAGTTCGTGGCCAGCGTCCAGTTGCCGACGATGCCGCCGATCCAGCTATTGTCGAAGGCGGCAATGGTGAAGTCCGCCGGGCCGACGAAGTCGACATCCCCCAGCCGCTGGCCCGAAAGGTCGCGCACCAGCGGCGCCCTGACGGTGCCGATGTAATGGCCGATCGGCAGCGCGTCGTAGCGCGTGCCGTTCTCGCGGAGCGCGATGCCGGTGGCCGCGACGACGTCGCCGGCTTGCGTCTTCAGGATGAAGTTGGCCAGTGTCACGCTGGTCGGGTCGAGCGCCTTGGAGAACAGGTAGGAGACCTTTCGGGTCGTGCCGACGGTCTCCAGATAGTCCGGCGTGACGTTGATCAGGTTGAACGGCGTCGCATCGGCCGTGAGCGTCACGATGATCGCATCGGTCGTCGTGACGTTGCCGCCGGTGTCGGTGGCGCGAAGCGCCAGCGTGATCGTCGGCCCGCCATTGTCGGCGATGCTCGGCAGCAGCGTCGACAGCGAGAGCGGAACGGAGAGATCGGTCGCCGCGACCTGGCCGTTGACCAGCAGGTCGACGCTGCGGACCTGGACGTCGTCGAAGATGGTCAGGTCGAACGTGACGCGCGTCGCCTCCAGAGCCTGGGCCTGGATGCCGGCCGTCAGCTGATCGGAATCGATCAGGTTCGTCGTGAAACTGATCGTCGGCGCCACGCCGAGACGGTCGATCTGGAGGTACTGCACCACCGACAGCCCATCGCTGGTGGCGACAAAGGCGTTGCCGCCCGCGATCGCGACAGCCGTCGGGGCAGTCGAGGCAGGCAGGACGATGCGGCTGATGAATTCCGTCGTATTGCCCGGATTGCCGACGCCGAAGACGTCGATGACATTTGGCGAGCCCGTCTGTGTTGCGATGGTTTGCACGCCGACGCCCCGGCCGGAGCCGTTCAGCGCGATGCCGCCAGTGGCGATGCCGAGATTGTCGGCGTCGCTTACGAGGAGCGGCGAGGCCGGGTTGGACACGTCGATCGTGAGATAGCCGCCGACGCTGCCGGTGGAGCCGGTTCCGATATAGGCGATGCCATCGGCCACGGTGACGGTTCGCGGATTGCTGACGCCGCCCGGAAAAACGTTGAACGAGAGCTGCAGCGACCCCAGCACGGCCATGACCGGCTGTGCGATGTCGATGATCGTCAGCTTCGGCCCGAAGCCCGGCACGATCTCGACGACATGCAGCCGGCCGTTTTCGATCGCGAGCCCGGTTGCGGGGTAGTTCGAGCCGGCCAGCACGAGGCCTCGAACCTGTTCGCCGGTCGTAAGATCATAGGCCGAGACGATGCCGCCGCTGACGACATAGGCGAGCCCTTCGAATATCTCGACCTGTGTCGCCGGGACGGCGCGCATCCGGACGAGGCGCGGCGCATTGGCGATGCCGACATCGACGATGGCGATGCCGGCCGCGCCGGTGGCGACCGCCGCCAGGTTGGTCGCGCTGTCGACCGCGACATCGGTCGCGTCGCCTGTGAGGTCGAGCTGGCTCAGGATGGAGGGCGCGCGCGGGTCGGAGACATTGACCAGCGCCAAGCCGTGGTCGCCGGTGGCGACATAGGCCGTCAGCCGACCGCCATTGACGCCGTCTGATTCAACCACGACCGCCTTGGCGTCGCCCAGCAGCGAGACCGCGCCGATGACGCCGGTCGTGTTGGCCAGCGCCGGGGTGTTGGCGAAGCCGCCGAGCAGCGCCGCCTCGTCCTGCACGCCGGCGATAAAGTTGTCGCGGATGTCGGGGTTGATGCCGAGAACATTGGCCGCCCGCGCGGTGAAGCCGCTGACGCCGACGGCGGCGGTCTGGTCGACCAGCAGCACGTCGGGGATGTCGGTGATCTGGCCGGTCGGCCGGCTGCGGAAGCCGACCTCGCCAATGTCGCGGCTGACCGGATCATAGACCACGAGGGTGTAGAGCGTATCGGGCGCGAGGAACTGGTCGATGCCGAGCATCGGATTGATCGTGCCGCGCAGTTCGGTGCCCGTCTCGACGTTTTTGAGGACGTAGTAGAGCACCTGGCCGTAGCTGACCGATGGGACGTCGGCCTGCTGGTTCGCCAGGAGGGCGGCGGTCGTCATTGTGCCGATCCCGGTCACGCCACCATTGGCTATGCCCATCTGCACGGCCATCAGCGGCAGCGAGATTGCGACCTCGGCGACGGTGTCCTCGACCACCTGCTGCAGCGCGAGCAGATACTCCTCGCGAAGCTCGTAAAGGAACTGGTATTCGAGAATCGTCTCGACGGAGAGGAGCTCGTTCAGCGCCTCGGAGAACTCGATGACGCTGTCGAGCAGCTCCTCGACCCGGTCGGCTTCCGGCCCCGGCCCGTCGAAGGGCATGTCGCCTCCGCCGCCGAAACCGAAACCGCCGCCGTCGATGATCTCGAGGAATTCGACGACCTCCTGATAGGTCTGTTCGATGCGTTCGAGTATCGGCTCCTGGCGCTGCGATTCCTCGACATAGCGGGCGCGCGCCATCTCGTAGCGCGCGAGATTGGCCTCGACCTGCGCCTGACGTCCGGGCGGCTGCGGCGGCGGCGTCCATTGCAGGGCGGCCTTCGAGGCTTCGACCGTCGTCTTCAGCTGTTCGAGTTTTTCGCTGTAGCTGTCGACATAGAGGCTGCCGGAATCGCCATAGGTGCGCGACTTGCCCACGGCGAGGCCGAGCCCGCTGGCCCATCGGCCAATGGGGCCGGGCACATTGCCCAGCAGGTTGAAGCCGGCGCTGACGACATCCACACCGCCGAGAACCACCTCGCCGGCGGCTGAGATGTAGTCGCTGCGGTCGAAGGCGTTCTTGGCCGCCTGAAGTTTGCCGCCGGCGGCGACGAGGTCGCTCGCAGCGGCATATCCCGAAAGCCCGGCCCCGAGCGGCGTCGAGGGCAGACCCGCCAGCGCCCCGACGGCGTAAATGTCGTTGAGGTCGCTGAGGCCCTGGTTCGCGCCGGTGTAGAGCGCATCGGCGGTCGCTCCGACCGTCGAGCGTTCGTCGGTGACCGGCGGGTCGCAGGGGCCCAGGATCTGGCCGCGGCCGCGCGAGCCCGGCACGACGCCGTGCCAGCCGGGCGCGAGGATGCCGGAATCGGGGTCGGTGACGATGCTCAAGCCATCGGCCGAAACCGTCGCCGTGCCGTTGATGACGAGCCGGCCGGTGGTGTGGTCGAAGGAGAGGACGAAGGTCTTCTCGCCCGCGGCCAGCCCGAAGGTGTTGGGCATCTCCAGCATGGCGGGTGTGGTGAAGACGGGATCGTCGATCGCCTCGCCATTGACGCCGCGGACCTGGATGGTGATGTCGAAGGAGTGCTGCAGCACACCCTCGGGCAGCATGTCCATCACCATGGACGGCGGCACGGTGGCGATGCCGATCTCGACTGCGACCGGGTTGCCTTCGCCATCGACGACGCTGCCGGGCGCGACCGTCAGCGTCATGCGCGAGAGCTGGTCGCCGGTCAGCGAGGAGTTGGCCGAGCCCGTCGCCTGCACCACGGTCGGGCCGGCGCTCCCGATCTCGACGAAGATGTCCTCGTCGATGCGCGGCAGGTAGACGGCGAGATTGCCGGCGTTGAACTCCTGCGCCTCGGCTGGCCCCATCGAGCCCATCGCCGTGTTGACGATGCCGGGCCGAATGGTCAGGTCCATCACCATTTCGGGGAAGAACACGTCGGCTTCGTCCTGCGCCGCCGTCAGCGCGGCGGTGCGGCCGTCGATGACGAGCTTGACGTTGCCGGCCGGCATGTCGGTCAGGACAAAGAGTCCGTTGGCGTCGGTGAAGACCGCCCTGTCCTCCTGCCCGATGACATAGACCTTCACGCCCGCAAGCTTGCTCAGATAGGTGTTGGTCGTGAAGTTGTTGAGGCCGAGCGGCCCGGCGCGGACGTTTTCGGGCGTCATCATCTCGCGATCGGCGCCGGGGTCGAGGACGTAGCCGGTGATCGTCGTCCCGGGGATGCCGGTGGTCGAGACGGTGGTGAAAACCTGGGTGAGGTCCGAGCCGGCCGCGCCGGTGAGGCCCGCATCGAGAAAGGTTCCGTCGAGCGAGCGGATCTCGCTGCCGTCGATATGCAGCGTGATCGCCTGCGAGCCCGGCAGAGTCTCCTGGAACAGGAGCCAGGCGCCGAGGCCGTCCGCGAAGGGCACGATCGTGGCTGGCATGACCGCGCCGGTCGAATCGGTGGCGTAGAAGCTCGACGCCGTCAGCGTGTCCGGATCGACCGGACGCGAGAACTCGATCAGCGGCCGGTAGGTCACGCCGACCTGCATCTCGTCGGCCTCGGGCTCGATCGCGACGATGGTGAAGGGCGGCGTCGGCACGGTCACGGCGTAGCTCTGGACGGTGACGTTGCCGGCCGCGTCGGTGACCTCGAGGATGAGCTGGCGCGCGCCGGGCTCGACGGTTCGCAGGTCGAGCGCCTGGTCGAAGCCGTTGCTCGCGTCGAAGGCGACGCTGGTTCTCGGCCCGTCGTCGAAGCGATAGGTCAGGGCGGCCAGCGCATTGCCCTCGGCCAGCGGCACGGAACCGGTCAGCCGCTCGCCGGCCAGAAGGATTTCGCCCTGCTGCACGCTCGCAGGCGCGAGATTGGCGACGGGAGGCGCGGTCGCGATCGTGAACTGGAAGGCGTCGAGGGCGCCAAGATTGCCGACTGCGTCGAGGGCGCGCAGGGTGATGCTGTGGCGGGCGTCGGGCTGCCCGGCGAGCAGGGCCGCCAGATCGAGCGAGAACGAGCCGTCCGCCGCGAAGCCGAGCGGCGCGAAAGCCGAGCCGTCGAGCGAAAAGCTCAGGCTGGCCACGCCGGAGACGTTGTCGAGCACGCTGCCGGTCAGGACCGGAAGGTCGTTGCTGACGAAGCCGCGTTCCTGGTCGAGCCGGACGACCGGCGCGATCGTGTCGCCGGCCGCGTCGAAGGCTGCTAGCACGAGGTTGCCGATCGATCCGCCAAGCTCGTAGCCGGCTTCGCTCGAGAAACGGTAGTGTATGCCGCCGAAGACGCGGCTCTCGCCGGCCTCGAAGGCGGCATCCCAGAAGCTGGTGAAGTTGCGCGCGACCGTGCCATTGGCAAGGCTCTTCGAGGTGATCGAGAAGCCTGTGGTATCGTCGAAGAAGTCGGTCAGCACGGTGGCGGCCGCCGCGCTGAAGGTCGAGTGGCCCGAGACATATTCCGGGAAGGGCGGCGTCGGAATCAGCGGGAACCAGTCGCGGTCCTCGACGAAGCGGGAATCGCCGAGGTTCTGCGCTTCGCGGATGATCGTGATCGGCCGGACGTAGTCATAGACATATTTGGCGTCCCAGGCGGCGATGGCGGCGTCCGCCATGGCGATGTTGAGCTGGGCGAAAAGCCGCGCGGTCGCCGACAGGCCGACCGAGCCCTCGTCGACCAGCTTGGCGGCGATGTCGTTCCACATGCCAGGCGGGGTGTAGGTGCCGACGCCGGCCGCCCAGAACCGGGCGCTGTTGGCCTGGTCCAGGGTGCGGGTCGTGCTGTCCGACGCGCCCAGCTCCCTGACCTCGTTATAGGCCGCCAGGAATTCGTCGCTGTGGACGTCGGGCGGCGCGTCCGGCCTGAACTGGTCGGGCGTATCGAGCGCGAAGGTGTCGAGCGTCGCCCATTGGGCGTCCAGGCCGGGGGCATAGAAGGCCGCCGTCGGTTGCCACAAGCCGACTGCGTCGCTGCCTGTGTCGTTGACCACGCTGTCCCAGCCATCGTTCTCGCGCAGGGAGAGCACGCGCGCGGCGATCTCCGCGCCGAGCGCGACGCCGTCATCCTCGCTCTGGCCATCGGCGACCAGCGCCAGCGATTCAGCCAGCTCGGCCGCGAGATCGAAGCTCTGGCCGGGATAGAGCGCCTTCAGGATATCGTGCGCGGCCCTGGCGACTGCCGCCTCGGCCGAGGCCCCGAGCGCGGCCTGCGCGTTGATCAGGTAGCCCGGCGTGCCGTCGATCGCGGCCATGACGTTGTAGACGGCGAGGCTTTCCATCGCCAGCGCACGGGACGCGTAGGTCGGGGCGGAGGATTCCTCGGCGACGAGCCCGAGCGCGATCCGGATCCAGTTGACCGCCGCGTTGTCGGGCGCGTTGGCGGCCGCGGCCTCACGGGTCAGCGTCACGGTCTGCGTCGCGATGGTCTCGCCGGCGAGGCTGGCCGCGACCGTGAGGGCGTTTGCGCCGAGCGAGAGCGCGACATTGTCGAAGCGGAACATGCCTTGCGTATCGGCGATGGTGGTCAGCGCCTGCGGGCCCGAGCCGAGCGTCACCATCGCGCCGGCTTCGGTGGCGCCGACGAGGGTGACGACGCTGCCGGTCGTGGTGTCGTCGCCGGGCGCGGAGGCTTCGTCCGAGGCCGATAGCGCCAGAGACACCTCGGCCGGGGCAGCATCCTCGATCGTCAGTTCCAGTTGTGCCGAAGCAGGGCCGGCATTGCCGGCGGCATCGGTGGCGAAGGCGGTGAAGCTGTAGGGGCCGGCCGTCAGGTCGGGGCTGGTGAAGCTCCAGTTGCCGCCGGCGTCCGCGGTCGCGCTGCCGATGTCGAGCCCGTCGCGCAGGATCGTCACCGTCGCGCCGGGCTCCGTCGTGCCGATCAGGGTCGGCGTCGTGTCCAGCGTCGCGCCGTCGCCGGGCGTGCCGGTGTCGGAGCCGGTATCGAGGGCGAGCGTCGGCGCGGCCGGGCCGGTGGCGTCGAGCGTCGCCGACGCGCCGAGGCCGGTCGCAATATTGCCCGCTGCGTCGCTGGCCGCCACCGAGACGCTGATCGCGCCATCGCCGAGCGGGGACAGGTCGATCGTGTCCTGGCCGTTGGCGGACAGCATGCGGGTCAGGCTGCCTCCGCCGGAACTGGAGAAGGTGAGGGTCGCGCTGGCGTCGGCGTCGAGCCCGGTCAGCGTGAAGGCGACGCCGGCGCGCTCGCTGGCGTTGATCAGGCTGTCGTTCAGGCTGACGGCGAGGTCGTCGCCGGCGTCGGCGTCGCTGTCGCGTGTGACGGTCAATGTGCCGGCAGCGCTGGTATTGCCGGCGGCGTCCGTCGCGGTGGCGCTGAAGCTGTTCAGGCCCTCGACGAGCGCCACGGTGAAGTTCGCCACGCCCGCGGAGGCCACCGCGCTCTGGCCGCTCGGCGTGACGGTCGAGCCTGTTTCGGCCGCGACGGTCAATGTCGCGCTGGAACGGTTCGTCAGGTTGTCGCTGTCGGATGCGCCGCTGTCGTCGGTCGCCGCGAGATCGATGACCGGCGTCTCGGGCGCGAGCGTGTCGAGCGTCGCGACGACACCGCTGCCGACCGCCGTGTTTCCGGCGGCGTCCCCGGCCGCGACGGAGATGCTGATCGCGCCGTCGCCGAGGCCCGACAGGTCGATCGTCCCCGTGCCGTTGGCCGACAAAGTGCGCGTCATCGTACCGCCGCCGGTGCTGGCGAAGGTGACTGTCGCCGTGGCGTCTGCATCCAGTCCGGACAATGTGAAGCCGACGGCTGCACGCTCCATGGCGTTGATCAGGCTGTCGCCGAGCGCGACTCTCAGGTCGTCGCCGAGATCTGCGTCGCTGTCGCGGGTGATCGTCAATGTGCCGGTTGCGCCGACATTGCCGGCTGCATCTGTCGCGGTGGCGCTGAAACTGTTGAGCCCCTCGGCGAGGGCAACGGTGAAGCTCGCGACGCCCGCCGTCGCCACGGCGCTCTGGCCGTTCAGCGTGACGGTCGAGCCGGTCTCGGCCGAGACGGAGAGCGTGACGCTCGCCCGGTTGGTCAGGTTGTCGGTGCTGGACGCGCCGCTGTCCTCGGCGGCGGCAAGGTCGATGACCGGCGCGCCGGGCGCACTGGTGTCGATGGTCAGCGTCAGCACGGCGGAGGCCGGTCCGGCATTGCCGGCGGAGTCGGTCGCAAAGGCGGTGAAGGCATGGGGGCCGTCCCCAAGCGCTGCGCTGGTATAGCTCCAGCCGCCATCGGCGGCGACTACAGCCGTTGAGAGGGCCGAGCCGTTGCGCAGGATGGTTACGGTCGCGCCGGCCTCGGCCGTCCCGGTCAGGGTCGGCGTGTTGTCGCTGGTCAGGCGGTCGCCGGCCGCGCCGCTGTCGGAGGTCGCCGCGAGCGCGAGCGTTGGGGCGGCTGGTGCGCCGGTGTCGATCGTCAAAGCGAGCGCCGTTGAAGCGGGGCCGGTGTTGTTGGCCGCGTCGCGCGCGGTCGCGGTGAAATTATGCAGGCCGTCGGCGAGCGCGGCCGTGGTGAAGCTCCAGCTTCCATTCGCCGCAGCCAGCGCCGTACCGATGCTCACGCCGTTGCGCAGGATGGTGACGGTCGCGCCGGCTTCTGCCGTGCCGGTGAGCGTCGGGGTGTTGTCGTTGGTCAGGCGGTCGCCCGCCGCGCCGCTGTCGGAGGCGGCGGCGAGCGTCAGCGTCGGGGCCGGCGGCGGCGTGGTGTCGCCGGGGACATCGGTGATGCCGGTGATGGTCAGCGTCACCGTGCGCGTGACCGTGTCGGAGCCCGAGCGGACGTCGAAGCTGATCCTGTAGATCGCGCTCTGTCCGGTGTTCAGGAAGTCGAAGGCGGCGCGGTCGTAGGAGATCACGCCGGTCGTCTGGTTGACCGCGATCAGCGCCGTGTTGCCGGTCGCAGAGCCAGGCCCGGCCTGCACCCGGATGCTGCCCGTCCGAAAGGCCGGCGTGTCGGTCTGGTCCGGGTCGCTCGCCGTCGTCAGGTCGCGGAACAGGTCGATCGTCTTGATGCTGGGCGCGCCGGCATTGCCCTCGGTCTCGGTCGCGGGGTTGACCACGCTGACGGTCGGCGCGTCGTTCTCGCCGATGATCGTCACGGTCACGGTCGCCACGCCGCTGTCGCCGTCGCGGTCGCTGATGCGGTAGGTGAAGCTGTCGGTGGTGCGCTGGCCGGCGCCGAGCGCGTTCATCGCGGCGCCGGGCGTATAGAGGAAGGTCTTGTCGGCCCGGAGCGTCACCGTGCCTTTCGAGGGGCCCGAGACGAGCGTGACCGCTCCGACCCCGTCCGGCGTCGAATCGTTGCCGGCGACGTTGATCACGACGCTGCCGTTCTCTCCGATCTGGGCCGCATCGTCGCGTGCGACAACGGGCGCGTCGCTGATATCGACGCGCCGGCCGTCGACATACACCTCGAGCGTCTCGAAACCCGAGGCGCGCAGGTCGAAGCTCTGGAAGCGGAAGGCGTCGTTGTCGGCCTCGCCGCGCCGGTTGGTGTGCGCGGCCTGGAAGGCGGCATAGGCGATGACCTCGAGCCGCACCCGCGGGTCGTTCCATTCGGCGGCGGTGAAGGCGAGGCGCAGCGTGTCCTTGCCCGAGCCGCCGGAATAGACGTCGCGCGCGCCGCGGTTCTCGCTCATGCGGTAGATCGCGATGTCGTCGCCGCTGCCGCCATCGACGATGTCGCTGCCCGAACCGCCGTCGAGCAGATCATCGCCGGCATTGCCGAGCAGCAGATCGTTTCCGGCGTCGCCGAAGATCTGGTCGTTGCCCCGGCCGCCGATCAGGAGGTCGTTGCCGCGACCGCCCCGCAGCACGTCGCGTCCGGAGAGGCCGAGCAGGATGTCGTTGCCGTTGCCGCCGCCGAGAACGTCGTTGCAGAAACTGCCGATCAGAAAACGCATGGCGGACTCCGGGATGTGCGATCCCCGGCAGTGACGACGATGAGGGGTCAATCCGACGTGACGCGGAGCGTCACAGCAGGCGTCAAAACCTTGATCCGTTAAGTATTTGGCAACTTTTTCGTCCCGGCCATGACAGTCGGGCGACGGCGCAGGCAGGGATGGCGGGAAACGCCGCCCGATGCCCGGCTAACGATCCGTTATGCGGATGACACAGGCGGCCGCGATCATTGACGCATCGCCGTTCCGGCCATAGGAGCCGCGCATACCATGTTCAACGTCTCGCTGAAGGACGCCCGCTGATGACCACCTGGCCCGTCTACGCAACGATCACCGGCCCTATCGTGATGATCGGCTTCGGGTCGATCGGCCGTGGCACGCTGCCGCTGATCGAGCGGCATTTCGACTATGACCGTTCGCGCCTCGTGGTGATCGATCCCTCCGACGCCGACCGGGCGCTGCTCGACGAGCGTGGCATCCGCTTCATCCAGCAGGCGGTGACGCGCGAAAATTATCAGGAGATGCTGAAGCCCCTGCTGACCGAAGGCGGCGGACAGGGCTTCTGCGTCAACCTCTCGGTCGACACCGGCTCGCTCGACATCATGCAGTTCTGCTCGGAACTGGGCGCGCTCTATATCGACACCGTCAACGAACCCTGGGTCGGCTTCTATTTCGACGCCGGCAAAGGGCCCGAAGCCCGCTCCAACTATGCGCTGCGCGAGGCGACCATCGCCGCCAGGCACGCCCGCCCGGCCGGGACGACCACGGCGGTCTCCTGCTGCGGGGCCAACCCCGGCATGGTGTCGTGGTTCGTCAAGCAGGGCCTGCTCAACATCGCCGCCGATCTCGGCCTCCAGACGCCCGAGCCGACGACGCGCGCCGAATGGGGCAAGCTCGCAGAGGCGGTCGGCGTGAAGGGCATCCACATCGCCGAGCGCGACACGCAGCGGGCGAAGAGCCCCAAGCCGCCGGGCGTCTTCGTCAACACCTGGTCGGTCGAGGGTTTCGTCTCCGAGGGCATGCAGCCGGCCGAACTCGGCTGGGGCACGCACGAAACCTGGATGCCGGAGAACGGCCGCACGCACGAGGCCGGCTGCCAGGCCGCGATCTACCTGCTCCAGCCTGGCGCGAACACGCGCGTCAGGTCCTGGTGCCCGACGCCCGGCCCGCAATACGGCTTCCTCGTGACGCATAACGAGTCGATCTCGATCGCGGACTATTTCACCGTGCGCGACGAGGCCGGCAAGCCGGTCTACCGGCCGACCTGCCACTACGCCTATCACCCGGCCAATGACGCCGTGCTCTCCCTGCACGAGATGTTCGGGCAGGCCGGTCGCGTGCAGGACGAGCACCACATCCTCGAGGAGAACGAGATCGTCGACGGCATCGACGAGCTCGGCGTGCTGCTCTACGGCCATGCGCGCGGAGCCTACTGGTACGGCTCGCAGCTCTCGGTCGAGCAGACGCGCCGGATCGCGCCCTATCAGAACGCGACGGGCATGCAGGTGACTTCGGCCGTGCTCGCCGGCATGGTCTGGGCGCTGGAGAATCCCAATGCCGGCATCGTCGAGGCCGACGAGATGGATTTCCGCCGCTGCCTCGAAGTGCAGACGCCCTATCTCGGGCCGGTGACCGGGCACTACACCGACTGGACGCCGCTGGATGGCCGGCCGGGCTTCTTCCCTGAGGACATCGACACGAGCGACCCCTGGCAGTTCCGGAATATTCTGGTGCGGTGAGGGATAGGGTGTCATCCCGTGCGCTCCGCGGCACGCAGTGCTGCGGCGCAGACACGGGACCGTCATCCGGATAGGGCTCTCGTCGTGCGGTCCCCGCATCTGCGCAGCGGCACTTCGCGCCTGCGCGTGCGGGATGACAGCGCCAGTTAAGCCCTCTGAACCCTGACCCCCGCCAGCAGCGCTCCGCCGACCAGAAAGAACGCCACCAGTACGGCCAGGCCCGCGCGCTGGCTGGCGAAGAGCGTCGTCGCCAGCGCGACCAGCGTCGGCCCCAGGAAGGACGTGACCTTCCCCGACAGCGCGAACAGGCCGAAGAACTCGCCGGCTCGGCCTTCCGGCGCGAGCCGCGCCATGAGGCTGCGCGAGGAGGCCTGCAAGGGGCCGGCGACAAGGCCGATCAGGAGACCTAGCGCGAGATAGACCCGTTCCGGCGCCGAGGCGAAGAGCCCGTCGCCCGGCGTCGCCGGCGCGGCCGCGATGACGAAGAAGACGGTTTCGCGTCCCAGCGACAGGATGCCGAGGCAGGCCAGCAGCAGGCAGCCGATCGCTCCCAGCACCACCGGCTTGCCGCCGATGCGGTCGTCGAGCTTTCCGCCGAGCCACGCCCCGAGGGTTCCGGTGACGGTCAGCAGAATGCCGAAGACGCCCAGTTCGATCGTCTGCCAGCCGAAGACGCCGGCCCCATAGATGCCGCCGAAAGCGAAGAGCGCGACCAGCGCATCCTGATAGATCATGTTGGCGAGCAGGAAACGCCCGAGCGAGCCCAATTGCGGCAGCTCGGCCAGCGTCGCCTTAAGCCGCGTCCAGCCGCCGCCGGCGGCCTGCGCCAGCCCCATGCCGGTGCGGGGCGCATCCGGCGTCAGCAGGAACATCGGCGTGACGAAGACGATGAACCAGAGCGCCGTCAGCGGGCCGGAAAAGCGGTCTCCCTCGCGGGCTGCGGCGTCGAGCCCGAGGATCGGCGCAAGTCCGGCCAGCGTCTTGCCCGTCGTCGGATCCGCCGCGAGCAGGGCCAGCGTGATCGCCAGCGAGAACAGCCCGCCGAGATAGCCGATCGCCCAGCCCGTGCCCGAGAGCCAGCCCAGCCGTTCGGGCGGCACGAGCCGCGGCATCATGGCGTTGTTGAAGGTGGTCGCGAACTCCGCGCCGATGGTGGCCACCACGAAGCCCGCCAGCGCAATCGGCACGGCCCAGGGCGATCCCGGCGCCGCGAACCAGAGCGCGCCCGAGCCCGCCACCAGCAACGCCCCGAAGGCGGCGATCCAGGGCTTTCGCGGTCCGGTCCGGTCGGCAATGCCGCCCAGCACCGGCGAGAGCAGCGCGATGCAAAGCCCCGCGAAGCCCGTGGCATAGCCCCAGAGCGCCTGCCCGGAGGCCGGGTCCGAGGCGAGCGCCGAGGCGAAGAAGGGCGCGAAGACGAAGGTGGTGATCAGCGTGAAGAAGGGCTGGGCCGACCAGTCGAAGAACAGCCAGGCCGTGACGGCGCGGCGCGGCGGATAACTCATGGTCGATTGGCCTGCCACCAACTCAGCCCTCATCCTGAGGAGCAGGCAAAGCCTGCGTCTCGAAGGATCCTCCAGTTCGCTCCGGAGACATCTGGAGCATCCTTCGAGACGCCGCTTCGCGGCTCCTCAGGATGAGGGCGGAGGACTGGGGCGGCACTCTCCGACCGAGCACGCTCACTGCAGCGTCGTCTCGGGGTCGCCGCCGCCGCGCGCCAGCTCGATTTCGGTGATCGCGACCAGCACCTCGGCCCGGTGCCGCAGATCGGGAGCCTCGAGCAGGGCCTGCTTCTCGCGCGGGCCGAAGGGGCACATCATCGCCAGCGCATTGACCAGCGCTTCGTTGGGAGCCTCGTTGACGCCCTTCCAGTCGATCTTCAGGTCGTTGGCCTTGGCGAAGGAGCGCAGCGCCTTGAGCAGCCCGTTGCGGTCGACCTCGTCCTCGCCGGCACGCGCGGTGAAGTCGATCGCGAAATCCTCATAGGACACCCGGGCCTGCCGGTAGGGCGTCGTCACCGAGAGTTCCTCGACGAGGCGGAAGCGGCTGATGCCGGTCAGCGTCATGATGTAGCGGTCGTCGCCGGTCTCGGCGAACTGGGTGATCCGGCCGATGCAGCCGACATGGAGCAAAGGCGGCGCGCTCGACTGGCGGCCGCTCTCGGGCTCGGGCTGGATGATGCCGATGAGGCGATGGCTGCGGATCGCATCGTCGATCATGGCGAGATAGCGCGGCTCGAAGATGTTGAGCGGCATCTGTCCGCGCGGCAGGAGCAAAGCGCCGGTCAGCGGGAAGACCGGGATCACCAGCGGGCAATCCTCGGCTCCGTTGTAGACGGCGTTCATGCCCATGAGCTGTGCTTCCTTCGGTTATGCGAACAGCAGGGTCGAGAGCTTGCGCCGGCCCGCCATGCTGTGCTCGTCCATCGGGCCCCAGGCCTCGAAGAACTGCAGCAACTGCTTGCGCGCGCCGTCGTCGTTCCAGGTCCGGTCGGCCCGGATGATGGCGATCAGGTGATCGACCGCCTCCTCGCGCCGGTCGCGGGCGTTGAGCGCCAGGGCAAGATCGAAGCGGGACTGGTGGTCCTTCGGATTCGCTGCGACCTTGCCCTCCAGCTCGGCGGTGTCGCCGAGATCGGCCGCCTGTTCGGCGAGCTCGATCGCGGCGCGCACGGCCGCGATCGCCGGATCGGCCGCCTTGGCCTCCGGGGCCATGCCCAGAATGCCCTTGGCGCCGTCGAGATCGCCCATGTCGAGATGCAGGCGCGCAAGCCCCGCGATGGCGGCGAGGTTTTCCGGCTCCAGCTCCAGCACGCCGGCGAAGAGTTCGCTCGCCCCGGTCGCGTCGCCGGCCTCGGCCGCGATTTCAGCCGCCGCCACCATCTCCTCGGCCGGGCCGGGGCCGACCGGACCGACCAGTTTCTCGACGAAGGCCTTGACCTGGCTCTCGGGCAGCGCGCCCATGAAGCCGTCGATCGGCTGGCCGTGCCTGAAGGCGATCACGGCGGGAATCGACTGGATGCCGAGCTGGCCGGGGATCTGCGGATGCTCGTCGATGTTCATCTTGACGAGCTTGACCTTGCCCTTGGCCTCCTTGACGACCTTCTCGATCACCGGGGTGAGCTGCTTGCACGGGCCGCACCAGGGCGCCCAGAAATCGACCAGCACGGGCTGCGTCATCGATTCGGTGACGACATCCTGCCGGAAGCCTTGAGTGGTCGTGTCCTTGATCAGGCCGGCCTGGTCGGCCACGGCGTCTGTGCCCAGCATGGATCGTCCTCGTGCAATCAGATCGGTGGTCGGCGGTCATGGGCTCAACCTCCTCCTAGATGGGGAGGATCAGCCGTTCTGTCCATCGGGAGGCGTCGGCAAATCGACGACCAGAGGCTCATGGCCGGTCCCGCGCAGAAAGGCCAGCATGTCGTCGCGCGCGATGCGCAGGGTCGCGGTGTTGATCAGCGGGTGGAAATTCACCGGCTCGCCGGTCATCAGGTTGGCGTCGAGCACCATCGTCACCGCGCCGGCGCGGTCGTTGATCACCGCGAAGGCCGTCACCGAGCCCGGCGTCACGCCGAGCCTGTCCATCAGCGCCTCCGCCGAACAGAAGGAGAGCCGGCCGCTTGCGCCCAGCGTCTCGTGCAGGCGCTTCAGGTCGATGCGGGCGTTCTCGCGGGCCGAGACGAGGAAGAGCCGGCCCTTCTTATCCTTCAGGAACAGGTTCTTCGTATGCAGCCCGACCATGCCCGCGCGATGTCCGGCCGATTGCGCCACCGTGAAGACCGCGTCGTGGTCGATGCGGTGGAAGGGCAGGCCCTGCGCGGCGAGATGGGCGCAGAGTTCGTCGGGCGTCATCGGTGCGGTCATGGTCTTTGATGAGTCTGGCGGCGGGTCGATCGGGGCTTGAACGGCGGTGCGCGCCTGTGCGAGCAAGCCGCATAACAATTTCAACACGCCGGAGCCAACAAGGCGCTTGCACTGCGCCCGGCTTTGGGGCAATAAGCCGGCCTCGCGCCGGAGACGGCTGCGTCATGTCCTGATGCGGGAGTAGCTCAGGGGTAGAGCACAACCTTGCCAAGGTTGGGGTCGAGGGTTCGAATCCCTTCTCCCGCTCCAGGACATCTGAAGTCATATCAATGGCCTAGTATCAAGCGCCGCCGCTCTTAAGCGGGCGGCGTTTTGCTTTGGGGTCCACATGGGGTCCACAACAGCCGAAATTAGCGCAAGGGTCGTTGGGTCGCCGAGATCGACAAGGTGGGGCAACCGATGCCAAGCGACCATGCCAAGCGGGATGACTTGATCGCCAGAGTGACCGCGGGAACGATGTCGCCTGCGGAAGTTGAAGTCGAAGCTGCGCGCTTAGGCCTGCGCGCCAACGAGTATCGGCCTGATCCAGACGACTACGAGCCGATTCAGGTGCGGTTCCCGAACCCATTTGCGCAGCACGTTCTCGTGCACGTCCAGATCGCGCGACGCCTGGGCCACGCTAACCCCACGGTCCTTGATCATGCTAAACGCCTCGATCTTGAACTCACGCCCAAACTTCCGTCGCTGCATACGCCACCTCCGGCTTCATGAAACACCCAATCTCGGTGTCCACGAAACCGGCAGCAGGCCAGGTATCGCAACTCAGTATTTTTGGAAATTGAAGCCTTCGACGAATGTCAGCTCAACCATGTCGCCGCGCTTAAGGCGTTGCAGGCTTGACCGAATGACGGGGCTAGCTACCGTCTGGGTACGAGGGCCTGCCGGCCCAACATAGTTCACGATGCGCGTCGCCGGATCGTAGTTCTCAAACTGCGCCGTCAGGGTCAGCGTCCGAACCACATACTTTTCTGGCAGGTTTTCGAATGACGGTTCCGTAGCCGCTTCGGCATATACGATTCCCAGCTGGGCACCCCGACGAGCGCGCCTGACCCCAAGTATCACGCCTTCTACGCGTCGGATTGCGACCCGATCACCTGACCTGATGTTCTGCAGATCGCCGAACCGTTCAGGCACCGCAACTTGCCATGTATTGGGGCCCTGGCGGACCGTCACGATCTGCTCGGCCGGCTCTACCGCGACGACCTCGACATTCATCTGCTCGATTTCAACGGGACCAACGCCCGCCACCACGACGGTTTCTCGGGTCACTGTCGGAGTTGATGCGCAGCCCGCTACGCTCGCAGCAACTGCAACCGCGAGAATAACTCTCGTACGCTTTAGGCTCCAGACTCATAACCAGTAGCTGACGGTCGCTGCGATGCATACGGCGGCGAGGAAATTGACGGCGTTGCGGTCGTATCGGGTTGCGATGCGGCGGAAGTCCTTGAGGCGGCAGAACATACGC
>Ga0209902_100182_pt1 | contig 108417 bp, 115 predicted proteins | sample FECB27metaG_FD_188304 | JGI IMG/M metagenome (GOLD analysis project Ga0209902, IMG submission 188304) | Cyanobacterial communities from the Joint Genome Institute, California, USA - FECB-27 (SPAdes) (version 2) | ecosystem: Environmental > Aquatic > Thermal springs > Hot (42-90C) > Microbial... | reverse complement strand
GGGCACCTTCTCCCACAAGGGGAGAAGGCGACGGAGCCGAGCGTTCTCGGCGGAACTACCCATTCGCCACCTTGGCCGCCTTTTCGTCCCCGCCCTGGAACACCGCCAGCAGCGCGTCGTGGATCTTTTTCTGGCGCGATTTCGACTCGATCTTATGGCCGGTGAGGTCGGTGACGTAGAAGACGTCGACGGCCTTTTCGCCATAGGTGCCGATATGGGCCGAGCCGATGGTGAGGTTGAGGTCGGAGATCTGCCGGGTGAGCTGGTGCAAGAGGCCGGTGCGGTCGAGTCCCATCACCTCGATGACGGTGAACTTCTCCGAGATGGTGTTCGACACCGCCACCTGCGCCGGCAGCGTGAAGGGTTTGAGCCGCTTGTTGTGGCGGCTTTCCTTGCCGAGGTCGATCAGCACTTGGCGCTTGCCCTGCAGCAGCTGCTTCACCGTATCGATGATGCGGGTGGCGCGGACCTTTTCGTCCTCGTCCGAGGTGAAGGAGCGGCGCAGCCGGAAGGTGTCGACGGCGCGGCCGTCGCGGGTGCCGAAAATCTGCGCCCCGATGATCGAGGCGTCGGCCATGGTGCAGGCGCCGGCAATCAGCGACAACAGCCGTGGGTGGTCCGGGGTGTAGAAGCTGACTTCGGTGATCGACTCGAAGGATTTGACCCGGATCGAGCCGGCGAACATCTGCCCGGCCTGGTCGGCGGCGCGGATCATCCGGGCGTGCTCGACCTGCAGTTCGGGCTCGGCGCGCAGCCAGTAATGGTCGTAGTGGCGACCGACATAGGTATCGACTTCCGGCGCCGGCCAGGCTGAAAGTGCGCCGCGCAATACGGTCTTCGCCGCCTCGATGCGGTCACGCTGCGTCACCTGGCTGTGGCCGCCCGAGAGCAGCGGCTCGGTGGCGTAATAGAGGGCGCGCAGCAGTGAGCCTTTCCAGCCGGTCCATACCCCGGGGCCGACCGCCCGGATATCGCAGGCGGTGAGGATCATCAGCAGCGCCAGCCGTTGCGGCGATTGCACCACGTCGGCGAAGGAGCGGGCGGTTTCGGGGTCCTGGATATCGCGGCTCTGGGCGATCTCGCTCATCAACAGGTGATGTTCGACCAGCCAGGAGACGGTGTCGGTCTCGGCCGGATCGAGCCCCAGGCGCGGGCAGAAGCGCCGGGCGACGCGCGCCCCGGCGATCGAGTGATCCTCCGGCCGGCCCTTGGCGATATCGTGGAGGAACAGCGCCACGTAGAGCAGCCGCGTATCGTTGAGATGCGGCAGCAGCTCATGCGTCAGCGGCAGCTGTTCACGCAGGCCGCCATTGGCGATGTCGGCCATCACGCCGACGGCGCGGATCAGGTGCTCGTCCACCGTATAGTGGTGGTACATGTTGAACTGCATCAGCGCGACGATCTTGCCGAATTCCGGCACGAAGCGGCCGAGGACGCCCGCTTCGTTCATCTGGCGCAGGATGCGCTCGACATAGGTCGGCGCCGTCAGGATCTCGAGGAACCAGGCATTGGCCTGCCTGTCGTTCCTCAGGTCATGGCCGATCAGCTTGAACGAGCGGCGGATCAGCTTGATGGCGTCGGGGTGAAGGTGCGCATCGTGCCGCCCCGCCAGCATGAAACCCTTGATCAGGTTGCGCGGGTCTTTCTGGAATACCTCGGGCCCGGCGACATTCAGCCGACCGCCTTCGATGACGAAATCGGTCTCGCCCTTGATCGGCACCTTGCCGCGCTTGAACGGCGCCAGCACCCGCCCGACCATGTCGAGCGGCTTGGCGTGGTCGAATTCCAGCGAGGTGCAGAAGATGCGGGTCAGGTCGCCGACATCCTTGGCGACGAGGAAATAGCGCTTCATGAAGCGCTCGACCCCGAGCATCCCGGCGCGGTCATTGTAGCCGAGGCGTTGCGCAAGGTCGGGCTGCACGTCGAAGGTGAGTTTCTCGTCGGCCCGACCGGTGAGGAAGTGCAGGTTACAGCGGATCGCCCAGAGGAAATCCTCGGCCCGCTGGAACAGCCGGTATTCCTCGGCGCTCAAGACGCCCTTGCCCACCAGTTCGGCGCTGGATTTGACCCGGTAGAAATACTTGCCGATCCAGAACAGCGCGTGGAGGTCGCGCAGGCCCCCCTTGCCGTCCTTGATATTGGGCTCGACCACATAGCGGGTGTTGCCCATCTGCCGGTGGCGTTCGTCGCGTTCGGCCATCTTGGCGGCGATGAACTCCGGCCCGGTCTTGGGCATGATTTCGCTTTCGAACCGGCGCACCAGCTCGTCGAACAGCTTCCGGTCGCCAGTGAGGTAGCGCGCTTCGAGCGTCGCCGTGCGCACCGTCATGTCGGAGCGGGCCATGCGGATGCAGTCGTCGACCGAGCGCACGGCGTGCCCGACCTTCTGGCCGAGATCCCACAGCATGTAGAGGATGTATTCGGTGATCTGCTCGCCCCAGGGCGTCTGCTTGTAGGGCAGGATGAATAAGAGATCGATGTCGGAGCCCGGGGCCAGCGTACCGCGGCCATAGCCGCCGACCGCGGCGATCGAGATCATCTCGGCGCCGGAGGGGTTGTCGACCGGATAGACGTCGCGCACCGCGAAATGGTGCACTGCGCGAATGATCTCGTCTTCGGCGGCGCTGAGGTTCATCGCGCAGCGCGTGCCCTTGCCGGTCGCCATCAGCTCGGCCTCGGCGCCCGTGCGGGCGTCGGCGAGCACCGAGCGGACATGCTGGAGCACGATGCCGCGGCTGGCAGCGGACTTGGGGTCCTGACCAGCGACGAGCCGCCGGATGTCGCCGAGAATGGTCTCGGCCGAAGTCAACTGGAAGGCCGGTTTTCGCGGTCGGGCGTCAATTTCGGCGAGCTGCATCGCGGATTTTCTTAAGCTCGTAGATCAGGTCGATGGCCGCGCGGGGCGTAAGGTCGTCGGGGCGCACCTGATCGAGCATGTCATGGATGGGATTAACGGCCGCCTTCGGGGTGGGCGGTTGATGCGCAAAGAGCGGCAGATCGTCTAGCACGACGGCTTTTCCGCCGGAAGAGCGCTGTTCGAGCACGCCCAGCACCTGGCGGGCCCGGGCAAGCACGGATTCGGGCAGGCCGGCGAGCTTGGCCACCTGGATGCCGTAGCTGCGATCGGCGGCGCCGTCGGCCACTTCGTGCAGGAACACCACTTCCCCCTCCCACTCGCGCACCTTCATGGTGTGGTTGGAAACGCGCTTGAGGGTCTTCGAAAGCGCCGTCATCTCATGGAAGTGCGTCGCGAACAGGGCGCGACAGCCGGTCTGGTCGTGCAGCGCTTCGACCGCCGCCCAGGCGATGGAGAGTCCATCGAAGGTGGCGGTGCCGCGGCCGATCTCGTCGAGGATCACCAGCGAGCGCTGCGTGGCGCGGTTGAGGATGGCGGCGGTTTCGACCATTTCGACCATGAAGGTCGAGCGCCCGCCGCCGATATCGTCGGAGGCGCCGACGCGCGAGAACACCCGATCGACCACGCCGATATGTGCCGCCGAGGCCGGCACATAGCTGCCCATCTGCGCGAGGATGGCGATCAGCGCGTTCTGGCGCAGGAAGGTGGATTTACCGCCCATGTTCGGGCCGGTGACCAGCCACAGCGCCCCACCGGTCAGATCGCAGCCATTCTCGACGAATACCTCGTGCTGCGCCCGCACATTGGTTTCGACCACCGGATGCCGGCCGCCTTCGATGTAGAAGGCGAGGCTGTCGTCGATGGTGGGGCGGCAGAAATTGCGGGTCATCGCCAGCTGCGCCAATGCGGCGGCGACATCGAGCTCGGCGAGCGCATCGGCGATGGCCCGGAGCCGGGTGTTCTCGCCGGCGACGGCGTCGGCGAGGCGGGTGAAGATCGTTGCTTCGATGGCGAGCGAGGCATCGTGCGCCTTGGCGATGCGGCCCTCGAGCTCGGCCAGTTCCGCCGTCGTGAAGCGCATGGCATTGGCCATGGTCTGGCGGTGGATGAACGTCTCGCGGTGCGGAGTTTCGAGGAGCTTGCCGCCATGCCCGGCCGGCACTTCGACGAAATAGCCGAGCACGCCGTTATGGCGGATCTTCAGCGACCGGACGTCGGTCTCCTCGATCAGCCGGGCCTGCAGCGCCGCCACCACGCCGCGGGTTTCAGTGGCCAGCGCCCGTTCGGCATCGAGCCCCGCATCATAGCCGCGTTGGACGAAGCCGCCGTCGCGGGCCAGCAGCGGCGGCTCGTCATCGATGGCGGCGCCCAGTTCGGCGGCGAGTGCCGCCGGCGCATCGGCGAGGCGGGCAGCGATGGCTTTGAGCTCGGCCGGCGGCCGATCGAGGGTGGCGAGCCGCTCGGCCAGGGCGATGGCGGCAGCAATGGCGCCGCCGGTGGCGCGGAGGTCGCGCGGACCGCCGCGGCCCAGCGCCAGCCGGGTCAGCGCCCGGGTGAGATCGGGCACCGACTTGAGATCGCTGCGCAGCCGCTGGTTGAGGAGGCCATCGGCGACCAGGCACTCGACCGCATCGAGCCGGGCGTTGATCTGGTTGGCGTCACAAAGCGGCGCCGCCAGCCGGCGGGCGAGCAGGCGCGAGCCGGGTGGGGTGACCGCCAGGTCGATCTCATGGCGGAGCGAACCCTTCTCCTGGCCGCGCTGCGTCTCGAGGAGCTCGAGCGAGACGCGGGTCGCGGCATCGATCGCCATATGGGCGCTGAGCCGCTCGGCAGCCGGCGGGCGGAGCGCGACGGGTACGCCCTTCTGGCTGTCGCTGATGTAGTCGAGCAGCGCGCCAAGCGCGGCGCGGCCGGCGCGGGAATAGGCGGTGGGGTCGACCTCGCCGCGCGGGAAGGCGGCAGCGATCCGCTTGCTCGCCAGTTCGCTGTCGAACTGGGCCCCCTCGAGGCTGACCAGCGCCGCATCGGGCAGCGGGATTTTCGACTCGGCGAGGGCGATGCGGGTCGCATCGGTAAGCAACAGTTCGGCCGGCGCAATACGGGCCAGCTCGTCGCCGAGCGCCAGCGCCGAGACATCGAGCACCGCGGTCTCGCCGGTCGACACGTCCGCCCAGGCGAGGGCGAAATCGGTCTCGCCGTGCCGCACCATGCTGAGCGAGGCGAGGTAGGCCGAGCCGCGGGTCGGCAGCAGGTCGTCCTCGGTGATGGTGCCGCGGGTCACCAGGCGCACCACGTCGCGCTTCACCGGCGATTTCGAACCGCGCTTCTTGGCTTCCGCGGGGTCCTCGACCTGCTCGCAGATGGCGACCCGATGCCCTAAGCCGATGAGCTTTTTGAGGTAATCCTGCGCCGCGTGGATCGGCACCCCGCACATCGGGATATCCGCCCCCTGGTGCTTGCCGCGCTTGGTGAGGACGATGCCGAGTGCCTGGCTGGCGATCTCGGCGTCCTCGAAGAACATCTCGTAGAAATCGCCCATCCGGTAGAACAGCAGGTACCCCGGATTGACCGCCTTGATTTCGAGGAACTGCGACATCATCGGCGTGATGGGCGCGCTCTCTAGGGCATTAGGGGCAGAATAGGGCGCTTGGTCCATCGGCTCGGCAGCAAAGACAGGGAGGCCGGGACGTTAGGGGGTTTGGGGAGAGCGGGCAACTGAGTCGGGGTCGCGCTCCACAATGACACAATAGGAGCCGGTGCGAGCTGACCCCCACCCCTGTCCCCTCCCCCTAAGAATGGGGAGGGAGACCAAAACACTGGCGTTCGTGGGGAGCGTCTCCCTCCCCATGTTTAGGGGGAGGGATCAAGGGTGGGGGTCAGCCCCGCACCAGCCCCTCAATACCGATCGCTCGGATCCCGCACCGGCCGGTAGACGAAATCCGAGAACACCGCCGGCTTCGCCGTGCCGTTCAGGTCGCTTGCCGCCATGCCGACAAAGGCGCCGGTAAAGCTGCCGTGCTCGGCATGCCCGCCGCATTCATCCGAGAGGATCGAAGCGTCGAGCGTGCCGCCGACCGGCTGCCAGTTGCCGGCCGCCCTGGCATCGCCCGTGGCGTAGAAGAACTGCAGCTTCGGGCCGCGGATCTCGATCTTCAACCGCACCGGCCCATCCTGCGGCAGCGCCACCGGGGCCGCTGGGTAGCTGAGCTTGCCGTCCGGGTGGCTGGCGAGTGAGCTCATGATCAGGAGCTCCCGCTTGCCGTCCGAATGGGCGGTGACGGTGAGATAGTGGAAATTGTAGCGGCCGTAATAACCCGTTATGCCCGCAAACTGGCGCTCATCCACCGGCGCGAAATCGAGCGTCACTTCGGCATCGTAGGAGAAGTGCGTCTGCCGGCGGGCAACCAGCGCCTGTTCGAACCAGCTGCCGATCGACTCGCGACCGAACAGCGTCAGCTGGTTGTCGCCGACTGCAAAGATGCGCTCAGTTTCCGGCGTCCGAAGCCACTGGAAATCCGGGTGCAGAGTATCGAACTGGTAACGCTGCTCGGCCCAGTAGCCGCTGTCGTCGCGGGCTCCCGGGATTTCCACCTCGAGCGACGGGACCGGGCCGTTCTTGACCCACAGCCAGTCATCGGCGCCCCAATAGGCTTCCTGGATGCCGGTCTCGCGGCCGAGCACACAGCGGCGCTTCTGGGTGGTCGGGCGCCCCATCAGGTGGACGAGGAAGGTCTTGCCGTCAGCCGTCTCGACGATGTCGCCATGGCCCGCCCGCTGCACCGGGTTGAGCGGCGCATCCTTGGCAGTGAGGATGTGCTTCTGCGGATGGGTCTCGTACGGCCCGTCGATCTGGCGCGAACGGGCGAAGGTGACGGCGTGCTCGTAGCCCGTGCCGCCCTCGGCAGTGAGCAGGTAATACCAGGGCCGCCCGTCCTTGCCGTTGCGCTTATAGAGATGCGGGCCCTCGACCAGCTTCAGGTCGGTGCCCTGGTAGATATTCTTGATCGGCCCGACGAGCTTTCGCTGCTGATGGTCATATTCCTGCAGCGCGATGCCAGCGAACAGCAGCGGCCGGGTCCTATGGTCCCATAGCATGTTGACGAACCACTTCTTGCCGTCGTCGTCATGGAACAGCGACGGGTCGAACCCCGAGGAGTTCATATAGACCGGGTCGGACCATGGCCCCTCGATGGTGGGCGCGGTGACGAGGTAATTATGCGCGTCCTTGAACGAGCCGTCCTTGCGCTTCACATCGGTGTAGATGAGGAAGAACTGTTCGCCGTCATGGCTGAGACAGGGCGCCCACACCCCGCACGAATCTGGATCGCCCCGCATGTCGAGCTGCGATTTGCGGCTCAGCGGCCGGGTCACCAGCTCCCAGTTGGCGAGATCCTTCGAGTGATGGATCTGCACGCCCGGGTACCACTCGAAGGTGGAGGTGGCGATGTAATAGTCGTCGCCGACCCTGAGGATCGAGGGATCGGGATTGAAGCCGGGGAGGATGGGATTGCGGATGGTGGGCATGCTGAATGGAACTCTAGAAGGTGGATAGTTCGCCCGCACCCGGGCAGTACGTTTCGCAAAGGGCATCGAAGTCTGACGCGGCCATCTGGTCCTCGGTGCCAGCCCCACCCGGCGCGGCCATGAAACGCACCGATCGGTGCGTTTCATCCTTGCCTGTGATTGCCACGATGCCGCTGAAGCCATAGCCACTGCCGAGGCCAGGTATGGTCCAGCTATGCATCCGGACCGCTGAGAACTGCAGCTCGGCTTGCTTGCCAAGAGACTTCAGCAAGGCTTGCCTTGCGAGCTTGCGACTAAACTCCTCAGCTGACTCGGCCATCGGCTCACACGAACCGGTTGACCAGGTTCTCGAGATATTCCTGCTGGCCGGAGCGGGGTTCGGGGTTGATGTTGTCGGCTTCCACCCACTGGGCGATCTCAGCGAGCGTGCGTTCGCCTTTCAGCATCGCGGCGGCCCCCTTCTCGTTCCAGCCGGCGTAGCGGACGTCCTGTGCCTTGTCGAACGTGCCGTCCTCGATCATCGCGGCGGCGGCCTTGAGGCCGCGGGCCAGCACGTCGAGGCCGCCGACATGGCCATAGAGCAGGTCGGCCGGTTCGATCGACTGGCGCCGCACCTTGGCGTCGAAGTTGAAGCCGCCCTTGCCGAGGCCGCCGGCCTTGAGGATCTGGTAGAAGGCGAGCGCCATCTCGCCGGGGTTGTTGGGGAACTGGTCGGTGTCCCAGCCCGACTGCAGGTCGTTGCGGTTGGCATCGACCGAGCCGAGGATGCCGAGCCCGCCGGCAACCGCCAGCTCGTGCTCGAAGCTGTGGCCGGCGAGGAAGGCGTGGCCGACTTCGATGTTGACCTTGACCTCTTTCTCGAGGCCGTAGGTTTTGAGGAAGCCGTAGACCGTCGCGACGTCGTAGTCATACTGGTGCTTGGTCGGCTCCTGCGGCTTGGGCTCGATCAGCAGCTGCCCCTTGAAGCCGATCTTCTTGGCGTGGTCGATGACCAGCGACAGGAAGCGGGCGGCCTGGTCCTGCTCCTGCTTGATGCGGGTGTTGAGCAGCGTCTCGTAGCCCTCGCGACCGCCCCACAGCACATAATTGGAGCCACCCAGTTCATGGGTGATCTCGAGCATCTCCTTCACCTGTCCGGCCGCATAGGCGAAGACGTAGGGGTCGGGGTTGGTGGCGGCGCCCGCCATGTAGCGGCGGTTGGAGAACAGGTTCGCCGTGCCCCAGAGCAGCCTGGTGCGCGAGCTCTGCATCTTCTTGGCGAAGATGTCGGTGATGGTCCTGAGGTTCTTGTTGCTCTCCTTGAGCGTCGCGCCCTCGGGGGCGACGTCGGCGTCGTGGAAGCAGAAGAACGGTGCATCGAGCAGGTCGAACAACTCGAAGGCGACGTCGGCCTTGATCTTGGCGCCCTCGAGGCCCTTGTCATACCACGGACGGTCAAAGGTGCGGCCGCCGAACGGGTCGCCGCCTTCCCAGGCGAAGGTGTGCCAGTAGGCGATGGCCGGCCGGATGTGATCTTCCATCCGCTTGCCCATCACCAGTTCGTCCTTGTTGTAGAACCGGTAGGCGAGCGGGTTTGCGGATGTGGGTCCTTCGAACTTTACGGGCTTCAGTCCCTTGAAGAAATCAGTCACTTACGGGCCTCCTCGATGGCGGGGTAGAGAGCGCGGTAGCGCGCATATTGATCGGCATAGGCAGTCTTCAAGCCGGCGTCGGGTGTGATCACCCGTTTGATCGCCGGCATGGTCATGATCTCCGTGGGGTCGGCGCCTTCGGCGGCGCAGAGGCCGAGCCGCGCGACGCCCAGCGCCCCGCCGAAATCGCCGTCCTCGGGCAGCGCGATCTCGGCATCGAGGTTGGTGGCGATGAGCTTCAGCCACAGTTCGGATTTCGAACCGCCGCCGACGGCGAGCAGCCGGCCCATCTCGGTGCCGGCGTCCTTGAGCACGCGCTGGCAATCGCGGAAGGCAAAGGCGACGCCTTCCATCACCGCCTGGGCCAGCAAGGCCGGATCGGTGGAATGGCTGAGGCCGGTAAAGCTGCCGCGCGCCGCGGCATTGTTGTGCGGCGTCCGTTCGCCCGAGAGATAAGGCAGGAAGATTTCCTCGCCCGGGCCCTTGAACCCGGCCTCGGCGGCGCCGGCAAGCTTCGCCGGATCCTGGCCGGTGATCTTGGCCAGCCAGTTGAGGCTGTCGGTGGCCGAGAGGATCACCCCCATCTGGTGCCAGGTGTCGGGGATGGCGTGACAGAAGGCGTGCACCGCGCCCTTGGTGTTGGGGCGGAAGCGATCGTTCGAGACGAACAGCACGCCCGAAGTGCCGAGCGACACGAAGCCTTCGCCCGGCTGGATGGCGCCGATACCGCAGGCCGCTGCCGCATTGTCACCGGCGCCGCCGGCGACCACGACGTCATCAGCCATGCCCCAGCGGCTGGCGAATTCGCGCTTCAGCCTGGCGGAGGGCGCAGACCCTTCGACCAGCCGCGGCATGTGCGAGCGGTTGAGCCCGGTGAGCGCCAGCAGTTCGTCCGACCAGTCGCGCTTGCCCACATCGAGCCACAGTGTGCCCGAGGCATCCGACATTTCCTCGATATGCTCGCCGGTCAACAGCAGCCGGATATAGGCCTTGGGCAGCAGCACCTTGGCGATCTTGGCGTAAATCTCCGGCTCGTGCTTCCGGACCCAGGCGATCTTCGGCGCGGTGAAACCGGGCATGGCGATGTTGCCGGCGATATCGCGCAACGCCGGCAGCGCCGCTTCCATCTCGGCGCATTCGGCGGCCGAGCGGCCATCGTTCCACAGGATGCAGGGGCGCAGCACCTGGTCGTTTTTGTCGAGCAGCGTCGCGCCATGCATGTGGCCCGAGAGCCCGATGCCGCGGACCTTGGCCATCTCGGAGGGGTGCGCCTTCGACAGCTTGTCGATCGCTTCGAACGTGGCGTTCCACCAGTCGGCCGGGTTCTGTTCGGACCAGCCGGGGTGCGGCCGGGTGGGTTCGACCGCCTTTGCCGTGGCCTCGCCGAGCGGCTGGCCGGCCCGGTCGATGAGCAGCGCCTTAACGCCGGAAGTGCCGATATCAATGCCGAGATAGGTCATGAGGCACGTACCTCAAGACCGCGCAGACAGAACATGCCGTAGTCCTCCCGGGGCGTCGTTATGATGGATTACCCTCTGGGGAGATTGTCGCGCAGATAGAGACCGATTTCAATGGGGGCGGGGCGCCGCTCGACATCCTGCCCCAGCGCCAGGGCGCGGGCGACGGCGAGCGCCGCGGCGATTTCGCCATCCGGGTTCTGGTCGATCACCACGTCGATGGCGCCGCTGGCGAGCCCGATGCGGGTAGCCTCGGTGAGTTCGTGCGCCACGACGCGCACCTTGCCGGTCTTGCCGGTGCGCTCCAGCGCCCTGAGCAGCCCGGCATAGCCGCCGCCCATATTGTAGATGCCGGTGAGCGGCTGCTTCAGCAGCTCGATCGCCGCTGCTTCGGTCTTGATATCATCGTCAAACCCCTCGAACGGACCGACGATCTCGTGCCCGGGGAACTCGGCGCGCAGCACAGCTTCAAACCCCTCGCGCCGCTGGTGGTGGTCGGCGAGGCTGAGCGAGCCCGCAATGAGACCGATCCCACCTGCCGGGCAGAAGCGGCCGATCAGCGAGCCGGCGGTCCGTCCTGCCGCCACATTGTCGATGCCGACGAAATGCCGGCGGGCCGAACCGGGCAGGTCGGAGACCAGCGTCACCACGGCGATGCCGCGGCGCGACGCCTGGTCGATGGCGCGGCGCACCTTATCGTCCTCGGTGGCGACGACCACGGCGCAGTCGCAGCTCTTGGGGTCGAGGCTGCCGAGCGCGCCGGCCAGCGCCGAAGCGTCGAAGGCGTGCACCAGCTTGGTGGTGATCGAGAGGCGTTCGCCCTTGGTGGTGCGGGCTCGCCGGGCGATGGCGTCGACCAGCCCGAGCATGAATTCGTTGCGGCCATCGGGGATCAGGAAGGTGACGCCGAGATCGCGGGCCCGGGCCAAGAGTGAGGCTGAGAGGTCGCGGCGGAAGTCGAGCGCCTTGATCGCCTCGGCCACCTTGTCGGCGGTTTCGGTGCGCACGCCGGGGCGGCCATTGAGCACGCGATCGACCGTCGCCAGCGACACGCCGGCCTCGCGCGCCACATCGTGCACGGTGGCCCGCCGCTTCACTTCGTCCATCGCCTCCCCCTCTCCGGCTTCCGCTCGTAGTTCCGCTCAGTCTTCCGCTTCTTGCGGATTGCGGTTATCAACCCGTCGCACGAAAGAGGAGATAACGGCAATGAGCGTCGCGGTGGAAGAGTTCGGCAGCTTCGATGGCAAGCGGGTCGAGCAGTTCAAGCTTCGGAGCGACACCGGGGTCGAAGTCGACATCATTTCGTGGGGCGTGCTGGTGCGCGACTGGCGCGTGCCGGTGGCCGGCGGTCTTCGTTCGGTGGTGCTCGGCTACGACAAATTCGACAGCTATCCTGCCCATTCGCCGTATTTCGGCTCGCTCGCCGGCCGAGTCGCCAACCGCATCAAGGATGCGAAATTCACCCTCGACGGCGCGACCTACCAGCTGAAGACCAACTTCGTCGGCCATACCCTGCATGGCGGGCCGGAGGGTATCGGCCGGCTGGTGTGGGATGGAGAGGCGGACAGCGCCAACAACGCCGTGCGTTTCACCCTTGATTCGCCCGACGGCGCCATGGGCTTTCCCGGCAACGTCAAATTCACCGCCACCTATACGCTCGCCGGCAACCGGCTGCGCCTCGATCTTGCCGCCAAGGCCGACCGCCGCACCCCGATCAACGTGGTGCAGCACCAGTATTTCAACCTCGGCACCGGCCCCGACGTGCTCGACCACAGCTACAAGATCGACGCTGCGGCCTATACCGAGCTCGGCGGCCCGCTGATCCCGACCGGCGCCATCTTGCCGGTCGATGGCACCATCTGGGATTTCCGTCAGGGGCGCAGCATGCGCGACGCCGCCGGCAAGCCGATCAACTATGACGGCAACGTGGTGCTCAACACCGACCGCCGCTTCGAGGATCCGGTGGCGGTGGTGACCGGGCCGGATAAGCTGCTGACCCTGAAGCTCTATACCGATCGGCCGGGGCTGCAGGTCTACAACTCGGTGACCACTGACGTCTCGGCCGAGGGCAAGCACTATGGCAACCATTGCGGCTTCTGCCTCGAAGACCAGGACCTGCCCGATGCGGTGAACCACCCGCACTTCCCCTCGACCATCTACGGGCCGGACCGCGACTACAGTCACCGCGTCGATATCGAGATCGCCTGATGGCGGCCTACGTCGCCCTGATCCGTGCGATCGGTCCGGTGACGCACGCCGAAATGAAGATGGCGGCGCTGCGCGATGCCTGCGCCGCCGCCGGCCTCGATGACGTCTCGACCATCGGCAATACCGGCAACATCATCCTGCGTTCCGGCCTGACCCTGGCCGCGGTACGGAAGCTCGTTCAGGGCGCCGTCGATGGTTTCGGTCTCGGCCCGGCCAACGAGGTGTTCGTCGTCAAGCCGAAGGATATGGCCGCGGTGGTCACGGCCAACCCGTTCCCCGAGGTCGCGGCAGAGCGTCCGCACGAGCTTGGCGTCTGCTCCTTCCACAAAGCGCCCGACTGGACGCCGCTTGAGGGTTGGGACGGGCCTGAGCTCCTGGCGATGGTCGGTGCACAGCTCATCGTCGCCTACCCCAAGGGCATCAGCACGACGAAACTCAACATCGAAAAGCGCCTCGGCGCCCGCATGACGCAGCGCAACTGGACGGTGTTCGCCGGCCTCGCGGCGAAGGGCGCCGCGCTGGCGAAAGGCTGAGCCTAGTGCTCCGCCCTCGGCGATGGGCTGGCTTGGCCCAGCCGTGGTTCAGTGCCGGCCAGCAGCCGCTGGATGTTGGCCCGATGCCGCACGATCACATAGATGCCGCCGGCGATCACCAGCAGCCGATAGGGCGGTGGTTGCTCCAGCACGAGGACCAGGACGATCGCCGCTGATGCCGCCAGCACCGAGCTGAGCGAGACGATCCGCGACGCGGCCAGCGCTACGCCGAACACCGCCAGCGCGCCGAGGCCGACCGGCCACGACAGCGCCAGCACTACGCCCAGCCCCGTCGCGACGGATTTGCCACCGCTGAAACCGAGCCAGATCGATCGGCTGTGTCCCAGCAACGCGGCGAGGCCGGCAAGGCCGATTGCCCAGGGCAGCAGGTTTTTGAGATCGAGATCGGCAGGTGCCACGGCCGATGACAGCCATTGGGTGAACCAGCCGGCAAAGGCGACTGCCGCCGCACCCTTCAGCACGTCGACCACAAGCACCGCGAGCGCCGGCCATTTCCCCAGTATGCGCAGGACATTGGTTGCGCCGGTCGATCCCGAGCCGTGCTGTCGGATGTCGATGCCCCTGAGCAGCTTCCCCGCGAGATAGCCGGTGGGCATTGCGCCCAGGAGATAGGCGACCGCCAGCCCAGCGGCGCTCGCCACCCAGAAAACCATCTGATCCACTGTGACGCTCCGGTTCGGCCCCATCATCGCCGCTTGCCCGCCTCCAGCGCAACACCTCCGGCCTGGGCTCACTCCGAGACTGCTGACAGCATCTGGCAGCAGGGCTCAGGCATCGATCTCCGCACACCCAATGTGGAGACGAGTGCATGACCCCTTTCACCATCGCCATTGCCGACGCCGACATCGCTGACCTCAAGAGCCGGCTGCAACACGCCCGCTTTTCCGATGAAGTTGCGGATGCCGGCTGGGATTACGGCACCAGCCTCGCCTTCCTTCGCCGCTTCGTCGCTTACTGGGGCACGGAGTTCGACTGGCGCGCTGCCGAGGCGCGACTCAATCACACTCCGCAGTTCACCGAACTGGTTGACGGCGAGACGGTGCATTTCGTCCACGGGCGCGGCAAGGGCGCTGACCCCGTGCCGCTGCTGCTGACCAATGGCTGGCCGAGCAATTTCGTCGAGCTGCTGCCACTGGTCGACCGGCTGACCGCCGAGATCGACGGTGTGTCGTTCGACGTGATCATCCCTTCGCTGCCCGGCTACGGCTTTTCCGGCCGACCCAGCCACAAGGGCATGAACATGACCCGGACGGCCGAACTCTGGGCCAGGCTGATGCAGCGGCTCGGCTACCCGCGCTTTCTCACCTCGGGCTCGGATCTCGGCACCGGCGCGATGCTGGGCCTGGTGCGGCACCATCCCGAGCGGCTGCTCGGCGCGCACTACTGCAATGTCTTTTCGGGCTATCCAAAGCCGGACGATCCGACACCGGAGGAGGCTGGGTATTTTCAGCAGGTCGCCTATACCGGCTTCGTCGAAGGCGCCTACGCCCTGGTGCACGGCACCAAGCCGACGTCGCTGGCGATGGGGCTGAACGATTCGCCCGCCGGGCTTGCCGCGTGGATCCTCGAGAAATTCCATCGCTGGGGCGATACGGGCGGCGACATCGAACGCGTCTTCCCGTTCGAAACGCTGGCGACGCTGCTCTCGGTTTACTGGTTCACCCAGACCATCGGGTCCTCGGTGCGGCTCTACAAGGAAGCCTTCGCCGACCACGAAATCATGTCGCCGATGCCCCGGCACGACGTGCCGCAGGGCGTGCTGGTGCCGGCCGCCTGCGACCTGCCGGCGCCGCGGGCCTGGGGCGAGCGGAACCTGCAGAACCTCATCCACTGGAACGAGGCCCGACAGGGCGGACACTTCCCGGCGCTGGAAGTGCCCGACGTGCTGGCCGACGACATCCGGGTGTTCCATCGCGAAATTACCCGGCGCAGCTAGCGCTTTCCGTCCGGGGTGGCCGTCAGCGCGGCCACCTCTTTCGCCGCTCGCTCCACCACGGCCGCGTCGGTGCGGTAGAACCAGAAGCGGCCACGTTTTTCGAGCACCAGCAGGCCGGATTTCCTCAGCACCTTGAGGTGCTCGGAGACGGTGGCGAGGGAAAGCGCGGAGAGCGCTGCGAGCTCGCCCGCCGCCTTCGCCTCGCCCTTGCAGGCCGCAACGAATTCGCGCCGGTCGGGATGCGACAGGGCGCGCAGCACTTCGTCGAGCTCGAACCTGTCGATATCAGTCAGCCCTGGATCAGGGTGAGCAGGTTCCCCGCCGGGTCGCGCACCTGCGCCTTTTTCACCCAGCCATTGTCGACCACCGGCATGGCAATGGCGCCGCCCTTGGCTTCGGCGGCTTCGAGCGCCTTGCCGAGATCGGGCACCACGATGCCGAGGGTGAGCGAAGCGGTTTCCGCCTCGACCAGCGCGCCATCCGGTCCGCCCGCGGGCGTTGCGACCATGCCGTAGCCTGGGCCGCGTGGCGTCACCTGCCAGCCGAGCACGCCGGAATAAAAGCTCTGCAACGCCCCGAAATCCGGACCGGCAATATCGAAATGGCCGATGCCGTTGAGGCTGTGCGGTTTGCCGCTCATCGCGATCTCCTGTCGTTGGCACCACAATATTTCGGGATATCCCGAAATGTCAATCCACGCTGCTGACAGGCTCTGGCAGCAGCACCGTCGCATGGTGCAGCGCGCCGAATATCGGTAGAACCGAAGGACCTGGGAGATGATTGCTTGGACAAGACCGAACGCCTGTTTTCTGTCATGGACGCGCTGCGCCGTCACCGCCGCCCGGTCACCGCGGCAGCGCTGGCCGAGGAACAGGGCGTCTCCGTACGCACGCTCTATCGCGACGTGCAGACGCTTATCGGGCTGGGCGCGCCGATCGATGGCGAGGCCGGGGTGGGCTACATGCTGAGGCCCGGCTTCTTCCTGCCGCCGCTGATGTTCACGCCAGAGGAGCTCGAGGCTTTGGTGCTGGGCGGCCGCTGGGTGCAGTCGCAGCCCGATGCGGGCCTTGCCGGCGCCGCAAAGAACGCCCTGGCCAAAATCGCCACCGCCTCGCCGGACGACCTGCGCGACCGCATCAAGGATACCGGGCTCTGGCCGGTGCTGATGCGCGGGCCACAGGAGCCGACCCCGGTGCTCGGGCTGGTGCGCGCCGCGATGCGCAACGAGAAGGCGCTACATATCGGCTATGCCGACGAGAGCGGCAGGCAGTCCGAGCGCGACATCTGGCCGGTGCAGCTCGCCTATTACGAAGGCAAGCAGATCGTCGCCGGCTGGTGCTGCATGCGCGAAGCCTTCCGCAATTTCCGCACCGACCGCATCGTCTCGGCCTCCGAGACCGAGCAGCGCTACGGCCGCCGCCGCCTGCAACTGGCCAAGGAATGGCGCGAGGAATGGGCTCGGCAGCACCCGGACTGGGCGAGCCAGCCGGGCTAGGTGTGAAGCCGCCGGATCTTGCGAAGCGGCGGCTCAGGCAGTGTCAGAAGTGGTAGGCGAGGCCGACCTGGACGGCGTGCACTGCCTGCACGTCCTGGGTGATCGACGGGGTGAACATCTCCTCGATCGCGCCGAACTCGCTGTAGGTGTACTCGGCTCTCGCCGACCACGCATCGGCGAGTTTGATTTCCGCGCCGGCGCCGACAGTAAAGCCCGAGACCCAACCTTCCGCTTCGAAGCCGGGCGGAATGAGCTCCCCATCGTACTGCGCCGCGGCAAAGCCGCCGGCGACATAGAGCAGCACCGGGTCGAAGGCGACACCGACCCGCGCGCGGGCGCTGGCAAGCGCGTTCACGTCGAGGGTTGCCTCGGTGATGCCCATGGTGAACCAGCTCGACGTCAGGTTGGCGAGCGCAACGCTGCCCTCGAGGCCGAGCACGAACTGATCGACCTGCCAGTTGTAGCCGGCATAGACGCCGCCGAATGCGCCGCTGATATCGACGGTGCCGGCCGACGGAGGACCGGCGCCGAGGGCTGTCCAGTCATTGTCGCCGGAGGCGTATCCGGCGAAGACACCGGCATAGAAGCCCGACCAATCGGCTGCCGCCGGCTCCACCACAACCTCCGGCGCATAGACTAGATCGGCAGCCTGGGCCGACGAAACCAGTGCGGCCAGCGCACTACCAAGGATTAGCAAATAGCGCAAAGTAACCCCCGAAACGAAATCGCCCTAAGTCTGGAATCTACATACTTTGGGGGCCGGCAGAAAGCAACGGCAGGCAAACGGACGATCGCGACCTGTGATTGTATTGCAACGCTGGGGGGCCGGGGCGGCGTCGCTGCGCACATCACATCGGTGACGAGCTCTGCTGCCGCACTCTGTCAGCAGCGTTGGCTGACAACCTCCCTCAGCGGCGGGACTGGCTCGCCAAACTGAGGGAAGCTCGAAATGACGAAGACGAAACAGACGCTGGCCGTGGCAATCGCCGCAACCCTGATTGCCACGGCCCTGCCGGCCGCAGCGGCTCCGCGCGAGGAAGTGGTGCGGTTCGAGGTCGATGGGCAGACCGTGGTCGGAACGCTCACGCTGCCCGAGAGCGGCGAGCCCGCCCCGGTGGTGCTGATGCTGTTCGGCTTTCTCGGGCATCGCGGCGAGTGGCCGATCGCCGAGACCGAGGAAGGGCCCTATGCGCGCGCTGCCAGGCTCTGGGCCGATCGCGGCATCGCCAGCCTCAGGATCGACTATCGTGGCTCGGGCGAAAGCGAGGGCAGCTTCGCCGAGGCGACCGTCAGTTCGGAAGCCGCCGACGGCATCGGCGCCATCGCGTTTCTCAAGGCCGATCCGCGTCTCGACGGCGAGCGCCTCGCCGTGCTCGGCTGGAGCCTTGGCGGACCCGTCGCAGCGGTGGTGGCCAAGACGAGCCAGCCCGAGGCGCTGGTGCTGTGGAACGGCGTCAATGATCCCATGGCAACTTTCACCGGCTTCTTCGGCGCCGAGGTAATGGCAGCGCCGCCGGAGGGCGCACCGCTCGATGTGACGATGCCCTGGGGCCAGCCGATCAAGCTGGGACGCCAGATGGTCGCCGAGCTCAGGGAACTCGATCCGGCGGCCGAACTCGCGGGCTATGGCGGGCCGCTGCTGGTCGCCCAGGGCAGCAACGACGTGCTGGTCAGCGCCGACGGCGTCGAGCGGCTGATCGATGCGCATGCCGGCGACGAACTGGTGTGGACGGCTGCGATGGACCACGTCTTCAACATTGAGGCAGGGCCGGAAACGGTCGATGCCCTGATCGTCGCCACCGGCGATTTTCTCGAGGCGCGCCTGCTGCGCCGATAACTCTCGAAATCCCCGCCCTCGCGCGGGGATTGTTGTTTCGTCACAACGAGATAACGCTGCTGCCACGCCCTGTCAGCAGGATGGGCGCAAGGTCTCCTCAGACGCCGAGCCATGGTGGTTCGGCGCGAAACGGGAGCCGACAATGACCGATCTGGATCGCAGGAGCTTCTTGAAGGCCGCAGCTGCGGCGGCAGTCGTCCCGGCGCTCGGCGCCTTTGTTTCCCATGCAACCGGAGCAGACGAAATGACCATCACCCCGTTCAAGGTTCAGGTGTCCGACGACGAGATCGCGGATCTGAAGGAACGCCTGACCATGGCGCGCTGGCCGCATGCCACGACCACCGACTGGAGCCGCGGCCAGCCGGTCGCCTTCATCAAGGAATTGGCCGACCAGTGGCTCAACCAGTTCGACTGGCGCACCTGGGAGGCTAAGCTCAATGCCTACCCGCAATTCCTCACCGAGATCGACGGGCAGACCATCCATTTCCTCCACATCAAGTCGAAGGAACCCAACGCCTTCCCGCTGATCCTCACCCATGGCTGGCCCTCGAGCGTCATCGAGTTCTTCGAGGTGATCGGGCCGTTGAGCGATCCGCGCGCCCATGGGCTCGATCCGGCGCTGGCCTTCGATCTCGTCATCCCCTCGCTCCCCGGCTATGGCTGGTCGACGCCGCTGGCGGCGCCCGGCTGGGATACGGCAAGGGTGGCCAAGACCTGGGATACGCTGATGCAGCGGCTCGGCTACAGCCGCTATGGCGCGCAGGGCGGCGATGTCGGCTCGCTCGTCGGCAAGGAGCTCGGCATCCTCGCGCCGGAAGGGTTGGTCGGCACCCACCTGCAGCAGATCTTCGCCTTCCCGACCGGCGCCGCGGGCGAGATGGACAAGCTCACGCCCTTCGAGAAGGAGGGCTTCGCCAATCTCGACGGCTTCCTCAAATACAACGGCTACCAGGATATCCAGTCCAAGCGCCCCGGCACGCTCGGCTATGGCCTCGTTGATTCGCCCGTCGGCCAGCTGGCCTGGAACACCGAGCTGTTCTTCGGCTTCGAGGGCGAAGGGGTGCAATATGTCGATCGCGACCGCTACCTCGCGCATGTCTCGGTCTACTGGTTCACCGCCTCGGGCGGCTCCGCCGGCAATATCTATCTCGAGGATGCGCGCTCCGGCTCGGGCTATCGCGAGGAACGCAACGACACGCCGACCGGCGTCGCAGTGTTCCCGTGGGATTTCCGCTCGGTTCGCAGTTTTGCCGAGCGGGCCAACAACATCGTGCACTGGACCGAGATGCCCTCGGGTGGCCACTTCGCCGCGACAGACGCGCCGGACCTCCTGGTCGAGGACATCAGGACGTTCTTCGGCAAGCTGATCTAGAAGCGACCCCGCCGATGCGCCAGCCGGTGGCCACCAACCCCTCACCCGTCTCGGCCTGCGGCCGATCCACCCTCTCCCCGACGGGGAGAGGAATAAGGGTGGCCACCGCGCTCTCCGTATTCTTCTCCCCGTCGGGGTCGCGGGACGAAGGCGTAGCCCTCGCCCGCGTAGCGCCGGATGAGGGGAAAGCCACGATAGCGGGGTGGCCGTGCGGCAGTCCTTGCCGTTCGGACCGACTGGTCCCACACGCTCTCTGGCCCGCCCTTACTGTCTGAGGACCGTCGCCAGCCGGTCGATATTCTCGTCATTGGAGCGGCTGACCAGCTCCCGCGCCGCGCGCTGCGCCTCGGCGCTCTCGAACGTCATACCGAGCGAAAACAGCGTCTTGCCGCCCGGTGCCGGCCTGAAGCTCAAGGTGAAATGCTTGCCCGAGTTGTGGTCGAATTCGACGCGCGCATCGGGCTCGATCACGGTGAAACGCGCTTCGTTCTCATGCTCGCGTCCATCGGGATTGTGCAGCGTATGCCGCCAGACCCCGCCGACGCGAAAATCGAAGGCATGGATGGTGTCGCGAAACCCCTTGGGTCCCCACCAGGTGGACAGTACGGCCGGATCGGCGAAGGCCGCAAACACCGCCGCCGGCGAGGCGTTCAGCACCCGGCTGGTGACGATGTCGTAGCGGTGGTCGTGCACGGATGCCAGATCGTCCATCACGAGTCTCACTTAAGTCACGGCTTTAGTAAGTGCGGGCGCCGCCACGGTCAATGGGCTAAGCCAGGACTTTGGCGAATGTCCACCACCCGAGGCCGAGGCTCGCCAGAACCGCGACGTGCATGACGGCGATCAGCACGGTGACCACGATGAAGCTCTGCTTGCTGGTCTTGTGGCGGAGCAGCTGCTGCGCGACGAGCCCGCCAGCGATGCCACCGATCGCATCGATGATGTGAAGACTTTGCTCTGTGACCCGCCAGCGGTCCGTTCTGGCTGCCCGCTTGTCGAACCAGTAGACGGTGATGCCAACCACCCCGAGCACCAGGTAGGCGATGGGCAGCCAGGCGGGCGCCCGACCAAGCAGATAATCGGCGAAGGCGAGCAAAACGATGATGCCGGCTGTCACCCCGCGCACGCCGATGCTCGGTGCGGCGGGCGTTGGGGCGCTACGGCGTCTCGCCTCCGCGTCGAGAGGGTTGGCGCCGGCGATCTTCACCTCCCTGGCAGCCAGCCGTCCATCGCTGCCACGGCCCAGTGCGAACGACACCCGATCGCCGGCGCGCGGTCGCGTGGCGATCCGGTCGATATCGCTGATATGCACGAAGCGCCGCTCGCCATCGTCTGCCGCGATGAAGCCGAAGCCGCGCTCGTCGTTCCACTGCACCAGTTCGCCATGCTGCCGAGCCATCGTTACTTGCCGAGCTCCGCTTCGCTCCAACCGAGCGCCGCCATGTCGTCCACCCGGTCGCGGAAATCGCTGGCGGTGAGGAACTCATCGAGCTGCGGCGGCTGCACCGAGCTGCCGGCCAGCATGGCATGCACCTGGCCGCGGTGGTGGGTCTGGTGCATGAACAGATGCAGCAGCAGGTCGTCGGTGCGCTCGACCTGGATGCGACCGGTGCGATGCACCCGCGTTTCGGCGGCGAGCCGCGCGTCGGTGAGGCCGGTGCAGAAGGCGAGGAGGCGTTGGTCGACGGCGAACTGTGCTGCCGCCAGCGGGCCGATGGCGTCGAACGGCTCCTCCGGATCCCAGGCTTTGGGACCGAGCGTGCCGCCTTCCAGCGCATCGACGTAGAACCAGTCGATGGTGAGGATGTGGTTGAGTGTCATCTTCAGGGTGGGAAAGAAGCTCGTCCGCACCGCCTCGAACTCGCCGGGCTGCAGCTTGAGGCAGGCGGTGAGCAGCCGGTGGTTGGCGAGCCGGTTGTTCTGCGCCAGCTTTCGCATGATGCGGCCGGCAGTGCTCATGGCTTGTCTCCGGGTTCGGCGGGCTTCGTCGGAGCGGCCATGCCGTCGGCGACCATGCTGCCGAACAGCTGCGCCAACCGGTTGCTGACCGGCGTGTTGGCGGTGGCGAGGACGCGCGACACTTCGCCCACGAGGTTCCCACTCAGGGTGTTGAGCAGCCCGGTGCCCTCGGCGGTGAGAGTCAGCACCTTGGCGCGGCGGTCATCCGGGTCCTCGGCGCGCGCGACGAAGCCGCGCTCCACCAGGGTGCTGGCGACCCGGCTCGCCGCCGGCAGCGACAGCGCCAGGGCGGTGGCGAGGCTGCTGATCCTGAGGGCCTTGTCGCGATCGAGCAGGTAGAGCGAGGCAACTTCTGCCAGCGACATGTTCTCGTGCCTGAGGTCACGGGCGGTGCTCGACAGCAGTTGCGCCGACATCAGCCGCAGGAACTGCGCCATCGGGCTTTGCGGGTCGGCAGCAGCTATTACTTGCATATTTAGAACCATTGCAAAGCCACAACTATTATGAACGCGCAATAAACACTGCACTCAAAGGCGGTTCAGTGGAAGCCCGTCATAAGGCCGCCGTCCAGTCATCCACCGGGAATACTGGACCGGCGACCGAATGACCGGCGCCGTCCCCTCCCGGCACCAGGAGACTGAAATGAACGTGACCAGATCGGCAAGCCTCGCCCTCGCGGCGATCCTTCTCAGCACCAGCCTCGCTTCGGCGGGTGGTATTCACATCCCGGGCCTCGGCGACTCGGGTTCGAGCGACGACTCGCACTCCATCGACATCTTCGACGATGCGAGGCCGGATAGTGATCCGCCGGATTTCGGCAGCATCTTCAACCCGCAGCCTGAGCTTGAGGTCACCGTCAATGAAGACCTCTTCGAGGTGCTCAATCCGCCGCTCGACGTCGTCGATCTGGGCATCGACATGGGCAACGGCGCGCCCGGCAAAGGTGGCAAGGCAAAGGGCAGCCAGCTCAGCGCCAACGTGAAGCTCGGCGCGGCGCTCAACTGCGTCGTCTCGGGGACGCCGAGCGAATTCCCGGACGACCTGCGTATTGCCAATGCCGGCGTGGTGGCGCTGCCGGCTGGCACCCAGTTCAAGTGGAAGGCGGCGGGGATCAGCGGCGTCGCCAGCCTCGGCAAGACGTTGCAGCCGGGCAAGGCGCTCAAGCTCAGCAACGTGCTGCCGGGCGGCGTCGAAGCCGGCACCGTCTGCTCGGCCAAGGCCATCGGGCTTTGACCGACGGCGAGGTCCCGGCGGCACCATGCCTGCCGGGACCTCAAGCCTGAAACATACCGCGGATCAGTCTTTGTTGCCGGGCGCGGCCCGCGTCAGGCCGGCTTCGAACATGGCGGCAAACAATCGGTTGAAGCGTTCGGTGACTTCGCCCTCGAGCCCCGTCATGGCGAATGACGCTTCCGCGGCCCGGCGCTTCGAAATGTGCAGGATCAGTTCCTTGCCCGCCGTGGCCACAGTCAGTCGCTTGGCGCGACGGTCCTGCGGATCGTCGTGGCGTGCGACGAGGCCGCGGTCGACGAGATCCGCCATGACCTTGCTCGCTCCGGAAAGCTGCATACCCAGTGCTTCCGCGATGTCGCTGACCCGCAGATCGCCCTTCTGCTCGAGCAGATGCAAGGCGGCTACCTGCGCGAGGCTGAGGTTATCGTCCTTCAGTGCCCGCGCCATCGACAGCATGATGGTGGTGAACATGACCCGCTCGTACTGCTCCAGCGGGCTACCGGTTTCGACCAGCATCGGATTTACAGTCTCATCAGACATTGTTTCCATATAGACATCATTATGAACCGGACCTAAATCCTGCGCTCAACTGCGGTTCAAGCCAAGGGGGCGATATGGCGCGGCATTGAAACCGGCAATCGCCGCGCACAGGAAAGAACCAAAATGCACACCTTCGCCAAACTCACTACCCTCACTCTCGCCGCCATCGTGCTGAGCAGCAATCTCGCCACCGCCGCCAGCATCTTCGACAGCCAGAGCCGCGAAGAAACCACCCACGACGTTTTCAACGATGTCATCGAGTCGGTCGGCGACCGCGATGTCGATATCGAGATCCGCCACTCTGAGATGGTCGATGCCGACATCGACGGCCTCGCCCACCTGGTCGACCCGCACGTTATCACCCACCCGGGCGTCAATGACGCCGTGCTGAACCCAAGGCAACTGAAACTGGCTCTGCGCCAGGGCCTGCTGGTGCTCAGCTGCAGCGCCGGAGGTGACGACCTGCGTGTGGCCAACGCTGGCAATATCGACCTGCCGGCCGGCACCAGGCTCGCCTGGAAGGTCAAGGCCACGGGCGACAAGGGGACGGCCCGGCTGACCAGCGCTCTCGAGGCAGGCGAAAGCATCCGGCTCGCCGACGTGCTCGATGGCAATGTCGCCAAGGGCACCGGTTGCTCGGCCAAAGTGGCCGGGCTTTGACGATTAAGGCCCCGCGCTGCGGCGCGGGGCTACCGGCCGGCAAACTTCTGCCGATACTGCCGCGGCGTCATCTGCTTGGTCGCCTTGAACTGGCGGTTGAAGTTGGCGAGCGAGTCATAGCCCACGTCGGATGCGACGTGGGCTATCGGCCGTGATGTGCCCGACAGCAGTGCGCAGGCTTCGCCAAGCCTGAGGCGGGTAATGTAGACCGACACGGGGCTGCGCACATGGCGCACGAACATGCGGTGCAGGCCCGAAGGCGACAGCGCCGCGATATCGGCCAGCTCATCGATCTTGAGTCGCTCCATGTAGCGCTGATGGATGACGTCGAGCACGCGATCGATACGCGCGCGGTCGGCGATATGCGGCACAACGGCGATGAGGGGGCTGGCGAGCGGAGTGGCGTTGTCGTCATCGGCCAGCCGTCGCAATATATCGATCAGCACCGAGAGCCGGTCGGCGGGTGGACGGGCGAACAGCTCGTCGATCAGCGGCCGCACCGCCTGCGCGGTCGCATCGGAAAATCTGAGCCCGCTTCGCGCTCGCGCCAGTAACTCGGCGACGCCACGCAGTTCGGCCAGCAATGCCGTGAGCCCCAGAGCCCAATCGGGGTGGAACCACATCACCCGCGCCACGTGCGGCAGGGCGGCATCAAGCTTGTCGCGGCTGGCCCAGGTATGCGGCAGGTTGGGGCCGATCAGCACCAGGTCGCCGTCGTCATAGTCGCCGATGTGATCGCCGATGAAACGCTGGCCGACCGAGTTGAGGGTGAGGGTCAGCTCGAACTCCGGGTGGTGGTGCCACTGGAACGGGATGGCGTCATCGAGCTGGCGGTCGAGCCACGCCCAGGAAGCGCCTTCCGGCGGCATGACCTTCTCGAGAAGCGGCTTCATCCTGCCGAGCGCCCCCTATCAACGCCAGAATAGTATCAGAACTGGCCGGAGCACGGCAACATGCCGGGGCGCGGCGGCCATAGCCTCTCTCCATCGAAACCGATCCCCGAGGGGGAACATCAGATGGAGGATTATGATGTCGATGGCTCAGGGCATGGTACCGCAAGGCATGGCGGCTGGGATCAAGCGGGATTCGCATCCCACCACCCAGAAGGTCACGACGCAGCTCAAGGACATCAACAAGACCCTGCCGCTCAGGGTGCTGAGCGAAGCGGATTTCAAGCACTGGCAGGAACGCGGCTACGTGATTGTTCGCAATGCAGTCGACGCGGCGCATGTCGAGCGGCTCAAGGCCTTGCTCTGGGAATTTGAGGAGAAGGACCCCAACGATCCCGCGACCTGGTACACGCCGCAACGGCGCGACCACATCATGACCGAGCTCAACGGCACCGGCATGGTGGAGATCTACAACCACCAGTACCTGTGGGACAACCGCCAGCAGCAGCGGGTCTACGATGCCTTCGTCGATATCTGGGATATCGAGGAGCTGTGGGTGTCGATCGACCGCGCCAACCTCAACCCGCCCAAGCAGGTGCCGGGTCCCAACCAGAACGGCTTCATCCACTGGGACAGCGATACCTCGCTCGACCCGCTGCCGATCGGCGTGCAGGGCGTGCTGAGCCTCGTCAAGCAGGACGGCGACATCGGCGGTTTTCAGTGCATTCCGGAGCTGTTCTACGATTTCGACACCTGGGTGAAGACCCAGCCGGCCGACCGCGATCCGATGCATCCCGATACCACCGGCCTCACGATCACCAATATCGAGATGGAGCCGGGCGACCTGATGATCTTCAATACCCTCCTGGCGCACGGTGTCAGGCCCAACCACTCGATCAATTCGGGCAACCGCGTGCGCATGGCGCAGTACATCTCGATGTTCCCGGCCAACGAGGACGACGTACTCGAGCGGGCCGAGCGGGTACGGCTGTGGCGCGAACTGGACCACCCCCAGCGTGACGCCTTCCCCGGCGACCCGCGCGAGTGGGAGAAAAAGCATGCCGAAACCGCCACGCTCACCGAACTGGGCGAGAAGCTGCTCGGGCTGCGCAGCTGGGGCTGAGCCCGGTCGAGTGACAGAACGGCGAGGCGGCAGGCGACTGCCACGTTTTCAGCGGCAGTCGGCCATGCTGACCAAGGCGTTGACCAGCAGCGGCGTCGCCGCGGTTTCGCCCCAGCTCTTGGCGTTGGGCGCGCCATTGGCCAGCACGTCGCTCACCAGCCCGGCATTGAGCGCCATCGGCTTCGAACAGCTGACATAGGGCTTGCCCTTGGCATCGGTGGCGTTGAGCAGCACGCCGGCCGACTCGCCGACTCCGCCCAGATACGCCTGCAGCAGCTGCCCGGCATGCTGGTCGCTGCGGGCGCGATCAAGCATCTGCATCACCTGCGCGACGGAGATCTGCCCTTTCGAGGTGCTCGATGTGGCGGCGATTGCCGGTGCGGTGACGGCGACCAGCAGTAGGGCGAGGAGGGACAAACGGATACGAGACATGGGAAGCTCCTGTTGAAAAGCGAACGGCGAGCTTGTTACACAGCGATTTCTTATTGTGCAACGATAATTTCTTGCTGTAGGGTTTGCATGCCGATCCCGAGGAGCCATCGATGACGACCGCCCGACCAGCCGTTTCCGACGCTGCCCGCCGCCAGCGGATTGCCACCCTGAGCCAGGTGACGCGCGTCGCCGCTTTGGTCATTGCGGTGGCACTGCCGCTCGCCGGGCTGACCTATTGGGGCTTTGCGCCGGCAGAGACACTGGCTGGCGCCGCGCTGGTGCCGGCCGCCTGGCTCACCGAGTTCGGGTTGGGCCAGCGCCTGCTCGCGACGGCATTGGCCCTGCTGCCGGTGCTGCCGCTCAGCTGGGGGTTGCTGCGCCTGGCCTCGGCGCTCGAAGCGTTCCGGCAGGGCCGGCCGTTCGGGCTGGTCGCCGCGATCGGGATGCGCGATTTCGCCATTGGGGTGTTTGCCTGCACGGTGCTGAAACTGGTGTCGGGGGCGCTGCTGAGCATGGTGCTGAGCTGGAACGCGCCATCGGGGCAGAAGCAACTGTCGATCTCGGTGAGCTCCGACATGCTGCTGATGCTGCTGGTCGGCGCCGTGCTGACGCTGGTCGGCTGGGCGCTGGCCGAGGCCGCCGCAATCGCCGAAGAAAACGCGCAGTTCATCTGATGCCGATCAAGGTCAATCTCGCCGTGCTGCTGGCCGAACGCGGCATCAAGTCCAAGGATCTGGCGGAGTTCGTCGGCATCACCGAGGCCAACCTGTCGCTGCTGCGCCAGGGCAAGGTGAAGGGCATGCGCTTCGATACGCTGGAAGCGATCTGCATCTACCTCAAATGCGAGCCGGGTGACCTCTTGAAGTTCGTGCCGGGCGAGGCGGACGAGCCGAAGTCCTTAACTTGACGCGCTTCGAACCGGAAAAGTCTGCAACTTTTCCTGAAGCGCTTTGGGAGGTTTGCCTTTGGCGCCGAACTCGGGGATGTTCGGCCCGAGGAGACATCCATGAAACTGCTGCACACCACGCTCGGGCCGAAGCGGGCCGATGAGCTCGGCATGATCCTGCCGCACGAGCACGTCTTCGTCGATCTGCGCACCCCCGATCAGCCCGGCTATGCCGAGGCCGACCCTCAGGACGTGGTGCGGGTGATGAGCCCCGAGATCGAGGCGATCAAAGCGCGCGGCATCACCGCGCTGGTCGAATGCTCGACCGGCGGCGTCGGGCTCCGCGTCGATATCGATCTCGCCGTCAGCCGCGCCACCGGCTTGCCGATCGTCGTCCCCACCGGCAATTACCGCGAACCGTGGATCCCCGACTGGGTGCGCGATGCCAGCGAGGCCGAACTCGAGGCGCAGATGTATCGCGATCTCGCCGAGGGGGTCGGCGATACCGGGGTCAAAGCCGCCTGGATCAAGATTTCGGCCGGCGATGACGGCATCACGCCCCTCGAGGCCAAGATCCTCCGGGCCGCGGCGCGGGCGGCGCAACGCGCCGGCGCGGTGATCGGCAGCCATACCATCAAGGGCCGGGTAGTGATGGACCAGCTCGATATCATCGAGGCCGAGGGCTATCGCGCCGACCGCTTCATCTCGATCCATACCCAGGAAGAGAAGGATTTCGGCCTCAACATCGCCGTAGCGCAGCGCGGCGCCTGGATCGAATACGACCATGTCGGCCGGGCCCCCGATGCCGCGGTGAGCGAACTGATCCTCCGCGCCCTCGATGCCGACCTCGGCTCGCAGCTGCTGCTCAGCCACGACCGCGGCTGGTACGATCCGGCGATCCCCGGCGGCGGCACCCCGACCCCCTACACCCATTTGAGCGACGTGATGCTGCCGCTGCTGCGCACCGGGGGGATCGATGAGGCGGTGATCCGGCAACTCACCGTCAGCAATCCGTTCGAGGCGTTTTCACGCTGACAATCCAGAATAGCGAATGGCAGCATGGCGTTGCCGGGGCTTGCCCGGCAGCTGGAGTGGCGTTAGAATTTCGTTAGGATCATAACTATCGAGGTTCCGCGATGAGCGCCGGGCCAAAGTCCTATTTCACCTCCATCCTCAAAGACGCAGGTATCGAACTCGGCGGCAGCCGGCCCTTCGATGTCACCGTGCATGACGACCGATTGTGGGGCCGCGCCATCAGCCACGGCACGCTCGGCTTCGGCGAAGCCTATATGGATGGCTGGTTCGACACCGATGCGCTCGACCAGTTCATCTACAAGCTGCTCGAGTACGACATCTATGCGCATCTGAAGCCCGATATCGGGCTGGCGCTGAGCTTCGTGCGCGGCAAGCTGCTCAACCTGCAGCGCGCCCACGTCACCGAGGTGGGCGAGCGGCACTACGACATCGGCAACGACCTTTATGCCGCCATGCTCGACAAGCGGATGATCTATTCCTGCGGCTACTGGGCCGAGGCGACGACGCTCGACGCGGCGCAGGAGGCCAAGCTCGATCTGATCTGCAGGAAGGTCGGGCTCGAGCCGGGGATGAAGATCCTCGATATCGGTTCTGGCTGGGGCGGCTTTTTGAAGTTCGCCGCCGAGCGCTACGGCGTCGAAGGCGTCGGCATCACCATTTCGAAGGAGCAGGCAGCCTTCGCCGAGGCCAGCAAGGGCAGCCTACCGATCGAGACGCGGCTGATGGATTACATGGCGCTCGAGGGCCAGTTCGATCGGGTGATCTCGATCGGCATGTTCGAGCATGTCGGCTACAAGAACTACGAGGCCTATTTCAGCAAGGTCCGCGCGCTGCTGAAGCCCGACGGGCTGTTCCTGCTGCACACCATCGGCAACAACTTCACCTCCACCCACGGCGATCCGTGGACCGAAAAGTACATCTTCCCTAACGGCATGCTGCCTTCGATCAAGCAGATCGCCGCCGCCAGCGAGCGGCTGTTCGTGATGGAGGACTGGCACAATTTCGGCGCCGACTACGACAGGACGCTGATGGCCTGGTGGGCCAATTTCGACGCCGCCTGGCCCAGTCTGCGTGACAAGTACGGCGACCGCTTCTGGCGCATGTGGCGCTTCTACCTGCAGGTGTTTGCCGCCATGTTCCGGGCCCGCAACATTCACCTCTGGCAACTGGTGCTGAGCCCCGACGGCGTGCGCGGCGGCTATCGCCGGGTGTCCTGAGAACGGTTAAACAGGGCGGCATTGCCTGGGGAGCCAGATGCCGCCCATCCTCGTTTCGCAGCACCTGACAATGCGGCCTGCGACCGCCGCAGACGTTGAGGAACGCTACGCCCTCGGCGCCGAGCCCGACGAGAACCTGAGGCTCTATGGTGTGGAGCCGAACGGCGCGGCCTTCGGCCGTAAGGAAGCCGAGCGTTGGGTTGGCGCTCTCATCGAGCATCCCCATGCCTGGATCATCGAGGCCGCGTCGCTGCTCGGCTCGGTTCGGCTTGACCGGGTGGACCTGGTCGACAAGCGCGCCTCGCTCGCCATCGGCCTGCTGCGGCAACAGGATCAGGGGCGCGGCCTCGGCACCGAGGCGGTGCGCCGGGTGCTCGAATATGGCTTTGATGAGCTCGGCCTGCACCGCGTTTCGCTGCGCGTTCTCGCCAGCAACATCCGGGCCATCCGCTGCTACGAGAAATGCGGCTTTCAGGTCGAGGGCAGGGAACGCGAGACGGTATTCCTCGATGGCGCCTGGCGCGATGACCTGATCATGGGGCTGCTCAGCCACGAGCTCCCAAGGGAATAAACCCGGGTCCCGGGTGTTGTTCCCATCAGCCACCCAATGCGGTGGCTAGGGGGAGCATGGCCGAATGGAGACCCAGATGCCATTGAAATTGCTCACGAAGACTCTGACTGTACTGGCCGGAGCGACGCTCGTCGCCGGCATGCTGGCCACCGCGCCGGCGCTCGCTGTCGATGGTGGCGGCGGCGGTGGGGGCGGCTACGAGTCGAACTCCAGCTCGCGCAGCGAAGTGAGCGGGCCATCGCTCAACGACGCGCGAGCCTTGATCCGGGCCCAGAAGTGGAAATCGGCCGCGACCATGCTCAAGCAGATCGTCCGCGCCGACCCGCGTAGCGCTGAGGCCAACAACCTGCTCGGCTACTCGCTGCGCAAAACCGGCGACTACAAGAATGCCCAGGGCTTCTATCTCAAGGCGCTCAAGCTCGACCCGCGCCACAAGGGCGCCACCGAATACCTGGGCGAGCTCTATGTCGAGATCGGCCAGCTGGCCAAGGCCAACAAGCAGCTGGCAACCCTCGAAAAGCTCTGCGGCAATACGAGCTGCAAGGAATACCAGACGCTGGCGAAGTTCATCGCCGCCAAGAGCTGAGGCAGCCCAGCAGTTGCCGGCGTCGAGGACCGATGCCGGCAACCCTTCAGACCTGCGCCCGCGCTCTTCAGTGAGCCGAGCCCTGCGCGGCAGCCTGGATGGCGTCCGCGACCACGCTCGCCTGGGAAATGTAGAGCGCGTGACTGGCCGAAACCCTGGTGATCTGCGCGCCGGCGCGCTCAGCCATGTGAACGAGCATCGCCTGATCGAAGGACTGGTCTTCGGTCGCGATTACGGCCCAGCTTGGCTTGATCCGCCAGGCGGCGTTGGTCAGGGCGGTTCCGAACACCGACATGTTGATGGGCACCTGCGAGTCGCGCAGGAAGGCGGCTTCCTCATCGCTGAGGTCATGTGCGAAGCCGGCCTTGAACTTCTCGGGGTTGAGATAGCCGAAGCCGTCACTCTGCACATCGATCACGAAGTTGGGGGTTCCGGCGAAACCGACATACTGGTCACTGGTTGTCTGGCCCTTGTCCGGGGCAAGGGCCGAGACGTAGACGAGGCCCACCACGCGCGGGTGGACGCCCGCTTCCGTGATGACTGTTCCACCCCAGGAATGGCCGACCAGGATCACCGGACCATCCTGTCGGTCGAGTGCCCGTGTGGTTGCGGCGACGTCGTCTGCAAGCGAGGTCAGCGGGTTCTGCACGATGGTCACAGAAAACCCGCGCTGCGTCAGGTCATCGTGGACCCTGCGCCAGCCCGAACCATCGGCGAATGCGCCATGCACAAGAACCACATTCTTCACGGAGTTGGCATGCGACGTGTCAACCATTGGAGACTCCTCTCGTACCCATGACTGTTTCATTCGATCCGCAGTTTCGGCAGGCACCCGCAACTGCAAAATCGATGCTGAATCATAGCCACAGCGGCGAGAAAGGTGCTTCCGAACTTTGGTCCGGGGTGCGTCGTATCTTTCCACTATTCCATCGGCCCGGGGCGTCTTCGACACGAAAAGCCAAAAGACTGAAAGATTCTTCCGTCCTAGATCGCTGGAGGCTGTTGTTCCCGGAGCCATGCCGCAGCTCAGTGCGAAGCGGTGGCCTCGGAAGAGTAAGCATCCCCTACCACCGGCGGTTGATCAGGTTGTGCCCGAGCGGCAGCGCGAACATAAGCGTGCCTGCCACCTCGTGTACCAATGCCTCGCCACCAGTAGGCCAGCGCCAGCAACAACAGGACGGCAGCCGTGCCGGTGAGCGAGAGCCTGAAGAGAAGTTTTGCGGTTCATGTCGGTCTGGCCACCAAAGGCCAGGAGATCGCCGAACATGTACTGGAATTCCGTGCTCTCCCTGGGACGGCGGCAAGCCTGGCAGCCGCTCTTGCGAGCGACGCGGCGGGCGAGGTGGCGAGCTATCACCATGAAACGTCAGAAGTTCAACCGCGCTGCTCTCTGCGCCGGAAGCAGTCGCTCCCGATTGTCCGCCACGAGCCCCATCGTGCCTAACGACGAGCCCACGCGCAATGCAAGCAGTCGCCGCTGATCTCGACCGATCCGCGATAGATTTCGCCTCGTTCGCAACCCTACCCTTTCACGGCGCCTGCGGTCATGCCTGCGATGATCTGCCGATTAAAGAAGAGGAAGACGACGAGCGGCGGGATGGTGATCAACAGGATGTTTGTGAACAGCAGGTTGTACGACGTCTCGAACTGGCTCTGGAAGTTGTAGAGCGTCAGCTGCACGGTCGCGAACTGGTTGCCCGGCAGGTAGTACAGCGGGTTGGTGAAGTCGTTGAAGATCGTGACGGTCTGCACGACGATGATCGTCACCGTCACCGGCCAGAGCAGCGGCAGGATCACCCGGAAGAAGACATCGAGCGGCCGCGCGCCGTCGATGATCGCGGCCTCGTCGAGCTCGCGTGGGATCGTGGCGATAAAGGCCTTGTAGAGCAGCACGCAGAACGAGAGGTGATAGGCAACCTCGATCAGGATGAGGCCGTGCAGCTTGCCGAAGAGGCCGAGCCCCTGCAGGACCCAGATGGTCGGCACGACCGCCGGCGGGATCATCAGCCCGGCGAGGATTAGGAACTCGACGAGGCGGTTGAAGCGGCTCCGGCGGCGCGACAGGACGAAGCCGACCATTGCCGAGAAGATCACGAGTAGTGTCACACCTGAGACGGTGAGGATTGTCGAGTTGACGAAGGCGGTGATCAGCATCCAGTTGCGGGTCGAAGCGACCTCGACAATGTTCGCCCACAGGTTGTTCACCTGCGGCCACGAGAAATCGAGAAGGGCCGATTGCTGCTGGTCCTTGAACGCCATCAGCACGATGAAGGCGAAGGGCACGAGGAACACCACTGCCGTAACGATGATGGCGAGCACGCCCAGCCAGTAGTCCTTGATCAGCTTCATTCGTGGCCCTCCCGCCGGTTGAAGTAGGCCGTCAACGGGACGACGAGCAGCACGATGAACAGGAACAGCACCACGTTTCCGGCGGTCGAGAGACCGTAGAAGCCCGACTGGTACTGCTTGTAGATCACCGAGGCGATGACGTCGGATGAAAAGCCGGGGCCGCCACGCGTCATGGTCCACACGAGCTCGAAGGTCCTGAGACCTCCGATCAGACTGAGCGTGACGATCGTCACAGTGGCGGGACGGCAGAGCGGCAGCGTCACGTAGAGGAAGTTCTGCAGCTTGGAGGCACCGTCGATGCGGGCGGCCTCGAAATAGTCCTTGGGAATCGACACGATCCCCGCGATGTAGATCACTGTCGCCATGCCGACACCCTTCCACACATCGACCAACGCGACGGAGATGAGGGCAAGGCGCGGGTTGGTCAGCCAATCGGGGCCCACGATGCCGATAGCCGCAAGGGCCTGGTTGATGGCGCCCTCAGTGGGATGCATGAGCACCGTGAAGGTGATGCCGACGCCGACGGTGGAGACGACCACTGGAAAGAAGATCACCGCCCTGAGGTAGCCGCGAGCGATGATCTGCGAGGTCAGCAGCACCGCGCAGCCGAGCCCGAGCACTACCTTGAGGCTAGCACTGATCGCAGCGAAGGTCAGCGTGTTGACAAGGCCCTGCAGCAGGAACGGCTCGCGCAGGAACTGCGCGAAATTGTCGAGGCCGATGAAGGTGGCGTCGAACAGCGACCACCGCATCAGGCTGAAATAGAAGGACGACGCGGTCGGCAACAGGAACAGCACCACGTAGATGGCCGCCGCCGGGGCATAGAACCAATAGGGGTACAGCCCACCGGATTTGAACCGCGGCCTGGGCGTCGAACGCTGCGTCGCAAGCCCCGTCATCGACAAATCACTCATCGTCACCAACTGCTTCACGAGGAGCAACTCCGGACTGCTCCGGAGCTGCAATTGGGCGAGATTACCAGCCGGCGAGGCCGAGCTGCTGGGCCTGCTTGCGGACGTCTTCGTCATAAAGCTTGGCACCCTCTTCGGCCGTCATGATGCCGGAACCGACCGAGACGGTGATCTGCTCGAGCGCCGGGCCCTTGATGGGCGAGAGGAACTCCAGGGCCGGAGAGTTGTTACCGCTGTCCCAGAAGGGAAGCATGTCGGAGACGGCGGGCGCCGCACCCTCGAGCACGCAACCCTTGACCAGGAAGGGACCCGTGCCGCCGCCGGTGCTCTTGAGAATCTCGCAGCCTTCGGGACTTACAACGAAAGCCAGGAACTTCTTGGCAGCATCGAGATTGGGCGTGTTCTTCGACACATAGAGCGCCTGCGGCATCCAGGCCGTGAGGCCATTCTTGGACGCGTCATCGCTCGGCACCGGGAAGTAGCCGATATCCTTCAGCTGATCCGGATAGGTTGCTCCCATCGCCCGCAGCGCACCGCTGATGATTGGGTAGTGCGCGCCCTCTCCAGTTGCCAGCATGCGAATGCCGTCCTGGTAGCCGGCCGAGGCGAAATCCTTGTTGAACAGGCCGGCCTCATACACCTGCTGCAGCTTCTGGAAGCTGCGAAGCGCTGCCGCGTCGGTCGCGAATTTCGCCTTGCCCTCGGTGTAGAGCGTCGCGAAATCGGGCTCGGCCGCCTGGACATTGTAGAAGTCGGCGAGGATCAGTATCTGGCTCGTCCAACTGTCCTTGTAGGTCTGGATAATCGGGGCGATCTTGCCGTCTTTGAGAATTGCCTCATTGTTCGCGAGGAACTCGTCCCAGGTTTTGGGAATGGAGAGACCAAGCCGCTCATAGACGGGCTTGTTGTAAAGGATGCCGCCGGCAGAAGCGGTGCTGAATGGCGCCCCTACGATGGCGCCCTCCGGTGTCGAGACTACGCGCTTGAACGTCTCCTGCACATCTGCCTGCCATGGCTCGTTGCTGAGATCGGCCATGAATTGCCCGGGATTGAGTGCCCTGAGCAGCGAACCCGAGTTGTAGGTAAAAAGGTCCGTGATCGTACCCGTTGCAAGACGGGTCTTTACGAGGTTGCCCCCTTCCTCGCCGCCGGGCCTCGTTTCGATCTCGATGTTGACATCGGGGTTCGCAGCTTCAAAACCCGCCACGAGAGCCTCGAACCGCGTCAGCACTTCAGGCGAGTTGTCGACGAGCAGCGATAGGGTCACCTGCTGCGCATTAGCGCCCCCTGCAATCAGCGCCATCGCAAACAGACTGGCGCCCGCCAGCACGTTGCGGATCGATAGTTTAGCCATTCAAATCCTCCGTTATCTCCTCGTGCCCTCGTTCGCCGGGTTGGTCGCAGTCACTGTCTGCTGGAGGCGCACCGCCGCACCTTTCCCTGCTCCACCCCGCGCTTCTTAACGAGCGCATACCTGTCTGACTTAACCCACAAACTGTCTGTGTGCAAGGTTGCACATTCAACGTTGCACGTGCGCAATCTCAGGGCATGTTCGCCGCAAGCGGGGAGTCATGAACCAATTGCTTGGCCGGTGTAGCGTATTTGAACACGGCGACGTGCCGACCCGGCCCGACGATCGGGTGAGCGCCAACCATGATCGGCGCCCCGTCGAGCTCGGCGTCCCGATAGTCCGGAGAGAGGCGCAGCGTGCCCCGCGCTCCTGCGGGCACGACGAACTCGTAGCGAACCTTGTCACCCGTCAGCGTCCAGGACGCCGAAATCCGGCCCCGTATCGAGTCGTAGTGGGCCGCGACCGGGGACAATCCATCCACGACAGTTGGCGAGAAGATGACGCTTTCAAAGCCCGGCGCATGCTCGTCAGGCCGGAAGCCTGCGACGCCTTCCAACAGCCACTCGCACACGGCCCCAAACGCGTAGTGGTTGAACGAGTTCATCTGCGGATTGTAGATCGTGCCGTCGGCTTGGATGGCATCCCAGCGCTCCCACACGGTCGTTGCCCCCATCCGCACCTGATAGAGCCAGCCGGGGACATCCTCCTGCAGGAACACCTCACCGGCCAGGGCCCCCTCACCGACCTTTACCAAGGCCGGAAGCAAAGCCGGTGTCCCGATGAAGCCGGTTCCGAGCCTGCCTCCCGTCCGCATGATGGCGCTCCTGAAGTATCTCGTCGCCGCGGCCAGCTTGTCGCTCGGGACCAGGCCATGGAGCAGCGCCAGCGCGTAGGACGTCTGGTCGTCGTAGGCGAGTCGGCCGGAGGGGGTGACAAACTCGTTGCGGAAAGCAGTCTCGACTTCCGAACGCAGCTTCGACAGCCGCCGGGCGATCTCTGGTTCTCCGACGAGCTCGGCGGCTCGGACTGCGATTCCGAGGCTGATAAAGAGGTAGAGCGTTGCGGCCGCATCGTCGCCAATCGTCGGCAGCGGCTTGGAACTAGGGCCTTTGGGCTGAAGCCAGTCGCCAAGGCAGAAGCCGCGCGCTCCAGGCGTCGCAGGCGGACGCACGATCCCGTCCTTGGTCAACGACCAGACGAAATCGATCCACTTGAGCATCGCCGGCAGCGCTTCGGCCAGGATGTCTTTGTCGCCATATTGCAGGTAGAGCCGCCACGGAATGACAGTGATAGCGTCGCCCCACCCGGTCGAGCCGTACTGCATGCGCTTGCCCGGCTTCACGCGCACAATATGCGGGGACGTATGCGAGATGGCCCCGTCCGGCGCCTGGTCGACCATCAGCTCGCGGACATACTTGACCAGGAAGTCGTGGCTGTCCGCGAGATAGCAGGCGGTGCCGGCGAACACCTGTGCGTCGCCACTGAAGCCAAGCCGCTCGTCGCGCTGCGGGCAGTCGGTCGGCACATCGATGAAATTCGAGCGGTGCGACCAGATAGCGTTCTCAAAAAAGCGGTTCACCAGCTGGTTGCCGCTCGAGAACGAGGCAGTCGCCTCGGGGACGGACGAGATCGGCACGGACTGGATGCGCCTGACACGCGCGCTCCCGCTGATGGTGACGCGGGCGTAGCGGAAGCCCTGATAGGTGAAGTGCGGGCTATAGTCTGCGAGCCCCCGCTCGTCGAGGTGCAGCCTGATGATTGCTTCGGCGCTGCGGTAGTTGCCGTTGTAGAACTGCCCGTGCTTGTCGAGCACTTCGGCGTGCTCGATGAGAACCTGCGACGGCCCCTCGGCCGCGAGGCTGAGCCGAACGTATCCTGCGGTGTTCTGTCCGAAATCGTAAAGGGTGCGGCCCTCGCTGTCTTGCCACTGCTTCACCGGATCGAGCGGCCGAAGCTCGCGCACCGGATCGCATTCATGGGCAATGAGCTTGCGAGGATCGAAATCGACAACCTCGACGCCCTCTTGCGTTTCCGGGGCCAGGGTCGCGTCGAAGATCTCGCCGAAATAGATCTGCGACTTGCGGACGGGTGTTTCGCCGCTCCCCCACTGCTCATCCGTACACACCACGATATCGGCCAGATCTGCCCCGCCTCTGACCTCGGCGATTGCGGAAACCCTGGTGCCCCAGATGTTCTTCCGCCGCTCCTCGATCCACATCAGCGGCGATCGGTACCAACCATCGCCGATCCAAATCGTAATGGTATTGGCGCCCTGCTTGAGCAGGCCGGCCACGTCGTAGACCTGATAGGAGAGCCTTGCGTCATAGTTCGTCCAGCCGGGCGTCAGTACGTCCTCGCCGACCCGCCGGCCGTTGATGAATGCCCGATAGAGCCCGAGGGCCGATATCCGGAGTACCTCGTTCCCGTTGAGCCGGGCGACATGGAACTCTCGGGTGATCTGGCTGGCCGGGGCGCCTTCACCACCATCGGCCAGGGGGCGGATCATCTTGGCTGCCCAACCGATGGCCTCAACGCCTTTAGCCCCTTTGATCAATTCCGACCTCCCAACGCTCAAATGAAAAAACGTGCAAGGTTGCACATCGGGGTCGTGTAACGTCGTTCGAACGACAATACAACGGGCTGTTTCTACGGAAGGGAGTGGACTTGCGGGTGAAGGATAAGGCGGCATCGTCAGCGGAACCTCGCCGTTTGCCGAGAATCCAACAGTTCTGCTATCGACAGCTGAAGGGAGCGTGACATGAACAAAATCGAGCGAAATCGGCCTGGCCAAACCAACGGAAAGCCGAAGCGCGTCACTATCCTGCAGGTAGCCGCAGATGCCGGCGTTTCGTTCGCAGCCGTCTCGAAGGTGTTGCGCAACGCCTATGGGGTGAGCGAGTCGCTTCGCGAGCGGGTGAACGCGTCGATAAAGAAGCTCGGCTACACCCCCAACACCGCCGCCCGCGGGTTGCGCGGACGCTCATTCGTCGTCGGCGTGGTCTTTCCCGATATGCGCAATCCCTTCCTCGCCGACATCTTTGCCGGCATCAGTGCGGGATTCGAGCGCACCCCCTACCAGGCGGTGCAAGGCATCGCCTCCCAATCAAACGAGCGCGACCTCACCCAGGCGATGATCGACATGCAGATGGATGGGCTCATACTCGTTTCGAGCAGCCTGGCCCCCGAACAGCTCACCGACCTCGGCAGCCGTATTCCAGCTGTCGCCATCGGCAATCGGCCTCTCGTCGAGACCACCTTCGACACCGTAAACAACAATGACGAGCAAAGCGGACGATTGGTCGTGCAGCATCTGGCAAAGCAGGGCGCCGAGCGCATCGCCATGCTGAGCCTTGAACATCCCACAGCGATGCGGATGCGTGAAAGTGGCTACCGGCACGAGATGGAGGCTCAGGGGCTCTCCGCCTACATCAATATCGCCCGCACCGAACAGACCCCAAGAGGGATATATGGCGGCATGGAGAAGCTGCTCGAGAGCCGGCCACAGGCCCTCTTCTGCTGGTGCGATGCCGTGGCCTTCGAAGCGATCAGCCACGCGCGGTCAAATGGGCTTCGCGTTCCGGAGGACCTGGCCATCGTCGGCCACGACAACACCGTTTACTGCGCACTCGATCAAAACAGCCTGACGAGTGTCGATCAGTCGGGCGAGCAGATCGGCACGCATGCTGCGAGGTTGCTCGTCGAAAGGTTCGAGGGGCGGATCGAAACCGAACAGATTCTACTGCAGCCTCGGTTGGTTGTACGTCGCAGCAGCACCCTTGACGGATGAACGGGCACATTGGCTCAAACCGACGTAACTCGCGGCTCCTTGGCTGGACGAGGAGGTCCGCTCTGGGCCAAATTGCAACTGACGCAACCTCAGCAGGTTATGTGAATGCCGCCATCGGCGCTTTGCAGAAGACCGGGGGAGGCACGGGTTCGAGAAAGCCAGACGCGGTCAGCCGATGCTGTGCTCAACCACCAGTGCCTGCCGCGTCTGCGATCTGCATCTCTCTGGCCTGAGCACTGGACTGCCGCGCCACCACCAGGCACTTGAGGATCCGCCGTTCGGTTTCGCTGCCCTTGCCGTGCACCAGCTGATCCAGCATGTCGGCGCCCTGCCAGCCCAGGTCGTAATAGGGCAGGGCCACCGTCGTCAGCTCGGGTTTGAGGCCGAGCGACACTGTGCGGAAATCGTCGAAGCCGACAATGGTGATGTCATCGGGCACGCGCAGGCCGAGGGACAGCGCGGCCAGGTAGGCCTGCAGCGCCATCTCATCATTGCCGCAGACCAGCGCCGTCGGGCGATCGGGCATCGACAGGATATCGAGCGCCTCCCCATAGACGTAGTTGGTCTCGCGGCCGACCGGCCCCTCCATGCCCAGCCGGATGACCAGGTCGCTTTCAGCGATGCCAGCTGCCTGTGCCGCAGCAAGGAAGGCATCGAGTCGCTGATTGGCGCCCAGCAGCAGGGGGTTCAGCCGGATGTAGCCGATGCGGCGATGTCCAAGCGCGATCAGGTGCTCCGTGAGGGCATAGGACCCGCCGAAATCATCCGGCTCGATCGACGGATAGACATAGCCGTCTTCGGGATGCGAGTTGACCAGCACCGTCGGGATCGAGACCTCGCCTGCCGCCGGCACCACCACCCGGTGGTACATCGCGACATAGAGCACGCCGTCGATGCGGTGCGCCTTGAAGGTGCGCCAGACATTGGCCTCCCGCGTCGGGTCGCCATCGGTGTTGGCCAGCAGCACGGTGCGGCCATTGGCGCCGGCCCAATCCTGAACGCCCCGGACGATATCGCCCGAGTACGGCGTCGTCGAAATGAAGTCGGTGATGATGCCGATGATGTTGGTGCGGTTCGAGCGGATGCTGCGCGCCGCGAGGTTCGGGATGTAGCCGAGATCGGCAATCGCCAGCTGTACCTTTTCGATTGTGTCAGCGGTGACGTTGGGCTCGCCGTTGACCACGCGGGACACGGTTTTGTCCGAGACGCCGGCTACCCGAGCGACATCCTTGATGCTGACCATTCGTTCTCCCCCACAAGCGTCGGCAACTCTAACGGCGCGGCAAGTGAGCCGCAACCGACAACGTCGACATTCGCGATGTCGACGATGTCATTTCAATTGACGACGTCGACATTGCTGCCTATGGTCCGGCTGCTCCGGGTCGTTCTCCGTGAGCCGAAATTGAGGAGGGGACATGAACAAGACACTATTCGGCGCGGTCGCCGCGCTTTGCCTCGCAACTTCCGCGGCGCAGGCCGAAGCCATCACCGTACTGGTTGAAGGTGGTGGCCATTCGCTGCAGCAGGCCGCTGCCGATGCCTTCACCAAGGAAACCGGCATTGAGGTCAACTTCGTCGAGGTGCCCTATCAGGGGGTGTTCGACAAGCTGACCGCCGAGATCGCTTCGGGGACCTCGAACTACGATGTCGCGACCATCGACGTGGTCTGGAACGCCGCCTTCGCATCGCATGTCGAGGATCTGAGCGATCTCTTCACCGATGCCGTGAAGGCCGACATTCCGCCGGCGCTTCTCGCCGACGCCACTGTCGGCGGCAAGCTGATCGCCATGCCCGCCTGGGCCAACGCCGAGATCGTCTTCTATAGGAAGGACCTGTGGGAAGACCCAGCCAACCAGGCGGCGTTCAAAGCGCAATATGGCTATGACCTCGCCCCGCCGGCCGACTGGCAGCAGTGGCGCGACATGGCCAAGTTCTTCACCAAGGATGGCATGTTCGGCACCGACGTGATCGGCGCGACCTCCGAAGAATGGATGGCCGAGGTGCTGCAGGCCGGCTCGCCGGGGGTGATCCTCGATGCCGCGGGCGAGGTCATCCTCGACAACGAGGCCCATATCGACGCGCTGCTGAACTACCGGGCGCCGCTTTGCGAAGATAAATCAGCGCCGGACAATGCGCTCGAAATCAACTGGGGCGAGGCGCAGAACCTGTTCTACCAGGGCCAGACCGCCATGATGAAGTTCTGGGCCCACGCCTACAAGATGACGCCGGAAGACAGCAAGATTGCCGGCAAGGTCGGCGTCGCCCCGATGATCGCCGGTCCAGCCGGCATCGCCGGCATCCCCGGCCCCTGGTACAACGTCATTCCATCGACCTCCCAGCATAAGGACGCGGCGCGGCAGTTCATCGCTTTTGCCATTGCCCACAACGGGCTGGGCATCGAGGCGCCGCTCGGGCTCGCTGCCACCAACTCGGCCTATGCCAGCTACACCGACAAGCCCGGCTACGAGCATTTCGGGCCGTTGCTGGCGACGCTGTCGGCGCCGGCAACCAAGGGCCGGCCGATCAACGAGCACTACCAGGAACTGGTCGATGAAGCCGTGATGCCCGCCTTCCAGGGCGCCCTCGAATGCCAGGACAACGTCGCGGAACTGCTGCACGATGCGGCGGCCACCGCCCGAGATATCCTCGGCCAATAAGCATCCAGGAACTCTCGGGACCGGGGCGGCGATCCGCCTCGGTCCCAACTGATCAACGGGGGAGGGAGCATGACCGAACGCAGGTTCGTGCTGCTTATGCTGATGCCAGCCATGCTGTTCCTGGGGCTCCTCGTGGTCTACCCGGTGGCGCTGCTGGTCTACAATTCGTTCTTCGACGTCAAACTGATCGATCCGGCGAGCCGCGTCTTTGTCGGGCTGGCGAACTATGTCGAGGCCCTGACGTCGAGGCGGATCCTCGAGTCCGCCACGAGGACGCTCAAATACTCGGTCTTCGCCCTGGTCTTCGAGCTGCTGTTCGGCCTCGGTGCGGCGCTGCTGTTTGCCGCGATCGCCAGGCATTCGCATTGGCACCGCACCATCTTCGCGCTGCCGCTGATGATCTCGCCGATCGTCGCGGGCCTGCTGTGGCGGTTTCTGCTCGTCGGCAATATCGGCATCCTCAACTACGGGCTCGCCGCACTCGGCATCATCCCTGACCCCGGCGCCATCAAGTGGCTGTCCGACACCGACATCGTGATCTACTCGGTGGCGGCCGCCGATATCTGGCTGACCACCTCGTTCGTCTCGCTGGTCAGCTATGCCGGCCTGATGAACATCCCGCGCGACGTGCTCGAGGCGGCGCGGATCGACGGCACCAACGCCATCAACCGGTTCTGGTACATTACCTTGCCGATGCTGCGCCCGGTGTTGGCGGTGGTTGTGGTGGTCCGCGGTATCGACGCCCTCAAGACCTTCGACCTGATATGGATCCAGACCCAGGGCGGGCCGCGCCAGCAGAGCGAAGTGCTGTCGATGAACATCTACCAGCGCATGGTGCGCTATGGCGATCTCGGCCAGGCCTCGGCCACTGCGACGCTGTTTCTGCTGGTGATGATCGGTATCGCCGGCCTCGCCTACTGGAAGATCTGGAGAGCCGACCGTGGCTGATCGCGCCCCTTACGATCTCACGAAGCTCATCATCCATGCGGTGGCGCTGCTGCTGGTGCTGTCCTATGCGCTGCCCTACCTCTACCTCGTCTCGACGGCGCTGAAACCGGCGGTCGACGTCCAGCAGATCCCGCCCTCCTTCTTCCCGCAGCGGCTGTCCCTCGAGAATTTCACCAGCGTCATCGGGACCGTCGGGCTGCCGGAAGCGTTCCTCAACTCCGCCATCGTCGCGGTTCTGACGACGCTGCTGTCGCTCGTCATCGCGGTCCCGGCGGCCTATGTCTCGGCGCTCTATCGACGTCGCATCACCATGCTGTTCATGCTGTTTGCGCTCATCACCCGCATGGTGCCGGCGGTGTCGCTGGGGGTGCCGCTGTTCCAGATCATGAAGACGCTGGGCTTGCTGGACACCACCATAGGCCTCGTCCTCGCCCACACCTCCACCGCTGTTCCCCTTGCCATGCTGCTGATGGCCGCCTTCTTCGATGGCGTGCCGAAGGAACTTGAGGAAGCGGCGCGGGTGGATGGCTGCACCCGTTTTGGCGCCTTCTGGCACATCGTCCTGCCGGTGATGCCGAGCGGCATCGCCATCACCGCGCTGTTCAGTTTCATCGCCAGCTGGAACGAGTTTCTCTACGCCCTGCTGCTCACCTCCGAGAGCAGCAAGACAGCGCCCATCGTCATTGCGGAGTTCAACTCCGTTTACGGCCTCGCCTGGGGTCCGATGACCGCCGCCGCCGTCCTCTATTCCCTCCCCGTTATCCTCGTCACCCTCGTCCTGCAAAAGCAGATTGTCGGCGGGCTGACCTTCGGCGCCGTGAAAGGCTAGTCCCATGGCAAGCATCGAACTCGACAAGCTCAGCAAAGGGCATGGCGGACCCAGCGCTAACGTCTACAGCGTTACCGAGTGGCCAGCCGGCAATCCGCACGACGATATCGGAGCGGTGATCAACAGCATCATCGCCGATATCAAGCGGCGGCAAGCGGCGCCCGATGTCAACGACGGTGGCAAGCCCGGTGCCGTGATCTACATCCCGCCCGGCGACTTCCGGCTGCGCACGCAAGTCCGCATCGACATCAGCTTTCTGCGCATCGTCGGATCGGGGCATGGCTTCACCTCGTCGAGCATCCGTTTCAACACGCCTAGGCGTGAGCTCGAGCAGTGGCACGAAATCTGGCCGGGGGGCAGCCGTGTCCTCGTCGATCTCGTCGGGCCAGCCGGCGACGGAGCTGCCGGTGCGGCATTCCTGGTGCAGCGCGCCGGCAATCCTCGCATCAGTTCGGTCGAGTTTGCCGACTTCTGCATCGATGGCCTGCATTTCACCGATGCCTCGAACGGCGACGCGGAGAATTCCTACCGCAACGGCAAGACCGGCATTCACATCGCCAGCGCCAATGACTCGTTTCGCATCACCGGCATGGGGCTGGTCTACCTGGAGCATGGCGTCGTCTCCCATCATGCTGACGCCTCGACCATCGACAACAACTTCATCGCCGAATGCGGCAACTGCATCGAGCTCAAGGGCATGGGGCAGGCCTCGAAGATCTCCAACAACCTGATCGGCGCCGGCTATGCCGGACACTCGATCTATGCCGAGAATTTCGGTGGCCTGCTGGTCTCCGGCAACAACGTCTTCCCCCGCGGCCGCAGCAGCATCGAATTCTCGGGAGTGGTCCGCTCGTCCATTACCGGCAACCGGCTGCATTCGTTCTATCCGGGAATGCTGGTCTTCTCCGGCAATTGCTCGGAGAACCTCGTCGCCTCAAATCACCTGCTGCGCGATCACGAGCCTTGGGCGCCGATGACGCGGTATGACAATGGGCTGGATGATCAGTTCGGCCTGCTGCATCTGAGCGGCGACAACAATTCGGTCATCGCCAACCATATCTCGGCCTCGATCGACACCCGGTTCCTGAAGCCCGCCAACGAGAAACCGGTGATTATCCGGATCGTCTCGGGCACCGGCAACTATGTCGCCAACAACCACATCGTGGCGACGACCGAGCGGGCCACGGCCAACGACGCGCCCAACAGCGACTGCTTTGCGACGCAGGTCGAGGCCATCCTCTCAACCAGGAACCTCACTGCCCTCGAGGTGGTCGCCGTGCAGGTCGAACCGGCCTCCACCGGGAACACCATCCTCGATTCCGGCAGCGACATTGAGGTGCTGATCGATAAGTCGGTCAACGCCTTTCGCGGCACGCCGGTGCCGGGGCAGGCCGGAGCGCAAGACAGCTCTCGGATCGACAGTTGAAATCCTCCGTCAGCCTCCCCGCCGGCTACCGGCTCGAATGCTGGGCGCGCGGGCCGGGGTCCATCCGCATTTCTGAGGCCGATGCCGTGCTGTGGCAGGTCCCGGCATTCTCCGGCCACCCGGATTTCTTCAGTTACCAGCACCGCGAGGCCGGCAGCGTCAGCGTCGAATGGCAGAGGCCCGAGGCGATCCTCTGGGCTTATGGCTACGATCCGGCTGATGTCGCCGAGGCCGGCATCACCCTCTGGGAGTTCGACGACGCCGGGCTGACGCTCAGCACCAAGGCTGAGATCGGTGCCTCGATGCGGTCCGATCCGGAGCGGCCGATCATGCATTTCTCGCCACCCCGCCAGTGGATGAACGACCCGAACGGCCTCTGCAAGATCGGCGAGACCTGGCACCTGTTCTATCAGTTTCACCCTGCCGGCACCGATTGGGGCCCGATGCACTGGGGACACGCGGTCAGCACCGACCTGTTCAACTGGACCCACCTGCCGGTGTTCCTCCACCCCGAGCAGAACCTCTGGCGGCTCGGAGCCAGCGGCGGCGCTTTCTCCGGCTCGGCATTTGCCGACCGCAACGGCAGCCGCATGTTCTTTTACACCGAGCGCCTGCCGGCCTATGACCTGTTCGCGGGCTATCGCGAGGTGCAGAAGCTGGTCCGGCCGGGGCGGGATGTCCTCCTCCACGCCACCGGCTCCGAGACGGTGCTTACGCTGCGTCCCGATGGCGTCGAGCACGATTTCCGCGACCCCAAAGTCTGGTGGGACGAGGCGGCGGGCGCCTACCGCATGGTGCTCGGCGCAGCGCTGCACGGTGATCCCGCAGTGCTGCTCTACGGCTCCGACAACCTCAGCGACTGGAGCTATCTGGGCCCGCTCTATCGGGCCCCCGCCCACTACCGCGAGAACGGCGCCCGGGCGGTCGAGTGCCCGGATTTCTTCCCGCTTGCTGGCAAGTGGGTGATGGTCATGGGCTTTGTCGGCTACACCGAACCGGCGACGGGCCGTCATAACCTGTTGTTCGCCCGGGTTGGTGAGTTCAAGGGCGATCGTTTCGTGCCTGATGCCGACGACTTGCAGGTCCTCGACTTCGGCACCGACTTTTACGCCATGCAGAGTTTTGAGGCCGAGGGCCGACAGATCGCCTTGGCCTGGCTGTTCAACTGGGAATCCCGCAAGCCTGCCGGCTCGCCCTATTCGGGCGAGATGTCGCTGCCGCGCGAACTCAGCCTCGATGGCTCCGGGCGGCTGTGCATGCACCCGGTGACCGAGCTGGATAGCGCCTGGCAGGCTCATCCCCTGGCCCAGGAGCCGGATGGGAGCGTCCTGCTGCGGGACGCGCCGTTCGAGCTCCGCCTGGATGGCAACCTCGACGGCACCAGCATCGTCGCGACGGAGAGCGGCGCCCTCTGCTTCGAGCTATCGGTATCGGGCGGTCGCCTTGCGGTTCGACTGGCTGGGGATGACGGGAAGATCCGCTACGAGGCCACGTGTGGGTCGGCCACCGATCTCCGCATCGTCTACGACCGCGGCATCGTTGAGATCTTCGCCGACTACGGGGCCGTCTGCGGCACGCGGCGCGGCTACACCAACATCGCCCCGGACCGGGTTGAGGTGATATCCGCCGCCCGGTTCACCGTGTCCGAGCGGCGAGCGGTTCAACTACCCTGAGCCAAGGGCAGCTGTGGCCTACCGCCCTCATCCCGCACGAACGCGCCAGACGACCCCGGACGGCTCGTCTAGACTGCTTGGCTGCGCTCTCCGGGACTCCAATCGTCCTTTCGACCGAGCTCGCCCACTGGCAGAGCCAGGCTCCCGGCTAGAACCCTCATTTCAGGCCGGCAGGTCGCTGAGCGAGCGCGGTTCAGCCGCCTCGACATTGTTCACGCTATGGCGGAAGTCGCTCGAGGCTGGATATGCCGGTCTGCGGGACCGCATGATCGCTCCGAGTGGCCGATGCGCCTCCAGGGCGTGCCAGGGCGCATAGGACATCACATCATCGGCGTAGATGCGGCGCGCGTCACTCGCGGCGTTCTGCGGTGCAAGGTGAAGGGTCGCCACCGTCTGATGAGGCGAGAGGTCCTCGCGCCATAGCACCGAGGCATCCTCGATCGGCATCCGGCCGATGTCCGCGCACAACTGCACGCGCAGGGCGAAGTCAGCCGAGTTGTGCGCGAAGAACTCCTCCAGCAAGTCGCGGACCGGCGAACTGGACCGGCCAGCGTGATCGACTTCATGGCCCGTCAAAGCACGCACATTGTCGGAAAGCGGTGTCACGCTAAACTTGCCGACATAGTCCCCGAATCGCAGAGCGGCCATCGAGTGGAAGGTCTCGCCGAGCGGATGGGCATTCTCCGGTGAAAGGATCTCGACCGGCGCCGGCAATGGGCGGCCCAGCGCCTTGAGCACCCTGGCGGCCAGACGCGCCTTCCTGCCGATCGAGGCAAGCTCATCGTCCGTCTTGGTCGGCTGCTGCTCGAGCGCCTTCTGCAGCTTGAAGTACTCGCTGACGGTTCCGAACGGCAGGGTTGGTGAGTTGACGAGGAGGAAATCCTGCGTGTCCAGACCATCCCCGATCGCGCGCTGGCCTTCCACGCCGAGTACCTTGATGGCCATGCCGAAGTGAGCGAGCAGCCAGTCGGGCCGGATGTCCCCGGGACCGAGATTGGTAGCCACTCGGGTTCAATGACATTGATGCGCATCGTTCTCGGCTTCCCGTGGAAGCGCTCTTAGGCGCGGGGCTCGGGAAGGGCGACCGTGAGGCTTCACCTCACGGCGTAGTGGTAACGGTAGTTGATAATTCAGAGTCTGCGTATCGGCTGACTACGTTGTCGGAACAGTCCCGCCGTCGATCACATGCTCGGTCCCGGTTATGGACGTTGCGCGATCCGACGCCAGAAATGCGATCAGGTCGGCAACCTCTTTCGGCTCGGCCGGTCGTCCCAGCGGGATACCGCCGAGCGAGTTCATAATCACCTGCACTGCCTCGTCGTAGCCGATGCCGGCTTCTTCGGCGATTCGGAGTGCGAGACCACTGGCATTCGGGCTGGAGATCCAGCCGGGCGAAACCCGTACCACTCGCACGCCCTTGGGCGAGACTTCCTTGGAAAGGCTCTTGCTATAGGTATTGAGCGCAGCCTTGGCCGACGCGTAGGCCGTCGTCGCCTCCGGTAGCGGCAGACGGTTCTGGATCGAGGTCACATGGATGACGACGCCACTGCCCTGGGCGATCATGCCGGGGATCAGAGCGCGATCGAGCCTGACAGCGGGAAAGAAGTTGAGGTCGAACTCCTTGTTCCATTCAACATCGTCCAGCGCGACGAAACCACCCGATGGCGCGGACGAGCCACCCAGAACGTTGACGAGGATGTCGAGCCCACCAAGCTCACCATCCACCGCATCGATGACAGCCTTTACCCCGGCTTGGGTGGTCAGATCGGCGGCGACGAACGCTTCACCGTCAAGATCCGCCGGCTCGTGTCGCGCTGTTGTCAGAACGTGCGCGCCTAGCTCCCGGAAGAGCGCCACCGTTGCGGCGCCGGCGCCCAAAGTACCCCCGGTGATAAGCGCCCGTCGCCCCTGCAATGTGAGGAACGGGGTCATACCGTGATTTCCAGCTCAGCAACCTTGTCCCCGGCGAGGACGAAGAAGTACTTCAGATCGACCGGGCTGCCGGGGAAGTCACCGGCGACATGAGCCATCACCTGGATCTTGTCGTTCTGAGTGGTGATGAAGAACGGCTCGATGGTGGTGGGACCGAATTTTCCGCTGTAATCGATCTTCCACTGTCGGATGGCTTCGTGGCCGACGATGGTTTCGCCGACATCCTTGACCTTGGCGTTTTCGGTGAAGGAAGCGGCGAGTTCGTCAGGGCCGCCGTCACGGTCGGCAGCAAAATAGGCCTTAATGGCCCTGGGCAGCTTAACAGTCATTTTCAGCTCTCCAGCTCGGTCTGTGCAGCCTTGCCGGCTGCGAGGCCGATCCCCTTTTGGGCCCGGCGGGGATAATCTAGGGCTGGACGAATGCCCCGATAACAGGGACAAATAGGGATGAGGAATTTCGAAAATCGGGACAATGACGCGATCTGTGCTTGCCGACCTCGACGCCGTTCTCGGCATTGCCCGCCAAGGCTCCTTTAGAGCCGCAGCGCTTGAGCTCGGCATGTCCACGACGGCCCTGAGCAATGCCATCGCCAAGCTTGAACAGCGCCTCGGCATTCGCCTGTTCAACCGAACGACGCGCAGCGTTTCGCTCACCGACGCGGGGAAGACTTTTGTCGAGCGGGTTGGGCCCGCGATGACAGATATCCACGACGCCATGCTGGCCGCTCAGTCGCTCCAGGAGACGCCGACCGGTACCTTGCGCATCAATGCATTTGCGTCGGCCGCCAGAGAAGTGATGGCACCCCTCATCCTATTGTTCCTGCGGCAATATCCTCGGGTGCATATCGATCTGGTTACCGAGGGACGACTGGTAGATATAGTTGCGGCCGGCTTCGACTTGGGCCTGAGGCCAGCAGATTTAGTGCCCAGCGACATGATAGCCTTGCCGCTCGGCCGAGAGCGCAGCAACGCTGTCGTCGCGTCACCAGACTTTCTCCGGACACATGGCAGGCCATTGGTCCCGGCGGACCTCTATCGGTTCAGGTGCATCCGTTCGCGTCTTCCCAATAACGCCCTGTTTCGGTGGCGATTTGAAAAGGATGGGAGCACGGTTCAGATCGACGTGCAGGGCGCAATTACCCTCGACGAGTCGAGCCTTGTTAAGATAGCCGCGCAGAACGGTATTGGGCTGGGCTATGTGATGGAAGCGGACGTGCGCGATGACATTGGGGCCGGGCGCTTGGTGCGCGTCCTCGAGGATTGGACCCCTCCGTTGGCTCCGCTGGCGCTGTATTATCCGGGCCGAAAGAATCCTCCCGCAGCCTTCAGCGCCTTCATGCGTGCCGCGAGAGAGTTCGCATCCGCCAATAGTTAGTCGCTCCTGGAGCAATGGCCGCTTCGGGCCAGAAGCAGCCGTCCCGCCAGCGAAACAGCCCTCGCGCGATCGCCGGGTCGTAGCGGCTGCTGGCTAGGGCAGGTCCGACAGCGCCAGGCTACCGTGATGCGCTCGACCTACCCCAGCGCCAGGTTCAGCCGATAGCTCAACGCCTCGGCCAGATGCGGGCGGGCAACCTTGTCGGCGCCGGCGAGGTCGGCGAGGGTGCGCGCCACTTTCAGCACCCGGTGGTAGGCGCGGGCCGAGAGGTTGAAGCGCTCCGAGGCCTGCAGCAGCAAGGTCTGGCTGTCCTTGTCGGGATTGACCAGCTTTTCGATCAGCGACGGGCCGGCGGCGGCGTTGGTGAAGACATCGGGGTGGCCGGCTTCGATGTAGCGCCGGCGCTGCCGCTCGCGCGCCGTTTCGACCCGGACGGCGACGGCGGCGGAGGGTTCGGCCGTCGCTGGCCCGATCATCTCGGCGGCCGAGACAGCGGGCACGTCGATGCGCAGATCGATGCGGTCGAGGAACGGGCCCGACACTCGGCCCTGGTAGTCGAGCGCACATTGATCGCCGCGCTTGCAGACATGGCCGGGCGTGCCGGCGAGCCCGCATTTGCAGGGGTTCATCGCCGCAATCAGCTGGAAGCGGGCAGGAAAGCTGACATGCGCGTTGGCGCGGGCGATCACCGTCTCGCCCGCTTCGAGCGGCTGGCGCAGGCTGTCGAGCACCGAGGGCGAGAACTCCGGCAACTCGTCGAGGAACAGCACGCCGTTATGGGCGAGGCTGGCTTCCCCCGGCCGGACCTTCAGGCCGCCGCCGACCAGCGCCGCCATCGAGGCCGAATGATGCGGGGCGCGGAACGGCCGGCGATCGCTGAGCGCGCCGCCTGCCAGTTCGCCGGCAATCGACTGGATCATCGACACATCGAGCAGTTCGCGCGGGTTGAGCGGCGGCAGGATCGAGGGCAGCCGCGCCGCCAGCATGGACTTTCCGGCGCCGGGCGGGCCGATCATCAGCAGGTTATGGCCGCCCGCCGCCGCGACTTCGAGCGCTCGGCGCGCCACCTGCTGGCCGCGCACTTCGCTGAGATCGGGCAGCCCGGCCGGCTCGGCCCGCCGCCGCGCCACAGGGCGGCTGCAGAGCTGAAAGCCACCGAGATGGTTGACCAGCGCCAACAGCGTTGGTGGCGCGACGATCTCGAGGTCCTCACCGGCCCATGCCGCCTCCGGCCCCGAGGCCTCGGCGCAGATGATCCCCATGTCGCGCGACAGTGCGGCGATCGCTGCCGGCAGCACTCCGGCGGTCGGGGCGAGCTGGCCGTCGAGCCCGAGTTCCCCGAGCGCCAGGTAGCCTTCGAGCGCATCGGACGGGATGGCGCCGATCGCCGCCATCAGCCCGAGCGCAATCGGCAGGTCGTAATGGCTGCCCTCCTTGGGCAGGTCCGCCGGGGCGAGGTTCACGGTGATGCGCTTGGGCGGCAGGCTGAGGCCCGAGGCATAGAGCGCCGCCCGCACCCGCTCGCCCGATTCCTTCACCGCCTTGTCCGGCAGCCCGACGAGGAAGAATTTTGGCAGGCCAGGCGCAATCTGCACCTGCACATCCACCGGCACCGCCTCGATCCCCTGAAACGCCACGGTGGCGACCCGCGTGACCATCGTTATGCCCCCAACATCCGCGCGGCACGCTAGCAGGAGGTCTGCGGGCGAAGCAAGAACATTTAGGGAACAGATCGGCGATGACAGGGGTCCCGCTGGCTGCCACAGTGCCTACGGATAGTGGTTGAAGAGATTTCCGGCGTCCGGGATGTGCGCCATGATCGCATCGCTGATATCGGTAAGCTCTTCGAACGCCGTGGCCGGGATTGCCGCCTCGAGTGCCGCCGCGTTGCTTGCCACCTGCTCCCTCGTCCGGCCTCCGGCGACGACCGAATTGACGCCGACCTGACCGAGGATCCAGCGGATCGAGAGGGTCGAAAGCGGCAGGTCGAGCTCGGCGGCGAGCCGCTTCATTTGCTCCACGCCGGCATGCACATGCGGCCAGATGTCAGCCCTGAATGGCAGGATCGAGTGACGCTGGTCACCGGCAATCAGACCCGGATCGCGGCCGAACTTGCCGGTAAGGATCCCATGACCCAGCGGGCTGTAGGCCACCACGGCGATATCGTGGGCGAGGCAGTACGGAATTGCTTCAGCTTCAGCATACCGCCACAGCAGGTTGTAGCCCAGTTGATGGACTTCGATGCTGCCGACCTCAGAAACCTGCTCCATTTGCGCAACGCTGAAGTTGCTCACCCCGACAGCACCGATCTTGCCCTGAGCGCGTGCGGTTTCGAGACCTTCCATGACCGGGCGCATGTCCCTGCCGGCACGGGGCCAGTGAATGTAGTAGAGGTCGATGAAGTCCACACTGAGCCTGTTGAGGCTGCCTTCGACTTCGGCAATTGCGGCGGCTGCCGTCAGGTCATCTGTGTGCGACTTGGATGCGAGAAAGACACTCTCCCGCTTGCCCTCAAGGAACTGGCCGAGCAGAGTTTCCGACCTGCCGTTGCCGTAGCCCGCGGCGGTATCAAAGTGCCGTATTCCCGCCAGATAGGCGGCATGCAGTGCGCCGAGCAGATCGGTGTCCGTCGCGTCTTTAGCGTACCACGAGCCGCCTTGCGCAATCGGCAGCAGGGGCAACGGATTATTGGCGAGCGGGGCAGGGCGGAGGGCGGGCGAGAGCATCGTCACGATCGGTCAGGTACTTTCGCGAATGATGAGCTCGGGATCGATCAAGGTAACCCGCGGCGGCGGTAGTTTCTCGCCAGCGGCGATCAGGTGCATCAGGCGATCGACGGCCATTTGCGAGACGGCCTGGGCGTCGTAGTTCACCGTCGACAGCGGCGGCTCTCCGAATTCGGTGAAGGCGATGTTGTCATAGCCCATGATGGCGAGGTCGTCGGGAATGCGCACGCCCTGCTTGTGGCACCAGCGCAGCGCCCCCAACGCCAGCGAGTCGTTGTCGGTCAGCACCGCGGTCGGCCGCTTCGGCCCGTTCATGAGCATGTCGAGCGCGAAATAGCCGTGCCGCGCATAGTGGCCATTGGTCGGCGCGATCAGCTCCGCATCGACGCCGATGCCGGCCTCCAGCAGGGCCTGCTGATAGCCTTCGAGCTTTTCGTCATTGCCATTGGCATGCGAGGCGTCGAGAAAGCCGATCCGCTTGTGGCCCCGGCCGATCAGGTAGCGCGTCGCCTGGTAGCCGCCGCTGCGATCGTTGACGCTTACCCCGTCAATGCCAGCGTCAGGATCGGCAATCAGCAGGACGAGCGGAAAATTGGCGCTGCGTAACGGCCTGAGGTGTTCGAGGTCGCGATGCCGCGCCGGGTAGATCAGGATGCCATCCACCTGGCGGGAGCGGAACATGTCGACGACCCGGATTTCCTCCTCGAGCGTGTTGTTCGAGGTGGCGAACAGCGTGCCGTAACCCCTCTCCGCCAGCGCGATCTCGACCGACTGGGCGGTCTGCGTCAGCGTCGGGTTGAGAATGTCGGTCAGCACCAGGCCAATGGTGCGGGTCGCTCGGCTCACCAGCGACTGCGCCACGTGGTTGGGAACGTAGCGCAGCTCAAGCGCCGCCGACTGGATCTTGTTCCGGGTTTCGACGGGAATTCGCTCGCTGTTGCGCAGCGCCAGAGACACGGTGTTCAGTGAAAACCCGGTGCGCGCAGCAATGTCACGTAACCGCACGATCCCCTTACCCAAGTTCGGCACCCGATTCTCGCACCGGCGATACTTCGCCCGTCGCTATGCAACACCGATAGCATGCCGGTGTCGCGCTGGTCACCGTGGCTCGATCGTCCATAGGAACGGACATCGCGATCAGGCGATCGCTCCCGTTTCCTGCAGCCGGCGGATCGCCTGAAGCTGCAGGCTGTCCTCGGCCATCTCCATCAGTTCGATCCGGTTGCCGTCCGGGTCTTCCAGCCACGCCTGGCGGTTGCCGTCGATCGCTGTCTTGAGCGGCAACAGCAGCTCGAGCCCAGCGGCCGCCACTTGCGCCAGCGTATCCTCGATGTTCTCAACGGTAAGGCACATATGGTTCATGCCGTTGGCGTTCCAGCCTGGTGCACGATCGTTTTCGGCTCCCGGGAAAACTTCGAGATATTGTGCGTCGGTGATCCGCAGATAGACCAGCCAGACGCTTCCGTCGTCCTTGTGGAGCCGCAGCATCTCGGGAAAGCCGAGCTTGTTGATGTAGTAGTCGAGCGAGCGATCGAGGTCGGTGACCTTGATCGCCACATGGCCGACGCCATTGATTCCGTGCATGATTTTTCTCCCCCTCAAGCGACTTTGTCGATCCGGCCGAAACCGATCGTCCGCGCAATTTGTATGAACGCTAATACAAAGGGATCATCCAAACCATGGGGGCCTGTCAATCAGCATTTCTTCGCCGCCAGACCGCTCTCGTGTCGGCCCTCCAGAGGAACGTACGGATAAGATATTGATATTGCTTAACATATAAGGTGATTGTTCCGGCGTATATCGCCAAGTTTCGTCGTACGCCACGATCGTTCCCACCCGAGGGGACCTGCTCTCCTCAGATTATTGACCATTGACGAGATCGGCAGCGCGTATCTAGATTAGCGATAATACGACCTCAACGGTCAGGGAGGCGCCACCACGGTCCGGAGGCCGGGTGGCGCTGCAGGGAGGGAAGCATGGCCTTTCGGTGGAGCCGAATGTCGCCGCAGCTCGCGCTGACACCGGCGGTGGCGATAACGGTCGTCGCCTTCATCGGTTCGATCCTGTGGACGATCTACGTCTCGTTCACCTCATCAAAGGCCTTTGCGACCTACGGCATCGATTTTTCCGACTGGGCCCGCCAGTACGAACGGCTGTTCAAGGACAAAGGCTGGACCATTGCACTCAAGAACATGCTGGTGCTCGGTATCGGCAGTTTTCTGGCCATCGCCTTCGGGTTCATTCTTGCTGCCCTGATCGATCGCGAGAAGCGCGGCGAGGGCTTTTTCCGGACGGTGTTCCTCTATCCGCTGGCGGTCTCGCTGATCGTCACCGGCGTGGCGTGGCGCTGGATGTTCAACCCCAGCTTCGGCCTGCAGGGTGCGCTGCATTCCATCGGCCTCACCTTCATCAGCTTCGATTGGCTCTCCAAGCCCGAGACCGCCATGTATGGCATCATCCTCGCCTCGGTCTGGCAGGGGGCCGGCTTCTACATGGCGCTGATGCTCTCGGGCCTCAAATCCATCAACACCGAGATCTGGAGCGCTGCCCGTCTCGATGGGGTCAGCTTCTGGCGGCTCTACGCCGAGATCATCATCCCGATGATGAAGTTTACCTTCCTCACCTGCGCAATTCTGCTCTCGCTGGGCGTGGTCAAGGCCTACGACATTGTCGTGGCCATGACCAATGGCGGGCCGGGGCAGGCCACCTGGGTGCCGGGCTACTTCACCATCAACGCCTACTGGGTGAAGTCCAACCTCGCCTATGCCTCCGCCGCCGCCGCTCTGATGCTGGGCATCACGGCGCTGATCTTCCTGCCGCTGGTGCTGCTCACCGCCTGGCGCGAACGGGCGAGGACGTCATGAGCACGGGTCTCCTATCGGGCGACGCCCGCGTCGAGGCCGCGCCGCGGTTCCCCCGCAAGCGTAAGGGAATCTCGGGGCGCTCAATCGCCATCCTGGTTTTCCTGAGCATCTGCGCTGCCTTCTTCTGCGTGCCGCTCTATGTCATCGTCACCACCTCCTTCAAGACGATGGAACAGATCCGCGAAGGCGCGATCTTCTCGCTGCCCTCACCCATCACCTTCGAGCCCTGGGTCAACGCCTGGGATCATGCCTGCTCCGGCATCCGCTGCGAGGGTCTCAAGGTCGGCTTCTGGAACTCGGTGGCGATCCTTTTCCCCAGCCTGGTGCTGTCGCTGACGCTGTCGTCGATCACCGGCTACGCGCTGGCGCTGTGGAAGGTGCGCTGGGCCGGCACCTTCCTTTTCATCCTCTTCATCTGCGCTTTCGTGCCGTTCCAGATCATCATGATCCCGCTCATCATTCTGAGTTCGGGCCTCAAGGTCTACGGCACCATCTGGGGCATCGCCATCATCCACGCGGTGCTCTCCATGCCCTTCCTGACGCTGGTCTTCCGCAACTACTACAAGGGCATTCCGCAGGAGATCATGAGCGCCGCGATGATGGACTCCGGCTCCTTCTGGCGCGTCTTCGGCGAGATCATAGTGCCCATGAGCGGCAACATCTTCATCGTCGTTTTGATCCTGCAGGTCACTTCGATCTGGAACGACTTCCTGCTCGGCCTGACCTTTGGCGGCCTCGGTACCCAGCCGATGAGTGTCGTACTCGCCAATGTGGTCATCACCACCACCGGCGAGGCGGCCTACAACGAGAACATGGCGGCAGCGCTGCTCACCGCCATCCCGCCACTCGTCATCTACTTCATTCTCGGCAAGTTCTTCGTCCAAGGCATCACTGCCGGCGCAATCAAGGGGTAAGCGGGCATGCCACGGGTCATCTTCGAAGATATCATCAAGAGCTACGGAAAGCTGACGGTTCTCAAGAAACTCGATCTGGCCATCGACGACGGCGAGTTCCTCGTGCTGCTCGGCCCCTCGGGTTGCGGCAAGACCACCCTGCTCAATCTGCTGGCTGGGCTGCTCGACGTCACTGCGGGCCGGATTACCATCGGCGACCGCGACGTCACCGACCTCGACCCCAAGGACCGTGGTCTCGCCATGGTCTTCCAGTCCTACGCGCTCTATCCCACCAAGACCGTGCGCGGAAACTTGAAGTTTGGTTTGGCTGCTCACAAGCTGCCGGCTGCCGAGATCGAGCAACGCATCGCCTGGGCCGCCCGCTTGTTGCAGATCGAGCCGCTGCTCGATCGCAAGCCGGCCCAACTCTCGGGCGGCCAGCGCCAACGCGTCGCCATCGGCCGGGCGCTGGTCAAGAAGGTCGGCGTGTTCCTGTTCGACGAACCGCTCTCCAATCTTGATGCAAAGCTGCGCACCGAGATGCGGCTCGAGATCAAAAAACTCCATGACGAGCTCAGGTCGACCATCGTCTACGTGACGCACGACCAGATCGAGGCCATGACCATGGCGACGCGCATCGCCGTCATGGATGCCGGCGTCATCCAGCAGTTCGGAACGCCCGACGAGATCTACGGCCGCCCGGCAAATCTGTTCGTCGCCGGCTTCATCGGCTCCCCCGCCATGAATCTGCGCCCCGCCACCCTTTCGGTGGCCGGCGGCAAGGTTGCCGCGCGTGCCGCCGGCGTCGACCTCGACGTCAGCCACTATGGTTTTCTCACCTCGCCGCGCGATGGCCAGAGCGTCGTCATCGGCTTGCGCCCGGAACATTTCGGCGAGCCCGACGCGGCCGTGACCGATCCTGCTGGAAATTTCTCGCTGCCCGTCCAGCACAGCGAAAAAACCGGCAGCGACGCCACCGCCTATCTCAAATTCGGCGAGGGCCTGATCGCCACCCGTGTCGACCCCGAGCAGATCGGCCGCTTCAAGCAGGGCGATACGGTCAACATTTCCTTCCCGCAGGGGAAGCTGCATGTCTTCGACGCCCAGAGCGGGCGCCGACTCTAGGTCGAGCATCGCACCCCGATCTTGCTGAGGGTGGCGGTGATCGATGCGGCGACCCCGCCGAAAGGTAATGGGACGCCAATGCCCGGGCTTACCAGCCCGGCCTACCCAGGTTCTCTCGGGTAACGGGCGAACCGCACGCGAGCCTTGGAGGAAGGGGAGCCGCGTCAGCGGCCGTTCTGAGGAAGGCCTTGGGCGTGACCGATGGCCGGATCTTCCGGCAGGCCCTGCCGCAAGGCAGGGACGTGAAACGTCGACTCGCCGAAGGCGAGCCAAAAGGGAGAGACACGAATGCATATGAAATCATTGGCGACCATGGCGGCCACACTGCTGCTCAGCGCCGCGCCGCTCGCTGCCACCGCTGAAGAATTGATCGTCTATCACGGCTGGTCGTCGAAGGCCGAAGTCGCGGCCCTCAACATCCTCCAGTCTGCCCTCAACGAAAAGGGCCACACCTGGAAGGACCTGGCGATTCCGCACAACTCCGGCGTCAACGTCTCTATCGTCAACATGGTGACTGGTGGCGATCCCCCGAACGCCTTCGTCACCTCCGATCCGCATATCTTCCGCGACCTCGCCGGTCTCGGCCTCGAGCGTGACCTGACCGACTACTACAAACAAATCGGCGCGGCCGACAATTTCTTCCCGATCGTGCAGGAACTCTCCACGGTCGACGGCAAGATGGTGAAGGTGCCGCTCTTCCTCCACATCGACGGCATGGTCTACTGGAACATGGACGTCGCCAAAAAAGCCGGTGTCGATCCGACAGCCTGGAAGAGCGTCGACGACATGATCGCCGACTTCCCCAAAGTCAAGGCCGCTGGCTTCGTGCCTGCCGCCGTCGGTGGGCAAGCCTTCCAGGTCGGATATCTGTTCCATGCCATGGTCGCTGCCATAGCCGGGCCGGACATCTACGACCGCATCTATTCGGAAACCCCCGACCCGACCGCCTTCGATACGCCCGAAGTGCGCAAGGCCATCGAAGTCGTACGGGCCTTCTCCAACGAAGCCACCCCCGAAAGCGAGAATCGTCCCTGGAACGAGACCACCAATACGGTGATCGCCGGCCAAGCCCTGTTCCACATCATGGGCGACTGGATGAAGGGCGAATGGCTCGCCGCCGGCAAGGTCCCGGGGGTCGACTTCGGCTGTGAAGTCATTCCCGGCGCGCTCGCCGTTCCGGTGACCTCCGACGCCATGGGCATCCTCGGCGGCCAGCCGCCGGAAAAGGACAAGGCCGAACTCGACCTCGTCGCTGCCTTCGTCGACCCGATCGTCTCGGCCAAGGCCAATCAGCAGAAGGGTTCGACCAGCCCGCGTGCCGACGCTCCGACCGAGTTCCGCGATGCTTGCAACCAGGTGGCCATGGACGCCATGAACAAGCCAGACGGCGCAGTGAAGAACCCCTTCAACGTCATCACCGGCGACTGGAACAACGGCATCTGGACGGCAATGTACAACTTCTGGAGTGACAAGAATCAGACGACGGACGATGCCGTCGCCGCACTCAAGGACGCCTACGACCTGACGTTCAACTGACCGCGGGGGCCGGCGAGGAGAACTCCCAACTCCCTGCCGGTCCTCCCTGTTTCGACCGGCGGTCTGGCGCCCCAAGGACCGCAGGGCAGCGTCAACAGCTGGGCCCCCGGCAGCCGGCGCTTCGCCTATGCAGCCTACCCGATGCGCAAAGCGGCCTGAGCCTCGCGCCCCAAGATTTGGAGAACAACGTGCAGCCTTTCACCAGCCTCGGTCACGTCAACCTCAAGACCAACGATCTTCAGGCCTCGATCGACTTCTATGCCAAACTCGGCTTTCCCGAATTCTTGCGCCTGACCCAAGCCGACGGCCGCACCTGGATCGTCTACCTGCGCATCACCGATGAGCTCTATATCGAGCTGCTGCCGGGGGGCACCGGCCGCGCCGGTGACCAGCAGGCCGCCGGCCTCAATCACCTCTGTCTGACCACGCCGGACATCGAGGACACCGCCGCGCACCTGGCGAGCGTCGGCATTGCTCTCGTTTCGCCGCTTGATCCCACCAGACGCGGTGTGGACGGCAATCGCGGCATGTGGATTGTCGATCCCGACGGCAATCGGATCGAAATCATGGAGATGGCTCCCAGCTGCGATCAGTATGCTGCGATCAACACCTTCCGCGACACGGGCCGGGCCACCACGCTGTCCCGTCCCATCTAGGGCATTTCACCGCTGAAAGCGCTCTAGCAACAGGTTTGGCCGCGGCGTTGCTGGAAGACTACATCATCGTCCGAGTGGGAAGGCCGATCAGCCGATGACCCGCGGGCTGCAGCTGCAAGGAAACCAAGTGAGCAAACGCATAGTATTCACCGGCGGCAGTGGGAAGGCCGGGCGGCATGCCGTTGCCTATCTTCTTGCCCAGGGTCACAGCGTCTTCAACCTGGACCTCAAGCCGCTCGACATCGAGGGCGTCAACACGCTCAACGCCGATCTCACGGACAGCGGCCAGGTGTTCAACGCGCTTTCGATGCATTTCGACTTCGATGGCTTCAGGACCGGAAGGGGGCCAGCCCCGGTCGATGCCGTCGTACACTTCGGTGCCGTTCCCCGTGTGCTCCTGCAGCCCGACAACGAGACGTTCAAGACCAATGTCGTTTCGACGTACAATGTGATCGAGGCTGCGACCAAGCTCGGGATCAGGAAGATCGTCATCGCTTCAAGCGAGACCACCTATGGCGTATGCTTTGCAGAAGGCGACCGGGACTACCACTCGTTCCCGCTCGAGGAAGACTACGACATCGACCCGATGGACAGCTATGGCCTTTCCAAGCTGGTCAACGAGAAGACCGCGCGCGCCTTTGCCGCGCGCACCGGCGCCGACATCTACGCCCTGCGCATCGGCAACGTGATGTCGCCAGAGGACTACGCGAACTTCCCCGGTTATCTCGCCAATCCACCATCGCGCAAACGCAATGCCTGGAGCTATATCGACGCGCGCGACCTCGGCCAGATCGTCGATCTCTGCATTGGCAAGGATGGGCTGGGGTTTCAGGTCTTCAACGCGGTCAATGACGAGATCGTCGCCAACGAGCCGACCGAGACCATATTGCGCAAATACGCGCCGAACACGCCGATCACACGCCCGATGGGCGAGCGCGAAGCCCCCCTCTCGAACCGCAAGATCCGCACCATTCTCGGGTTCAAGGAACAGCACAACTGGCGCAAGTATCTCCCAGGTGCCTGAACCGCCCAGGTGCCAGATCACCAGGCGGTCCTGCCCTCATGGGAGACGCCAGCGGCTGGGCGGGCTAGCGGCGCCCTGACGCACACTCAAGCCAGTATTGTAATCTGCCTAGAGTGGCGTCGACCGACTATCAGTACGCAGCGCTTGCCATGGACGTCTGTCTGCGGTCGGCGGGCTACTAGGAGGCGCTCCATTTCAGCCGGCTGTGCAGACTGGCCGCAGCAGGTTACGCTTGACCATTCCCTCCCTCGCGACCTGCTCAGCAGGAGGTCTGCTATCGCTGGAAGGTTTCACACCTCGGCCGGCAGCGAGAGACCTTCGCGCGCCATGGCTCGCTGCACCGCGGGCCGCTGCAGCGTCAGCTGTGCATGCCTGGTCCAGGCCGGATAGCGAGCTCGCATCGAAAGGCCGATCGAGCTGCCCCACCGATACAGCACCAGCAAAAACGGATCGACGATCGAGAAGCGCTCCCCGACACTCCACGTGGGGGTGTCGGCAAGGGCCCGTTCGATGTCCTGATTGGCAGCCTCGACGATCCGGTTTCCCTGCGCCCCCAGCGCTGCGGCATGCCGGGGATCCGGGTCGAACCGCTCCGGCCGCCAGATCAGCCCATAGCCAACGCTGTGCACCCAGCCGCTGAGCCAGGCCAGCCACTCGGTGATGCGCGCCTCGAGCAGTGGATCCCCCGCCTGGCCAAGTGCGTGCTCCGGGTAGCGGCTCGCCAGGTAGCGAAGGATCGCCGGGAGCTCGGTGAGGATCCTCGCTTCGCCGGGGATGCGCAGCGCCGGGACGCGGCCCTTGGGATTGATCGAGAGGTATGGCTCGCGCTGCGTGTCGCGGTCGGCGACCGATACCGCGAACAGTTCGAACTCGGTTCCCACCTGTTCGAGAATGATATGGACGGCCATCGAGCAGGCGCCCGGGGAGTAGAACAGCTGGTACATTGTTTGCATGCCTTCGCGCCCCTGGGGCCGCTTGCGTTCGATCTCCAGCCAAGGGTCGATGAACCCGCCTCCAAGCTCAAACCATTGTTTTGCCACCGCAGCCATTAGTGATACTAATGGCCGATGGTCGGAAAGCGGCTTCCCAGCATTCAGACGATGCGTGCCCTCGAAGCCGCGGTGCGGCTCCGCTGTTTCACCACGGCCGCTACCGAACTCGCCTTGTCCCAGGGGGCGGTGAGCCAGCATATCCGGGCACTGGAACAGCGCCTGGGGCACCCACTGTTCGTCCGCACGGCAACAGGTGTTGAACCAAACGCCATATCGCAGGCGCTGGCGTTGCAGATACGACAGGGCCTGACCCTGCTCGACCGGGCTTTCGACCAGATGCCGCGGCGAACCGACCATGGCAGCGCGGCAGAGAGGCGCGAGCGGCTGGTCATCAGCACCCTCCCGGCTTTCGCCGCAAGGTGGCTCATGCCGCGGCTCGACGCCTTCGCGCGCCTCCACCCCGAAATTGAGCTCGAGATCAAGACATCCGCCACGCTCGCCCGGCTGGACGCCAGTGACGGGATCGATGCCGCCATCCGCTATGGTGGCGGCGCCTGGCCGGGCATGGCTGCCGAGTATCTGATGGACGAGGTGGTGTTTCCTGTAGCGAGCCCCGACTATTGCGGCGGCAACCTGCCGGCACTGCCCGCGGATCTGGCGGACTGCGTGCTGCTGCGGCAGTCGGTCCAACCGTGGACCCCCTGGTTCCAGGCCGCCGGGCTCGATCTCGTCGAGCCGCAGGCAGGCGTGTTGTTTTCGGACACTTTGTTGGCGGCAGAGGCCGCCCTCGCCGGACGGGGGATACTCCTGGCGCGGCGCTCCATCGTCGAGGATGAACTCCGCTCAGGCCGGTTGCGCCGCCTCTGGACGCACGAGATCGTCGACGTACATGCTCACTATCTGGTCTGGCCGACCTCAAGCCGCCGCCTCGCCGCGATCGGCAAGTTGCGCACCTGGCTGCTCGATGAGGTCACCCGGTGGCTGGCTGACATTGCGTCCCGTTGAGGGGCGGGCCCAGATAGCCCCTCAGGCACGCACCTCAAGGTGCGTAATTTACAGCGCTCTCCTCCGCCAACTAGCGTGCCGCCAAGTCTTGAGGAGATGCACCATGGCGGACAAGTCGGCCACCCGAACGGCCCGCTGCGCTTGCGGGCAGTTGCGGATCGAGCTGCGCGGCGAACCGATCAGAACCTATGCCTGCGCCTGTCGGGAGTGCCAGAGGATCACCGGCTCGGCCTTCGCCTATCGCGCCATGTTTGAAGCAAGCGCCGTGGTCGCGCGGAACGGAAGCACCCTCAGCTGGCACCGCAGCGAAGGTCCAGGTCGCTGGATCGAGCATGTGAGGTGTCCCGATTGCGGTACCCTCGTCTACCAGCAGGGCGAGGCACTGGGCGACCGCCTCTCGGTTTCGGCCGGCTGCTTCGGCGATCAGGCTTTCCCTGCCCCGGTCATGCTGTATTTCGCCTCGCGCAAGCACCATTGGCTGAACCTGTCCGTGCCGGTCACCGGCTGAGCGGTTCGCGCCCCTCGCCGTCGGACCGGTGCCGGGCGGTTGACTTCGGTCGACCGCCCTACCACGTCCCCCGCCACGCTTCGCACCCTACCCAGTCTGGAGTTCGCCATGCAGCGACATCCCGCCGATTCCTGCGGCTTCGGCACCGCCCTCAACGCGATCGGCGGTAAATGGAAAACTGCCATTCTGTGGGAAATCAACGAGCAGCCCCGGCGTTTCGGCGAGTTGCGCCGCGGCATAGCCGGCATCAGCGAAAAGGTTCTCAACGCCCAGCTGACCGAAATGGTCGCCGACGGGCTGATCCTCCGCACGGAACACCACGGTAGCGCGGTCAAGCACGTCGAGTATGTGGTGACACCCTGGGGCAGGAGCCTCAACGAGGCCGTGGGCGTCATGTCCCGCTGGGGCAAGGCCCAGGAACACCGCATGCTTGCCCTCGGCGAGATCGGGCAAGGCGACGACCTCAGCCGGCATTTGGCCGCTCCAGCACATAGCGCCGCTGCTGGATAAGCTCACCACGCGAGTGCGACATCAGTTCGACTGCATCCAGCGGTTCGAAGCCCAGTTTGAGCAACGCCCTGGCCGATGCGGGGTTGTCGGCTGCGTGCCCGGCCCGCAGCTGCCTAAGCCCGACCTCGGCAAAGGCGAAGCGCACCACCGCCGCCGCTGACTCGCTTGCAAACCCGCGGCCCCAGACGCTTCGGTCGAACCAGTAGCCGAGCTTGCCCTCTGCGTCGCTGATGCCGTCGATATCGACGAGGCCGACGAACCGCGCCTCGTGTTCGACGGCAAAGCGATAGGCCTCCCCGGCTGCCCATTGGCGCGGGTGATCGGCGAACCAGTCGCTGAGCGCCCGCAGATCCGGCGGGTAGGTCGCCTTGCTCAGCATGCGCGCCACCTCCCATTCGGAGCGGATCTCGAAGGCCCGCTCGGCATCGCCTGCGCTGCTCGGCCTCAGAACCAGACGCGGGGTCATTTCGGCTGAAGTGCTCCCCCGTCACCGGCGAATCTCACCTCGGCAACGACGTTACCGTTCGAGACGCAGCAGGCAATTCACTACCGCTGGAAAGGCACGGTCGTCGTCAGCGTTTGTCCGGATCGATTGAGTTCGACTGTGAAGTCGACGGTAATCTGCTTGCCGCTGAGTTCGAGGACCGAGTTGATCTGGATGGGCGTGCCGACCCGGTCGCTTTGCTTTTCACTCAGTTTGAAGGTGATGCTGTTGCCTTGCTTGGCCCCCACCGCGGCGGCCGAGAGGCCAACGTTGGAGCGCATCGTCGCTTCGTAGCGGTTCGCCTTGTCGTTGAAAAAGATCGTACCCGATACGGACAGGTTCATGTTCACCAGGCTGCAGCGCCCGGCGTAGTTGATCTTGATCAGTCTGCCCTGGGTCACTTTCAGGCGGCAAGTAAAGGCCTCGGGCTGGTCTCCGCCACGCAGAACGCTGCTGCCGCTCCAGTTTCCGATATACGAGCGTAGCAGGGCAGTTTCGGCCTCTCCGGCGTGGCTTGGAACCGCGAACAGCACGGACATGGCGACCGCCGCCAGAAGCAGTTTCAAAATAAAGCGCATCGCGACCCCCTCACAATGTCGAATATCTAGCGCTGGCGGGCGCCGTAATACAACAACTATGCCGGAGCGGAAACGGGTGGCCCGGATACGCGAAAGCCCACCACCCCGCAACCGAGGTGCCGCTTGCCAGTCAGCCAAGGGCCATCAGCCTACATTCGAACGTGGTTTCTGATCAGCCCCGGGGCGACGTAAGCGACGATCTCCGAGCCGTAGATCACCAACGCAAAACCGGCGCCAAAAGCGAACGAGCCGATCGCCGTCAGTGGGTCGAGCCCCAGCGGACGAGCCCGCGACAGCACCGTCGTTCCCGTCTTGCCGATGCTGCGCAGTAGCCGGACGGCGCCGCCGAGCGGGCTGGCGTGCAGCCAGCCCAGAGGGCGCCGGCGTCGCCAGTAGACATTGTCGTGGCCCTGGCAGACAGCGCGGAAGAAGGCGTGTCGCAGGCCGTCGGGCGCCGGATGACTGACCGCGGCCTCGGCGGCTCGCCAGATCGGTACTCCGTCAGCCCTGAGGCGCCGCGCCAGTTCGACGCATTGCCCGCGATAGCTGTCGGCGCGATCGAAGCCGTAGCGCTCGAGCAGCCCGCGCTTGAAGGCGACGTTGTTGGCGTAGAAATGGCCAGCCGGATTGACGCCGCTGCGCTTGGGGTTGGGCTCGAAAAACCAGAAGCCCGAGAACAGGCGATCGAGCAGGTGTTCCGCGGCGAGGTAGGTGTGGCCGCCGACCACCTGCACCTCTGCCCGGTCCATCGCGTCGAGCAGGTGGCCGAGCCAGCCGGCATCCGGGATCACGTCGCTGTCGAGGAAGATGACCGTTTCAGCGTCGCTCGATGCGGCGCCAAGAGTCTTCTGCTCATAATAATGCAGCCCGCGAGCGGCGATGTACCGGATCTCTCCCGGCCAGTTGGTCGGATCGAGCTCGTCATCGACGCACGAGCGGGGCACGGCGACGTCGATTTCATCCGGGTCATAGGCGATCAGCAGGTCGAAGCGCGTGTTGTGCGAGCGGGCATAGGCCTGCGCCTGCTTACCGAGCGTCGACAGCATCCGGCGCGCCCGCGCGGCGTCGGCCAGCAGCGCGTTCTCCCACTCGACCACGATGGCGACACTTGCCGGCAATTCTGGCCCCCGACCGATTGCTGCGCGAAGCTATCCAATCGGCCGGCTCGAATCCAGCCCCCGCGTTAACCATGCTGGAATAACAAAGGGTTAGCGCAAGGTTTCGTTAAGCGCGCCATGTTGATTCAAAGGCTTCAGAACTCCGTCCGAAAGCCAGACGTCCAGCATGTTTGCCGCGCCCGCCTTCCCGTTTGCCAAAACCCTGCTGCTGGTCGGGCTGACCCTGCTGCTTGCCGCTTGCGGGCGCTCGCCCACGCATGACTATCGCGGCATCCCCGGCGACAATGACCCGCATGACGGGGTGCGCCGGGCCTGGGGCCTGCCGATCCAGGGGCTCGACGTGGCGCGCTACCAGGGCCGTATCGATTTCAACGCGGCGCGCGGTGGCGGCGTGCACTTCGTCTACATTAAGTCGACCGAGGGCAAGGACTACATCGACCCCAATTTCTACGATAACTGGCGTGGCGCGCAGGCGGCCGGCATGGCGCGTGGCGCCTACCATTTCATGACCTGGTGCAGCCTCGCCTCGCAGCAGGCCGCCTGGTTCAAGCGCATGGTGCCCAACGATCCCGACGCGCTGCCGCCGGTGCTCGATCTCGAATGGAACAACCAGTCGAGCTGCAAGAACAAGTTCAACCGCACCGATGTGCTGGAAAAGGTGCGGGTCATGCTGGCCGAGATGGAGCGGCACACCGGCAAGGTGCCGATCATCTATACCGACATGAATTTCTACAACGACATCCTCGCCGGTGAGCACTTCGACTCCTCGTTCTGGCTGCGCTCGACCGCCGCCGAGCCGCACACCAAGTATGGCGATCGGCCGTGGATCTTCTGGCAGTGGACGCAGACCGGCACCATGTCGGGTATTCGCACCGAGGTCGACCGCAACGCCTTTTACGGCAGCGAGGGCGATTGGGTGACGTTCCTGCTCACCGGTTGCGATCCGCGCGCCGTCGACCGGCTGGGGCCGCAAGGCCGCTGCCAGAGCCACAAGTAGTGGTGCGCCGGAGCGCTTTCAGGACAAGTTGCAGACTTTCCGGTTCGAAAGCGCGACAAATCAAAGACTCGACCAGGGCAGTGATCTTGTCAGGATTCTGCCTTGGTTCTAGCTTCACGTAGTGATTTGCCGGAGTTGCTGCCGGCCAACAATGGAAGGGGATGCCGATGGCCAAAGGTCAGATCAGATCCAACAAGGAAGCCAAGAAGCCCAAGAAGGAAAAGCCGAAAGTGCTGGCAACGGCCGGGATGACCCCCGCCACCGCCGCACCGGCCAAGAAGAAGTAACCGGGCGACTAGCGTGAATTTGGTGAAGGCCGTGGCATCCGCCGCGGCCTTTGCTCTTAGCCCGTAAGACCCGGGATCAGCCCGCTGGATTTCAGTCCATCGAGCAGGAACTGCACCGCCAGTGCCGCGAGCAATACGCCGACGACGCGGCTGACCACGGCAAGGCCGGTAATGCCGAGTAGGCGCTGGATCGGGATAGCGACCAGCATCACCACGTAGCAGAGCAACAGGATTGCCAGCAGCGCCAGCACCACCACCACCCATTCGAGGTTGAAGCCGCCCGAGCCGGTGGTGAGCAGGATCACCGCGCTGATCGCGCCGGGGCCGGCGAGCAGCGGTGTCGCCAGCGGGAACACCGAAATGTCGGCGCGGCTTTGCGCTTCGTTCTCTTCCTCGGGCGTCGTGCCGGTGCCGCCGGAATGGCGGGCGAACACCATGTCGATCGAGATCAACAGCAACAGGATACCGCCGGCGATACGCAGCGCCGGCAGGGTAATGCCGAACAGCCGCAGCAGTACTTCGCCGAACACCGCAAAGAATAACAGGATCACCGCCGCGATGACGGTGCCGCGCAGTGCCATGACGCGTCGCTCGGCCTGGGTGTTCTTCTGCGTCAGCGCTGCATAGACGACCAGCAGGTCCGCCGGCCCGAGGGTGGCGAAAAAGGTGGTCAGCGCAAGCAGGAACGTGTCGATCGGCATGGCCGGACAATGGCTGAGCCGGCGCCGAAAGGCGAGAGGGTGGCAAGGATTTCATCCCGCCTCGCCACAGCTCCGCAAATCAGCCGCAAAGCCGCCCGACTGACTGGACACCGCCATGTCCATCACCCTAGACGACAGCCCGATCGATGTGCCGCCGATGCAGCGATCGGCGTGGAGCACGGCCATATCCCTTGGTTTTCACGCTGCACTGTTTGGCCTGCTGCTGCTCGGACCGAACAAGGACAAGCCAGAACCGCTGCCACCCCCGGCCATCGCCGTGGAGCTGATGACCGCGGCGCAGTTCGCCGCGCTCACCGCACCACCGCAGACGCCCCCGGCTGCCGCGCCTGCCGCACCGACGACGGCCTCGCCCGGTTCCAGCGCCACGACGCCCGCAGCCAAAGCGGCCCCCGGTGGCACCATCCGCGCCACCGAGTTCTTTGCCGGCAGCCTGCTGGCCGAACCTGAAAGCGCCAAGCTGCGGGCGGCGATGACGACGCTCGATGGCAGCGAGCGGCTGGTGCAGCTGTGCAGTATCGAGGCGATCGAACAGATCCGTCGCGCCCGACCGGAGTTCGATCCCGACACCGTCGTCGCCTATGCCATGGCCGACATGGCGACGCGCGATGGCGCGCTGATCGCCGATGGTGGCGACTTCCGCAGCCGGCGCGAATGGTACGAGGTGAAGTTCAGCTGCGTCGCTACGGCGGACTACTCGGCGGTGGAGCGCTTCGAGTTTTCGGTCGGCGGCTTCATCCCGCACGACAAGTGGGAGGAACACTACCTCACTGCGGCCGAGAGCGACGAGTGATCAGGCGATATCCTCGAGCACCGCGCTGACCAGCCGGTTCAGCGTCTCGAACTCAGCGCCTGCCGCCATGCCGACGACCGCAATCCCCAGTGCCGGGCTGCGCACCGCCTTTGCCGCGGCGCCCTGCCATTCGCCGCCATGGATCAGCAGCGCCTCGTCGCGATATTCCCGTAGCCCGAGGCCCCAGCCGTAATCGACGGAGCTGCCGTCATTGAGCTGGCCGGCGGTGGTGACGAGGTCGGCAATGCCCAGGGTGTCGTGGTTCTGCTGCTGCAGCCATCGTGCAAAGTCGCGGGCAGTGGACCACAGGCCGCCATCGCCGTGGGTGAGCGGCAGGCTCGCGCCAAGCAGCGGGAGTTGCGGTTGCCCGACGGGGTGGTCGGGAAAGCCGATGCCGTCGAGGCCGAGCGGCTCGAACAGCCGCGTCGCGGCGAACTGGGTGAACGGCATCTCGCCGGCGTTTGCGATGACGCGGGCGAGCAGCACATAGCCGAGGTTGGAGTAGCGATAAGCGGCGCCCGGCGATGCGGGCAGCTCGGCGAGATCGTTCAGCGCTTCGAACGCCAGCGCCTCGGTCCAGTCGCCAGTCATCTGGGCTTCGAGAGCACCGGCCGGCGGCAAGCCGCTGGTGTGATGGGCGAGCTGGCGCGGCGTGACACGTGTCGACCACTGCGGCAGGCCGCCGACAGTGTCGGAGACTGGCCGATCCGGATCGACCCGGCCGTCGCGTACCAGCAACGCCAGCGCCGCGCCGGTGACCTGCTTGGCGAGGCTGGCGCCATAGAAGCGGTCGGTCGGCGTCACCGGCTGTCCGTTAGGCCAGACGCCCGCAACGCAATCCTCGACGGCGTCGCCCGCGACCCGGGCCACCGCCAACGGCGTGCCGGGAGCAAAACCCGCTCGCTCGACCAGCGTCGCGAGCGGGGTCATCGGCGCTAGGCCCGCCGCTTCTCGATGGCGTCCCAGATCAGCACCGCGATATCCGGCCCGCCGAAGCGCTTGATCTCGCGGATGCCGGTGGGCGAGGTGACGTTGATCTCGGTGAGGTAGTCGCCGATCACATCGATGCCGACAAAGATCATGTCGCGCTCTTTCAGCGCCGGCCCGATGGTGGCGCAGATCTCGCGCTCGCGTTCGGTGAGCGGCGACAGCTCCGGGCGGCCGCCGACATGCATGTTGGAGCGCGCTTCGCCCTCGGCCGGAATGCGGTTGAGCCCGGCCACCGGCTCGCCATCGACGAGGATGATGCGCTTGTCGCCCTTGCGCACATCAGGCAGGTACTTCTGCACCATGAACGGCTCGCGAAAGCTCTGCTCGAACAGTTCGATCAGCGAGTTGAGGTTCTGGTCGGCCTCCTGGATCAGGAACACTCCGGCGCCGCCATTGCCGTAGAGCGGCTTGACGATGATGTTGCCGTGCTCCTTGCGGAAGGCATGGATGAGACCGCGGTCGCGCGTCACCAGCGTCGGCGGCATCAGCTCGGGGAATTCGGTGACGAGGATCTTTTCCGGCGCGTTTCGCACTGCCGCCGGCGGGTTCACCACGAAGGTTTTCGGGTGGATGCGCTCCAAGAGGTGGCTGAGCGTGATGTAGTTCATGTCGAACGGCGGATCCTGCCGCATCAGCACCACATCGTAAGCCGCGAGGTCGACGCGGGCGAATTCGCCCAGCGCGTAGTGCTCGCCCTTCGGCTTGTCGAACAGGGTGATCGGCGCGACCTCGGCCGAGACCTGGTTGTCGCGCAGCGCCAGGGTCTGCGGCACGTAATAGTCGACCTTGTGCTTGCGCGCCTGCGCCTCGAGCATCAGCGCGAAGGTCGAATCCCCCTTGGGATTGATCGAAGCGATGGGGTCCATCTGCACGGCGATTTTCAAAGTCACGGTCACGCTCCGACGCTCAAACACCCACCGGGACGGAGTGCCTCACTCGCCCTGAAAAGCGTTCATGACATGGCGCGGCCAGGTGCCGGGCGCAAGGAAAATCACGTCGAAGCGGAGCGGCGTTTCGGCGAGGGCGGGGTGGCGCGCAACATAGTACTGCGCGGCGCGTGAAATGCGGCTGGTGTTGACCGCCTCGAGCGCCACGGCCTCTTCGCTGCGGTGCTGCCGGGCCTTCACCTCGATGAAGGCGGTAGTGCCGAAGCGGCTTGCGATTAGGTCGATCTCGCCCACCGGCGTCTTCACCCGCGTCGCAACGATGCGATAGCCCTTGAACCGCAGATACCACGCCGCGAGGTCTTCGCCCCGTCGACCGAACAGCTCGGCGGCAAGGCGACGCTCACTCCTCACCGAAGTCGCTCTCCGGAACGAACTCGGTCAGTATCAGTCGCTCAAAATCCTCACTCGCATCAAGCATTGGGGTGATCGCGAGGGTGATCGCATACGGAGGAAAGCCGGGTTCGGTGTCGAACTCGAATACCTCCATGGTCGTTTCGACCGCGATCTCGCTGCTGTCGCCGTAGACCAATGTGGCCCGGCATCGGTATCGGCCGCCGACTTTCAGCCCTAGGCGGTCCGTGTCGATCGCTGTCAAATGGGCGCGGGGCGGGTCCCGGCGGCGGTTGAAATGTACCACCCTTCGATCGAGGTCGACGCTTGGTGCGTCCGTATACTCGACGAAGTACCTGCGTGAGGCCATTCAATCTTCTGCCTTCTTGGCAAGCGCCGCATCGTACACCTCCTTGCGCTTCAGGCCGAAGCGGGCGGTGATCTCGTCCACGGCGGCGCGCAGTGGTCCGGCGGCCAGCGCTTCGTCGAGGGCCGCCTGCCAGTCGGCGGCTTCGACCACCACCCCTTCGGCGCCGCCGACGAGGATCACCGCTTCGCCCTTGGTATCGCCGGCGCCGAAATGCATCGCGAGTTCGCTGAGCGTGCCGCGCTCGACCCGCTCGAAGCGCTTGGTGAGTTCGAGCGCCACCGCGGCGGGCCGATCGCCCAACGCTTCCGCCATCGCCGCGAGGCTGTCGCCGAGCCGGCGCGGCGATTCGTAGAACACCAGCGTATCGGGGCGCGCCTTCAGCGCCGCGAGCGCATTGGCCCGGGCGCCCGATTTGGCCGGCAGGAACCCGACAAAGCCGAAGGCATCGGTGGGGAGGCCCGCACTGGTGAGCGCCGCGAGCAGCGCCGATGCGCCGGGGTTGGCGAATACCGGCAGGCTGGCCTCGCGCACCGCGCGGACCAGCGGAAAGCCGGGATCGGAGAGCAGCGGCGTGCCGGCATCGGAAATCTGCGCGATGGCGCGGCCGGCCTCGATCGAGGCGATCACCTCGCCGATGCGGGCCCGCTCATTGTGTTCGTGCAGCGATTTGCGCGGGGTGCGGATGCCGTAATGGTCGAGCAGCGTCGCCGAATGCCGGGTATCTTCACAAAGGATCAGGTCCGCCGCGGCAAGCGTCTCGAGCGCCCGGAGCGTGATGTCCTTGAGGTTGCCGATCGGGGTGGCGACCACATAGAGCCCCGCCGCCAGCGGCGGCGCCGGAAACTCAGTCCCGGCAACGAAATAGCTCTTCTGGCGATCGTCCACGCCACCTCCAATTGTTAAGCCGAAGTTAAGCGCGGTCTTTATGAGCCGGGCCCGATTCGGTATAGACCACCCATGGAGTGGCGCCTCGCGCGCCACAGTGCGGGACTCGATAAAGGTTGGGCAAGTGAGAATTGCTGGTAGCGCGGGCGTGCTGACTGGGCTCAGGTATGTTGGGCTCGGCCTTGCCGCGGCGGCGTTGCTGTCGGCCTGCTCGGCCGGCAACTTCAACTTCGGGCCGGGTGGCGGCACCAGCGGCGGCGCGTCGCAGCCGCTCGCCACCGGCAAGACCTTCGGCAAAGGGCCGGTGCGGGTGGCGCTGTTGCTGCCGCTGTCGGGCGATCCCAACCTCGCCGGCGTCGGCACCTCGATGGCCAATGCCTCGGAACTGGCGATCAGCTTCGTCGAGACCAACCCCAATATCGGTGAGAACATCACCGTGGTGCTGAAGGATACCGGCGCCACCGCGAGCGGCGCCACGCAGGCGGCGCAGCAGGCGCTGAGCGAAGGCGCGAGCCTGATTCTCGGGCCGCTGCGCGCCGACCAGGTGACGGCGGCGGGCCAGGTGGCCAAGGCCGCCGGCGTGCCGGTGATCGGCTTCTCCAACAATTCCGGCGCCGCCTCGCCTGGCGTGTACCTGCTCAACATCCTGCCCGAGAGCGAAGTGAAGCGCTCGATGGGCTATGCCAAAAAGCTCGGCAAGAAGGCTTTTGCCGGCGTGTTCCCGACCACCGATTTCGGCCGCATCCAGGAAGGCGCCTTCCGCCAGGCGACTGCCGATCTGGGCCTCAATGCCCGCGCCGTCTACAATTTCTCCTCGGAAGAGGAAGCCCGCAACGTCGTCACCCAACTGGTGCCGATGCTGCAGGCGGGGCAGATCGATGCGTTGTTCATCCCCGACCGGGCGACGGCGCCGAGCTTTGCTAACCTCCTCAACGAGGCCGGCATCGCGCCGGGTAAGGTGCAGCTCATCGGCTCGGCCGACTGGGATGGCGACCCGTCGATCCTCAACACCACGACGCTGGCCGGGGCGATCTTCCCGGCGATCGACGACACTGGCTATAACGCGTTACTGCCAGAGTATCAGGCCAAGTTCGGCTCGGCGCCGCACAAGTTCGCCACCATCGCCTACACCGCCACCATCCTCGCCAATGCCGGCTCGCTCGCCAATGGCACGCCGAAATACGATCGGGCGCAGCTGACCCTGCCGGCCGGCTTCAACGGCCGCGACGGCGTGTTCCGCTTCCTGCCCGATGGGCGAAGCGAATACGCGCTGGTGATCAAGCAGGTGTCGATCGGCGCTGCCAGCGTCGCCGAGGGCGCCAAGCTTTAGTTCGTTCGATCCTGTCGTGCTTGCAAACAGCAGAGGCTGCAGGGCGCCTGGGCTTGGGTCGTTCACGGATGACAGCCGGTGGGTAGGTCCAGGATCGAGCCAAACACCCCGCTCGCGACGCGCGAGCGCCTAACAGTAGACGCTGTCCTTGAGCGTCACGCAGTTGCCGTCCTCGCTGGTCGGCAGGCCATCGAGCGGGATGATCGAGATGAACGAGTCGGCGCCGACGGGCGCGCTCGCCACCCACTGGCGGCCGCTCCAGTACCACAGGAGCGCCGTTGGCGACGGCCTGGGTTCCTTGATGATCCCGGGATACTGGACGTGCGGACTGGCAAGCCCGTCGGTGGAATAGACGCCGGTCGCCGTTTCCATGACATTGACGAAGGTGCTGTGCCCGTAACCGATCTTGCGGACCACGGTTTCCCGGATCGGCTCGACGGAAACGCCCGGCTGAACATAGTAGCTCCAGCGCATCAGCCGGTCGGGGTCGAAGGCTGGCGGCCACACCTCGTTGGGCGTGCTGAGCAGCGTCTTCATCGGCTCTTCTTCCGCCACTGCCCGCGGCAGGACGTTCGGCAGCAACAGCAGCAATGCCGCCCCCATTCCGATTGCTCCCCCAAGCATGATCGTCTTGGTCGCATCCATGGCCGTTCTCCGGTCGGTTTGTTAACCAACCATCAACCATGACGCCGGAAGGCGTGTCAAAATGGAACAGTGATTAAGGTAAATTTAACCAGGGCAATCCGCTGGACCGGCCCTCAGGGCAGCTCGGCGGCCAGCTTTTCGACGACCTCGACAAAGCGGTCATAGGCCTCACGGGTGGGCCATGGGCGGATCAGCTTTTCGAACGGCTCGAACTCGAACACCGGGAATGTCGGCTCGCCGAAATAGCGGCGGGCCTCCTCGGCCTCGAACCCGGCAAGGTGCGTCGCCTCGAGGAAGGCGGCCTCGCGGTCGGCGCGCTTGATCTGCTTCTGCAGCGCCGCCGGGGGCGTCGCCGGCAGGGAGAAGCGCAGATAGACCGCGCCAAGCAGCCGGTTTTCCACCTCCTTGTAATTGCCGCCCATCGCCGCCTTGAACGGCGAGATGATGTCGCCCATCACATATTCGGGCGCATCATGCAGCACCGCGTAGAGCAGGGCGCGCGGCTCGGCATCGCGGTTCAGCGCGCGATAGAGCTCCAGCACCAGCACCGAATGCTGCGCCACCGAGAACGGATAGTCGCCGATGGTCTGGCCGTTCCAGCGAGCGACGCGGGCGAGGCCATGCGCGATGTCGCTCAGTTCGACATCAAGCGGCGACGGATCGAGGATATCGAGTCGCCTGCCCGACAGCATACGCTGCCACGCCCGCTCCTTGCCACGCGCCATCATCGTTCCCCGTGTTCCGAAGCAAGGGAACGTAGTGGGAACGGGGCTGATTCGCGAGTTGGATGGCTAGAGCGAGATCAGGAAAGGTTGCAGACCTTTCCGGTTCGATCTCGCGGCAAAACAAACAACTTGGAGCAGGAGTGCGATTCAACGAAACGCAATCCTGCTCTAGTCCTTGGCCGAGGTTTCGCCGAACTGATAGTTGGCCCAGGGCGGCAGGGTTACCGTCACCGGCTTGCCGTCGACGGTCACGGCAGCGGGATCGGTGATGCGGTCGAGCCGCAGAATGGCGACGGCGCGACCATCGACCACCTCGCCGATCGGGCCGGCATCACGGCCGCCTGCAACCACCGGCGTGCCGGCCGGGGCATCGATGCCAGTAACGATCACCGGACGACGCCGGGCGGTGCCGCGGTGCTTCATCCGACTCACCACTTCCTGGCCGATATAGCAGCCCTTGATGAAGTCGATGCCGTCGAGCAGGTCGAGCCCGATATCGTGGGCAAAATTCTGGTCGATGCCGAAATCCGGGCCCTCTTCCGGAATGCCGGCGCTGATCCGATGCGCCGCGAACCTGTCGTCGGCCGGCAGCCAGCCGGTCGTGGCGGTAGTCTCGGCGATGACCCGTTCGCCGAGCCCGCGCGGGTCGGCATGGACGATCCCCTCGGCCCAGCCGTCAAAGCTCCAGCCCACCGCGTGTGTTTGCCTGAGGTCGTCGATCTCTACCTGGGCGCGCAGCCGGTAGAGCTTCATCTTCTTCAAAAACGCATCGGCCACCGAGGCATCGACATCGAGCCAGAAGGCGTCCTCGGCCCAGCCGCTCAGCCCCTCGGCCTGCACCTTGCCCTGCGGCGACAGCAGCGCCCACCACACGGCGGGACCCGGTTCCGCCAGCAATCGCCCGGTCACCACGTCGAACAGCAGTTTCTGCGCCTCGGGACCGGAAAACCGGAAGGCGGCACGGGACGGACGGAGGATTGTGGGCATGGGATGGTTCCGCTACACCCGCCGAAAGGCAGGCGGACTAGAGACATGGCGCAGTACGAGACGATCTTCAAGAACGGCACGGTGGTGAACCATGACGGGGTGCACCAGACCGACATCGCGGTCAGCGACGGGCGCATCGTCGCATTGGGTGATCTGGGCGCGACGTCGGCCGGCGAAGTGGTCGACTGTACGGGCCTCCATGTCCTCCCCGGCGTCATCGATACCCAGGTGCATTTTCGCGAGCCGGGGCTGACCCATAAGGAAGATCTCGAATCCGGCTCGCTCTCGGCGGTGATGGGCGGCGTCACCGGGGTGTTCGAGATGCCCAACACCAACCCGCTGACCACCACGCGCGAAACCTTTGAGGAAAAGATCCGCCTCGGCACTCGCCGCATGCATTGCGATTTCGCCTTCTATATCGGCGGCACGCACGACAACGTGGCGCAGCTGCCCGAACTCGAGCGCCTGCCCGGCTGCGCCGGGGTGAAGGTGTTCATGGGGTCGTCCACCGGCTCGCTGCTGGTGCCCGACGATGATGGAGTCGAGGCGATCCTGAACGCGATTTCCCGCCGCGCGGCCTTCCACTCCGAGGACGAATACCGGCTGGAAGAGCGCAAACCCCTGCGCGTGCCCGGCGATCCCAGCTCGCACCCGGTGTGGCGCGATCCCGAGGCGGCGCTGCTCTCAACCCGCCGGCTGGTGGCCCTGGCGCGGAAGACCGGCAAGCGCGTCCACATCCTCCACATCTCCACGGCCGAGGAGATGGTGTTTCTGGCCGCGCACAAGGATGTGGCGAGCGTCGAAGTGACGCCGCACCACCTGACGCTGGATGAAACCGCCTACACCCGCCTCGGCACCTACGCGCAGATGAACCCACCGGTGCGCGACAAGGCGCATCGCGAGGGCATCTGGGCCGGGGTGAAGAACGGCGTCGCCGACGTGCTCGGCTCCGACCACGCGCCGCACACCCGCGAGGAAAAGGACCATCCCTACCCGCAGTCGCACTCCGGGATGACCGGCGTGCAGACCTTGGTGCCGATCATGCTCGATCACATCAATGCCGGGCGGATGAGCCTCGAACGCTTCGTCGATATGTCGAGCCACGGGCCGAACCGGCTGTTCGGCATCGCCAATAAGGGCCGGATCGCCGTGGGTTATGATGCCGACCTGACGGTGGTCGACCTGACGCGGCGAGAAACCATCACCAACGCTTGGGTGAAAAGCCGCGCCGGCTGGACGCCCTATGACGGCGTGACCGTCACCGGCTGGCCGGTGGGCACGATCGTGCGCGGCAACACAGTGATGTGGCAGGGCGAGCTGCTGACCCCGAGCATCGGCCAGCCGATGCGGTTTCTGGAAGCGCTTTAGGCGGACGCTCCTGCCGTCGTCATCTCGGCGCGGAGCCCACAGATATATACGGGCGAGCCCACCCGCCGGGTGTCATCCCTGCGAAAGCAGGGACCCAACTCGCCCCAGCGCAAGTGGATGAATGGGTCCCAGCTTTCGCTGGGATGACACCGAGTTTGAGGAACTTGCTGAGCGTCGTCCGTGCGCCGGGGCGACCACGTCGGGGCGTTGGAACCATCCTCGCATCGTAGTGCCGGGTCCTCGCGAACGCTACTGCAGCGAGCGGCTGAGGCTGTATTCGCCGGCCTGGATACGGTCGGGCAGGGTGGCGATCAGCTCGGCGATCGCCGTCTCTCCATGGTGCTCGACCAGCGACGTGATCGCGGCGAACAGCGAAGCATGCGCCAGCGCCTGGGTGGCGATGCCGTCATCTTCGGCGGTGTTCCAGGCCTCGGCGATGTACTCGAGCGCCACCTGGCGCTCTTCGCGCTCCGCCTCGGCGAGACGCTCGATGCTGCCATTGTCGCCCTTGAGGGTCTTCGAGAGTTTCATAGTCTCGGCCCTAGCACGACCCGACCGACGGCGCGCCCCATCCGTCTCCAAAAGGTTAATATGCACTCTGCAATTATTGTTAACCAGCAGCGCGCTTCGGGAAAAGTTGTGAGACTTTTCCCCCTCGAAAGCGCGACAAAAACCAGGGCGCCAGGCGCTACTCGGCGTAGCGCGAATGGATATCGCGGGCGGTTTTCTCGGCTTCGACCAGCAGGCGCGACATCGCCTGCTCCGCCGACACCGTGCACGCTCGATAGAGCCGCGCATAGGCCTCGTAGCCGGAGTTGAAGGCGCCGGTCAGCCGTTGCTTGCGGTCGTCGTCCGGTTCGTCGAGCGCGATCAGGTCGGCCATTTCGCCGCGCCAGTCGGAGCTGGCGCTGGGCTTGCACAGTGGATTGAGGAAATAGAGGCTGCCGAGGATCTCGGAGAGCCGCTCCATCTCGGCCTGGTAGGGCGGATCGATGGCGCGCGCCGGCGCCGCCGCCAGCAGCAGGGCAATCAGAGCAAAGCAAAGCGGGCGGAGGCGCATGGCTTGACCTTTATGTGAAACGCCGGGCTGCCTCAACTGCGATCGAACACCCGGAACGCGCCGGCCACCACCTCGCCGAGGTCGGGCGTCGTGTGCATGCCGCCGATCTCGTCGAGCCGCACCCAGCGCCAGGCGCTGACTTCGTCGGAGGCGACGATCTCGCCCTCGAACGCCTCGGTGGCATAGACCTGCAGCACGAAGCGCCCCTCGCCGAGCAACATCCGCTTGATCGGGTGCAGCCGCCAGACGCTGAGACCTACCTCTTCCAAGATCTCGCGCTCGGCCGCCTGCTCGGGTGTTTCGCCCGCCTCGAGCCGTCCGCCCGGCAGGCTCCACATGCCGAAATACGGCTTTCTGGCGCGCTGGATCAGCAGCACCTTGTCGCGATCGATCAGGGCGACGCTGGCGGCATTCGGAGGCTGTCGGGACTCGGGCATAACCCGATGATTGTGGTTTGTCCTCGCCGCGGCAAGTAACTAACTAAGCGGTGAAGGAGAGCCCTCAATGTGCGGTCGTTACGCCACCACCCTGCCGCCAGAGATGCTGGTCGAGCTGTTCAACCTGCTCAACCAGATCGATTTTCCGCCGCGCTACAACATCACCCCGACCCAGCCGATCGCCGTAGTCTGGGAGCAGTCGGGGCGCCGTACCATCCAGCTGGTGCGCTGGGGGTTCGTGCCGAACTGGGTGAAGGATCCGCGCGAGTTCTCGCTGTTGATCAACGCCCGGGCCGAAACCATGGCGGAAAAGCCGTCCTTCCGCGACGCGGTGCGCCACTCGCGCTGCATCGTGCCGGCCTCGGGCTACTATGAATGGATGAAGGGGCCGGATGGCAAGCGTCAGCCCTACTACATCACCATGGAGGACGATTCCCCCATGATCTTCGCCGGGCTCTATTCGAACTGGGCGGGCCCGAACGGCGAGGAGATCGATACCGCCTGCATCGTCACCGTCGAGCCCAATCTCGAGATCAGCTCGGTCTATGACCGGATGCCGGCGATGCTGACCGGCGACGCCGTCGACATGTGGCTCAATACCCGCGATTTCGATATCGCCGCCGCCCGCCAGCTGGCTTTGCCGTTGCCGCCGGGATCGCTGAAATACCATCCGGTGGGCAAGGCGGTCGGCCGCGCCGACGCCGACGGCCCCGAGCTGATCCGCCCGATCAGCCCCGAAGAGGCGGAGGCCGAAGCGGCAGCGGCAGCAAAGCCGAAGAAGAAAGTCGCCGCCGGCGGCAGCGGGCAGCTCGACCTGTTCTAGAACAGCTCGAAATAGCCCAGCGCGTCGCCGATCGCCTCTTCCTCGTAACCGAGATGGCTGAGCAGCACCCGCTCGAGAGCCCGGTAGATCTCGAGCGTATCGGCGAAGCGGCCTGGACCGGGGGCGGCAGCGAGTTCGCCAAGCGTATCGATCAGGTGCACCAGCAACTGGTGCACCACCACGTGCTCGGCCCGTAGCCGGTCGGCGATCGCCTTGAAGCCGGCGCCCTGCGCGGCAATGGCCGGGAACACCGCCTCGTCTTCGATCGAATGGTGGACATTGACGATGTTGCAGTGCTGACCGCAGAGGTTGCCGAAGCGGCGGTAGTTGGCGACCATGGCGAGGCCGGCCGCCTCGTCGGTCGCGGTTTTGGCGCCAACCTCGCCCGCGGCGGCACGCTCGATCAGCACCGCCAGCGTCTTCATGTTGTCGCGCAGGTGATCGTGCACCTCCTTGAGGTGCAGTCCGGGCGCGCGCTGCGCCTCGGTCAGGCCTTCGAGCCTGATGGGCGCGGGCCGGGTGGCGTCGTCGAGAAATCCGATATCGAGCAGCATGGCCGTCAGATGGGACGGCTGGCGTGACCCGTCAACAAGGCACCCAAAAGTGCCTCAGGAAACAGCCCGTCATAAGGTGCCACCCCGGCGCAGGCCCATATTCGCTAAGTTAGAGGATCCCTACTGCCCTCATGCAGCGCCTATTGGCGAACTTGCCACCCGGCAGCGCCCTGTCATCCCTGCTTTCGCAGGGATGACAGCCGGTGGGTGGACACGATCGTAACCTACCGCGTATGAGCGCAGGCCGGGCTCAGCCCGAGTCTCTCTGCCTGTCGAGGCGTTGAAGACGGGGCGGACGGTTACTCGACGATGGCATCGCCGCCGACCGGGGTGGCGCTGTCGAACACAATAAAGACGATCGGGGTGCCTTCTTCCGCCGTCGCGTCGGTGCGGCGTGCTCCGACTTCGCCGCCACGCGGCGTGGTGTACTCGGCAACGACCTCCCCGAATGTGTTGCGCTGGATCGCGACTTTCTGCCCTTCGACCACCACCTCGTTGAGTTCCACCAGCAGTTCGACAAAGCCGCCATGTGTGGTCAGGATCGGCAGCATGCCGTCGGCGATGAAAACGCCGGTATCCGCTCCGGTCCGCCCCATTGGCCCGGTGATGATGCCGTGGTGCTTGAGCACGTTCAGCGTGCCTTCGACGAACAGCTCGATCATCGCATGGTCGAATATTCGGGGCTTTCCGATCTCCGGGGTGAGGGCCGGAATGCCGGCGTCGATCAGCGCATTGGCGAGCAGGCCGACCTCACCGAAATTGTCGAAGATCTGGTCGATCGGGAACAGTTCCGCCATCGCTCGGACATCGGGCTGATCCATCCGCGCCAGGTGGAAGGCCGTGGCGTCCATCGCGGTCGCGGCAGTGTGGAAATCCAGTCCATAGTCGAGGTTCGGCCGCAACAGCCGGTTGAACACCAGGCCCGCGTGCCGGGTCGAGGCTTCCGGAGCATTCTCGTTGCCCGGAAACGCCCGGTTGATGTCGATAAGGTCCATGCCACGGCCCGAACTGTGCCAGCGCCGCGACATTGCCTCCACCGCCGGACGCGACAGGTCGAACACGGCGATCACCGAGCCGGACATCTGTGCCGGGTCGAGCTGGTTCATCACCGTCTGCAGGGTGTGTATCGGGCTCATTTCATCGCCGTGGACACCACTGATCAAACCAAGCCGCTTCCCTGGTGCCGCACCCTTGGCCACCATCACCGAGACGTACCAGTGCTGCCCCGTGGGCATCTGCGCGCCGCGGAAATAGAAGCTGTGCTTGCCGGGCTCGAGATCGGAAATATCGAGCGCCGTGATCACCTGCTTGCCATCGATGATATCGCCGGTGAACGCGGTGCCAGCTGCGCCGGAGGTCTCCGGCTTGGCGCCTGCGTCCTGCGCCTGGGCCGTTCCCGCGATCAGCGCCGCCGCGCCAAGTGCGCCCACCGATGCGAGCATGAAGTCGCGCCGATCAATCTCGTCATTGCGCCTGTTGGTCATAGTTCCGATCCTTCTCTTACAAAGATCACGCAAAGTCCGACGCATTTAGAGCGAAGCACCGAAGCTCCGAAAGCCCTTCGACCTGCCCGTCTGCATTTGGAGACGGACGGACAACTTCTTGGACTCTCGGCACATCCGCCGGCACCGGCAGGTACTATGCAGGGTTCCTGTCGGCGTTCGGCTGCTGGCTTGGCACCGCTCGTGAGTCTCGGCCTCATCCGACCTCAGGCTTGCCCTGGACAACTAGCAGTTGCTGAATAGAAGCTCGCGGAGGGTTGACGCGTCAGTCGGTCGCGCCGACACGACACCGCGCAAGCCACCAGCACGCGCCTCGCTGGGCGAAACGCCGAACTCTTTTCTTGAACATGCGGCTGTACGCGGAAGCGTCCCAAAAGCCCACTGCTCGGCAATGATGGAGATCGGTCGTCGATCGGAACTATTCTCCAACGCATCGCGCGTCTTTCGCAGACGCTCGCGCCGGATATGCGTCGAAACGCCCCCGATTGTTTCGAAAATCCGGTACAACCTGGAGCGCGAAACACCGATCTCGCGGCAGATCAAGCTTGGCGTCAACGCCGGGGCTATCGGCGTAAGGCCCGCTCTGAACACCAGGCAGCAACCTCCGGCCCCAAGCAACGGGACCGACCTGCTCAACTAGTCCGGTAACAGCCACCGCGGCTCCGGGAAACGAACGAAGAATGGGATCCACCGTCAACAGGCGGGGTTCCATGCACATCCGGGCGCTCGCGGTTCTCGATAATGCTAGGTCGTTCCGTTGCACGGCGAACGAACCACAACAATTAAATAGATCAAATGCGATTGTGCGAAAGTGTACATTCGAAAATGTAGATAAAGCCGGCGAACACGCGCTCACTTGCCGTCGGCTCGCCGCTCGTGCATTCTGCAATCGCTGAATACTACTTGTGCGGCAAGAGTGCAGCAATGAACCAGGCGATCACGAATCTCACGGCGCATGTTCCGCGGCACGCCTTTACGACGGCGGATATTGCGTCGAACCTGCAGGCGGAAGCGTGGCAATCGATTGTGCCATTTCTGTCGATTGAGCCTCGACGCCCACGAGAACTGGGCTTTCTGGGTCGGATCACCGCCTGGAACCTGGGCTCCCTGGTGCTGGCCCGCGCGACGGCGCAGGCGAGTATTTTCGCGCGCGATGATCGTTTGCTTCGGGCCGATGGGTTCGATCATTGGACCTTATGCGCGCCCTCGAGCGGCACCATCGTTGCTGATGGAGGGGCCGCCGTGGCGGGAGCCGGTGGTTGTCAGGTTCGGGCGCTGCACCGGGATGACCGCGGCTCCAATAGCGATATCGATGTCTTGTTTCTCGTCGTTCCGCGCGACCTCTGCCATCCCCACGCATCAGAACTCGATCGGTTGCATGGAACCAACCTTCCGGCTGGTCCTGGCAGGTTGCTGGTAGATTATCTGCGATCGCTGTACCGGCAGTTGCCACTGCTGGATGTGGACCAACTGCCCATGTTGGTCGACGCCACCCGCAATATGATCGTCGCCGGTGCGGCTCCCAGCCGAAGTGCGATGGAGCAGGCCATGCCCGCCATCCAGGCGACGCAAATAGAGCGGGCAAAGCAGTTCATCCGTGACAACCTGCTTCAGCCGCGCCTCGATACGAGGGAACTCTGCCGCTATCTGGGGATGTCGCGAAGCTCGCTGTACCGCCTGTTTGAACCTCTGGGCGGGGTGGCGCGATATATTCGATCGGCGCGGCTGCTGGATGCGCACCGCGCGCTGTCAACGGCGAGCGATACCCGGCCGGTCTACGCGATCGCGCGCGAGCGGGGCTTCGATGACCCTTCCGAGTTCAGCCGGGCCTTCAAGCACCAGTTCGGTTACAGCCCCTCCGAAGCGCGCTCCGAGTGGGTTCCGGCGCCGCACCCGCACAAGCCGCAGGCCGGTGCGGCATCCAATCTGGCCGAAGTCATCAGAGCCGTTTCCTAGGGCCGTCGGCAACCCGATCGGAGTGGCGCGATACATCCGCTCGGCCCGGCTGCTCGATGCGCACCGGGCATTGTCGACGCCAGGCGACACCCGGCCAGTCTACGCCATTGCACGCGAGCTGGGCTTCGACGACCCTTCCGAGTTCAGCCGGGCGTTCAAACATCAGTTTGGCTACAGCCCCACCGAGGCCCGCTCCGAGCGAGTTCCCGCGCTCAGCCCGCACCAGGGATCGGCGGGCGCTATCTCCAGCCTGGCCGAAATCTTCGCCGCGCTAGCCTGACACGCGACCATCTCACGGCCCTGACGTCGCAGCATTGGGCCGCTCTCGGCCGCGTGTGCGCTTTGTCTCATGGGTCCGGATCTGGCCGAACTACGCCTGCGGCAGGGGGAGCTTGCCGATGCTGACTCACGCCTTGGACCGACAGCACAGGATTGGGACGGACGGCTATTCTCTTCCGCTCGCAACGGACAGTAGCGTTCGACGAAGGATGCGGCGCTGCTTCCACCTTTCCCCGCCAAGGTCGCGGTGGCGCCTGTGGTGTGGCTAGCGTTGGGCGGGTGGGCAGTTGTCGGTGTGCATTTCGATAGGCCGTCGCCCCCGAAACGGGGCCGCCATGAGCAACGCGGACCAACCGCACCGGTGCCTGCGATCATCGGTCGGAGGGCGCATAGGCGCTCTTGTGCTGATGGCGCTCATCACCTGCTCGACCGGGGTGGCAGCCGCCCAGGAGATCGTGGTCGGCATCACCGCCTGGCCGTCCGCCAAGGTCAGCGCCTATGTCATCGGTCAAGTACTGGCCGAGCGGACCGGGGTCACGCCTGTCTATGTCGAACGGGGCTCCGTCGGCCTGCTGACCTCGATCGCCCGGGGCGACATAGACGTCTACCCCGAATTATGGTCGCCAAACCTCGATGCCGCTGTCAGTCGGGCTGGGGCTGCCGTGACCGTCAGCACACGCTCGGTCACCGGCAAGCAAGGCATTTGCGCCACGCGGGCGGCCGTGGATCAAACCGGCATCAAGGCCGTCTCGGACCTCACCAACCCCGATATCGCCGCCGCCTTCGATAGCGACGACGACGGCAGGGGCGAACTCTGGATCGGCGATGCCTCCTGGTTCTCGACCCAGGTGGAGCGGGTCAGGGCCAGAAGTGCCGGCTATGACCAGACCATGCAACTGCTGCAAGCGCCGGAAGACATGGCAATGGCGGCGGTCGACGCAAGCGTCGCCCTGGCGCAACCGCTGGTGTTCTACTGCTATTCGCCGCACCACGTGTTCGTCCTGCACGATGTGGTCATGCTGGCGGAACCGGCGTTCGACGCTGCGGCATGGCAGCTTGTCGCGCCAGCCGGCGACCCCGACTGGCTGGAACACTCGCGGGCCGAGACGGCTTGGGATGTGTCCTCGTTGTCGATCGCCTTCGCGACCAGACTGAAAACCGAGCTCCCGGCAGTGGCCGACATCCTCGGCAGAATCCAGTTCGAAGCCGAGGACATAGCCGGGATGAGCTACGCCTTGCAGGTCGAACGCAAGTCCCCGGAGGCTGCCGCGCATGAGTGGCTCGCCGAGCATCGCGCCCGAATAGACGGGTGGTTCGAATGAGTGTTGGCCCGTCACGGCGCCGGTTGCTCGAACTCGGCCTGGCAGGTCTGGCGGCGGGCTTGATTGGTGCGCCGGCGCAGGCACAGGCCATCTACTCGCAGATCTACGATGCGAAGCGGAAGAAGTGGATCGATTATGATCCGCGCCGGGCCCAGCAATACTATGCGGCTTATGGCTCAGTGCCGGAGGAATTCAAGCGACAGCTGGTTCCGTTCAGGACCGCCGAGAAACCTGGCACCGTCATCATCGATGGGGACCGGCACTTTCTCTACCTGGTGCAGCCGGATTTTCAGGCGATCCGCTACGGCATCGGGGTGGGACGCGACGGTTTCGGCTGGGCCGGCATCGTCGCCATAGGCCGGATGGTCGAGTGGCCGACCTGGACGCCGCCCCCTGAGATGATTGCGCGTGATCCGAAGTCTGCACAGTGGGCCAATGGCATGCCGGGCGGCCCCGACAACCCGCTGGGTGCCCGCGCCATGTACCTCTACGAGGGCGGCAAGGACACCATTTACCGCATCCACGGGACAGCCGAACCCTGGTCTATCGGGCTCAACATCTCGTCCGGCTGCATCCGGCTCAACAACGACGACGTGACCGATCTCTACTCCCGGGTCGCCGTGGGGGCGAAGGTTGTCGTTCTCATGTCCGGCGCGGCCCTCTATCGCGGCGTCTAGGAGGTCACATGGCAGCATTTGCATTCCTGTTCAGGGGGATCGGCATTCCGGCGCTGCTGCTTGCCGCCGCGGCTTGCGCCTCGACCACGCCGCCTGCCGCCACCATCCGCTCCAGCGCGCTGACGGCGCCGGCTGATCTGCAACTGCTGTGCGCCAGCGAGGCAGCCAGCCGTTTCGGCGTTCCGGCCGATGGCGTCCTGCCGACCGCGTCGCGGCCGAGCGCCACCGGAACGGCGTTTGAAGTGGAGGTCAAGCTGCCAACCGGGCAGGCACTTTGCGTCATCGACCAGAATGGCAGCATCCAGTCACTCGCTCGCACCTGAACGCGCCGTCAGACGACCGTGAAGGTGCTCAACAAGGAGGAACAAGACAATGTATCGCTTCATGAAATCGCTGCTCAGCGCTGTCCTGGTGCTTGCAGCGTTGCAGTCGCCGGCCGTGCTCGCCCAGGACGTTGCACCGCTGGTGATGGTCCCCGATCATCCGGTGGGTGTTCCCGTAAGCGGCTGCTTCCGTGCCAACCAGAACCTCTATGGCCCGTACAGGCTGACGTTCTGCCTGGAACGGCGCGGAACCTATCAAGTCCGCGGCGGCGGCGTGAGCTGCGACGGCCGCCTGACCTGGCGTACCTCTGGGCGTGACATCATCGTCGACCTGCAGCGCGCCTCCTGCAATCGCGGGCGCGCCTGGGAACGGGCTTCGATGGATTGCCGGAACTATGGCGGCCTGCTGGGGACCATCGGACGCGTCATCGTCGGCCAGTCGCCGCGCATCCGTACCCTGCGTTGCACCTATCACCCGACGGTGCGCGGCGAGAGACCTCGCACCTTCACCGCCACTCGCAACTGACCATCGGCGGGCACGGAGCCTACGGGCTCCATGCCGCCTGAAGTGCCGGAACCAACACGACGGAGAGATGCAAGGAAGGGGCACACGCTGACCTGCTGCTGGTCGAGGGCGATCCGATCGCCAACATCAACCTCGTGGCCAACCCGGCGAACTTCGTGGTGATCATGAAGGACGGCAAGATCTACAAGAATACACTCCCCACCAACTAGCCGCTACTCGGTGCCCTCGCCCGACCTGGGGGGCAGGGCACCTCTTTTGCATCGCTGGCCCTGGGGGCGTGCCATCCTCTGTCGCAGGCCAGGATCAGAAGCGGGCCCCGAAGCAATGCTCCGGGGCCTGTAGTGTTTGGAACCCCTTTGGGTCGACCTGGGATTGCGTGCACGGCACTGGGACGCAGCACCATTCCTGTCGCCGGTTGCGGCGGCTAGGGTCCGAACGTGCTGAGGACGGGCGCGGGACTCCCGGTCGACGTCGGCGGCTTCGCTCCGTCGCTCCAGCTAGCTAAAGCACCTTGCCCGGGTTGAGGATCCCGTTGGGGTCGAGCGCCGCCTTGATCGCCTGCATCATCTCGAGCGCCACTGGGTCCTTCACCTGCCGCAGCAGGGCGGATTTCAGCTGTCCGATGCCATGCTCGGCCGACACCGAGCCGCCGAGCTTGCGGACCACCTCATAGACCGCCGCGTTGGCGTCGGCCTCGCGCGCCATGAAAGCCTTGGGGTCGGCGCCGGCGGGCTGGCTGAAGTTGAAATGGATATTGCCGTCACCCATGTGGCCGAACGGGCAGGGCCGCACGCCGGGGATAGCGCGCTCCACTGCGGCGCTGCCCTCGGCGATCAGCTGCGGCACGGCGCCGATTGGCACCGAGACATCGTGTTTGATCGAGGCGCCTTCCTTCGATTGCACCTCGCTCATCTGCTCGCGTGCCGCCCACATCAAGGTGCGATCGGCCTCCGACTCGGCGACCACCGCATCGGCGACGAGGCCGCTGCCGAGCGCTTGTTCGAGCGCCGCCTGCAATGCGCCGGGCGCACCGCCCTTCATCCGGTTCACTTCGGCCAGCACATACCAGGGCGACAGGCTGGCGGTCGGGTCGCGCGGCAACAGGCCATATTTCAGCTGCAGGTCGATGCCGAACCGGTTCATCAGCTCGAACGCGGTGAGCCGCGAGCCGGCCCGCTCGCGCAACAGGTAGAACAACTGCAGCGCCACGCCGGGATCGGCCACATTGATCAGCGCCGTTTCCTGCGCCTCGGGGATCGGGAACAGCTTCACCGTCGCCGCGGTGATGAAGCCGAGCGTGCCTTCGGCCCCGACCAGCAGGTCCTTGAGGTCGTAGCCGGTATTGTCCTTCTTCAGCGCGTTGAGCCCGTTGTAGAGCCGCCCGTCGGCCAGCACCGCCTCGACCCCCAGCGTCAGCTCGCGCGCATTGCCATAGGCCAGCACCTGCACGCCGCCGGCATTGGAGCTCAAGACGCCACCGATACGGGCCGAGCCCTGCGACGCCAGCCACAGCGGGAAAATCGCCCCCGCGGCTTCCGCCACCTTATGCGCCTCTTCGAGGATCAGCCCGGCTTCCACCGTCATGTGCCCGGCCGCGGCATTGACTTCGCGCACCCGGTTGATGCGGGAGAGGTTGACGATCACCTCATTGCCGCTGAGCGGCACCTGGCCGCCGACCAGACCGGTATTGCCGCTCTGTGGCACCAGCGGCACCCGATGCTGGTTGGCCCAGCGGCAGATCGCCTGCAGCGCCGCGACGCTCCCCGGCAGCGCTACCGCCACTGCCGGCACGTGGAAGCGCTTGCGCGGCTCAGTCAGGTAGCTCGTCATCTCCAAGGGATCGGCGAGCAGCGCGCCGCCATCGCCGACCAACGGCTTCAGGGCGCGGACGATATCTTTGGCAGTGAGCGTGGTCATGGCGGGGGAAGATAGACCTGAGCGGGGTTGGCGCAAGGGCGAACTTGCCCGCTACCGGTCGCTATGCGACAAGCGGCGCCAACGAGACAATGAAGACGGAGCACGACGATGGCGCAGGGGCTGATGGCCGGCAAAAAGGGCCTGATCATGGGCGTGGCGAACAACCGCTCGATCGCCTGGGGCATCGCCAAGGCCCTCGCCGACCAGGGCGCCGAGATCGCCTTCTCCTACCAGGGCGAGGCGCTGAAGAAGCGCGTCGAGCCGCTCGCCGCCGAGATCGGTGTCACCACGCTGGTCGAGTGCGACGTGTCGAACGACGCGGCGATGGACGAGACCTTCCGGGTGCTCAAGGACAAGTGGGGGACGATGGATTTCCTCGTCCATGCCATCGGCTTTTCCAACAAGGATGAGCTCGAAGGCCGCTACATCAACACCAGCGCCGAGAACTTCGCGCTCACCATGAACATCTCGGTCTATTCGTTCACCGCCGTCGCCAAGCGCGCCGAGGCGATGCTGAACCCCGGTAGCTCGCTGCTGACGCTGACCTATTACGGCGCCGAAAAATACGTGCCGAACTACAATGTCATGGGCGTCGCCAAGGCCGCACTCGAGGCCTCGGTGCGCTACCTCGCGCATGACCTCGGCCCGCAGAACATCCGCGTCAACGCCATCTCGGCCGGCGCCATCAAGACCCTGGCGGCCTCCGGCATCTCGGGGCTCCGCACCATGCTGCACTTCCAGGAGAAGGCGGCGCCGCTGAAGCGCAACGTCACCCAGGAAGAAGTCGGCTCGGCCGCGCTCTACCTGCTCAGCGATCTAGCTTCCGGCGTCACCGGCCAGGTGCAGTATGTCGATTGCGGCTTCAACATCATCGGCATGCATGTCGACGATGAAGCCGACGCCGCTGCGCCCACCGCCTGATTTATCCTGGGGCTGCCGCAAGGCGGCCCCTTTCGTTTCCGAGCGTCGATATGTCCATCACCTGGCCTGAACTCTATTTCATCCGTCACGGCGAAACCGACTGGAACGCCGAGGGGCGCTACCAGGGGTCCAAGGACATCCCGCTCAACGATATCGGCCGCGGCCAGGCCGATCTCAACGGTAAGCTCTTGGTGCAGATCCTCGAGCGGGCCGGTCGCAGCCCGGCCGATTTCACCTGGCACGCTTCGCCGCTCGGCCGCACTCGCGAGACCATGGCCCGCGTCCGTTCGGCCTTCTCTGTGCCGCTGCCCGAGGTGGTCTTCGACCAGCGGCTGGTCGAGGTATCGTTCGGCATTTACGAAGGCCGGCTCCACACCGAGCTCAGTTCCGGCGAGATGGCGATCGCCGGCGAGCGCGACGCCAGCTTCTGGAATTTCCGCCCGCCCTCGGGCGAGAGCTATGAGGATGTGGCGCAGCGCATCTTAAGCTTTGCCACCGACACGCTCAAAGCGCCGGCGATCATCGTGGCGCATGGCGGGATCCTCAGGATTTTGCGCCGCCTGATCGAGGATTTTCCGGCCGAGCGCGCAGTGAACTGGTTCCCGCCGCAAGATTCGGTCGTGCATTTCATCGACGGCAAGAGCGTCGTCTATCCGGCTGGTCACAGCTGGGACGACTGAGCGGACGAGCTTGGGAGGCCACGTTGAAGAGCACCGGGGACGATCCGCCACCCCTGGCCGCCATCGCGATCCGGCCCTGGCTCGACACCGACTCGGCGGCTGAGCTGACCGAGCTGTTGCACCGCGCCTATGCGCGCCTCGCCGCGATGGGGCTGCGCTTCTGGGCGACGCATCAGAGTGCCGAGGTCACCGAGAAGCGTATCGCATCGGGCGAGTGCTTCGTCGCCGTCGCCGATGGGGTGATCTGCGGCACCATCCTGTTCCGCGGTGCTTCCCTCACCAATGGCAGCCCCTGGTACGATCGATCCGACGTCGCCTCGTTCGGCCAGTTCGCGGTCGAGCCCGAGCTCCAGAGCCAAGGCCTCGGACGCCGGCTCATTGCCGATGTCGAAGACCGCGCCGCTGCCTCCGGCGCCCGGGAACTGGCGCTCGATACAGCGGAACCGGCAGTGCACCTCGTCGAGTGGTACACGCGCCTCGGCTACCGCTTCATCGAGCGCACCCAGTGGCAACACACCAACTATCGCAGTGTTGTGCTGAGCAAGACGCTTGTCGGCAGGCAGGGCGACTGAAGGGAGTCTCGGTTCCGGTTGAAGTCCGGAGCGGAGGGGGGATGTCTTGGCATATGCCAAAGGGGGTGGCCGTGACACAGCGGCAGCTTCGTACCGCCAGCATTTTCCGCAACGGTCGCAATCAGGCCGTGCGCATCCCTGTCGAATTCGCCCGGTAACGGCGCCACCCAGGACGTTCGCCGAGCTGTTCAGCGAGTGGGAAGCCTTTCGCGAGTTCCCGGATGTCGATGACAGTTCGCTGCCGCCAGACCCCCGCACCCCGCTCGAATGACCCGGTCGAGAACTGGCTCGATTGACCGTCTCGCCGCGTGCCCCTAGAACCGCGGCAGTCTTCGGGGCATTCTCATGAGCTTCAATACCTTCGGCCACCTGTTCCGTTTCACCACCTGGGGCGAAAGCCATGGGCCGGCGCTGGGCGTGGTGGTCGATGGCTGCCCGCCGGGGCTGCCGATCTCGGCCGAGGTGATTCAGCGCGATCTCGATCGGCGCAAGCCCGGCCAGTCGCGCTTCACCACGCAGCGGCGCGAGGACGATGCGGTGCGGATCCTCTCCGGCGCCTTCGAGGACGAGCGCGACGGCCAGCTGAAAACCACCGGCACGCCGATCTCGCTCATGATCGAGAACACCGACCAGCGCTCCAAGGACTATTCCGAGATCAAGGACAAATACCGTCCCGGCCACGCTGATTTCACCTATCACCAGAAATACGGCATCCGCGACTACAAGGGCTCGGGCCGCGCCTCGGCGCGCGAAACCGCGGCGCGCGTCGCCGCCGGCGCGGTGGCCCGGCTGGTGATCCCCAATGTCACGGTACGCGCCAGCCTCGTGCAGATCGGCCCGCACAAGATCGACTACGCGCGCTTCGACTGGGCCGAGGTGGACAACAACCCGTTCTTCTGCGCCGACCCGGTCGCGGCCAAGGAGTGGGAAGTCTACCTCGATGGCATTCGCAAGGCCGGCAACTCGGTCGGTGCGGTGATCGAAGTGGTGGCCGAAGGCGTGCCGCCCGGCTGGGGCGCCCCGATCTACGGCAAGCTCAGTGCCGACCTCGCCTCGGCGATGATGTCGATCAATGCGGTCAAGGCCGTCGAGATCGGCGCCGGCTTCGAGGCGGCCGAGCTCACCGGCATCGAGAATGCCGATGAGATGCGGGCCGGCAATGCGGGGCCGTATTTCACCTCGAATAGGGCGGGTGGCATCCTGGGCGGCATTTCCAACGGCGATCCGATCGTCTGCCGCTTCGCGGTGAAGCCGACCTCCTCGATCATCACACCGCGCCAGACGGTGACGACGCATAACGAAAACACCGAGGTCATCACCAAGGGCCGGCACGATCCCTGCGTCGGCATCCGGGCCGTGCCGATCGGCGAAGCGATGATGGCGGTGGTGCTGGCCGATCATTTCCTGCGCCATCGCGGCCAGACCGGCCGCGAGGGCGGCATCGGCTACTAGAGCGCTTTCAGAAAAGTTGCAGACTTTCCGGTTCGAAAGCGCGCTCAATTCACACTGAGCTGCTCGGGGCGCGCTGGCAGGGCCCCGCGGGCTGACCCTTAGAATTGCGAAAATTGTCGGCGCGGAACACGCGCTAGTGCGCATTGACCGCCTCTGCGGCAAGGCGTCTGCTGTGAGCATAGGCCGTAAGCCATTGCTCTTGCTGGATTATTTCTACGGGTAAGCGCGAGATGACTAAGCGGTCGCACTGACACAGCTGAGGGTTATCAGATGTTCGAGTCCTGCCGCGCTTACGTCATGGCCGCTAATCTGCGTGATAGTCTGGCGCTGGAAACCGTGGCGCATCAGCTCGGCTTCGGCGAGGTGGTCTGCGGCCTCGGCAACCCCGCATATGCTGGCCGCTCGGCAACGTCGATCACCTATTTCTTCCTCGATTACCGCATGCGGGACGAGGAACTGGTCGACACCATCTCGGCCATCCGTGCGGAGCGAACCTCGCGCCTTTGCTACTCGCCGATCATCCTGTTCTCCGCCGACCGGGCGGCCGAGACCGTGGTGCGCTATGTCCGCTTCGGTTTTGACGACGTCATCAGCCTGCCGGCGCGGCGCGACGAGCTGGCCGAGCGGCTGGCCGATCAATTGCACGAGCAGGTCTATATCGAGACCAAGGATTACCTCGGCCCTGACCGGCGCCGGCTCGACCGCGGCGCGGAACTGCGGCTCGGCATCTCGCCGCACACCAGGTTGGTGCTCGAACGCGATCCACGGCGCGGCGTCAGGGTGCTGGATCGCGAGGTCCGCGGCCACCGCTTCAAGGCGCGGGCGGCGCCGCATACGCATTTCATGGCCAAGCTGTTTGGACAGCACGCGTTCTAGACGCGCCAACTCCAGGCCTCCGGAACGGTTAACAAATCGACAAGCACCCCCAGGCTAATGTGCCTGACCTGACATTTGGGGGCGGCCGATGGACTGGCTTGGCGATGTGGTCAGACAAGGTGGCTCGGCGCTATGGGACGGAGGCGCGGCACTCATCCTGCCAGCACTGTTCTTTGCGGTATTGGCGGTGCTGGTCAAGAAGCGCGAAGCCCTGGCCGCGTTGCGGCGCGCCGCCGGCGAGATCCGGATCAACCTGGGCCTTTATCTGTTCGATACGCTGATGATGCTGCCGATCCTTGGTCTCGTCACGGGGTTCGCCCAGGCGGCGATGCAGGGCGCCGGCTTGATCCTCGTGCCGGCGGCGTTCTGGGAAACGCTGGGCCTCTATCCAACCCTGTTCATCGTGGTCTTTGCCGGCGATTTCATCGGTTACTGGCGACACCGTCTCGAGCATACCAACCTGCTTTGGCCGAGCCACGCAGTACACCACAGCGACACCGAGATGAGCTGGTCTACGCTGTTGCGCTTTCACCCGATAAATCGGCTGACCACCACGCTGATCGATTCGACATTCCTGCTGGCGCTGGGTTTCCCGGCCTGGGCGGCCGTCGCCAACGGCTTGGTGCGGCACTACTACGGCTATTTCATTCATGCCGACCTGCCCTGGACCTATGGTCCGCTGGGCAGGATCTTCGTCTCCCCGGCGATGCATCGCTGGCATCACGCCAGGGAGTACAAATATGCCGGGACCAACTTTGCCACGGTGTTCTCGGCCATTGACGTGGCGTTCGGCACCTTCTCGCTGCCCGGTCCATGCGATGTGCCCCTCGGGCTCGAAGCCGACATGGGGCAAGGCGTACGAGGGCAGCTGACCTATCCGTTTCGGCGCTGGTTCAGCGCCGCGTTCAAGCGCGGCTGAGCTGAAATACCGCTACCGTTTCGTGGTTGCCGTCGCCACCGGCTATCGGCGAAGGCACCGAAACGAGGTGGGTCCAGCCGCGCGCGATGAGGAACGCCACGACGTCTGCGATCGAGCCGACAATGGCGCCCTCGTCGGTGACGATGCCGCCCTTTCCGACATTGTCGCGACCCACCTCGAACTGTGGCTTGATCAGGATGACGGCCTCGGCCTTGGCGGCGCAGAGGGACAGCGGCACCTCCAGCACTTTCAGCACCGAGACGAAGCTGATGTCGCAGACCAAGAGCCCGATCGGCTCGCGGATCAGCTCGACCGTCAGGTCGCGGCCGTTGACGCCCTCGAGCGAGACGACCCGCGGGTCCGCTTTCACCCGCTCATGCAGCTGGTCGTGCCCGACATCGACGGCGTAGACTCTCGCCGCCCCGCGCTCCAGCAGCACCTGGGTGAAACCGCCGGTCGAGGCGCCGAGATCGAGGCAGACGCGTCCGGCCGGCTCGATGCCGCCGACCTCGAGGCCGGCCACCAGCTTCAGCGCCGCGCGCGACACATAGCGCGCCGCGGGGTCGTCGAGGGTGATGCTGTCATCTGCCGCGACCTGCTGGTTGGGTTTGCTGGCGACGACGCCGTTGACCGTCACCGTGCCACGCAGGATCGCGTCACGCGCCCGAGCCCGGCTGGGCAACAATCCCCGAGCCTCGAGCGCCTGGTCGAGGCGGATGCGATCGCTCACGAGGCGATGAGCTTCTTGATCTTGGCGATAGCGGCTTCCTTGGCCTCGCCATAGGCGATGGTGCCTTCGAAATTGCCGTCCTTGTTGATCAGGAACACCGAGGCAGTGTGATTGACCAGGTAGAAGCCATCCGCGTCGGGTTCGGTGGTTTCGGAAGCCGCACCGAACGACGCCTTGACCGCGGTCGTCTGGTCGTCGGAGCCGACAAGGCCGATGGTGCCGGGGAACGGGCTCAGATAGTCGGCCAACACCTGTTTGGTGTCGCGCTTGGGATCGACCGTGACGAAGATGGTGCGGAGCTGCTCGTTGCCGAGCCCCAGCTCCTGCTTCCAGACTGTCGATTCCGCCAGCGTGGTCGGGCAGACATCGGGGCAGTGCGTATAGCCGAAGAACACCAGGCTAGGCGTGCCCTTGAGGCTCGCCTCGGTGAAGGCGCCGCCAAGCGTCGATTCCATGGTGAACGGCTTGCCGGTCACCCCGAGCGGCGCCGAGGGCGGCCGGAAGATGAACAAAGCCGTGGCGCCGAGCGCGGCCACTACGACCAGCGTCCAGAGGATGATGCGGAAGCGCGCCAGCGCCGGTGAGGAAGTGTCGGCCATGGTTCCTGCCCAGATGAGTTGGCGCCTTATAGCGCCAGCCGGCGCAGCTTGGCGCGCGTCATTGTCGCGCACTCACCGAGGCGTGAAGGCTTATTGCGGGTCGAGCGGCTCGGTACCGGTGGGCTGGCCGTTGCGCAGGGTGATCTTTTCGATCCGCATCTCGGCCTGCTTCAGCAGTGCCTCGCAATGCGCCTTCAACGCCTCGCCACGCTCATAGATGGCGATCGACTCGGCCAGCGGCGCCTGGCCGCTTTCGAGCTTGCCGACAATGCCCTCGAGTTCGCGCAACGCCGCCTCGAAGCTCATCAGCTTGATATCGTCGGCGGTGGCGGGGGAATCGGACATGGCAGTTCCTTCGATGGGCCTCGTTGCTAGCTGGTGGCCATCAACATTTCAACATGCGCGGCGGCGCCGGTGGCGAGCCCGTGTCGGTCGTAGCCACCTTCCAGCATGGAAACCAGCCGTCCCTCGCACAGCCGCTCGGCCACATCCACCAGCCGCTCGGTGACCCAGGCAAAATCCTCGGGGTGCCAGTTGAGCCCGGCCAGCGGATCGCGATAGTCGGCGTCGAAGCCGGCGGAGACCAGCAGGAAATCCGGCCGGAACGCCTCGAGCGCCGGCAGGATCCGCTCGATATAGGCGGCGCGCATCTCCGCTCCGCCGCTGCCGGCCGCGAGTGCGGCGTTGCAGATATTACCGACGCCGGTAAAGCTCGGCGAGCCGGTACCGGGGTAGAGCGGCATCTGGTGGCTCGAGGCGTAAAATACCGTCGGATCGGCCTTGAAGATGTCCTCGGTGCCATTGCCGTGGTGGACGTCGAAATCGACGATCGCCACCCGCTCGGCCCCGAACTTGCGCTGCGCCTCGCGCGCCACCACGGCGATCGAGTTGATCAGGCAAAACCCCATCGGCCGGTCGATCTCGGCGTGGTGTCCAGGCGGGCGGACGGCGCAGAAGGCGTTACGCACTTCGCCCAGCGCCACCGCTTCGAGCGCCGCGAGCCCGCCGCCGAGCGCCGTCGACGCCGCCTCGAGCGAGCGCGACGAGATGAAGGTGTCCTCGTCGATCTGGCCGATCCCTTCGGCCGGCCGGGCCCGGGTGAGGATGCTCAGGTAGTTGGCGTCATGCACCAGCTCGGCCAGCGTCAGGTCGCCCGACGGCGCCTCGCGGCGGACCAGCCGCACGAAGCGGTCGGCGCTCAGCGCCTCCTCGACCGCCCGGATGCGATCGGGCCGTTCGGGGTGCCCGGTTGGGGTGGCGTGGCTTTCGAAATTGGGCTGGGAGACGAGAAGAGTGGCCATGGGCTCGGGAACTGTCGCTGCGCCAATAGCTTGACGTTGTGCTCGCCAGCTTGTCAAACCTCGCGCCATGGCCAGCGCCGTTCATTCCCACGCCGATCTGCCCGAGCTCGCAGCGCGACTGCGCGCCGGCGAGCTCGTCGCCTTCCCTACTGAGACGGTCTATGGGCTGGGCGCCGACGCGACCAATTCCGATGCGGTGCTGAAGATTTATGAGACCAAGGGGCGGCCGCGCTTCAATCCGCTGATCGTCCACGTCGCCGATCTCGCCATGGCCGAGCGCTTCGTCAGCTTCAGCCCGATGGCCCACAAGCTCGCGGAATTCTGGCCCGGTCCGCTGACCCTGGTACTGCCGAAGCGCCCGGAAGCCGGGCTTTCCGACCTGGTCACCGCGGGTCTCGACACCGTCGGCATCCGCATCCCGAACCATCCGTTGGCTCTGGAGCTGATCCGCGCTGCCGGCCGGCCACTGGCCGCACCCTCTGCCAATCGCTCCGGCAAGCTGTCGCCGACCACCGCCGCGCAGGTCGAGCGTTCCTTCAACGGCGCCGTGCCGGTGCTCGAAGGTGGCGCCTCACAGGCGGGGGTGGAGTCGACCATTCTGGCGGTGGAGGGCGACCTGGTGACGCAGCTGCGCGCCGGCGCCCTGCCGCGCGACGAGGTCGAGGCGGCAATCGGCCGGCCGGTGACAGTGGCGAGACACGACGCGGCAATCGCCGCGCCCGGCATGCTGGCGAGCCACTATGCGCCCAACGCCACCTTGCGGCTCGATGCCGAATGGGCCGAAGCCGGGGAGACCTGGCTCGGCTTCGGCCCCGGCCCCGCCGGGGCCAATCTGTCGCCAAGCGGCGACCTGCGCGAGGCCGCCCGCAACCTGTTTGCAATGCTGCACCAGCTCGACGAGGGCGCCACCCGCATCGCCGTGGCGCCAATCCCGCGCAGGGGGCTCGGCGAAGCGATCAACGATCGGCTGAAACGGGCCGCGGCGCCGCGGCCTTGAGCGGACGCCCATCTCACTACTGCTGGGGGCAGCACGCGCCGGCGCTGCGGGGAGCACCCTGGCGCCGGACTAGTTGTCCCGCACCTTGTACGGCTTCTGGTCGCGCCAGAAGCGCATCAGGCTTTCGAGGTCGGGGTCGCCCTGTTCGGGCAGCACCACCCTGAGCGTGGCATAGAGGTCGCCGGCGCCGTGGAGGCCCTTGCCCTTGAGCCGCAGCGCCTTGGCCGTGTTGACCGAGGGCGGCAGGTTCAGTTCGGCTGAGCCATCGAGAGTGGGGACGCGCACCTTGCCGCCCAGCACCGCCTCATAGAGCGTGATCGGTACATCGACGCGCAGGTCCGCGCCATCGCGGCGGAATTGCTTGTGGCGTTCGAACTTCACCGTGACGATGGCATCGCCCGGCGCGCCGCCATAGGGCGATGGGTGGCCCTGGCCCTTGAGCCGGATCTGCTGGCCTTCCTCGACCTTTTCGGGAAGCTTGACGTTCAGCACCTTGCCGGTCGGCATGCGCAGCGGCACGCTGCCGACGGCCTGCGCTTCCTCGAGCGTCACCGTGACGGTGGCGTTGATGTCTTCGCCGCCCATCCCGGTGGTGCGGCCGCCCTGGAAGCCGCCGCTCGATGCACCGGTGAACGGATCCCAGCTCTGGCTGCCGCCGGCGCCGCGCGTCGGCCCCCGCTGCTGGCCGCCGAAGCCGGACATGAATTCCTTGAGGATGTCCTCGGCCGAAAAGCCGCCTGCGCCGGCCCCTGCACCGGGGCGTGCGCCGCCGCCTGCGCTGCGGCCGAAGCCGGCAAAGCGGGGGTTGCCGTCGGCGTCGATCTCGCCGCGGTCGTAGCTGGCGCGCTTGTCCTTGTCGCTGAGAAAATCATAGGCCGACGAGACCTCGGCGAACTTCGCGTGGGCCTTCGGGTCGTCCTGGTTCTGGTCGGGGTGATGCGCCTTGGCGAGCTTGCGATAGGCGGACTTGAGGTCTTTTTCGGTGACGGACCTCGGCACCCCGAGCACGGTATACGGGTCGCGCATGGGTTCCTTCAATTCGGGGCGGGTTGGGATTTGCTTTCGCGGCCCGCGCCATCCTATATGGCCATGCGCTCCGGGCTTGTCCAGACTGGCGCGTTACGAGGGTAAAACCATGCCGGCCACGACACTTACCGAGCGGCTGTTCGACGATTCCGATACCGCGCCGATCGATCCCTGCTCGCTGTTCGAGGAGTGGTTCGCCGCGGCTCAGGAAAGCGAACCCAACGATCCGCACGCCATGGCGCTGGCCAGCGTCGATGCCGACGGCCTGCCGGATGTGCGCATGGTGCTGCTCAACCAGCGCGATATCAGAGGCTTCTGCTTTTTCACCAATTTCGAGAGCGACAAGGGGCGTGAGCTGCTGGCGCATCCGAAGGCTGCCTTCGTCATGCACTGGAAGACGCTGCGCCGGCAGATCCGGGTGCGTGGCCCGGTGGAAGTGGTCGCCGACAAGGAGGCCGACGCCTATTTTTCGACGCGCGCCCGGGTCAGCCAGATCGGCGCCCATGCGTCCAAGCAGTCGCGGCCGCTGGCCAACCGCTACGCGCTGCTCGAGCGGGTAGAGACCCTGAAGAAGAGTTTTCGCGAAGACGAGCCGGTGAATCGGCCGACCTACTGGTCGGGCTTCCGGGTCATCCCGCAGGTGATGGAATTCTGGCAGGATGGCGCCAACCGCCTGCACGATCGGGTGCGCTTCACCCGCGCCCTGCCGGATGGCGCCTGGAGCCGGCAGCGGCTCTACCCGTAAATACTGGGCGCCGCCAATTGCCCGGTGCTTGCCAATAACGCCACGATTATCGCAACATGCCGGGCGCGTTGGGGGTGGTGGCGTGGCCAGTATTACAACAATGTTTGGTGATGCGAGGATCAGTCGTGTCCCGGCCAAGTTCACCGGCACGCGCGCCGAACTGTTCTGGCGGCTGGTCCGCGGCTACCTCCTGATGTTCCCCACCCTGGGGCTCTATCGCTTCTGGGTCACCACCATGAAGCGCCAGTTCTACTGGCACAACACCAGCATCGACGGCGATGCGTTGGAATATACCGGCACGCCGTTGCAGCTGCTGATCGGCTTTCTGATCGCGCTGGCGGTCTTCCTGCCGCTCTACATCGTCTTCTTCTACCTCTCGACCCAGGTCGGGACTGTAGTGATGGTCGGCTATGGCATCGTCGTGGCGTTGTTCTGGTTCCTGTTCGGCTATGCCAGCTATCGCGGGCGCGACTTCCGACTGTCGCGCACGCTGTGGCGCGGCATCCGCTTCGACCAGAAGGGCAATGCCTGGGTCTATGCGACGCGGCAATTCCTGTGGTCGCTGCTGGTCGTCGTCACCGCCGGGCTCGCCTACCCATTCATGTCCGCCGACCTCTGGCGCTACCGCTACAGCAACACCTGGTACGGCGATCGGCAGTTCAGCTTTACCGGCAGCTGGCGCACCATTGCCGGCCCGTTCTACCGCGCCTATGCGGTCGCCGCAGTAAGCGCTGTCGCCGTGGCGATCCGGTTTGTGGCCTCAGGCCCGGAGACGGCGATCCTGTTGCTGCTGGCGATTCCCGTCGGCTTTGCCTGCTTCTTTTACTATCGTGCCCGCGAGAGCAGCCGGATGTTCTCCGAGGTGCATCTGGGCGCAGCGCGCCTCCGCGTCGAGATCAAGGCGCGCGCCCTGGCGCTGCAGTTCGCGGCCTATTCCGGCATGCTGGTGGTAGCATTCGTCATCATCGGCCTCGTCGGCTTCCTCGTCACCCTGGTGGTACAGGGCCAGTTCGATTTCACCTCGCTCGCCGGCATCGCCCGGGCTGGGTGGATCGGCGTGGCGCTGGCGCTTGGCGGCTATCTGGTGAGCCTCGCGACGCTGGGCCTGATGGCCGAGGTGTATCTCGATTGCGGCTACTGGATGCTGGTGGCTCGCGGCGCCACCATCACCGGCCTCGAGAGCCTCAGCACCGTCCGGGCCGGCGACGAAGACAAGGCGCTGGCCGGCGAGGGCTTGGCCGATGCGCTCAACGTGGGGTCGTTCTGATGGAGATGGAGCCGGTCGGACGCTACTATGACGGGCTTGTGGCGGCCCGCCGCTACGTCACCTTCGCGTTGACCCGCGATGCCGCGCCGGCAGAGCTCATCATTGCCGATCGCGACACCCGCGAGGAGATCGACCGCTGGCCGGTCGACGCGCTGTTCGAGGTGACCGGGATCGGCGATGAATTGCGGCTCGGTGCCACCGGCCGACCCTATGGCGCGCGCCTGCGTGTACCGGCCGGCGAGTGGAACACGGCGTTGCGCGAAGCCATCCCCGGCCTCGGCCGGCGCGCGCAGCTCGAGCGTGGGCAACAGCGGCGCGTCCTCGGGATCGCGGTGGCGGCGCTTGCCTCGGTGATCGCCGCCTACGTGTTCGGGGTCCCCGTGCTGGCCGACAGTGTCACCCCGCTGGTGCCGCCGACCTGGGAGACCCGGCTCGGCGAGGGGGCTGGGATGCAGATCGAGGGCATGCTGAGCAACGGGGTCGGTTTCCAGGCTTGCGGTTCGGAGTTCAGTCAGGCGAACCGGGCCATCGACCGCTTCGCTGCCAGTGTGATGGCGGAAACCGGTTCGCCCTTCACCCCCAGGGTGACGGTGGTTCGCTCGCCGCTGACCAACGCCTTCGCGTTGCCCGGCGGCCAGGTGTACTATTTCTCCGGCCTGCTCGAGCGGACCGAAACCGCCGATGAGTTCGCCGGCGTTCTGGCGCATGAGCTGGGTCACGTGGTCCACCGGCACGGCATGGAGATGTTGATCGAGAGCTCGGCGACGGGCCTGCTGGTCGGCTTCGTGCTCGGCGACATGACCAACCTGTCGGTCGCTGCGGCAGCCGGCGCGACGCTGATCGACAGCCGCTTCTCGCGCGAGGCGGAACATGAGGCCGACGCCTTTGCCGGCGCTGCCGGCAACCGCCTCGGCTTTTCGCCGCTGGCGCTGGCGACCCTGCTCGAGCGGATCGCGGCAGACAACACGATGAGCCGCACGCTGGCTTTGCTCAACACCCATCCCTTGACCGACGAGCGGCGGGCTGCGCTCGAAGCGTTCGAGGTTGCGCTCACTACCACCCGCCCGGCCTTCTCCGAGGCCGAATGGCAGGCGATCAAGACGATGTGCTAGAGCGCGAAAGAGCCTGTCCCCGCGAAGGCGGGGATTTGCGGACTTTTCCACCTCGAAAGCGCGACCAAGTCAAAGACCTCGAGCGCTTCTTTTGAAACGCTCTGGCATTTCACCGATTTCAACGAAGCGGTGAGATGCTCCAGGCGGCCGCCCTCAACAACTTTCTTCTGCGAGGCTTTGCACGAAGCGCCCCGCCGTGCTTATCCCTTAGCTCTGTTGCAGTTCCGGCCGGCACGATGCGCATTCTCATCCGCACCTCGAAATGGGCAATCTGGGCCCGGCGCTTCGGCAGCCTGGCGCTGCCGCTGACCATCATCCCGGTGCTGCTGCACCGCGAACAGCTGATCACCAGTTCCGACTTCGCCGTCATCGAAGCGGTGGCGGCGGGAGTAGCGGCGCTGGCCATCTTCCTGGCGCTGGGCGCATTCGGACGGCTGTGGATGACCGGCGACCAGGGCTGGAGCAAGGCCGGCTGGGGCCTGTTCTTCGGCATCGTCTGCCTCTTGCCCTTCGCCTATCTCGGCTATGAGGCGATGCGCTACCCGATGGTCAACGAGGTGACGACCGATATCGCCGACCCGCTGCCGCTGCTCTCGCCGGTGCGCGTCGCGCCCACCAGCGCGCCGCTGCGGGCCGAGATCGCCGCCACCTTCCCCAACGTCCAGGCCCGTACCTACCCCATCGATGCCACCGAGATGTTCGCCATTGTCGACGATCTGGTCGAGGCCCGCGGCTGGGATGTGCGCACCCGCCGCGCCCCGCCGACGGCGCTCGATATCGGCCAGATCAACGCCATTGCGGTGACGCTGTTCGGCTGGCGCGACGAGGTGGCGATCCGGGTGACCGGTACGGCGCAGGGCTCGGTCATCGACATGCGCTCGGTGCCGCTCGGCGGCTTCCACGATTTCGGCGAGAACGGCAAGCGGATCGAGGAATTCCTCCTCGCGCTCGACCAGAAGATCACCCTGACGCTGCGCGATGCGCCGCAGGCGCCGGCAGCGCCCGACACCGAAACCCCGCCGCCGCCCGCCGAAGGCGAGCCGGATGATGACGCCGAGTAGGCTGGCCGAGTACAACAGATCATCGAACGCGCTGGCGGGCTGCGCAATTTTGCCACCGCAGCTCGACCAAACTCACCGGGGAGGTGGGAAGTTTGGCGGTCGTTCACCGCAACGATGACGCCCTTGCTTACGCGCGCGACGGAAACAGCGTCGTGCCGAACGGGCCGTAGGTGGCGCCGATCAGGCCGCGATCGACCAGATACTCGACATGCGCCTTCAGCGTCATCAACGCCGCCCCATGCAGCGGCAGGGCCAGCTGGGGATAGATCGGCGCCAGCAGGTCGCGAATCTTGCGGGCTCCGCCGTTCACCGCCGCGACCACCTGCCGATTGCGCTCCTGCCGGTGTGCCAGCAGCGCCCGGGCATAGTCGGGCCCATCCTCGATGCTGCCGCCATGGGCCGGCGCGTAGTGCCCATAGCCGAGGCCGATCCCCTTTTCGAGCGAGTGCAGGTAGTCGGCCATCGAGCCGTCGGGCACGGAAACGAGGGTCGAGTTCCAGCCCATGATGTGATCGCCGGTCAGCAGCCAGGGCGTGCCGGCGATCCCGAGGGCGAGGTGGTTGGCGCAATGGCCGGGGGTGGCGATCACCTCGAGGGTGATGCCGTCGATCGCGACGTGTTCGCCATCCTGCAGCACCCGATCCGGCACGAGGCCCCAGTCGCTTTCGCCGCCGACCGCATTGACCTCGAACAACCGCCGCGGCCGGCTGAGCCGATGCTTGCCGCCGGACCAGACCGGGGCGCCGGTAGCCGCTTTCAGCTTCGGGACCAGCGCCGAATGGTCGATATGGGTGTGGGTGAGGATGATCGCCTCCACCGGGCGACCGGCGATGGTGCTGGTCAGCGCCATCAGGTGCGCGTCGTCATCCGGGCCGGGGTCGATCACCGCCACCCGGTCATGGCCGACGATGAAGCTGTTGGTGCCCTTGAAGGTGTAGGGGCCGGCATTGGGAGCGGTGACGCGGACGAGGCCCGGAGCCACCGTCACGGGGTGGCCGGTCGCTGCGTCGAACGTCGTGTTGAAGCTCAGCGCCGGCGGCTGGCCAGCCATTGCGCTCTCCCAGGCGAGCGACTAGTAATCGGCGCTAGAAATGCTCCTGTTGATGAAGGATTGGCAATGGCCTTGACGCTCACCACGCCGAACACGGTTCTCGGCGTGCTTTCGCCCAAGTCGCAGTCGGCTCGCCTCGTGGCAAACCTCGTCACCGTGGTGCTTGGCTCGCTGGTGCTGGCGCTGTCGGCCAAGATCTCGGTGCCGGTGATGCCGATCCCGGTGACGCTGCAGACCATGGCGGTCGCCGCCCTCGCTGCCGGCTTCGGCTGGCGCATCGGCGTCGCCACCGTGGCGCTCTACATCGTCCAGGGCCTCTCGGGCCTGCCCGTCTTTGCCACCGGCGGCGGCCTCGACTACATCATGCGCCCGTCCTTCGGCTTCATCCTCGGCTACCTGCCGATGGCCTACATCATCGGCCGTGCCGCGGATCTGGGCGCTTCCGGTCGCATCGTGCTGCTGTTCGGCGCGATGCTCCTCGCCGACGCGGTGCTGTTCGCTTTCGGCTTCACCTGGCTTCTGGTCGTCGCCAATGTGATCGTCCAGTCCGGCGCCACGCTGCCCGGCTGGCTCGATGCCACCAACCTCATCGGTACCGCCTGGAACAGCGCCGTGGCTCCGTTCATCCTGTGGGACGTGCTGAAGATGGCCTTCGCGGCGGTCAGCGTCGTCGGGATCTGGAAGCTGCTGCCCAAAAAGGCCTGAACGCCTCGCGAGAAATTGGAAAAAGGGCCGGTCAGTTGACCGGCCCTTGCTCTTTGTCAGTGCCCCGTAGCGCCTGAGCGCTTTCAGGAAAAGTTGTAGACTTTTCCGGTTCGAAAGCGCGACCAAATCAAAGATATTTAGTTGGTGAACACCGCCAGCGACCCGTCAGCCGCCACGCCGATGGCGATCACTTCCTCGGCCGAGGTGTTGTTGGCCTCGAGCCAGGCGTCGAGCGCCACGTTGGAACTGAGCGCCAGCTGCAGGTCGTCGATCTCGTCGGCATTGCCGCTGAGCGCGAGGTCCAGCGCAGCGGCGTTCTCGGCATTGATCCAGCCACTGATATCGTAGGTGGTGGCGTCGATATCGGTGAGGCCGGCGAGGCTGGTTTCGGTCCACTGGCTGCTCTCGATCAGCGAGATCACCACACCCAGCTCATCACCGGCCGTTAAGGACGCAGCCGCGGAGGCATTGGCGGTGAGGCTGCCAGCCGTGCTATCTTCAGTCCCGAGGCCGTCAAGTCCGAGACTGGCCGTAGCGTCGATATCGGTCGCGACTCCGAGCGACAGGCCGCTTTCGCCAGCCGAAGCGTTGCCGCCGAGCGAGACGCCGACACCGATGTCGAGCGCCAGGGCGGGCGCGCTGAGGACGCAGAGGCAGGCAAGAGCTGCGGCAAGGGTTTGAGTTTTCATGATGTTGGCTCCGTTGCAGTTAGTGCGTCGAGGAGCTTCAGGGATTCGCCCTGACACGTTCATGAGATCGTTGTCAGGCAATGGTCAGGGTCGAGAACGTATTCTGCCGAGCATGCTCCCTATCCGGTCGAATCATCGCCTGTTGCCCGCGCTCGTCTGTCTTGCGGGCCTGTTGCTCCCATCGGCCGCGTGGGCGCAGATCGACCTTGGGCTCGACCTGGGCGGCCTGGGCAGTGTCGATGTCGGCGTCGGCGGCGATGAGGGGCTGGGCGTGGACGTCGACCTCGGCGGCGACGACAGCGGGCTCGGCGTCGACCTCAACCTTGGCGGCTCGGGGGGGAGCGGGCTGGGCCTCGATCTCGAGACCGCCGGCCAACCGCTCGGACAGAAGGCGGCGCTGCAGGCGGTTCGCAGCGGCAGGGCCCTGCCGATGGAAGACATCATGCTGCGTGCCCAGCTCCTCACCGACGGCGAGATCATCGATGCGCAGTTAGTGTCGCTGCAAGATGTACTGCTGTATGAAATCAAGGCGCTGGGTAAATCCGGCGACGTGAGCGAGCTGTATTTCCTGGCCCAGACGGGTGAATATCTCGATCTGAACTGAGCGTCACATGCGCGTACTGGTTGCCGAAGACGATCGGCGCATCGCCGAGGCCCTTGCTGCCGCCCTGCAGGCGGCCGGCTTTGTTGCCGAGGTCGAATCCGACGGCGAGGAGGCCTGGTATCGCGGCGACACCGAAGAGTTCGACGCCATCATCCTCGACCTGGGGCTGCCGACGCTGGACGGCCTCACCATCCTGAAACGCTGGCGCAAGGCCGGCCGCAGCGGCCCCGTGCTGATCCTTACGGCGCGCGGGCATTGGGAGGAACGGGTCGAAGGCATCGAGGCCGGCGCCGACGACTATGTGGTCAAACCCTTCCGCATCGAGGAAGTGGTGGCGCGCATCCGCGCCATCGTCCGTCGCTCCGGCGGCTTTGCCTCATCGCGGGTGGAGATCGACGATCTGGTGCTCGATACCCGCGCCATGCAGGTGACCCGCGACGGCATCCCGATCAGCCTGAGCCCGCAGGAATACCGGCTGTTCGCCTATCTGGCGCATCAGCGCGGCCGGGTGGTGTCGCAAATGGAGATCACCGAGCACCTCTACGCGCAGGATTTCGAGCGCGAGTCCAACTCGATCGAAGTGCTGGTCGGTCGGGTGCGGCGCCGGCTCGGCACCGAGATCATCAAGACCCGTCGCGGTTTTGGCTACTATATGGGGACGCTCGAGGAATGAATCCGCGCTCGCTGCGCCTGCGCCTGCTGGGCGGCGCGGCGCTGTGGATCATCCTCGCACTGCTGGTCGCCGGTTTCGCCATCGGCTGGATGTTCACTGCCAATGTCGAGCGCTCGATGCGCGACGGGCTGACCGCCAGCCTCAACCGGCTGGTGGCCCAGATCGACCCGCTGGCCGAGGAGCCGGTGCCCGGCGATGCGCTGCCCGATCCGCGTTATGGTACGCCGCTCTCCGGCATCTACTGGCAGGTCGAAACCTCGGGATCCGAGGATTCCTGGCGTTCCCGGTCGCTGGGCGACCACGTGCTGGAAACCCGGGGGGCGGCAGCACCGGATGGCGCCGAGCGCTTCGGCACCCTTGCCGGACCGGGCGCGCAATCGCTGTCCGCCATGGTGCGCGAGGTCAGTTTCTCGACCGACGCCGGGCCGAGAGTTTTCCGCGTCACCCTGGCCGAGGACCGAGCCTTGCTCGACGAGTCGATCCGCCGCTTCGGTGGCGACCTGATGCTGGCGCTGGCGGTGCTTGGCGTGGCGCTGATCCTCGCCGCCTGGCTGCAGGTGCAGCTCGGTTTGAAACCACTCGAACACCTGCGTGAAGGCATCGGGGCGGTGCGGCGCGGCGAGGCGCAGAAGCTGCCGCCGCGCTACCCTGCGGAAGTCCTGCCGCTGGTCGGCGAAGTGAACGAGTTGCTGAGCCAGCAGCAGAAATCCATGGAGTTCGCCCGCGCCCGCGCCGCGGACCTGGCGCACGGGCTGAAGACCCCGCTGTCGGTGCTGCGCAACCTCGCGGCCCATATGCAGACCACCGGCCATGCCGAGGCCGGCGCACAGGTCGATGAAATCGTCGGCGAGATGGACGATCGCGTCGAATATCAGCTGCGCCTGTCGCGGCTGAGGATGCGTACCCGGGCGCACCAGCTCAGCGCGTCGCTGAACGAGGCGGTCGATCGGACCATCGCCGTGCTGAGCCGCACCCAGGAGGGCGAGGAGCTCGACTGGCAGGTGCAACTCTCCTCCGAGCTCAAGGTCGATATCGATCGGCACGACCTGATGGAGCTGGTGGGCGTGATCCTTGAGAATGCCGCCAAATGGGGCAAGTCGCGGGTGCGCGTCGAGGGCCGGCGCGATGGTGACGTTGCCGAGCTTACCATCGCCGACGATGGGCCCGGCCTCACCGAGGAGCAGATCGCCCGGCTCGGCGTGCGCGGCCAGCGCCATGATGAAAGCCGGCGCGGTTCGGGCCTCGGGCTGGCCATCGCGCTGGAAGTGGTGGCGCTCAACGCCGGCACGGTCAATTTCGCCCGCGCCGCCGAAGGCGGCCTCGCTGCGACGGTCCGGCTGCCGCTGGCTTAGAGCGCCGATCGCCACCGCCGGTGGCTGTGGACCCCCACCCTTAATCCCTCCCCGCAAGGGGGAGGGAGACGACAAAC